>Ga0315295_10000272_pt1 | contig 43811 bp, 25 predicted proteins | sample YL17G14_0_MG_FD_204453 | JGI IMG/M metagenome (GOLD analysis project Ga0315295, IMG submission 204453) | Sediment microbial communities from Yellowstone Lake, YNP, Wyoming, USA - YL17G14_0 | ecosystem: Environmental > Aquatic > Freshwater > Lake > Sediment | place: USA: Wyoming | collected...
CCGCCCACCCGCCCCCGCGCACCGCCTCCCCTCCCCACCCCCCCCCCCAGCCCCACCCCCCCCCCCCCCCCCCCCCGGCCCCCTCCCCGCCGGCTGAGAACGGCTTGAAGGTGGCGAGGATGTTGGACGCCAAGCTGTTGGAGATGCTGGTGTGTCCGGTGACGCACGATCGGTTGCGGCAGGAGGGGGACTGGCTGGTGGGGGTGCGCTGGGGGGTGCGGTATCCGGTGCGGGAGGGGATACCCATCCTGCTGGCGGAGCAGGCGGCGTTGCCGCAGGGCGTGGGCAGCGTGGAGGAACTGCGGGCGAGGGCGGCGGCCCCGCGTCAGCAGGGCGGGTGAGGGCGCGGCTGGGCGGAAGGGCTGGGAGGGGATTGCCGCGCGTGGCGCGCGGGGGGTCAGCCGCGTTTTTCCAGATCGGACTTGATTTCGTGGAGGAGGTTGATCGCCTGGAGGGGGGTGAGATTGTTCAAGTCGGTGGCGCGGAGCTTCTCCAGGATGGCATCGGGCGGGGGGGTATCGAAGGGCAGGCGTTGGTCGTCGGCCGCGGGGGCGAGGGCGCCGGCGATCGTGGGGGCGTGGGCCTCGCGGGCGAAGGAGTTTTCCAGTTCGTCGAGAATTTGGCCGGCGCGTTCCAGGATGGGGCGCGGGACGCCGGCGAGGCGCGCCACGTGAATGCCGTAGCTTTTGTCGGTGCGGCCGGGGACGATCTTGTGGAGAAAAACCACCTCGTCCTTCCACTCGCGCACGGCGACGTTGAAGTTTCGGACATTGGGCAGCAGATCGGCCAGTTCGGTGATTTCGTGGTAGTGGGTGGCGAAGAGGGTGCGGACCTTGAGCCGGGCGGCGAGGTGCTCGGTGAGGGCCCAGGCCAGCGCCAGGCCGTCGTAGGTGCTGGTGCCGCGGCCGACCTCGTCGAGAATGACGAGGGAGCGGTTGGTGGCGTTGTTGACGATGTTGGCGGTTTCGATCATTTCCACCATGAAGGTGGATTGGCCGCGGGCCAGCTCGTCGGCGGCGCCGATGCGGGTGAAGATACGGTCCACCAGGCCGAGAGAGGCGGACTCGGCGGGGATGAAGGAACCCATTTGGGCCATGACGACCAGCAGCGCAGCCTGCCGGATGTAGGTGCTCTTGCCGGCCATATTGGGGCCGGTGAGGATCAGCAGATCGCCGTGGGGGCCGCCCAGGTGCAGGTCGTTGGGGACGAACTGGCCGGAGAGCACGACGTCGAGAACGGGGTGTCGGGCGGCGACGAGTTCGATTTCGGCGCCGGCGTGCAGGCGGGGGCGACAATAGTTGCGGTGGCGAGCCAGGTGGGCGAAGGCGGCGAGCAGATCGATTTTGGCCAGGGCGTCGGCGAGCTGCTGAAGTCGCGGCGTTTGGGCGGCGACCTGGCGGCGCACGTCCTCGAAGAGGGCGGCCTCGCGTTTCTTGGCGCGCTCCTCGGCCGTGAGGGCCTGCGATTCGTACTGTTTGAGCTCATCGGTGATGTACCGCTCGGCGTTCTTGATGGTCTGCTTGCGGACGAACTCGGCCGGGACCTTGTCGCGCTGGGCGTTGGTGATCTCGACGTAGTAGCCGAAGACCTGGTTAAAGCCCACCTTTAGGGTGGGGATATTGGTTTGGGTGATCAATTTCCTCTGGTACTCGGCGAGCCAGGTTTGGCCGTCGCGACAGAACGAGCGGAGGCGGTCCACTTCAGGGTCGTAGCCGGTGCGGATGACGCCGCCCTCGCGGTAGGACAGGCCCGCGTTGGGGTCGATGGCGGCGTGGATCAGCGCGCAGGTCTGTTCGAGCGTATCGCACTGGGCGGTCAGTTGGACGAGCAGTTGGGCGGTGCAGGGGGCCAGGCGTCGGCGGAGGGTGGGGATTTGAGCCAGGGTCCGGCCCAGGGCCAGCAGGTCGCGGGGCGAGGCGCGGCCGGTGCTGACGCGGGCGGTGATCCGTTCCACGTCGGCGACCTCGGCGAGCAGCCGGCGGAGCTCGTCGCGCAGGGCATCATTCTGGACCATCTCGGCGACCGCGTCCTGCCGCCATTCAATTTGAGTGAGGTCCGTGAGCGGGTAACAGAGCCACAGGCGCAGCTTGCGGGCGCCCATAGCCGTAACGGTGGCGTCGAGGCAGTGCAGCAGCGACCCGGCCGCGGCGTGGTCGCGGAGGGTGCGTTCGATTTCGAGGCTGCGGAGGGTGGTTTGGTCGAGTTGCAGGAAGCGGTCGCGGCTGACCTTGCGCAGTTGGGCGATGTGGGCGAGGGTGGTCTTTTGGGTTTCGTTCAGGTAGTCGAGCACGACGCCGGCGGCGGCGACGGCCAGGTCGGCGCGCGGAAAACCGAAGCCGTCGAGTCCGGCGGTGCGGAAGTGGCGGCAGAGGACCTCGGCGGCGTGTGCGGGGTCGAAGAGCCAGGCCGGCCGGCGGGTCACGGCCGCGCTGAGCAGTTGGGCGACTTGCTCGGAGAAGTCGGCGGGAATCTCGGCGGGGTCGTCGGCCAGGAGGCACTCGGCGGGGCGCAGGCGGACGAGCTCGTCCAGGACGTGCCGCGCCTGGAGAGTTTCGGCGAAGAACTGGCCGGTGGAGAGCTCGACCCAGGCCAAGCCCGCCTGGCGGGGCGCCTGCTCGGCGGGGCTGGTGCGGGCCGGGGCCCGCTGGAAGCAGATAGCGGCCAGATAGTTGCCCGTGCGCTCGTCGAGCAGGGCTTCTTCCGTGAGGGTGCCGGGGGTAACCAGGCGAACCACGTCGCGTTTGACCAGGCCCTTGGCCAGCGCCGGGTCCTCGACCTGCTCGCAGATGGCGACCTTGTAGCCGGCGCGGATCATCTTCTGGAGGTAGCTGTCCACGGCGTGGTACGGAACGCCGGCCAGGGGTACGGCGTCCGCGCCCTTGGAGCGGCTCGTCAGGGCGATCCCAAGCACCCGCGAGCAGGTCTTGGCGTCCTCGTAGAAGGTCTCGTAGAAGTCGCCCATGCGGAAGAAGAGGATGGCCTGGGGGTACTGGGCCTTGAAGTGCTGATACTGCCGCATGGCCGGCGTAAGGTTATCGTTCGGCGAGGCGTGCGACATCCTGGCGTTCAACCTCAGTGCAAAAAGCGACCACGGCCTGATGATAGCGGCAGCGGGGCGAGTTTGCCAGAGCCAAGGCGCGAGGATGATCTCGCAGCGTGGGGACAGACCGCTCAAGACGGCGGGGCTGGGTGCGACGCTCCGGCGGCGGCGGGTGGTGGCGTCAAGGCGTGGGTGCGTTTATCGTCAAGGGGGAACAGTTGCGCCAGGAGAACGAGCAGAAGGCCGTGAGCGGGCCGGCCGCCAAGGGGAAAAAAGACGGGGAATTGGATTGGTCTTGGCGGTTGACAGGGTGGGCCGGGTCAATTAGGATAGTTGTCGGTCCGGCGGGCCGGGCGGCGGTAGAGGCGGTATCGGCCGGCGTCGGACCGAGAGGCAGTAGGCGCAACCATAGTCAGACGCGAGGATGGAGTCATGCGGACGATCGTGGCGATGGTGCTGATGGGGGTGTTGGCGGCGTGCTTGGGAGGCTGCCAGACCCTGACGCGGGACTCGGACCAGCAGATCAAGAAATACGGCCGCATCGCCGACATGAATCGACGACTGCTGGCGGAAGACATGGACTCGCTGCTGCTGTTGGACCAGCCCAGCTCGCTGACGCGCTACCACATCCGCCGGACCTACTGAGAGAGTTGGGCGGGGGGCATGGGCCGCCGGGGGGAAGCCTCACCCTGCGCCGTCCACCGGCATATCGAGACAGCCACCAGTCCGTGGTCAGGGGTGGGCGGCGAGGGCGGCAAAGGTGGCGTGGCAGAAGCGGTCGGTCATGCCGGCCAGGTAGTCGCCGACGACCGGCTCGAGGCCCTGCTCGTCCAGGCGTTGGCGGTAGCGTGGGGGGAGCAGTTCGGGGCGGCGGGCATAGATTTGGAAGAGGGCCGTCAGTTCGCGGCGGGCCTGCTGCTGCGCCTCGAGCAGGCAGGGGTGGCGGTACACGCGTCGTTCGAGGAAGTCTTGCAGTTCGGTTCGCAGGGTTTGCGCCTGGGGAGATAAACCGGCGAGGGGTTCATCGAGGCGGCAGACGGCCGCGCTGCTGTCGGGCCGGCGGCGGGCGAGGCGGCGGGCGGTTTCTTCGAGGCAGTCGCTGACGAGCCAATCGATCAGGCCCTTGGCGCAGCGGAGTTGGCGGGCCTGGCGGGCGGCGTGCGGATAGCGGGCGTCCACGTCCCGTCGAATCATCTGGTAAAGGCGGACGTCGGCGAGGTCGTCCTCGCGGATGAGTTCGGCGGCGAGGGCGTCGTCGAGGTCGTGGGAGTGGTAGGCGATGGCGTCGGCGAGATCGACCAATTGGCCTTCCAGGGGCGGCGGGCCGGGGCCGTATTCCTCGGCGGGTGCGGGTTGATCGTAGCGGGTGCGGTGTTTGGCCAGACAGCAGCGAGTTTCCCAGGCGAGGTTGAGGCCGCGGAAGAGCGGGTAGGGGTGTTCGAGGTACTCGACGAGTCGCAGGGCATGGCGGTTGTGCTCGAAGCCGCCGCAACCGGCCAGGAGTTCGTTGAGGAGAGCCTCGCCGCAATGGCCATAGGGCGGGTGTCCGAGGTCGTGGGCGAGGGCGACGGCCTCGGCCAAGTCCTCGTTGAGGGAGAGGATGCGGCAGAGGGTTCGGGCGATTTGGGCGACCTCCATGGTGTGGGTGAGGCGGGTGCGGGCATAATCGCCGCGGTCGCCGAGGAAGACCTGGGTTTTGGCTTCGAGTCGGCGGAAGGCGGCACAATGAATGATGCGGTCTCGGTCGCGTTGGAAGCAGGTGCGGAAAGGGTGTTCGGGTTCGGGATGGCGGCGGCCGGCGGTTCGGGCGCTGGCTAAAGCGTAGGGTGCGAGGCGTTCCAGCTCGCGGGCTTCCTGATCGAGGCGGGTGAGCAGGGGAGGTGTCATGGTGGGTCCTGACCGTGGAGTTTTTCCCAGCGTTCGACGGCTTCGGGCCGGCGGAGGTAGATGGGCAGGAGGAGGTTAGGGTCGGTGAAGCGGCCGGCCTGGGCCCGGCGCCAACCGCAGGAGTGGACGGCTGCGGCGCGGGGCTGCCAGGCGGCTTGGGGCAGCCAGAGGACGCCCTGGGCCGTGAAGGCCTCGCGGTGCGCGGTCAGGCCTGGGCCCAAGACGTACAGCGGCCGCGGCGCCTCCGCCAATAATTGCTCGGGAGGCAGGGCCGCCGCCGGACGCAGCAAGCGAAAGCCCGGCACGAGACCGTCGCAGAGAATGCGGTGCAGCTCGCGGGCCAGGGGATCGTCAGGCGCCTGGGCCGGCGGAGCAACGGTCGGCGGCGTCGGCGCAGCGGTCGGGTCGTCATCGGTCTTTTCATAAAGCGCGGCATAGACCATCAGGCGTTTGGCGTCGATGACGACGGCGACATGGTGCAAGGGGGGCTGGGCGGTGCGAGCGTCGTGGGCGTTGAGGACGAGGGCGTCGGTGCTGGGGACGGCCACGATCTTGACGCGGGGCAGGGCAAAGCTGAGGGCCTTGGCGACGGCGACGGCAATCCGCAGGCCGGTGAAGCTGCCCGGTCCGGCGGAGAGGTAGAGCTGATCGATGTCGCGTGGTTGCCAGCCCTGCGCGCGTGTGAGGCGGTCCATGAGGGGCAGTAGTTCACCGGCGTGGCGGAGGGCGGCGGTAAAGGGTTGTTCGCGGAGGAGATGAGGCCCGGCTGCCAGTGCGACGCTGCCGATGCCGGCGGAGGTTTCGAGGGCGAGGATATGGGGCTGATGGTTCACGGGGGCCATGATAGCGGGGTGCGGGGCGGGAGGCAACGTGTGCGGCGGCCGATTCGAGCAGCAGACTGGGCGCTCAAGCGTAAGTAGTCCTGGTTTGGCGGGTTATGGCGAGAAGGGGAGGCCGGCAGAGGGGATGGGGCTGGTCAGTGGCCTGAGGAGGCGGCGTGGGTGGAGGCGGGGCGATTGAGCCAGGATCAGGAAACGGTTTTTTTTGGTTGCAGGGTGGCTGGGCGGGGCGTAAACTGAGCGGCCTAGAAGCCTCTGGGAGAAGGTGCTTTAGCTTGCCACAAGGCCAACCGTAGATTAGCTTACCTCAACATTGGGCAGAAGATACCGCTGGCGTAAGGAGGCTGACGCCGTGGGGGAGGTTTAGGGAGCTATCGCCCAATCACCACAGAGAAGGAGCGTAGCCTTGCAACAGCAAATGAGGCTCAGGCGGTGGGGACGAAGCGGGCGCGGGTGCGGCCGGGGCGGCCTGGTCACGGCGCTGGTGATGGCGGGGGTTCTGCTGGGCGTGGTGTCGGCGTCGGGGCGGGTGGTGGCGGCCGAAGCCGGGGGAGACCAGGCGCAAATGGCCGTGGCTCAACAGAAGAAGGCCGACGAACTGCTCGCGGTAGCCAAGGCGCAGTTGGGGCGGAAGGAATACGAGCCTTGCCGGCAAACGCTGGCGGAGTGCGAGGCGTTGCAGTCGTCGCTGACGGCCAGTCAGCAGAAGAAGCTGCAGCAGTTGCGGCAAGAGGGCGAGCAAGGCGAGGTGGGGCAGCAGCAGGCGCAGGCGGCTCTGACGGCGGGGAGCACGGCCCTGGAGGCCGGCCGGTTGGCTGAGGCCAGGAGTCAGTTGGAACGGGCGCGGGCGCAGAAGAAATACTTGCCGGAGGCGACGGTCAAGAAGATCGAAGAGCAGTTGGCGGTGGTGGCCGAACAGCAGAAGCGGCAAAAGGCGGCGCTGGTGCAGCTCTTCAAGCAGAGCGTGCAGGACTATCGCCAGGGCCGGCTGCCGGAGGCCCGCGCGGGCTTCCAGAAGGTGCAGGAGAGCGGGGTGGAGCCGGGTTTGTTTGAACGGGGCGGCGGTTTCACCGACACGGCGGGCTATTTGCGGAGCATCGACGCGAAGCTGGCGGCACAAGCCAAGGCGGCGCCGGCGGCGAGCGCGGAGGTGAAGGAGTCCGGCGCCGGCGGAGCGGCACAGGGAGAGAGGGCGGCGGTGGAGCCGGGCAAAGCCGGCCCAGGGCCGGTGCAACCGGCCGGGGCAGGCCAACAGGTGATGACGGAAGTTGCGGGCGAGGCGCAGGGGCCCGCGGCGTCGGCGGAGTTGGCGCAGGCCGTGCAACCCGAACCGGCGGCCACAAGCGCGGCGCCGGCGGCGACCGAGCCCCAGAAGGAGCAGGCCCAGACGGCGCCAAAGGAACAGAAGGCGGCGCCGAAGAAGAGCCAGGGTTTCTGGCTCTTCGGCCGGAGACAAAAGACCATCCCCCCCGAGACGCAGCAGAAGATCGACGGGTTGCTCGCCCAGGGGAACCAGGCCATGGACCGGCGGAACTACGCTCTGGCGAAAGAGTACTTCAACCAGGTCTTGCAGCTTAACCCTCAGCAGGAGGAGGCGGAGCGAGGCGTGGCGGCGGCGGACTACAACCTGCAGCGGCCGAAAGCCGCCGAGTCGGCGGCCCGGCCGAGCCTGCTGACGCTGGTGGATCAACAGGAGCAGGTGCAGCGGCAGTACGTGCAGGCGACCTTTGCGGACGCCAACGATCGGATCGCCGAGCTGCTGGCCAAGAACCAGTTCGAGGAGGCGCGGACCCGCGTGAACCAGGTGCTGGCGGCGTTGGACGCCTACAAGCAACTGCTGGGGCCGGAGGAATACGGCCGGATGCGGACGGCGGCCCAGGGCCTGCTGAGGCAGGTGGCCGATCAGCAGCAGACCTATGAGCAACAGACTCTCAAGGAGAAGCGCGAGAAGGCCCAGGAAGAGGAGATGCTGCGTCAGCGAAATCAGGAACGGGCGCGGCAGGAGAAGATCAACGATCTGTTTGAGCGGGCCCAGCGGTTCAAGGAGTCGCATGAATACGACCAGGCGGTGGCGACGCTGAATCACCTGCTGGAGCTGGACCCGCAGCATCCGGGCGCGCTGCTGCTGAAAGAGTACATGGAAATGATGCAGTTCATGACGCGGCAGGCGGACATCGAGCGTCAGGTGAACTACGAAGAGACGAAGGCTTTGACGGACGTGGGCCAGGCGGCCATTCCCTGGTCGGACGTGATGACCTACCCGGGCCAGCCGGAGGTGGAGCCGCAGTTGAACTGGAAGGAGCTGACCGAGCGGCGGCGGCGGGCGACGCTGGGACCGGCGGGCGTCGATGCGCAGGTGTACGACCGGCTGGACACTGCCGCGGTGAGCCTGGACTACACGGAAACGGAGTTTGAGCAGGTCCTGGCGGACCTGCAGTCAAATCAGAACCTGAACATCAACGTGTTGTGGGGTTCGCTGCAGACCACCGCGGGGATTGAGCGCACCGCTCGGGTTACGCTGCTGCTGAAGAACGTGCCGCTGGGCAAGGCGCTGGATAGTCTGCTGGACTACGTCTCGAGCGGCAGGTATGGGCGGGCGGCCTACACGGTGGATAATGGGGTGATTACCGTGGGCGCGGAGGCGGACCTGCCGCAGAAGTTCTACGTGCAGGCGTACTATGTCGCCGACCTGGTCAGCCCGCGGTCGCAAGGCTGGGGTATGTTCATGGGGAGCGCCGGCGGCGGTGGCGGGGGGATGGGCGGGGGTGGGATGACGGGCGGGGGCGGGGGTGGGATGACGGGCGGGGGCGGGATGTATGGGGGCGGCGGTGGCGGGGGGAGGATGGGCGGCGGCGGGGGTGGCGGGATGTACGGGGGCGGCGGAGGTGGCGGGATGTACGGGGGCGGCGGGGGAATGACGGGCGGGGACGTGTACAGCCAGATATACAGTTTGACCTATTTGATGCAGACGGCGGTGGGGTATGACCAGTGGGATTACGGACAGGGACTCCAACAAGGCGTCGGGGGGCCACAGGGGCAGTTGGGAGCTCCGGCACCTGGAGCAGGACCTTATGGAACAACCACGGCGGCGCGGCTGGGTACGATCGAGGTGTACGGGGTCAATACGCTGGTCGTCCGGCAGACGCGCAAGAATCATCGGATCATCGAGGACCTGCTGAAGGAACTACGGCGAACATTGGGCGAGCAGGTGCAGATTGAAAGCCGGTTCCTGGTCATCAGCAGCAACTTCCTGGAGGACATCGGGCTGGACGTGGACTTTTTCCTGAACCTGGGCAATGCGGGGTATGATCAGACGGGCACAACCGACCCGGTGACGGGCCGGCAGATCCTGACGCCGCGGACCAGCCCTGGGCCGTGGAACCGGACGACCCCCATGTCCGTCTCGCAGAACTCGTGGGACTTCACCTCGCCGGGCTCGACATCGGTGCCGGGTTCGCTGGGCGGGGGCGGGACGCCCACGGCGTTCCAGATGGGCGGGTCGTTCCTGGACAACGTCCAGGTGGACTTCCTCATGCGAGCGACCAAGGCGCACCAGCGGAGCATGGCCCTGGCGGCGCCGCACGTTACGGTGTTCAGCGGCGACACGGCCCGCGTGGAGTTTTACGTCAGCCAGCCCTACGTGGCGAGCGTGACGGCCCAGACGGGTACGCACGTCGGCCTGTACCAACCGCAGATGAACCTGGCCACCACGGGCGTGACCTTATACGTATCGCCGACGATTTCGGCCGACAAGCGGTACGTGTTGCTGAACGTGGAGGCGCAGCAGAACCAGTTGATCCGCATGGAGACGTTCACGTTCAACGAGGCGGGCGGCACGACGCCGGTATCGACTGACCAGGGCACCGGGCTGACCACGCCGACCAGCACGGCCTCCACGGGCCGGGTTCAGGAGCCGGTCCAGCAGACCAACGCCGTTCAGACACGGGTACAAGTGCCCGACGGCGGGACGTTGCTGCTGGGCGGGCAGAAGCTGGCGGGCGAGATCGAAAAGGAGATGGGGGTGCCGGCGCTGAGCAACATTTCGATCCTGAACCGGCTGTTTACCAACCGCGGTTCCAGCAAAGACGAGAGCATCCTGCTGATCCTGGTCAAGCCCAAGATCATCTTGCCGGAGGAGGAGGAGGATCGTCGGTTCGGCTCGCTGACGGAGCCCACGGGGCAGAAATAGGCCGGACGGCCGCTTAACCAAGAGCGAGAGCTCCGAGGCAGACGAAAGGCCGCGGGGCTAATCCAGGCGGAGCACATCGCCGGCGGCGTGGCGGGGCGCCAGGGCGATGGGCAGGCCGGGCCCGATGATTTCGCGGGCGGTCCGCAGGGCCAGTTCCGGCCGGTTATTGTGCTCGCTGAGGTGCGCCAACACGAGAAAGCGCAGGCGACGGGCGCAATCCCGCACCAGTTGCGCGGCCTCGGGATTCGAGAGGTGCCCGCCCAGCCCGGCGACGCGGTTCTTCAACCAGCCGGGATAAGGCCCCTCGGCCAGCATTTGCGGGTCGTAGTTGCTTTCCAGGTAAAGGCCGTCGAGTTCGGCAATCCAGTCTTCGATGCCGGCAAACCGATGGCCCAGGTCCGTGAAGATTCCCAAGCGCCGGCCCCGGTCGGCAATGACAAAGGCCACGCCGTCGATGCCGTCATGGGCGGTGGGCACGGTAAAGACGCTGGTGCGACCCAAGATGATGGTGTCGCCGGGGGCGAAATGGCGGACGTCGGGGCAAGTGCCCAGGTCGGCCCGGCAGTGCTGCCAAGCCCGCCGCGTCACCCAGATCGGCAGACCAAACCGGCGCTGGAGGACGCCGGCGCCGCAGACGTGATCGCGGTGATTGTGGCTGAGGATCAGGGCATCGGCTTGGCCGACGTCGCGGTTGAGGCCGGCCAGGCGCGTCTGCACGGTGCGGGCGGCGATGCCGGCGTCAAAGAGCAGCCGGACGTCGGCCGTTTCGACGTAGATGCAATTGCCGTTCGAGCCGCTTTGCAGGGCACAGGTCAGCATCACGCCCTCCTTGGCGTGGAGCGCCGCGGGCCACGGCGCCCGGGGCCGCACGAGCGGCGGTCCGCGGCAGGCGGTTAGGCGCCCGCCTCGATGGTTTTCATGATCTCCGGCGGAATGTCGAAGTTGGCGTACACGTTCTGCACGTCATCGTGATCTTCCAGTTCCTCCATGAGCCCCAGGATCTTGCGCGCTCCTTCCCGGTTGAGGGTGACGTAGGCGTCGGGCACGCGGGAGAGTTCAGCGACCTTGACGGGGATTTGCCGCTGGGCCAGGGCCGCCTTGACCTGCTCGTAGGCGTCTGGGGCGCAGGTGATCTCGAACAGGTCGCCGTCGCGCTGGACGTCGTCGGCGCCGGCGTCCAGGGCGACCTCCATGAGGGCGTCCTCGGTGGCGTGGGCGGCCTCGACCGTGAAGACGCCGCGTTTCTTGAACGTCCAGCCGACGCAGCCGGCGGCGCCGAGCGAGCTGCCGTGCCGCTCGAAGATGTGCCGGATCTCGCTGGCGGTGCGGTTGCGGTTGTCCGTGAGCACATCGACCATGATCGCCACGCCGTGGGCGCCGTAGCCTTCGTAGATGACCTCTTCGAAGTTGCTGGCGTCGGCGCCGCCGGTGACTTTCTTGATCGTCTTTTCGATGGTCTCCCGGGGCATGTTGGCATCCTTGGCCTTGTCGATGGCGTAGCGGAGGGTCAGATTGCCGGCGGGGTCCGGTCCGCCGGTCTTGGCCGCCACCAGGATGTTGCGGGCCAGTTTGCTCCAGAGCTTGCCCCGCTTGGCGTCAATGACCGCCTTCTTGTGCTTGATTCCTGCCCAGTGCGAATGTCCTGACATACCCCGCGTGCTCCGTTAGGGCCGCTGCTCGCTGAACAGCTCCGCCACTGTAACTTCTTTCCCCGCAGCCAGTTGCTCCAATTTCTCCGCCAGGCGGCGCTGTCGTTCCTGCAGGCCGCGCTCCAGGACGGCCCGTCGTGCGACTTCGTCCCTGGCCTGCTGCCAGTACCGGCGGGCCTGGCCGGTGCGGCCCAGGCGGAAGCTGGCGTCACCCAAGTGGTCCCAAACCTCCGGGTCGGGGTCCACCATTCGGGCGGCCGCTCGGTACAGGCACTCCAGCGCCTCCGCAAACAGTCCTTCCTTATAATAGAACCAGCCCAGGCTATCAAGGGTCGCCCCGGAGTCAGGGTCCGCCTGAAGGGCCTGCTCCAGGAGCTGCCGTGCCCGATTGGGGTCGCGGTTCGCCTCGATCAGGCTGTAGCCCAGGTTGTTCTTGAGCAGGGGATCGTCGGGGTTTTTCCGGAGGAGCTCTTCGAGAACGGTTATCGCTTCGTCCCGCCGATCCAGGTGGTCCAGGCAGTTGATGTAGAGCAGGTGGGCGGGCACATCATCGGGCTGAGCCTGGAGCAATTTGCGGGCATGTTGGGCCGCGCCGGCCCAATCACCGCAGGCCGAGAGGATTCGAATCCGGAACGGCGCCAGCTCGCGGTCCGTGGTCGAATTGGCCAATTGTTCCAAACGGCCCAGGGCGACCAGACAGTTGCCCCGGGCGGCATCGAGTTTGAGTTGTTCGTTCAGCCACGAGCCGGCGTCTTCCTCCCGGCGCGGCGCCTCGTTGAGCGCGCGCTCGGCGGCGTCATAATCCCCCTCGACCAGCAAGGTGTCGATCAATTCGCGGCGGGCCGCGGCGTCATCCGGGGCCTCGGCGAGGCGTCGGCGAAGCAGTTCGGCGGCCTCTGCGCCCCGTCCCGCCCGGCGCAACATGAAGCGCAGGAGATTCTGTCGCTCGGTCTGGGCGGGCGATTCGTCGGCCCAGCGCCGGGCCTCGGCCACGGCCTCATCCCCTCGATCCTCCAGCAGCAGACTGAAACAATACTGGGCCCGCAACCCAGCCGCCTCCGGCGCCAAGGTCAACACGTCCTGGAGAAAGGTGCGGCTGCGTTCATACTCCAGGCGTGCGGCCAGGGCCCGGGCCACGTGCAATGCCACCTGATGCTCCTCGGGAGCGAACTGCAGGTAGAAGGCTTGGGTCTGGAGGCACGCCTCGGCCAGCCGGCCGGATTCCGTCAAGGCCCAGATCAGGCTCTGTCCGGCCGCCCGCGCGAACTCTCGTGGCGCGCCGTCTGACGGGGTCTGGCTGGCGTTTTCCGGCACCAGCGCGTCCCAGTACCATTGCGCAAAGAGGTCCGTGGCCTGGTCGAAGCGTCGGGTGGCGGCAAACAAGCGGACGGCCGTGGCTAACACCTTGCCTGTGGCGGGCCCGCGCGACCAAGGTCCCGGCCCGGCGGAACTGCGCAACAGGTCCACGGCGCGGCTGGCCTCGCCGGAGCGGTCCAGGGCGCGCAGCGCTTCCACCAGGCGCTCGGGGTTATCCGGCGTCGCCCGCCACAAGCGCAGGCGGGCCTCGGCGGCCGGGGCGAATTGGCCCTGCCGTTGATAGAGAGCGGCGGCCGCCGCCAGGACTTTCGGATCGTCCGGCAGGGCCGACAGCAACTGCTCCAGGGTTTGCCGCGCCCGCTCCTGGTCCTGCTGCAAGGCATACACCTGGCCGAGCAACAAGCCCAGCGTCCGCCCCTGCGGGTGGGCCTGTACCAGCGGCTCCAGGCGCCGGGCCAAGGCCGGCAAGGCTGTGGCGCGCGCGGCCTTGCCTTCGGCGCCCGACGCGGGCGCCGCCGTCCGGCTTTCCCATTGGCGCCACATCTGCCCACACCGGCGCTCGGCGTCATCGCGCCGGGTGGCGGGGACGTCGGGTTGTGCCGCCCAGCCGGCGTAGAGGACGGCCAGCTCCGCGTAAGCCTCCACGGCCGCCGGCCAGTTACGCGCCACCTGGAGCAACAGCTTCTCGGCCTGCTCGTAGCGGTCTTGCCGCGCGAGCACCTCCGCCAGCGCCAGGTAGGCCTCCGTGTCCTGCTCGTTCGATTGCACGATTCGCTGGAAGCACCGCGCCGCCCGCGACCACTGCCCCAGCCCCGCATAGGCCCGGCCGGCATACCACAGCGCGTCGGTGTCGGCGGTCGTCTCCAGGCGATCGACGTGCACGTAAACCAGCACCTCGTCGTAGCGGTTGAGGTCAAGCAGCAATTCGATCAGTTCCCCGCGGGCGGGTTCGTAGTCGGGCGCGCAGCGCACCGCGCGGCGGTAGAGCCGCTCCGCCGCGTCCTGGCGGCCGTTGAGCCAGTTGAGGTGCGCCAGCACGAATGACTCGCCGTACCCGGCCGTCGCCTCCGAGTCCTCCGCCAAGCCGGCCAGGGCGTCGGCCGCCTTGCCCGTCTGCTTGACCCGTTCCGACAGCTCGCTGAGTACGTCCTCGCGCACCTGGGCGTCGCCTTCCAGCCAGGCGCCGTAATGGTGCACCGCCGCCGACCAATCCTGCCGCCGCGCGTACAAACGCGCCAGGTCTCGATGCAACAGGGCGGGCTCGCCGCCGGCCGACAACTCGGCCCGCAGGATTTCCTCCGCCCGGCGGTCCTGCTGCGCCAGTTGCAGGCCATAAGCGTATTCCCGCCGGCGCAGCAATGAGGCGCCGCCGTCGCCCGTGTCCGGTTGGGTCCACTGCTCCAGGGTGGCCAGGTAGTCGTTGGTCTTGGCGAGTTGGTCGCTGGCCCGATAGAACGCCGTCAAGACGGGCTCGACCTCCGACTCTACCGCCAGGAGGTAGCGGCACACCGCCATCACCTGCTGGAACCGCAGGGCTAGCGGCGTCCGCTGCGCCGCCAGCGACAGCAGGAACGCCTGCAACAGGTCGGTGTTTTCGTCAAATAGGTCCTGTGCCTCGCGGAGGGCGTCAACGGCCTGGGTGATGCGGCCGAGCCGCACCAGCAGCGCCGCGCGCGTCAGGGCCGGCACATGGCGCTGACGGACCAGGGTGGTCAAACCTGAACTGGCCTGCGCGTATCGGCCTTGCCGCTGCAAGAGGCGAAAGGCGGTTTCGTATTCCTCGACGGCCGCGCTGGCGTAGTCGAGCCGGCTCAGAACGTTGGCCAACTGCAAATGCAGGATGGCCGCCACCGGGTTGCTGGGCGTCGCCTGCGGGCACTGCAACGCCCGGTGGAAGGCGGCGGCGGCCTGGTAATCCTGACCCGCCTGGCCCAAACACGTCCCCAGCACCTGGTACGCCACCATGTCGTTCGGATCGAGCCGCAGCGTCCGTCGGGCCGCCTGCCCCGCCGCCGGCGCGTCCCCCCGATTGTATTGCACCATCGCCAGCAGCGACCACAAAGCGGCGCTATTGGGGTCCTGCTCCAGCCCTTCCGACAACCGCGGCAGCGCCTGGTCGAGCGCACCCGCCTCCGTGGCGTGCCGGGCCGCCAGGTATGCCTTGCGCGCCGCCAGGGGCGACCGAGGGATCGTGGTTGCCGGTGCGCCGACTGCCGGCGGTCGATTCGGCTCACCCGCCTCGAGCCGCAACCGCGCCCAAGATAGCTCGGCGAGCGGCTGGAACAGCCGTGCCGACTGCTCGAGCGTGGGCGGCTCGCTCACGAGTTCAAGGGGCGCCTGGCCGTACCTTTCAGCCGCCGACATCGGCCGTGCCGTCGCCGCGCTCGGTGCGGCCGGGGTCCCCGGCGCGCCGGCCGGACTGCCGGTCCGGCAGCCGGCCGCCAAGGTCAATAGAGCCAGGACCATGGCCAGGCCGGCTAGCCCTGACGGGCGACCGCTCCACCTATCAGTAGTTGCCCAGGTCAACAACGATTCCCTCGGGGTTGACATAGTCCACGTTCAGTTGGTTGTCGTTCAGGCGGCTTAAGACAACCAACGGTGTGCCAACATACGCGACGTAGCTCAGGTCGTCCAGCCCCGGCCCGGCGCGTGGGGCGGCCTGCCAGGCGCCGCTGGTCCGGTCGCGGCGGCCGGCTGGGCGCCCCTGGCGGTCCATCAGGCGCCTGCCCTCCGGCGGCTCGTCCTCAGACCGGCGGGCGCCGGCGTGGCAGTGCCAGCGGGCCACGCACAGACACGCATCCGCTATCAGCGCCGCCGATTCGACGTAACGATGGTCGCCGACCCGTTGAGCAGGCGCATAGAGCTTGAATGTTACCGTCCGGTCCTCGAGAAAACACAGGCCGCCGATTTCCGAGGTCGGATCGGCCCAGTCCTCCGCCAGCCGCCCTCGCAGCGCGGAACGGTTGTCCGGTTCAGCCAAGTGCTCCAAGAGCAGGCACATTCTCAGCAAATCGGCATAACTCAAGAGGCGGCGTTGGCCGGTGAAGTCCTCCCGGCAGTCGTCCGGCGCCCCGGCGTAGCTCGGCGGCCTCTGGGTGTGGCTTAACGACGCCAAGCGATCGGCTAGGCGCTCGGCAAGCTCCCCGCCCGTCTGTGACAGGTGCTGGTCCGTCAAGTTCAAGAGCAGGTAGCTGTCGCCTACCGAGAAACGATAGACCTCCCGGCCGGCAAGCATCTGCACCCGCTGTCCCAGCCTCTCCCGATCGCTCCGCGACAATTGCAGGCGTTGCGCGTGGCACATCAGCCAGCGCGGCCGATTGGCGGGAACATAGCCCAACCCGTCGGCCCAGAAACGGACGGTCTCCAGGAACTCGTCGCCGCCGGGCCGGACCCGCAACAGCGCCGCCGCGCGGTCCGCCCCCGCCTGGCGGCGCAGGCAACCCAGCGCCGCGATACGAGCGTCGAGGTCGCCGCCCGGCTCGGTCTGGCTGAGCAGGACCTGTTCGAGGGGCTGGCCGGCGATGTCCTGGACTGCGGTTCCCACCGGCGTGTCGGACGGCAAGACCCGCGGGTCGGCCTCTGCCAGCGCGAGAATCAGCCACGGCACGCTCCGCCGGTCGGCTAGGGCCCGCAGGTGCGCCAGCAAGGCCTCGCGCACCTCCGGCTCGTGTGTCTGCGGCACGGCCCGCCCTAACCAGACGGGCGCTTCGGCGGAATAGCGCTCGACGACCAATCGCACTGCCCTCCGGCGAATGTCGGGCGAGTGTGCCGGCGAGAGGACGATTCCGGCCAGCAGCTCGCCCAGCCGGGCATATTGATTCGGGTCCAACTCGCGCGCCCGCAATTCCTCCAAAACTGCCAGTCGCCGCCTATCGGCCTCAGATACCTTCCCGACCCCCGACAAGAGCGCCTCGGTAGGTTCCCGTCGAATCCCCCCCGCACACCCGACGAGAAACACGCCCAGCGCCACTGCCCGCGCCAGCCCATGCTCCCGGCCACGTCCTTGCTGCAATTCGCCCAATGCTCTATCTGCTTACCGCCCCCTGCTGCCGCCACAGCTCGGCCAGGCTGTCGCTCTTGTTCGTCGCCGCGCCGTGCAGCGGGGTAAGTCCCTGTGCGTCGGCCGCGCTGACGTCGGCCCCTCCCGGCAGCTCTTCTCCGTCAGACGTGCACGACCCCACTGGAAACCCCGCGCCGCATCGGGAGAATACCCCGATGAACACCCGTCGTCCGCCGGCTCGCGCCGCAACAACTCCGTTACTCGAATCCCCTGCCCGCCAGGGGCTGGCCGCAGCCGGGGCATTTGCCGTCGTGGAAATCGCCGGGACTGATGCGATAGCCGACGCGGTCGATCAGCACCCGGCCGCAGGCGTGGCAGTGGGTGCTCTCGTGGCCGCAGCCCGCCAGGTTGCCCACGTACACGTAGTGCAATCCCGCGCGCCGGCCCAGATCATAAGCCCGCTCCAGGGTCTCGGCCGGGGTGGGCTGACCGTCGGCGATCTGGTAATCCGGGTGGAACCGGCTGATGTGCCAAGGCACCTGCGGCCCCAGCTCCTGGGCGATGAAGCCCGCGATCTGTCCCAACTCGTCGTCGCTGTCGTTGCGGCCCGGCACCACCAGCGTGGTGACCTCCAGCCAGATGTCCGTCTGCCGCGCGATGTGCCGCAACGTGTCGAGCAACGGCGCCAGACGCGCCTGGCAGATGGTGCGATAGAACTCATCGCTGAACGCCTTGAGGTCCACGTTGATGGCATCGAGGAAATCGCGGGCGTAATCGACGGCCTCGATGGTCAGGTAGCCGTTGCTGACGAAAACGTTGGCGAGGCCCTCCTGACGGGCCAGCCGGCCGCACTCCGCCGCCAGCTCCATGAACACCGTCGGCTCGGTGTAGGTGTAGGAGATGCTGCGGCAGCGGTGCCGCCGCGCGGCCTCCACCACCTCCGGCGGCGCGACCGAGCGACCGACGAGATCATCCTGCAAACGCGGCAGTTGACTGATCTGCCAGTTTTGGCAGAAGGCGCAGCGGAAATTGCAGCCCACCGCGGCGAGGGAGTAACTGCGGCTGCCGGGCTGGAAGTGAAAAAGCGGCTTTTTCTCGATGGGGTCCACGGCTACGGCGCACACCGCGTGATAGCTCAGCGAATAGAGCTTGCCCCCGATGTTGCGGCGCACCTGGCACAGCCCCGTGGCGTTCTCGGCGATGCGGCAGCGGAAATTACAGAGCCGGCATTGGACCAGATTTCCCGGCAAGGGTTCCCACAGGACGGCTTCCTTCAGGGCAGGCGGCATGAACTTCCTCCAGGCCTGATTGAATCCCAAAGGTACGGCCCCGCCGATCGTGCCCAAGCCCCCAGCCGGCGTACCGCGACCCAACCGGCCGCATTGTACACCGCTCCGGCCGGCGGACGCCAGACTATTCCTCTGCCCCAGCCGCCAAGCCGTAGGCCCGCGCCAGCACCTTCACTGGATGCAGCACCGGTTTGCCGGCGGACCACTCCATCTGTAAGCGGCATGTGCTGCACTCGGTCAGGCCGGCGTCCGCGTCGCTTCGCCGCCAGGGGCCCAGCATTGGCTCCCCGGCCGTCAGCGACAGGTCAAAATACTGCTTCTGGAAGCCAAAGGTGCCGGCGATGCCGCAACAACTGCGGGGCAGACGCTCCAGCCGCACCCCGTCGATCAGCGCGAGCAGGTATTCCGTGCCGTCGGGGATCTCCAAGGCTTGGTAATGGCAAGGCACATGGTACGCCAGTCGCAGCGGCACGCGCCTCAGGTCGGTCCGCAGGCGGCCCTGCCGCGCCAACCGCGCCAGGTAGTCGGTCAACTCCAGCGTCTGAGCCGCCACCAGGCGGGCGTCGTCGCCATCCAGCAGGTCCAGGTAATCCTGCCGCAGGCACAAGGCGGCCGTGGGCTCGCTGCAGACCACGGTGGCGCCGTCGCGAATGGCCTGGGCCAGGCGCCGCACGTTGTACGCCGCCACGCGGCGGGCGTACGCCACGTCGCCGTAGTTGAGCGCCGGCATGGCCGCGCTGCGCTGCGGCGGGATGACGACCTCGACGCGGTTGTGCCGCAACACCTGCACCACGGCGCGCGCCAGCGCGGGGTCGTTGTACGCGGCAAATAGATCCACGAAATACGCCACGCGATCCACCGGCTCGGCCAGAGGCGCCAGGCGCGCCACGTAGCGGCGGAGCCTGCCCACCCCGGCGCCCCAGGCGAAGGGCGGCAGCGGCCGGCGGCGGTCCAGCCCCGCCCCCCATTCCAGAACGCGGCCAAACCATCCGCTGCCCGCCACGGCATTCGCCAGCGGTCCCAGCAGGCAACCCGCGCGACTTAATAACTCGCTGCGGGTCAGCAGCCACTGGGCGCCCGTCAGACCGTGCCGCGCCACGTACGCCGCCCGTGCTTCGGTCATAAGCTTGGGGACGTTCACCAGCGCTGGGCACTCGCGCCCGCACGATCGGCAATTGACGCACAGGTCGGCGACCTCCTTGAATTCGTCCGTTTCGAGCACGTGCTCGTCGAGCAGGCCGTGCAACCAGTGCCGCATCAGGTTGGCCTTCGCACGGGGACTGGCGAACTCTTCGCCCGTGGCCCGAAAAATGGGGCACATCGACGAGCCGGCATCGGCCGCCCGGCACAGCGCGTCGCCGTTACACTGCTCGATCTCGCGCGCCAACTGACCGTCGCGAAAAATCAATTGCGTCACGCGCGGCTGAGGCCCAGGTGCGAAACGCAGATCGCGGATCATCACGTCGGGGTCGTCGTTGATGATCTTGCCCGGGGTGAGCCGGTGGTGCGGGTCGAAGACCTGCTTGATCTGCCGGAACATCTCGTACACCTCCGGCCCGTACTGGTCCTTGATGAAGGACACGCGGACCAGACCCTCGCCGTGTTCGCTGCTGATCGTGCCGCCCAGCGACCAGGCCAGTCGGAACACCTCCTCGGCCAATTGCCGCAGCTTGCGCACCTCAGCCGGGTCATGCAGGTTCAAGTACGGCCGGGGATGCAGGGCGCCGTGCCCGGCATGGCCGTAATAGACCACGGGGACGCCCAGCCGTGCGGTGATTTCGTCGAGACCTTCGAGGTACTGGGCCAACTGTTCGGGATCGACGGCCACGTCCTCGATGACCGGGATGGGCTGGGCGGCGCTCTTGTTACGGAACAGCAGGGGCGTGGCGGCCTGGCGCGCCCGCCAGAAGCGGCCCTGTGCCAACGGATCAACAATCTCCTGAATGCCGCCGGCCCGTGCCGAGCCGGGCAGGCTTTCGGCGATCTGGCGGGCCTGCCGCAACCGGTCGGCCACCTCGCCCTCGTTGTGGCCGTCCAACTCGACCAGCAGCGATGCCCCCACGCCTTCGGGCAGCACGTCGTGGTAGGACGGGTACGCCTGCCGCGCCATTTGCAGCAGTTGGCCATCCATCAGTTCGCAGGCGGCCGGGTCGGCTTGCAGCAGGTGCGGCACCGCTCGGGCACACGCTGCCAAGGTGGGAAAGTTCACTTGCAGCAGGGCCTTGACCGGCGGCAAATCCACCAGCGCCAGCGTCGCCTCGGTTACGACGGCCAGGGTCCCTTCGGAACCGGCCAACAATTCGCACAGGTTGACCTGCCCATCCGTCCAGGCGGCAAAGACGTTGTACCCGCTGCCGTTACGTCGAGCCCGCGGCCGGGCGACGGCCAGCTTCTCCTCGTAACGGGCGAACAGATCGGCCAGCCCCCGCGACCACTCTGCCGCCGGCCCGGCCCGGGCGCCGCCCAGCTCCGGCCGGGACAGCTCGGCGAACTCTCCCTCTGCCGAAACCACCCGCAGCCCCCGGATGTGCCCGCTGATATATCCATAACGCAGGGAGTGGGCGCCCGTGGCGTTGTTGCCGATCATCCCGCCGATGGTGGCCCGATTGCCGCTGGCCGGGTCCGGGCCAATCTGCCGGCCTAACGGGGCCAACTGCCGATTCAGCACATCCAGCACCACCCCTGGTTCGACGGTAACCTCGCCGGCCTCCTGATCGACCCGCAGGACACGATTCATGTGCCGACTGAAATCCAGTACGATGCCGCGGCCCAGGGCCTCGCCGGCCAGGCCTGTCCCCGCTCCCCGGGGGATGACCGATAGCCCCCGTCCGGCGGCATAGCGCAAAACGCGCGCCACGTCCTCCCGCCCCGTCGGGAACACCACCGCCAGCGGCTCGATCTGGTAGATGCTCGCGTCGGTGCTATACATCGCCCGCGTCAACGCATCAGACCGCACCGCACCGGCCAACAGACCTTGCAGCTCGGCCGTCATGCTGTCGCATCTATCATCGGTCCTGGCCATACCCTAAGCATCTCGTTGCCATAACCAAACCCGATCCTTGCCTCGTCCCGCCACCTGTCGCTCCGGTAATTATATTCCTCAAGTGGCATTGAGGCAACGGCGGTCGCTGCTGCCCAGGCTGGTCCACACGCCCTCGGTTTGCGTGTCGCCAATTCGCCTAGGCAGGGGGGCCGAACCTTCCTATAATGGGCCGCTTGTGGTATCTGGCCTGCCCATAATGGGAGCGGAGGTGAAGGTAGGAACGCGTGCCGTTCCGGCGCCCGCGCGTTCGTCTGCCGGCAGCGACGGCGTTTTCCGCCTGCTGCCGCCGGTCTTGGTCCAGACCCGCCGGCACCGGCAGGGACGGACCGTCCCGCCCCTCAACTGCCTGATTTCGGAGTCGGTATGGAACCCTTAGAAGTGCTGCGGCGTTTGGAGGCCGATGCCTCGCTGGTGCCGACGGTCCTGAGAGACTGGTGGCTGCGGTATCTCTCCGATCAGAAGGAGCGATACCTGGACACGCTGAGTCTGTTACGTGAATACGGGGTCGGTCGCCGGTTACTGGAAGTGGGGAGCGTGCCCGGCCAGCTTACGGTGCTGCTGCAGAGCCTCGGGTATGAGGTTGCCGGCGTGGACGTCGATCCGGATCGCTTGCAGGAAATCTGGCGGAAATACGGCCTGTCGGTCGTCCAGGCCGACATCGAGACCGAGCCTATTCCCTTCGCAGAGGCCAGTTTCGACGGGATTGTGTTCACGGAGGTGCTGGAGCATCTACGCATCAATCCGCTCCACGCCTTGCGGGAATTGGTACGCGTGCTTAAACCGGGCGGACACGTCCTGCTGAGCACGCCGAACATCACACCTGCGCAGCGACTGGCCTTTTTCCTGCGCAAACAACCGTACCAGGACGATGTCTTTGAGGCCTTCGGGAAGCTGGAGCGGCTCGGCCACATGGGGCATTTTCGTCTGTACCTGCCGACCGAGGTCCGGCAAATGCTTACCCGCCTGGGGTTGCTGATTCTTGGGCAGCGCTGGGCGGGACCGCACTGGCCGCTGGCCAGATGGACGGAGAGAATACTCTACTTTCTCCACCCGCGCAAGGATGCTTTCCGGCAAACGTACTATGCCCTGGCGCAAAAGCCCCAACAACCGGCGGAATCTGCCCTCCATTTCTCCCCTGCTGCTCTCTGAGACACCCTCGGTTCTTTGCCGGCGCTTCACCCCTGACGGAGGTCCGGAATGCCCTTCCCTGGCGATGGCGGGTTTAGGCATGCAAGAAAAGCAGGACGGCCGTCGCCCTGAAGCGCCGGCCGTCCTGCTTGATCTTCCGCTTGCCCTGCGCCCGCCGGTCGGATTCAGCATTCCACCTCGCGGACGCTTGAGTCACGTGTCTCAATGACTCAGTTGCCCATGTAGGTGTCCTGCCGATTGGCCGACCAGAAGGCCCCATACGTCCACAGGCCAATTTCCTTGTTGGTGTCGGCGAGTGTCAGGTTGCCCACGACTAGCCTCAAGGCTGTTGGTGATACCTGCGTGAATCGCGTGTACACGTTGTCATTGGCAATCGCCACGTTCGGGCCGTCGAACCGGTCCACGTACTGCCCGAAGAAGAGCACGTTCTCGCACTCGGTGGCATGGTTGTTGGAGTTCCCGTGCGCCTTGTCCCCGGGGGGCAAATCGCCCTGGTCCGTCCAACGGCCGGACGTGCCGACATTCGGCTTGGCTAGGGTGGCCGGCGCCTCCGCGAAGGTGTTCGTGTCCCACTTGGGGCTCTTGTCGGCCATCAAGCCCATGCTTGCCTCCGAGCTGCCCGTCAATTGGCCGTTCCACGGGTCCTGATAGGAGTAGCTTAGATTCAGCCCAGTCTGAAAGTCAACGCAGTCCGCCCAGTTCTGGACCGGCTTAAGCCCCCGCTCTGTGGACACCTTGATGGCGACCTGGAGGTTCATCGGCTGGTCCATCTTGTTGCTCGGGCAGACAAACACCTTCGGCACCACACCCTCATACTTCACCAACAGATACAGACAGCCGCCGATCGTTGGAAAACCGTCCCAGCCTGCCCACGTGCTGTTGCACCAGCGCGCCTTCGCCGTGTCCGCGGCCGAGTCCGTGGCGCCCAGGTTATAGCCCGAATTGAGGCCAGCCGTCCCAAAAGACGCAGTCGGCGCGCCAGCGCTAGTCTTCCACGGCTTAGGGGCGTTGTCACCGTAGTCATTCTGGTACATGGCGGTCGCATTGCCCAGACCCTTGAGTTGGCTGGCGCACTGCACGCGCTTGGCCAACTCCCTTGCCCGGCCCAAGGCCGGCAGCAAGATCGACACCAGCAGTGCTATGATGGCGATCACCACCAATAGCTCGATCAGGGTAAAACCTTTGGTTCGTTTCATGGTTGTTCCTCCTAAAAAACGAAACCAACTCCAACCCTTGCAGGCTGGGCCGGTTCTGGGGCAGGAAGAACGAGCATATGATTCCGCTTCCAGCTGCCCCGTCGCTCGTACAACCCAGACTGCTTCATTTAAGCCTCATGTCTCACGGGCGCCTGACTTGCGCAGACACCGTGATGCAAAAAGCGCCAACAGCAGTTGCACGCGCGCCCGGGCAGAAAGAAGGGAAAGCCACAAAGCCAGCCGGTGAAAGAAGCGTTATATAAGTATGATGAGAACGATCTGCACCAACCTGTTTGACTGCTTTGCTGCTTGTCTTTTTCAACTCCCTGCCGGGCAACGCACTAGCCAACCACATCCACTACCAAATAATACCCCCATTCCAAGGCATCGTCAACACGAATTCAACCAAAAATCCGCCGGCCAACCAAATCACGCGCAGTGCGCACATAAAGCATTGCCAAGAATAGACTTACGTCTCATGGTCCTCCGTCCCCCCGCCGACTTGTCGATCATCTGCGGTCATCGGTCCACTCGCGGAGAACCTCTGCTGGCCAGCGCCGTCGCCCGGAGACTCTCGTCCGCCGCCGGCACGCTGCAACCCCTGGCCAAACCAGGACTTACTTGCGCCGCCCCCGGGCTGTGGACTTCGTCATATCGGACCCGACCAGCTCCCCACTGCCGCCACTGCCGGTAGGTGTGCCGTTGCTGACCCAGCGGTGCGCTCCGCCGAGTAGCAAGCTGATTCCCGCAGACCGGACGGCACCGGTAGATCTCGCCTGCTTTTGGGGCAATCCACACCTGCCCCGCTCTCGGCAAGTTGACTTGGCGCCACGCGCTGCGTAATGTGTCCGGGACGGAAGCTCAAAACCAAGTTCTGCCTGAAACGCGCCGTCCCAGGCCTGAGAGGCGATTCTTTGCTGGAGGCGCAAGAGGCGGCTTGTGGCGAATGTGATTCTGGCCAACTGGTCGTCTCCGGGCGACCGGAACTGACGGGCGGGGCTTTCGGGCCGGCAATGGTGCAGGGCAACGGAGTGCGGACATGAAAGCAGTTGAGCCGAAGCCGCCGAGCCCGGCTGGCCCCCGTTTTTATGAGCGCGTGGTCCGCGGCGGGTTCTGGCTGGTGGCGGGGCGGGTGGTTCAACAACTCCTTCTGATGATCCGCGTGGTGGTGCTGGGCTACTTTCTGGCCCCGCGACACCTCGGGCTGCTGGGCATGGCCTTGCTCACCACGAGCTTGCTGAGTCTCTTCACCGAAACCGGCTTTCAGAACGCACTGGTCCAGAAGAAGAACGACATTCGCGCGTATCTGGGCACAGCCTGGACGATCGGCTTGCTGCGCAACGTGGGACTGTTCCTGCTCTTGTTTCTGGGCGCGCCGTATGTCGTCGGGTTCTTTGACATCTCGCCCCGCTTTCAGCCGGAACAACTGGTTGAAGCCCGCGGTCTTGGGCAGCGCCTTCAGCAGGCCGCTGACCCCGCCGCCGCATTCACGATGGAACACCTCACGCCGACGACGCGGGATCTCTTAACCACTCATGCCGGGCCGGACGAGCCGCCCACCCGGCTGCGCGACGCCTTGGCGCAGGACCTAAACCTCCTCCTGGAGAGGGAGAGGCTTTGGCAGACGCCCGCGTTCGCTCAGGCATGTAACCAGCCGCACCTGGCGGCGCAGCTGGCCCTGCGCCGGGCCCGCGGGGAAACCCTGCACGCCAACCGGCTGATCCTGGAGACCGCCTTTGACGGCCAAATCAAGCCGGTGGTCCTCGACCGCGCCACCGCCGTTCAGGTCCTGCGGGCCGTCGCGGCGACGTTTCTCTTGGCGGGAATCACCAATCTGGCCCCGGTCTATTTCCAAAGAGAACTCTGGTTCCGCGGGCAGTTTCTCTGGGAGTTCAGCGGAACCGTGGCGGGCTTTCTCGTCTCCGTGGTCCTGGTGGTTTGGTGGCGCAACGTGTGGGCGCTGATCCTGGGGCGACTGGCGGCCCAGGCGGTGCAGGTGGCGACCAGTTACTGGCTTTGCCCCTATCGCCCGCGCTGGCGACTCCATCTCGACCAAGCTCGCGAACTGTGGCGTTTTGGCCGTTGGATCTTTTTGGCCACGGTCGTAGGTTACCTGCTTGCCCAGGGAGACAACCTCTTCGTGGGCAAATGGCTTGGTATCACGGCTCTGGGTCTTTATCAAATGGCTTATAGCATAGCCATGACTCCCGTCAGCGAGGTCACCACGGTCATCTCTCGCGTAACCTTCCCCGCTCTCTCTCAGTTTCAGGACGACCGAGGTCGTCTGGCTAAAGGCTACCTCAAGGCCCTTCAGTTCATCACCTTCTTCTCTTTCCCTTTGGCCGGCCTGATTCTGGTTCTCGGGCCCGATTTCGTACGTCTCTTTCTCCGCTCCGATTATCTGGCGATGGTGGACACCCTGCGTCTCTTGGCCGTGGCCGGCTTGGCCAGCTCGATCGGGGCCTCGACGGGCTCGCTCTTTCAGAGTGCGGGCCGCCCGGATCTGATCACCAAGCTCTGTGTGGGAAAGCTGGTGCTGCTGGCCGCGCTGATCTACCCCTGCACCCTCCGCTGGAACATCACTGGCACCGCCCTGGCCGTCATGCTGAGCACCGTCCTCGTGCAACTACCTACCCTTGGATTCATCAGTCGCGTTCTCGACCGCCGCCTGCGTGAGGTCGTCCGGCCTCTCGGCTACGCGCTGGCGGCCACGGCGGCCATGACCGGCCTGGTCGTCGCCCTTCAGCGCGAGATGGGTGCCGCCATTTCCTTTGTCAAGTTTGCCGGTCTGATTACAATAGCAGTAGTGGCCTATGCGGTCTGCGCCTGCATCCTGGACCGCCGGTTCGGTTACGGCATTGGGGCGATCCTTAAGGAGCAGGTGGCGGTCCTGCTCGGCCGTGCCGGAGCCAAGGCGTAACTATGCCTCAATCAATCCTTATCATTGGTCTCGACGGCGCTAGTTGGTCCGTGCTCCAACCTGCCCTGGACCAGGGGTACATGCCGACGCTCCGCACCCTCATCGATCAGGGCGCCTCGGGCGTGCTCGAGTCCACCCTGCCCGCCCTCACCGCCCCCGCCTGGACCGCCTTCCAGACGGGCCGCGACGTCAGCACTACGGGCATCTTCAATTTCGCCGCTTGGGATAAACACCAGAAGCGCATACGCTGCCTCTTCGCCCAGACGTGCCGCCGCGAGTTCATTACCTGCCTCCTGAGTGATCACGGCTTTGAGAGACACACCGCCCGCTTCAACCTGGGTACCTGGCTGGCGCAGGAAGGATACCTGGCCGTCAATCCGCGCTCGCCGCATGCCCCGTGGTTCAAGAAACTCACCAAACGGCTGCGGGTCGGCAAAATCCTCTCGGCGTTTCTGCCGCCCCGGACTATTGAGACCGCCGAGAAGGCCCTGCGACTGGATGTCGCCCTCACGACCTATGCCCTGGCGACCTGGTTCCAGGACCGGGTCCTCCACGGCGATCTGACCGCCATCCTCCGCGAGCAAGTCCAAACCTTGCTCAAGACCCAGAGACCCTTACCATGAACAACAAAGTCCTTGTCGTCGGGATCGACGGCGGCGCCTGGACCATCCTCCGCTGGGGTATCGACCACGGATTCCTCCCCTTCCTGAGCACCCTGGTAAACGATGGCGCCAGCGGCATCCTCCAATCCACCATCCCCGCCAACACCCCAACTGCCTGGACCACCTTCCAGACCGGCTTGAACCCAGGACACACCGGCGTCTTTCATTTCTCCTACTGGGACCGCACCGACCGAAAATCGCACCTCGTCAGCGCCAGCCTCCTGCCCACCACCCTCTGGGAACACCTCGGCAATGCCGGAAAATCCGTCGGCGTCCTAAACGTCCCCATGACCTACCCGCCGCGACCCGTCAACGGATTCATGGTCACCGGACTGCTTACCCCCTCCGACAACGTCAACTTCACCTACCCGCCGCAACTCCAGCAGGAACTCCTCCGCCACGTCCCAGACTACCACATCTTCCAAGTCGGCTGCGCCCACGTTGGCATGCCCCACGAACACTTCGAAGACTACGTCAACGACCTGGCGCGCTCCCTTGACCAACGACAACGCGCCGCCGATTTCCTCATCGCTCGACAACCGCTCGATGTCTTCATGATCCACTTCCAGGCCACCGACGTCGTCCAGCACGTCTTGTGGGACTACCTCGACGAATCGCAGACGCTCTTCACCCCGGAAAAACGCCGCTTCATCTTTGAACGCTTCTACCGAAGACTCGACAACCACATAGCCGCCATCAGGGATGCCTTCGCCAGAAAAAACCCCGGACCTTGCCTTACCCTGATCATCTCCGACCACGGCTTCCAGAAGCACCGGAAAATCTTCAACCTGGCCAACTGGCTCGCCGACATCGGCTTCCTCCGCCTCAATCGTGTGCGACTGTGGGCCGAATCCGCTCTACGCTGCGCCGAAAGGCTCGCCCTCGACAAGCTCCTCAACAAGCTCCGACATCCCGACTCCTTCCACAAACAACGTCTCAAGGTCGTCACCCGCCTCGAACTGATCAACTGGAAACATACTCGCGCCCTGCCCATCTTCAAGGGCGGCGAAGGAATGATCTACCTTGTCGAAGACGATCCAAACGCACGACGACGAACCGCCCGTGAACTGACGGAAAAAATCCTGAAACTCATCGACCCCGCGGACGGCCAACCACTCGCCCAGGCCGTATACCCACGCGACGAACTATTCCACGGACCTGTAATCGAACTGCTGCCCGACCTGATCATCCAGCCCAGACCAGGATACTCCTTCAACGGCGACTATGAAGCCCACGCCCCGCTCCTGCGCCCCGTACGACCACACCCAGACCGACACATCGGCGCACACCACCGCGACGGCGTCATTATCGCCGCCGGCCAAAACGTAAAACCTCAAAATGGCCTCGTCGCACAAATCGCCGACATCGCGCCTACCATCCTTTCCTACCTCAATCTGCCCGTCAGTCAGAATATGGACGGGCGAAATCTTGCCGAACTCTTCCTCGAAACCTCCCCGTCCACCACGACTACCACTCCACCGACGGCGACCTCCACCTTGCCCGATATGCCCCAAGACCCCTACTCCCCTGCCGAACAGGAACAAATCCGCCAACACCTGCGAGACCTGGGCTATCTGTGATAACCTCCTCACACGCACTACCGAAAAACACCCTGTGCGCCTCACGCCGCCAGACACCATACGGACCGAAACTGCCATGACCTGCACCTACAAACCACCAAGCCCCCCCCACCACCTCGCCCCACGTACAACCGGCAATGCCGCCAACAGCCGACAACCCCTCCGCATCGCCTTCGTCCTCGACGAGTTCCCCGCTCTCTCCCACACCTTCATCCTCAACCAGATCACCGGCCTGCTCGAACTCGGCTGCGACGTCCATGTCTTCCCCCACCGGCCAGGCCAACCCGAACTGCTGCCCACCCGCCTCCGCGACGAAATCAACTCCCGCACCCATCCCTGGCCCCCATGCCCAACACAGCGGCTCACGCGAGCACTCCGCGCCGCCCAACTCCTCCGCCGCGGCACTTGGCGCCAACGATGGCACGCCTGCCGACTCTATTGGCGCGAACACCGCTCGCTAAGCCCGGAACTCTTTCACTGGCTCTTGTCCTTCCTCGACCTGCGCCTCGATCTGGTCCATGCCCACTTCGGCCCCAACGGCAATAACGCCATTCTCCTCAAGAGCATCGGCCTCGATCTACCAGTCGTCACCACTTTCCACGGCTATGACGTCAACTGCTGGCCGCGGCAGGCCGGGCCACACGCCTACGACCGCCTCTTCCGCCAGGGAGACCTCTTCACCTGCAACACCCCCTTCACTAAGAACCGCGCCATCCAGATCGGCTGCCCGCAAGAACGCATCATCGTCCACCCCATGGGCCTCGACCTCGGGGCCTTCCCCTTCGAGCCAAAGAGCCTCCGCCCAAGCCAGCCCGTCCGACTACTCACCGTCGCCCGATTGGTCGAAAACAAGGGACACCAGTACGCCCTTGACGCCCTGGCGATCCTTGCCAAACGCGGCTTGTCCTTCAACTACGACATCGCCGGCGACGGACCCCTCCTGGACAACCTCAAAACCCAGACCCAGCGACTCAATCTCCTCCCGCATGTCCGCTTTCTCGGCCCCTGCCCGCCCGACAAGGTCCCCCAGCTCTATCAAGACGCCCACCTGTTCCTCCTGCCCTGTGTCACTGCCTCCGACGGCGCTCAGGAAGGACAGGGCCTCGTCCTTCAGGAGGCGCAGGCCTGTGGCCTGCCCGTCATATCCACCCTTGGCAGCGGCGTACCCGACGGCGTGCTCGACGGCCAGAGCGGCCTGCTCGTGCCCGAACGCGATACCCAGGCCCTCGCCGACGCCATTGAGAAGCTTGCCATCAACCCCCAAAAATGGCCCGAAATGGGCCAACAAGGCCGTCAATTCGTCCAGCAGAAATACGACATCCGCCTGCTCAATCGCCGCCTAGTCGAAATCTACCGAGACCTCCTCGCCCACCGCCTGCCTTGACCGCCCTGCCGGCCAACCCGCACACCCCCCGACAACCTCTCACGCCCCCAGCAGCCGACGCCGCAGCATATCCAACGCCACGAGCACGCTCCGCTGCCGCACCCCGTCCCGATCGCCGGGCAAAACCCAACGTTCGACCTGCACCCCGTCCCCCGCGGCTAGCGCCAGATAGACCAGTCCCACCGGTTTCTCCGGCGTGCCCCCGGAGGGGCCCGCGATCCCCGTGACGGCCAGAGCATAATCCGTCCCCGCCCCCCGCCGTGCGCCCGTCGCCATCTGCCGCACCACCGGTTCACTCACCGCCCCGTGCTCCGCCAAAACCCCCTTCTTCACGCCCAACAGGGCCGTTTTCGCTTCGTTGCTGTACGCCACCCAGCCGCAACGGAAGTAATCGCTGGCGCCGGGAACATCCGTGAACAGCTTGCCCAGCAGTCCGCCCGTGCAGGACTCCGCCGTCGTCACCGTCGCCCCTTGCTCCCGCAGCAGCCGACCCGCCACTTCTCCCAGCGTCTCCTCGTCCGCCCCATAGACCAACGCCCCCAGCCTCTCCCGCACCTGCGCCTCGACCGGCCCGATCAACGCCCGCGCCGCCTCCTCGTCGGCCGCTCGAGCGTTGATGCGAATGCTGACCATCCCCAGCGCCGCCGTCGTGTTGACCGCCGGATTCCGCCCCCGCTCCATCAGGTTGTCCAGCCTCTCGGCCACGTTGGACTCCCCGGCCCCGATGACGTGCAACGTGCGGCTCACAATGACTCCCTTGCCGCCGCCGGCCGCCAGGAGCTCCGTCAGTCGCGGCTGCACCGCCGCCCTAAACATCGCCTTCATCTCACCCGGCACGCCCGGCAGGAAAAACGCCCATACCCCAACCCCCTTTCCCGTCCGTCCGCCGTCGGCAGCCTGGCCCGCCCCCTGTGCCCGCGGCAGCAGCGCCTCGATCCCCGGCGCCGTCCCCGTTTCATTGGGTATGGCCCGACAGCCCCGCGGGATCAGCGCCTGCACGCGGTTCCGCTCGGCCATCGGCCGGCCCAGCCGCTGAAAAAACCGCTCGATCTGCGCCTGCGACGCCTCATCCGGCGCCAGCTCCGCCCCCAACGCCGCCGCCGCCGCCCGCCGCGTCAGGTCGTCCTCGGTCGGCCCCAACCCGCCCGTGGCCACCAGCACCTCCGCCGCCGACCGCCGCAGCGCCGCCTCGATGTCCGACTGATTGTCCCCCACCGTAACGTGTTCCACCACCGCCACCCCCAACTCCGCCAACCGGGCGCTCAGCCAGGCGGCGTTGGTGTCCGCCGTCTGGCCGAGCACCAACTCGTCTCCGATGCTGACCACGATCGCCCGCACGAAACGCCTCGTTCTCGGCCAGGCCCCTCACACGTTGAACCGGAAGGTGATGATGTCGCCGTCCTGCACGACGTAGGTCTTACCCTCCAGGTGCATCTTGCCGGCCGACTTGAGCGCCTTGAAATCGCCCAGCGCCGCGAAGTCCGACCAGTGCACGGTCTCGGCGCGGATGAATCCCCGCTGCATGTCGCTGTGGATCGCCCCCGCCGCCTCCAGCGCCGTGCCGCCCGCCGGGACCGTCCACGCCCGCACCTCCTCCGACGCGTACGTCAGGAAGCTGATCACGTTCAGCGACCGATAGCAGGCCTGCACCAGTCGATCGCGGGCGATCTCCTGCACGCCCAGGTCCTGCAGGAAGGCCGTCCGCTCCTCGGGCGCCAGCGCTGCCAGCTCGGCCTCCCACTTGGCCGACAGCACCAACGTCGCCGCCCCGCCTGCCCCCTCCGCCGGCAGCGGCGACGCCTGCCCCAGAGACTCCTCCCCGACGTTCACGACGACCAACACCGGTTTGAGCGAGAGAAACCCGAAGCTGCGCACCAGCTTCTCGTCCTCGGACGTGCCGATCACCGACCGCAGCCCCTCCAGATTCTCCAACGCCGCCCCGCACCGTTGCAGCAGCGCCAACTCTCGTTTCTCTTCCTCCACGTGCGGCGTGGGCTTGGCGCTCGCCTTCTCCAGCTTGTCGATCCGGTTGGCCACCATCTCCAGGTCCGCCAGCGCCAGTTCCGTCCGCAGCTCCGCCAGGTCCTGCGCCGGGTCCACCCGCCCCCGATTCGCCGCCACCCCCTCGTCCCCAAACGCCCGCACCACCAGCATCAGCATATCCGCCTGCCGCGCCTGCGCCACGATCCGCCGCGCCTCGTGACGACCCGATTCCTCCACGAAGCTCAGCCCCGGCAGATCGAGGAACTCGATCGTGGCGTACGTGGTCTTCTTGGGCTTGAGCGCCGCGACCAGCCGCTCCACCCGCTCGTCCGGCACCTTCACCACCGCCTTATCGACCTGGTGCGCCGTCCCCGCCCCGACGTGTACGTGCCCCTCCGTCACCGCCCGAAACAGCGTACTCTTGCCCGATTGACTCAATCCGACCAGCGCTGCCTGCACGCCCAACTCCTCGCCCGATCCGCCCGGCCGACAGCCTGCCCCTCCCTCCACGCCGCCGGTCCTCATCGTCCCCGTCCCCGCCCCGCCTGTCAAGGCCCTGCCCCTCGCCCACTCGTCCGCCGTCGCCCGGACGGAAACCGACTCATTCGAGACCCAGGTATCGGAAGTGGCGAAACGTGGCCTTGCCCTTGCCGGCGGCAAACAGACGCACCTCGTAGTTCTCGGCCCTGACGCCATTCTGGAAGGTGGTCCAGCGTTCTCCGTCGTCACTGCTGTAGAACGAGAGATCCCCGTGAAAATTGCGGATCCTGAGGAAAACGTGCCCTGCGTTCTTCAGTGGAACATCGGTGTTCCGCGTGCGCCAAATCTCACCCCGGTTGTAACTTACCATCCTGCCGTCGGTCTTGAGACCTTCCTGATTGGCAAAGATCAGCCCTGCCACCACGCCCTCGGGGCAATCGATCTCGACCGTGGCTTCGTAGCTCCTGTTGGTGGCCAGTACCGATGCGGCCGTGGCGTCGGCGCTATTCTGGCCCTGCGCGTCCACCACGAGCCTGCCGTTGCCCCATTGGTATCGCTCCCGGTCTTTCTGGCCCAGAATCCACTGCATTCCCGGCGCCGGGGACGTAAAGTCATCGGAAATGGGCATGCCGTTGCCGACGTTCTCACCTCGCGGCATGGGGATGATGTCCCAGGATTTGCTGCCGTTCTTGATGACGGGCCAGCCGTCGGGTGTCCATTCCACCGGCATCAGCAAGGTCTGCCGGCCGAGGGCCGGATAGCCGTTCAGCCGGGCGTGATACACCGTCCACCAGGCGCCGTCGGGACCCTCGACGATGGTGGCGTGGCCCTGCTGCCACCAGCTCTCCGCTGCCGAATAGGTGTGGACCAGCGGGTTGTACGGCGAGTTGAGCCAGGGGCCCGTGGGCGATTGCGAGCGGGCGACCACGGCCATGTGCGCCGTGGACGGGCCCGAGGTCCCGCCCAGGGCGGAAACAAGATAGTAGAATCCGTCCTTCAGGAACAGCTTGGGGCTTTCCAGGCAATTCCCTTCGACAATCCACTCCTTGGGGTATTCCCAGCCGCTGTAAACGATTTGGGGCGGGCCCGTCGCTTGGCGCCCGTCGTCCGACAGAGGCATCACGAAACCGTGGTCGGTGTAGAGGTACTTCTTGCCCTGCGGCGTTTGAATGAAGCCCGGATCGATGCCCGTGTAGTACTCGTCCCTGATGTATTCGTTGTCCACGCGGCTGGGCTTGCTCCAGGGACCCTCCGCCTTTTCCGCCATCGTGACGAAATTCGCGTGGTATTTCTCCACCGTCTTGCCCGGCCACTCGCCCACCGGCATGTAGAGGTGGAACTTGCCGTCGTAGTAGTGCAGATCAACGGCCCAGATGCTGCCCAGGCCCTCGAACGTCTGCCGGAGCACGGGCGCCCAGTTGACCAGGTCGCGCGAGTGCCAGATCATCATGCCGCCGCCCCGGCTGAAAGCCAGGTAGTAGTCCTTGCCCACCTTGACCACGCTGGGGTCGGCGAAACCCCCGGGCAGGATCGGATTGCGGTAGTATCCGTTGCCCAGGTCGGCGCCGGGCTGCTTCTCGTTCTTGACCTGCTCCGCTCGGTCTGCGGCCTTCCGCGACATGGTGAACGACTGCGATCTTACTGTTGCCGTCGCCGCCGCCAAAACCAGGCCAAGAACAATCGTGCGGGTCATCCTCGTGCTGTGTTTCATCGTCATTCCGCTCCAGGATGGGTTTTGAAATAGTGCGACCCTTGGTGTGCGCAGGCTGCCATTTCGGTCTGCTGGCCCTTGTCGCCGTGCCTAGCGCCGCCATTCCACGCTCGTGAAGTGGGGCGAATACCACGCCTTGGCCGTCACGCGACCCTGCCCGTGATCGCCCAGGCTGCGCACGACCTTCTCTTCACCGGGCATAAGGTCAAAGTAGTTGTCGTCGAAAAACCAACCGAACGCGTCGCCGTTGTCGTCGCCTTCCAGGGTCACGCTGCGGGCGAACCGGTCGCTCTTGATGACTAACGCCCCGTCCCGGACCTTCACGTCCAGCCGGGCCTCGGGGAACGTTACGCGCCGCTCGATGTCCGCCAGGGAATCGGCCCTGGCCAGGACTCGTCCCGCCGCGTCCGTGAGAGTCGCATACAGGATATGTTCCCGGCGGAACGTGCTGATCCCGGCCTCATCCAGGCGCACGACCACCACGGACTGGCCCGGCGGCACTGTCGCGTCCCGGACGACTTCTTTGCGCACTTTGTTGAGGTCCAGGTGAAACAACTGAATCCTCACCGTCCCCGAAACCGTGTCGCGCGTATCGTTGACGGCCCACAGATAGATGTAGGTTCCCACGTCGAACGACAAAAGAATCGGCGCGTACGCCCGGCGCAGCGCGTAATAAGCGTGATACGGCTCCAGGAAGTAATCCACCTTGGCGCTGTAGATTTGCGGCCAGGAGTCGTTGTATTTCCAAACGATGTAGCCGCCGCAGCGCCGCCGCCCGCTGGGGTCCGTCGCGTCGCGCCCCCGACGCTGCCGCTCCACCACGTCCTGATAATACCACGCCTCCGCCATCCCCAGCCGGTGCACCAGCGACGCCGCGCCCGTCGCGTCATAGAACAACTCCACCGGGCCGGTCTTCTTCCAACTCGTGCTCGTCGTATAGCGCAGCCACGTCCGAGGGAAGGGGTGGATTTGCCCGGCGGCGTACACCGGCGAATAATCGCTGGGCCAGATATCCTCGCCCGCCATGAAACGCCGCAGGCTGTGCAGCGGCGGGGCCGCAATCCGCGTATCTTCGCTGGCGAAGTTCAGGTAATCATAACCCGGCACGTACCACATGTTGGTATAGCCGTGCGTGTTGCCCTCCCGCGGATCGTTCGGATTGTCGCCGTAGTACGGAGTGCTCGGCTGGTAGTACCGCTCCGGGTCGAGCTGCCCGCAGATGGCGCCCACCTCCTCGGCGGCCGCCAGGCCCGGCCAGGCGCCCTGGTCCTCCAGCTTGCCGTTGAACTCCTCGTCGTGCCACATGGCGTTCTCGTTGCCCCCGCACCACACGAAAATGGACGGATGGTGCTGCAGCCGTTCCACCAGCCCCGTCGCCTCCTCCCGGCAAATGGCTCGGCTGCCGGCGTCCGCCTGCAAAGGCAGGCAGGTGAAGTCCTGCCAGAGCATGAACCCCTGCGTATCCGCCCACGCATAGAAAGCTTCCGGCGGACACTCCACCTCGCCCCACACGCGGAAGGCATTGAAATGCGCGTTTCGGGCCAGCGCGAACAGCTTTTCCGCGCGCCCTTCATCCCACACCGCCGTGTCCCAGCGCGGCGTCACCCAGTCGCCGCCCCACAGCCGGACCGGAACGCCGTTGACCACAAAGTGCAGGCGCTGCGGCATCGTCACCCGCCGGAATCCCACCGTGCGCGCGACCGTCTGGTGCGGCTGCCCGTCGATCAGCAGCGTCGTCTCCACCTTGTACAACGCCGGCTCGCCGTACCCTCGCGGCCACCACAGCCGCGGCCGGTCCACCGTCGCCACCGCCCAGCCTTCATAAACGCCTGCTTCGTCGGAGGCCAGGTTCGCCGTTGCCGTGCCTACCGCCTTTCCCTGCTCATCCAGCACTCGCGCCTGCACCGCCGCCTCCCCCCGAGCGCTGATCACGCCCGCCTTCACCGTCACCGTCCCGACGGTCAGCGACTCGTTGAGCGACGCCCCCGCCGCCACCTTCGTCAGCCGGCTGCCGTGGGTAACTTCCAAAAACACCTTGCCGTACACCCCCACCCGCGAGAAGCTGGGATCAGGCCCCAGGTAGTTGATGTAATTCTGATTGGGCCGCCGCACGCGCTTCTCCGGATCGCCGCCGACGTTGCTCATGGGTTGGCCGCCCGGGGCGAAAACCGTATGAAAATGCAGAACCAGCGTGTTCTCCGCCAGCAGCCGGCCGGTCACGTTCACCCTGCACGGCACGAACATGTTCCAGTGCGACCCCGCCGGCTTGCCGTTGAGATATACATCCACGATCGTGTCCAACCCCTCGAAACGCAGCCACGATTCCGCTTGCGGATCAGACGCGGGGAAATGAACGGCATACACCCAGTCCTGCTCGGCGATCCACTGGTACTCTTTGGCGCGGCCGGGCAGCCAGGGCGCTTCGATCTTGCCGTTTTGCAGTAGAATGTCCGCCGCCATGGCAGGCATGGTCGAGGCCGGCAGCCAGCCCCTTGACTCGTCGGCCTGTTCGACCTCCGCCCAGAAGGAGGCATCCAGCGACGCCCGCGGAGCGACAGCCTTGATCTTCCATCCCTGGGCAATCTCGTGCTGCCGCCACGCCGAAGACGCCGGCCAGACGCCGGCCGGACCGACCGCGGGGGCTTCCTGCGCTGCCGGGGATTGCGCCCGAACACCGCCAACGAGGACCGCGGCCGCCAGGGCAAGAACTAACCTTCTCAGCACGGCGCACCTTTCTTTGCTTGAATCACGGCCGAGCACGCGCCTGGCCGGGTCGGCCGCCCGTTCCCTGCTCAGCGCCGCCAGACGCGGCGTCAATCGTCCTGCCCGTTCCGGATCTCGATGTTCTTGACGTTTTGGAGGCCCAGGATGAAGTCGTCCTTGGTCAGGGGTCGGCCGTTGATGCTGACGTTCTTGAAGGTGATGTCGCGCACCCACGAATCAGCGCCGAGCTGGCCCTGCGCCGCGCCCACCCCCGCCATGATCTCGCTCTTGTGGATCACGGGACCGTTGACGGTGATGTTCTCGAACGTGATGTCGTAGATCGAACCGAGTTCGCCGCGCCCGCCGTAGGTGTTCAGCCGGAAGATTCGCCAGACCGCCCCCTCAATGCGGATGTTCTTGAACAGAATGTTGCGGATGTCCCCTGGGCCGGACTTGCGGGAGCCGATTATGGCGCGGTTGTTGGCCTCTCGGGTCGTGCCCTCGTGGATGATGTCGCAATCGTGGATGTACCCGCCGCCCTGCGGGTAGGCGTCCCCGCCCCAGGAAAACTGGAACACCGCGCCGTTGTCGTTCTGCCAGAACACGCAGTGGTGGACGTGCACGAAACTCGGACTGATGTAGATCGCGTCGTCATTGCACTGGAAAAAGCAGTCGAACACGGTCGTATGCGCCGCGCCGATGGCCGAAACGCCGTCCGAGTTATAGTGCCACCCCCCGATCATCTTGACGTTGTGCACCGTGATCGGCACTCCCGCCAGCCGCAGGAAAAAGTGCCCGGGATCCACTATCGTGATGCCTTCCACCAGGAGGTTGTCGCACCCCTGCCCGATCTGCCGGCAATGGGGATTCCAGGCGCCCTGCCGATTCTCTTCGTTGAGCATGCTGATGGCGTGCAGCTTGAACTGGTTCATGACCCCGCGGGTCTGGTTCTTTATCGAGCGGGGGATCAATTCGCCGGATATGATGCCCCGACCGCGAAAGGTGACGTTATTGGCCATGACCCCCTGAAACGTGCCGCGGACGTAGGCGCCGCCGGCCAGATAGATCGTCTGGTTGGACGAGACCGGAAAGGCCACCCCGATGTCGTGCACGCCGGGCTGGAAATAGACCACCCGCGCCCGCCCCACTTCGTCGAGGCGGCCCTGATAGTCGTCGCCGGCCCGGAAGGCGACCACGCCGCCCGTCTTGCTGTCTGGGCTGCTCAACTCGGGGCCGTCCGCGAAGAGGAAGAGCGGATCGATGTAATTGCCGTTCACGATGATCGCCAGCTTTGTCGGCTCGGCCAGGGTGAACGTCAACTCGCCCTTGACGACCCGCCCTTCGATGCCGCGCGACGAGGGCAGAATCTTGGCCGTCTCGATGGCCCCCTTGAGGCTGCGCACCTGCACCGTCGCCGTCCCCTGGAACGAGAATGTCGTCCACGACACCGAACGCTGGCGCACCGGGCCCGCCTCGTTCCCGCTCGCCGCCGGAGCGGAGGCCGTCGCGCCGGCCGCCTCAGACTGCGAATCCCCGAAGTAGAACTTCTTCAACGCCGGAGTGTCCTCGATGCCCTGCATGAACTCCCGGTTGATCCTCTCGTCCGCCGGATCGTCGCACCGGTTCTTGTAGGTGAAGCTCGTCTGCCTCGTCTCCCCTTGCACCACCGCCACGGCGTAATCATCCGACGCGGCGATCCCCTCCGGCCCCGCATAAACGCTGACAAACTCCGACCCTGGCTCCGGCCCCGCGGCGCCCGCCCAGGCCGACAGGAACAACAACGTCGCTAAAGCCTCTCGTAGTTTCATGGCTTCCTCCGCCCAAAAGGCGCCCCAACGAGAAGCCGCACCCGCGGTCTCTCGTTTCTCGGCGCGTTACGTTCCCACTTCCCCGTCATCACTCTCTCTGCTCCCCTCTCTCCTTCTGCGTGAAGACGACCGCCGGCCGATGCCCCAGCCGCCCCTCGAACAGCACCTCCACCCCCTCGACCGTCGCCGCCGGCAGTCGCTCGAAGTCCTCCCGGCCCGCGATATAATACACCCTCTCCTGCCGTGTGAGAAGATCCGCCGCCGAGTTGGTGAACTCCGGCGTCACGGGGATCGTCAGGTTCACCAGCAGCTTCAGAATCTCCCCGTCCTCGCCCAGCCGATAGCCCACCACCGGCCCCGGCCGCTCACGCCACAGACCCTCCAGCCGCGCCGCCGTCGGACGCGTCGTCTCCCGCTGATAATACAGCGGCTCCACGACCATGATCTCCACGGCGACGAACGTCCCCGCCGCCGCCGCCAGGCTGCCCAGCGTGCGCGCCGCCGCGCCCCCCAGCCGCCTTTGCAGCACCCACCCGACCGCCGCCAACGCCGCCAACGCCAATGCCGCCCCCAGGTACCGCGCCGCCGGAAACCACGTGAACAATCGCTGCCCCGCCCACGCCGCCAGTGCCGCCGCGCTCAGCACCGCCGGCGCCCCGAACCCCCAACGTCGCGCCGTCTCTCCCGCCCGCCCGCCGCCTGGCCCAGCCTCGCGCATCGTCAGCGGGTAGGCCGCCACCAACGCCGCCGCCGGCGCCATCGGCAGGACGTAACGCGACTTCTTGTCCCCCGCCAGCGACATCCCCAATAGCACCACCGCCGCCCAGATCGCCAGGTGTCGCCACAGCCTCTCCGCCTCCGTCTGCGGCCGCCGCACCAACCCCCGCTGCAAAACAACCGCCGCGATCGCCAGCGGATAACTCGCCGCGTAAGACCCCAGGCTGCTCAGCCAATAAAACGCGAACCCCTGCCGCCCCGCCCCCAGCCGACCCGCCGCCTGTCGGTGCAGCACCTGGTTCACCAGCTCCGCTCCTCCCGCCTGCCGCGCCGCCAGCAGCAGCGCCGCGCCGCACGCCACGAACAGCACCGCCGCCGTCGTCCCCGTCGCCAGGCACCGCCGGTATTGCCGCCCCGCCAGGTAATACGCCCCCAGCACCGCCGCCGGTACCACCAGGCCGATCGGCCCCCGACACGCGAACCCCCCCGCCAGCACCACCGGTATCCAATAACACCGCCCGAACCGCCCCTCCCGGTCCGCCGAATACGCCAGGTAGAAAACCAACGTCGTCGCCAGCGTCGTGTACGCATCGAGCGACACGCTCCGCGCCGCCGCGAGGAACGTGTACGTCCCCACCGCCATCAGCACCCCGCCCACGCCCCACCGCCGCCCGCCGAACGCCCCCAGCCGATAGATCAGCACCAGCACCGCCGCCGACGCCGCCGCCGTGGGCGCCGTCGCCACCCACGGCGTCATCTTCCCCGCCAGCCGACCCGCCGCATAGATCAACAGGAACGGCGCCGACGGATAATCCGGGTACGGCCCCCGCCAGGTCTCCGGGAACAGCCCCGGACCGTGCTCGTGCATCTGCCGCGCAAACAGCCCGAACCGCGCCTGAAAACCCAGAAACTCCGGACTCAGCCCCGCCAGAAACAAAACCATGCCGACCGCGAAGATCAGCAACGAATCCCGCTTCGCCTCACTGACCCGCTCACCCACGAACAACCTCCCCCGAAACTCTTCTTACCCCTAACCTCTTCTATCGCCCCCGCGCCATTCTACCCGCCCCCCGCCCGAATTTCAACCGAAACCGGGACAACCTCTACCCGCACCGGCCAGAACATTCAGCATGACTTGGTCGCTTTACTGCGGTAATCGATCTATAGTCGCCTGGCCGGTTACGAAGATACCAATGCTGCGGACCGTTTGGCGGTTGCCCCGGCGATGCGCCAGGTGGTAGGTGGCGGAGCGGCGGAATGCCGACCTGGTCGTCTCCGACTTCCGCTTCCGTCCCCTGGCCGACTTCGATGACAGCTTCACTGTCGATCTCCGCGACCTCGCCGCCTTCGCGCCCCATTGGCTTGGCGGCGGCTGCGACGACCCCCTGCTCCCCTGCTGCCAGCCTGACTTGACCGGAGATGGCGCTGTTGACCTCCGTGACCTCCTCGAACTGACGCGCACTTGGCTTATCGTGCTCCCGGCGCCCTAGTGCCCTGCAAATAAGAGGTCGGCAAACGGCAGGTCAGGTGCTTTTCCAGCTACCCGGAATTGGTATCTTGGAGGCGGGCCGGTCTTCTTGCCTGCTATCGCTGCCGTGCTCAAAAACAGCCGCGAAGAACCTGCTCTCGACCGCTTGGCAAGACTCCTGGCGCTGGGTAACAGCAATTTGCGCCACAAACCGCTCGTCTTCCTCGTCTAGACCGGCACATCCGTTGCCGCCGCCCCCACCCCTCGCTCGTTTCATCCTACTTTCGGCCTTCGCGCCTGGCGGGTCGGCTTTTGCTGGCTGTGCTGCGCTCAGCCCGGTAGAATCCTGACGCCCCAGGACCCCCGTTACTGGCGGCGGGAAGGCAGGAACGGCAGCATGGCTCTCGTCCAGGAGTGGCGCACGTTTGACTCCCTGCCGCTGTTGACGGCCGATTGGCCGGGAACCGGCGGGGTCCTCAAGGTCCGTTGCGAGGATTTCCTCGTCGAGGAGTTGCCGCTCTATCCCGCCGGCGGCCAAGGCGCCCACACCTACGCCCTGATCGAAAAGGTCGGCCTGAACACCCTGGACGCCCTGGCCCGGATTGCCGGCGCCTTGGGTCTGCCGCGCCGCGAGGTAGGCTACGCCGGCCTGAAGGATGCGCGGGCCGTAACGCGCCAGTGGATCTCGGTCGAGCACGTCGAGCCGGAGCGCCTGGCCGGGCTGCACCTCCCTAAGATCAGCGTCCTCGAGCTGCGCCGGCACACCAACAAGATCAAGCTGGGGCATCTGGCGGGCAATCGGTTTGTCATTCGGCTGCGGCAGTTGGCCGCCCCCGCCGAGGAGGCCGCCCGGCGGGCGACGGCCGTCCTGGAGGAACTGGCGCGGCGGGGCGTCCCGAACTACTTTGGACCGCAGCGCTTCGGCCATCGCAACGACACCCAGCAGCTCGGCCAGGCCATTGTGAAGGGGCAAGTTGAGGAATTCGTGGACCAGTTCCTCGGTCGGCCGGCCCCCAATGAGTCCGCCCCGATCCGCCAGGCGCGCACCCTTTACGATCACGGGCAGTACGAGCAGGCGCTGGCCGCCTGGCCCTATGGCTTTCACGACCAGCGCCGGGCGCTCAAGGCCCTCGTGCAGACCGGCGGCAAGCGCCGGCGGGCCTATGCCGTCGTGGACCGGTACCTCAAGCGGTTTTTCGTCTCGGCCTACCAGTCGGCGATATTCAACGAGGTCTTGGCGGCGCGGATGCCGCGAATCGACCGCCTGCTCCCCGGCGACATGGCGTACAAGCACGACAACGGGGCCTGCTTCCGCGTCGAGGACGCTGCCGTCGAGCAGCCGCGCTGCGACCGGTTCGAGATCAGCCCCACCGGCCCCCTGGCGGGGCACAAGATGACCGGGCTGGTCGGTCCGGCGGCCGAGATCGAGAACGCGGTCTTGGAGCGGTTTGGGGTGGGGGGCGAGGACCTGCGGCAGAGGGGGCAACTGGTGGGCCACGGGGCACGGCGGCCGCTGCGCTTCCGGCCGCAAAACTGGCAAGTTTCGGCCGGACAGGACGATATGGGCGAGTATCTCGAGCTGCAGTTTGAGCTGGATGCCGGTTGTTACGCCACCTGCCTGATACGGGAAATCACCCGGTCGGCGGTGACGGAGCAGGAGGCCCCGGACCAGGCTGTACCGACGGAATAGCCCAAGCCGGCGGCATAGCGCAGGTCGGCGGAATAGCCTGGGCCAGCGGTGTATAATCTCGCTGCCGGCCGCGACTTATGTGGCCGGATGTCTTCGGAAAGGCAGGGGTTGGTCGAGCCTGGCGAACCCCGGAAAGAGGACGAGCACGTGGATAAACCTGGAGGCAGGGCCGGCGGACGAATCGGAGCACTGGGTTTGCTGGTGCTGCTGGGTTTGACGGCGGTGCTGGGGATCGGGGCGGCGGGGCTGTTTTTCGCGGGCAAGGGGATTCACGACCTGCTGGGCGAGAATAGGCAGCTCAAGCAGGCCATCAGCAACCTAACTCAGGAAAGCCAAATTGGTTACGCCAAGGTGTTGGCCCAGGAGCGGCGGGAGGGCAGGCTGTTCACCCGGCTGCTGTTCGTGGAGACGGACCGGGCGGACCCGTCGCGGCGGGTGCTGGAGCGGGAGTACCAGATCGAGGGGGACGTGGTGCACTTTGATGCGCTGATAGTAACGTTCGGCAATCAGTGCGTGATGGATGGGAAGGAGCGGTCGCTGTACCTTTGGCGGCGGGTGTACGGGGAGAAGATGCGGCCGGAGGAGGGCTACGCGATTGAGACGGCGGGTGCCGAGCCCAGTCGCTACAAGGACTTATGCGCGAAGTTGAGTTTGCGGGACCGGGCGACGTTCTGGGGGGCGATTTGGGAGCTGGCGAATGAGCCGGGACGACTGGAGGGGCTGGGGGTGAAGGCGATCTGGGGGAACGCGGTGTACCGGAAGGTGCGGCCGAGGCTGATCTATGTGTTTAAGATCAGTAACAGCGGGACTTTATATCCGGAAGTGGTGCCGGACCTGTAGGGGGCTTTGTATGGTCAGGCTCAGTGGGGGCGGGGTGAAGGGGGTCAGGGGGGAATCTGAGGAGTTTCCGGCGGGAAGTTATTGTTTTGTGGGCGGTTGGGTTGGGGCGGTATTGTAGTTGCAACTGAGTTGCGTTTGTGATATTTGGCGGGAATTGGGAGGGAATGAGGAGACTGTAGCACCATTACATGGATCATGTTGACTGCTCCTTGCATAATGAAGCATTTGCGTCGTCTGCCCTCGGCCCTGGGTCCGGGCCTCGCGGAG
>Ga0315295_10000273_pt1 | contig 43781 bp, 51 predicted proteins | sample YL17G14_0_MG_FD_204453 | JGI IMG/M metagenome (GOLD analysis project Ga0315295, IMG submission 204453) | Sediment microbial communities from Yellowstone Lake, YNP, Wyoming, USA - YL17G14_0 | ecosystem: Environmental > Aquatic > Freshwater > Lake > Sediment | place: USA: Wyoming | collected...
GCGTCAGACCACTCTGACGAGCTCGCGCTCGAGGAATGTGTGCCATCGTTCCGGCGTGTTTTCCACATAGAGAATGAAACATGACCCGGATACGAGCGCCTGGTCCTTGAGAAGGCAAAAAAATTTAAGCGCATCTCCCTCCTCTTCTGCGAGAAACGAGGCTCCATCAAAGAGGAGGATTGACCGCTCCTCCCTCAAAAGCGTCACCATCTCGTGGGTGATGGTCCTGAGTGATATACCGTCCATTCTGAGAGAAAATATACTCTCAATGAAAAAATGTGGGCTACCTTTGAAAAGATAGACGCCACGGTACCCTTTCTTCGTAAAATCCAAAACGATTCTGCGGGCAACGCCGGCATCCTCTACAAGGTAGCCCTCCCCACATCCTGGCTTATCAATCACCATACTCGTCCACCCAGGGGAACGTCTCCCCTATCTTTTCGTTTTCATAGATGCCTTCAAGCAGAGCCTGAAGTTCTTCGTTGTGCTTTCGTAATATCTTGACTTCTCTTTCGAGTCGCCTATATTCTTTCGTGCTCATGCGCGCCACCTTCTTCAATGAATGGAACCTCCTTCTCCGCCGTCTATTCCCGCTTGCGGAACGACCAATCCTGCCTCTTCAAAAAGGTCGAAGAGTATTTCCTCTGTGGTGGTCTTTGCTGCATCCATCGCAAAAAGTGCTCCTCCTGAAAGGAGAAGGGCCACGAGGAGAACGATTACTATCTTCCTAGTCATGGTATCACCCCCCATTTACATATGCCGAAAGACTTATATGTTGTGAAGTCAAAAAAAGTCAACAATGGAGGACTTCCATCTGTCTGAAAAGAGGGAAAGATTGCTTGAGATTCTAGGAAGAAACCCTGATGCGAGCCTGGATGAGCTTGCTCGGTTGTCGGGATTCAAGAATAGGACATATCTTCCTCGTGTTATAAAGCAACTGAAGGAGAAAGGATACCTCTCCCAGCCCTTCTATGAGGTTGAGTACAGAACGATCTGCAGGAATAGGCTGACCCTCGTTGCTGTGGTGGTGCTCTTCACTAGGGATTATGAGGAAATCATGGCGCTTTTTAAGAAGATAGACTCCTACCTCAGGTTCTACCCCATCTTCGAGCAGTCATTCAAGAAATTCATCATCACCTTTCTCACCTCGGATGTAAGAAAAGTAAAGGAGATAATGGACTACCTGATAAAGAAGGGAATCATCCATTACTACGATTTCTACAGACAGGACGTCAAATACGCCCTCACCAATCCCGCGTTCCGCACTCATTCGGGCACCCCTGCCCCGCGCGTCCCATCCCTGAACAATCTCCTCGAAGAGACAGACATCTGCGACCTCACATGGAAAAAATACTCCGGACTCCGCCTCAACCACTGCGACCTGAGCCTCCTCATGAACCTGGAGGCAGGGACGGGGGAATGCAAGCTCTCGGCGATCCAGCTGTATGAAAGAACTGTCAGAAAGAACAGTTTCTCCTATGCGCAGCTCAAAGAATCGTTTGCGAAACTTACGCGCGAAGGCATCGTGAAAAAGAAATACTATGTGTACCCCATTCCCAAGGAGAAGTGCTTCCGCTTCATACTGCTTGTGAGGAGCGATGATTTCGAGAAAACAGGCAGACTCGTCTTCAACTTCGGAAAGCATGCCCGACTGCAGAAGTCGGTCACCTACTGGATTTCCTACACTGACAGGAAAATCTTCGGGCTAATCCAGTGCATATGTGACCCTCTCTTTCTCATAGATGTCCTCAAGAAACTCGACACCTACAGGGAGATTCGTGAGAAGAAGTTCTACTTTCTTCGCTCCTACCCACTCACGTACTGGTCCTCCCAAAGCATCACCACAGACTACTATGACCATAAGACCCAGACCCTTTATTACCCCTACCAGAAATACTTCAGCGAGATACGGGAGGAGGCAGACTCACTGCTCAGATGACCTCTTCTCATGTATGAGGAAGGTCATGCCGTATGCGACAAAGACCAGAGGGAGGAGAATGAATATCATGCGGGAGAAACTCGTCGCATAGAAGATGATGCCACCCAGTATGGGTCCCACGATATTTGTAGCGTCCCTGGTCATGGAGAACCCCGCCATGGCTTGCCCCCTCGTCTCCCATTCCGACTGGTCTGCCACAAGCGTCGTGATGCCCACGAAGAGGCATGACCAGACAAACCCGAGCACAGCTTGGAGCAGGTAGATGAGGTAGATATTTGTGGTCAGGGTAATGCCAATGAATATGAAAATGGTGCCAATGATACCCATCCTCACCACAGGTTTCCTCCCCAACTTATCCGTCATTCTTCCCACGAATCCCATTGTGACCGCCTGCACCATCATGTTGAGAAAGTAGGAGAACCCAACCTGGGACTTGGTGGCTCCCACAGACACGAAGAAGAGGGGGAAGAAAGCCCATATTCCATTGGCGCAGGTATGTCTGAAGAAGAAGGTTGCGTATGTCGGTGCAAGTTTCTTTAAGGTTTTCCTGTCTATGTTCACCACAATTTCAACCTCGCGTTCAGGCGCAATGTGGGAGAGGGCGAATCCCGCGGACATGAGAACACATGAGAAGAGGAAGGCATACTTGTTGCTCACATCTGCAATGAATCCCGAGGCGAGGGAACCCAGCGCCCATCCGAAAGAAGATATGGCATTGAAAACGCCCATGGTGCTCCCGCGGGACTCTGGATTGATTTCGGATGCGAGGGCGATGAGGAGAGGTATGGTCGCTCCGAATGCGATTCCCACGATGAACCTGAAATAGAGAATATGAATGAAATCACGAGTCATGTAGAGTAGAATGCTTCCCACTACCCCGATAAGAAATCCATACTTCACCGCCACCATCTTTTTTCTCACATACTTGGCAACGAGGGGTGCGGTGAGTATGGTGGCGATGGAAGCCATGGAAATGGTCCAGCCCACAAACCGTTTGGTTGCCCCCAGCTCTGTGGCAAAGAGTGGGGTCACCACGGACTGGGAAGCGAAGCTCGCCCATACGAGAGATGAGAGCGTCGAATAAATCAGAAGGTCGCGTCTCATTTCTTCTCACCTGAAAAAAGGACATAGATGCCTCCGAATATTATGAGGGACCCCGCTATCGATACAAGAGGCGGAACTTCGGAGAATATGAGAAAGGCGAGAAGAGAGGCAGAGATGGGTTCAAGCAGGACGAGTGTGGCAGACTGGAAGGCTTTCAATCCCTTGAGCGAGGCTATGTAGAGGGTGTGCCCAAAGGCGGTGGGGATGATGCCAACTGCGAGGATGAGAAGTATCGTTCTGGAATCAAACATATTCGCTGCTGGTATCCTCCTCCAGAATAGGAGAAGGACAATCGCAGCCACACAGTAGGTGGGAATCATTATGGGTATCGTGTCTTTTGTCTTTCTCATCTTTGCTCCTATGTTGAGGTAGATGGCTTCGAAGAATGCGGCGAGCAACGCCTCCGCGTCACCCCAAAGCGTCCCTCTCCCGAAATCATTCGCCGATATGATGAGGACACCCCCGACACAGAGAAGGACAGAAAAGATTTCTCTCCGCTTCACTTGTGTCGAAAAGAAGAAATAGCCGAGCACCATGGTGAAGATGGGAACTGTATTGACAAGCACCGTGGCAGCCATGATGGTGGTGTCTTTTACCGAAGAGATGAAGAAGAGAAAGTGGAGGGCGATGAATATGCCCATGGCGATAAGAGAGAAGTTAAAGGCAATCTTCACGTGTCTCTTCTGGGCAAAGAGGAAAAGCGAGAGGACAACTGAGGCAATGACAAGGCGGGCAATGGCGATGGTGTGGCTGTCAAGTGTCAGGGCGCGAATGAAAATGGAGGCTGTGCCGAATGCGATGCCGGCGAGAATCCCCCAGAGAAATGACACCTTTCTTTCTTGCACGGGATGCTTCGCTGCATGGCTTTAAAAGGTTTTAGAAGGTCATGCTTCCCTCATGACCTCTTCGTATATCTTTTTCTCATGGGTTTTAATGAGTGCGAGTTTCTTGTTCCAGCGCGAAATGAAGAGCGCCTGGCGGATGCCCACGTAGGCGAGCAGTGCCGAAACGAGGAGATTGAGTGTGAAGAAAACAACCCTTACGGAAATCCAGCGGTCTGTTCTCACAAGGATGACCTCGAGCGCCTTGAGGTTTATCCACAAGCCCAGAGGCGCGAGGATAAGGCAGACGACGGCAACCACAGTCATCCACCGTTTCTCGTTCTCCATGTGTTCAATGAGGTCGTACTCGACATCCGTCTTCGTCATCTCGTGTCCTCCTCGTAGAGTTCCGCGTTGATGCGGGTAAACCAGATGTGCCTCTCGCGTCCCAAATCGGTGAGCTCGTAGTAGGTGACGCTCCTGTCCCCCCAGGCTCCCGACCTCTCCTCGATATAGCCCGCCTTGGCGAGAAGATCCAGGTAGCGCTCCGCCATGGGGGTCTTGAGGTTGGCGTACTGAATGATGTGGGTTTTCAAGACCCGCTCGTGGGTCATGCCCTTCTCGTGGATGCACTCAAGGATACTCTGTATGATTCTATTGGACGACCGGTATTCAGGCATAAAAGCTCTCCGTAACAATGGTACATGAGCATTTAAAGTTACCTTGTCCTGTACCATTGTTCCGTACCAAACGTTCGCAATCTACTTATAATACACAGGCGAGAAGAGAGACGGTGATACAATGAAGGCACTCTTCGCCCTCGCAGGGATTTTATGGGTCGTCATAGGCGCGGTGGCACTCTACGTGCTCGTGAAGTTTGCGCGCGTCCTCGGCGAACTCTCGACATACCTGAAGGAGGTGAAAAAATGATGCAGGTAGGCGTCGCCATTGTGGCAAAGCTCATAGGGGGGCTCGCTAACCTCGCCCTCGTCATCGTGGCCATCTATGTCCTAGTGAAAGTGGCAAAGTTTGTGGACAAGATACCAGAACTTGTGAAATAGAACCGGTGATGACTCCATGACAAAGCATTTTTTTATTTTTTTATTTTTATTAATCCTATCAACAGGCTGCATGCAGGAAAGCCAACTCCAAGACCAACCTCAGTCAGGACTTCATACCGAATTCATTTTCCATGATGGAATGGAGAGAACCTACACCCTGTATGTCCCTTCTTCCTATGTCGAGAACAAATCATATCCACTCATCATCATTCTCCATGGCGGCGGAGGAACGGGAGAAGGAATGATAAAACTCACCAACAATGGATTCAATACACTCGCTGAGAAAGAGGGCTTCATCATTGCCTATCCCGATGGCATTGAGAATCACTGGAATGATGGCAGAGGGCTGACTCAGTACAGGGCGCACAGGGAGAATATAGATGATGTGGGTTTTATTTCAGATTTGATTGATCACCTGGACAAGGCATTGAACATCGACGGCACCCGCGTCTATGCTACGGGCATATCCAATGGAGGGATGATGGCGCAAAGACTCGCCTGTGAGATGACGGATAAAATCGCAGCAATTGGCGTAATCTCGAGCGCCATGTCAGAGAACCTTTCCCTCGCATGTTCTCCCACCCGACCCATCTCCGTCCTCATAATTGCAGGCACGGATGACCCCCTCATCCCCTATGAAGGTGGAGAGATTGGCTTTGGAGACCAGGAGAGGGGAACTGTACTATCGATTTTACAGACAGTCGGGTTCTGGGTCTCGAACAACGATTGTTCTTCCACACCCGTCATGCGTTGGGAGAAAGACACAGATCCTCGTGATGGTACCAAGGTGAGAAGGGAGATCTACAGTGAATGCGAAGATGGAACGGAGGTCATTGTCTATGTCGTTGAAGGCGGGGGGCACACCTGGTCCGGTGGAATGCAGTACCTGCCCATACGCATAATAGGCAGGACGAGTAAAGATATCGATGCCAACATGATTTTATGGGATTTCTTCAAGAGTCGTGTGATTCACAGGTCTATCGGAATGGTGGTCTTATGATAAGAAATGTGTATAATGAGGATGACAGAAAGATTTATCGTGTCGCCTGTGTCATGGTATTTGTCACCCTCCTTTTCTCGGGATGTGAGCAGAAAGCTCGTATGCCAGTGGTGCAGGGGGCAGTGACTGGCATCAAAACCATATCCGACCCTGGCGGGAGGGTGAGCTTTCTGCATTTGGGCAACCTCATCGCCTTCGACAGAATGGAAGAGGATGGGTTCTTCGACGTCTATACGATGAATCCTAATGGCTCGGAACGAAGATGTATTACGTGCGGAAGACTGCCAAAGAACAATGGCAATCCATCCTGGCATCCTTCAGGCAGGTGCATGGTCTTCCAGGCGCAGGACCCCGCACTCGAAGGAGTCCCGGTGGGAGCCCAGGGTGACCACTTCGCAAGCCCCGGTATAGGCATCAACAACAATCTGTGGATAACAAACGCAGACGGCACAAAATTCTGGCAGGTGACACACGTGAAGGAACGCTATGGAACGCTGCACCCCCAATTCTCACTAGATGGTAAAAAACTCTTGTGGAGTGAGGTTGAGAGGCCAGGCGGAAGCCTGGGAGGATGGTGGGTGATGAAACTTGCAGACTTCTCTATTGCGAAAGACGTACCCCAAATCTCAAATGTCAGGATACTTGCCCCCCTCGCCCTTCAGTTGTACGAGACGCACGGGTTTTCACCGGATGGAAAATCGATACTCTTTTCAGGAATAGAGGGGGGAGGGTTCTATTACGATTTGGAGATATATGTCATGGATCTGGAAACTGGAGAGACGACGCGACTCACTAGCAACGACGAGTGGGACGAGCATGCCCACTTCACTCCCGATGGAACCCACATAGTATGGACATCCAGCGAAGGCACCCCCCAGAAAAAAAGCACTTCATGGGGCGAGATGAGGGAAAACCCCCTCCTTCTTGAATACTGGGTCATGAATCCCGATGGCTCGGGTAAGAGAAGACTTTCAGGATTCAATGATCCTCTATCCCCCGATTATATGAACTGGAAGGGAGGGGTCGGGCTGGGGGACTTCGACTTTTCCCCCGATGGCAAATCCATCATCGCAAAAATGAGAAAAGGGTTTGGAGGAGAGATTGCAGCATTGATATCATTCGTCCCCTTCCCACAGTCAAATTCCATTGAGGTGGCGTGATGAAACCCATTCTTTGCATTATCATACCCTGCATGCTTCTTCTTTCAATCGCAAATTGCTCGTCAGTCCAATCCCCGAATGTCATACTCATAAGCTGGGATGGTGTGCAGAGGGAACACCTCTACAATATGCTTGAGGAAGGAAAACTCCCTAATCTCCAATCACTGATTTGGGAGGGAGGAGTCGCAGACATAACAGTCACAGACCATACGACAGATACGAAAGCCGGACACTCAGAAATGCTTTCGGGATATCCTCCCCGGATCACGGGTGTCTATAACAACAAACGATTCAAGCCCATACCCAAAGGCTACACCATATTTGAGAGATTGGAGAAATATTCGGGAGGAAAAATAGTGACAGTCATGCTCACAGGCAAGACCCATCATCTGGGGGGAGAGAAGGGGGAACCATACTTCATAACAAAACGATACATAGATGTATTTGATTCCAACGCGGCTCCTGCAACAGTGGTGGGACCCAAGGCGCTCAACTATATTGAGAAATACAAGAATAGGCAATTCTTTTTCTTCTTCCATTTCTCAGACCCTGACTCCAATGGGCACAAGTATGGAGAAAACTCGACTCAATATGAAAATGGCATCATGGCTTGCGACCTGTGGCTTGGCAAAATCATTGCAAGCCTCAAAGAGAAGGGCATCTATGAAAATACCATAATCTATGTGACCGCAGACCACGGATTTGACGAAGGTAAAAAGACGCATAGCAATGCACCCTATGTATTCATCGCTTCCAACAGAAAAGTCAGAGGCGGTGACCAGAAAGACATCGTGCCCACGATATTAAAGGATTTTGGAATCTCCATCTCAGAAATGAAACCGAGGCTGCCGGGAAAATCACTGAAGGCCTCGGAGGGTGAACTCGACTATGCGCCCACGGAAGAGGAGGTATCCCTCGTTTATAATAATCTTCCCAAAATCTTCTCCTGCCCGTACTTCTCGGAGCATACACCTGAAAAAAAGGATGGCATCCTTGTCTCAGAAATTGCCTACACGAGCGAAGGATTGAAAATAAATGGCATGCTCTTCCGTCCCTCGGGCGAAGGGAAAAATCCGCTTCTTCTCTTCAACCATGGGGGGGGATGGGGGATACATGAGAAGGTGGAACGGTGGGGGGAAATGCTTGCGCGGAAAGGATACGTGGTGCTTGCATCGAGTTACCGCGGAGAGGATGGGTCTGAGGGGAGAATAGAGGTGGGGAGGGGAGAAGTTGTCGATATATTGAACCTCGCAGAGTGTGGAAAAAAGCTCTCCTATGTCGATTCTTCACGAACTGGCATCATTGGCACAAGTCATGGAGGACTCAACACGCTCCTCGCCTGCGAGATGTATGAATTCGATGCATGCATAGATTTCTATGGCATCACAGACTTCCTCGACCCCGCACTGTATGACAATCTCTCCTTCGGTGTGATAGAGAGGGCGTACGAGGACCTATTCGGACATGAGCCCTCCAAAGAAGAGCTCCGCATGGAGTACATACGCCGCTCCCCGCTCTACTTTGCCCGGCACATGAAGGCACCATTACTTGTACTACATGGAACGGCAGACGCGCTCGTTCCAGAAGACCAGTCTTTAAGGCTTGTTGCAGAACTGGAAAAATGGGGAAAGGTGTATGAGGTTAAGATTTACGAAGGTGCCCCTCATGGGTTCAACTTTTTGCCCCAATATGAAGAAGAAACATTCACCATCACACTCGCGTTTCTCAAAAAGTATATGGGATGATCTAAAAAAATGAGAATGCCGAAAAATCAATTGCGATTCTACCTTTCCTGAGAGGAAGCGATTGACTCCATCCCACAACCTTTTTATTCATGCCATCTGATTGTCTCCATGCCCACCAACGTGACGGGTGAATATATGGCAGCAGAGGAGGAATACAGGATAGCCTCTAACAGAAAGGAGAAACTTGCTGCACTACAAAAAATGTTCCAGACCGTCCCGAAACACAAAGGTACAGAGAAACTCAGATTGCAGATACGACGCAAGATGGCAAAGATGAGGGGCGAGATAGAGGCGGCGGAGGCTAAGAAAGGGGGAGGGCCGTCCTTCAACGTCAAGAAAGAGGGAGCCGCACAGGTGGCACTCGTGGGGTTTCCCTCCGTAGGCAAGTCATTGATACTCACAAAATTGACAAATGCGTATGTGGTCGTTGGGAGCTATGACTTCACCACGACCATGCCGACACCCGGCATGCTTCTTTACAATGACATTCAAATACAGATGGTCGAAGTCCCTGGACTCATAGAGGGTGCCTCGGAGGGAAAGGGATTCGGGACGAAGCTCATGTCGGCCATCCGTGTAGCCGATGCGTGCGTTTTCATCGTTGACCTCTCAGGCGACATACTCACACAGATGAGAGTACTCTTAAATGAACTCGAGAAGAGCAACATAAAGATAAACAAGAAGAGGAAGGATGTGGAGATAAAACGACTGAGCACGGGTGGCATAGAGGTTCGTGGTGCGAGACTCTTTGCGGGCAGTGGGGCAGACATACGTGCATTCCTCACCGAAGAGAGAATCCATAACGCACTCGTCGTATTCAAGGAGCCCGCCACAATCGAAGAGTTTGAGGAATGCTTAAACATCTCGCTCACCTACCTCCCCGCCTTCATCATAGCCAACAAAATGGACATCCCTGGTGCAGAGGAGGCGCTCGCACTCTTGCGGAAGAACTACCCTCAGTTCAAAATCATTCCCCTCTCGGCTGTCAATGAGACAGATCTGGGGGAGATGAAAAGAGAGATTTACCATATTCTGGACATCATAAGGATCTTTACCAAGACACCGGGGGAGGAACCCGCCTATCCCCCCATCGCTATAGCGAGAGGGTCAAGTGTCATAGAGGTTGCAAAGAAGGTGCACAAGCAGTTTGCGCGGGATTTCAAGTATGCGCGCACGTGGGGAAAATCTGTCAAATATAGAGGTCAGAGGGTGGGAGGCAATCACATACTGGAGGACGGGGACATCGTGGAGATTCATATAAAGTAAATGGTTTTAAAATTGGGAGAATCTCAGTTCACAAAATATGCTTATTTCTTCAATTCTTTATATTCCATTAAACCTATGTAGTATGAAATTTGATCTACTATTAATATCCCAATCAAAGCATGTTTCTTATCATATTCAGAAGCATCTGAAACTCCATGTGCAATAGTATGCCTAGACAAATCTAGTTCACCTTTTTTTAAATCAAAATGCTTGAAATAATATTCACTAAGATAATCCTTAAATTCACTGGGAAGGAAAATTGAGGGTGATATTAATTTGTTTGCTACTACCTCTTTCATATTATCAAGTAATGTTTTCTGACTAACGCTATCGTCATCACCTAAATATACTAATCTTAATATTCCTTCAATTCTAGGCCAAATATTGTTTATGCAAGAAATATAATCTTCTTCTAAAAATTGTTGGATTCCGCATTCTAAAAATGGAATATGATTTCTAAATGCATCATGCTTCTTCCATGTTTCCATTATTTTTTTAATTTTGTCTTTATTAAAGTATCCTATTATTTCATCTTCAAATGGCTTTATTAAAGCATTTGATGAAAAACCATTTGCCAATTTTTCAAAAAGACCACCAATGATTCTAATAAAGGGGAACCAACCCAATGCAAATATCTCTTTCAGTTGAGCTTCATCCATTGAATAGATTTCATTAAACACTAGATATTGAAATACCTCTCCTAGGCTTCTATAAATGTTTTCTAATGTTGAATCTGACATTAATGGTCTATAATCAAAGAAAAATCCATTTCGCCATTCAAACGAAAAATATAAAGCAATTCCGTTATCTATTGGTATTGATATATTTTCAAACTTTAAATCAACAATTCCACCGATATCAGACTTATACATTGGTTCTCCAGCAACTATATCTCTTTTTACAAGGATTGTACTTAAGAATTTTAATTCATTTATAAATACTTTCGCTTTCTTGTTTTTATCTATTAAAACAAGACAATGATCTATTGTTGAGACTTTATTTCCACTTTTGATAAATGGCCCTAAATACATTTTTTCGAATTCTTCTAAGTATTTGAAATAGATTTGTCCAGCTTCGGATGTAATAAATCCATTTTGGAGTAACTTAACTAATCTTCCTTCTCCAACAACTTCCAAAATATAACCAGCTGGAACATTTTTTAATTGAATCTCATATTTCATAGATTTCACCTCTCATGATACCTTCCCCTCTTTTCTATCTTCTCAATCTTTGAAAGTATTGCGTTTCTGTCGGGATGGGAATAGCTGTCGCATAGAATCTTCCATAGGTTCTCATACTGCTCATAATGGACGCTCTTAAGACACTCTTTGAATAGATGGAGGTCGACTGCGAAGGCTTCTGTCTCCCTTGAAAACTCGCCAAGCCCAAAGTCAATGAAGTACAACTCACCGTTTTTCACAATCATATTGGAGGTGGTGATGTCGCCGTGAATCATCCCTGCGCTGTGCAACTTGCCTATGGCAGAACCAATCTGCCCCACAATGTCTTTTGATAAGACGTCACGAACCCTTCCTCCCTCGATATACTCCATGACTATGTTCATATTCTTCTTGTCAACTTCATAGAGATAGGGTGTCCTTAAAGCCATCTTGGCTTGCGAGAGAAGTCGTGCCTCATACACCGTTCGTGTTTTCCTAATTTCTGAATCAAGCTCGGACGCCCTGTATCCCTTCTTTATTCTGTGCTTTATGATAATCAGCTCTCTTTCGCCAAAGCCGAAATAATTAAGAAATGTGGTGAGGTAAAGGTCAGCCTCAGCACCCTTTTTTATTCTTAAGGGCTTCTCTGCGTATTTCACAACCTCACAGAATCTGGCTTCACCCTCTCGCGCCGCCTCGCGTGTCACGAGGTCTACGATTGTGGAGGGTTTCTTTCCGGAGAGCCTGCCCGCATCGACGACTATGTCCACCTCCTTTCCCAGCGAGGCAAGCGCGCCTTCCGGGGTGTATTGGGGAGGGTCTCCACTCTTGTTAGCGGAGGTTGCGATGAGAGGGCATAGAGAAATCCGGGCGATCTCACGCGCAGAAAAACAATCGGGAATTCGTATGGCAACCTTTTCCCTGTTGACCGCATCTGGTATTATTTCCTTTTTGGGGAGAGCAATGGTTATGCCTGGGAACTGGGAGAAAAGGATTCGTGCCTCTTCTGTGAGTATGACATACCTCTCGGCAGTACTGATATCAGAGACGATTATGGAAAGTGGCTTCCTCTCCTCTCTTGTTTTTATCAGAGCAATTCTTCTTACCGCTTCCTCGTTTGTCGCATCACACCCAAGTCCGTAGCAGGTGTCTGTGGGGTAGATAAGGATGCCTCCGCGTCTCACAACAACCGCAGCCCTTTGTATTCCTCCCTCATCGTCTCTCACTTTCTCCATGTCACATCCACCTCATCGGTCCTCCACTTCTGTCTCACACAGCTTTCCGCAAGGGATGTGGTCTTGCCGTGCATGTACTCAAGCAATCCCTGATAGGCAATCATGGCCCCGTTATCACGACAGAGGGAGGGATGTGGAACGTAAAACGTTGCATCCCTCTCCTGAGCCATGATGCCGCACATCTCCTTCAGTTTCGGTGATGCAGCAACTCCCCCTGTGAGGAGCAACTTGGTCTTCTCAGTCGCAGACATTGCACGTTCCGTGGCTTCCACAACCATGGAGTAGGCATTCATCATGAGAGTATGGACTATGTCTTCTTTCTTATGTGAGGAAATCCTTTTCTGCGCCTCTGTGAGGAGGCCTGAGAACCCGAAGTCCATGCCCTTCACCGTATAGGGCAGTCCCGGAATGTAACTCCCGCGCGCGAGCATGTCATCCATCTCTTTTCCGCAGGGAAATGGCAGTCCGAGTCCTCTGCCAAATACGTCCTGCATATTGCCGATGCCAATGTCAAGTGTCTCACCGAAGACGCGATACCTCTCACCCGCATAGGCGATGATTTGTGTATTGCCACCCGAGACGTAGAGGGTCACGGGGTCATCGATGCCACACGACCAGCGTCCGACCTCCACGTGGGCAACGCAGTGGTTCACCCCCACCATCGGTTTTTCATATTTGAGGGAAAGCGTCCGCACGAGTGTTGCCGCGATGCGCAGGCATGGTCCCATGCCCGGACCCTGTGAGAAACTGAACACTTCTATATCAGAGAGGGAAACATGCGCTTCTCGCAGCGCATCATCTACAACAGAGGAGGCGTACTCTGCATGATGGTCTGCAGCCTTGCGCGGATGAATTCCAATACCCATGTAGGAATGCTGCGTATTTGCGAGGACGTGATGTTCATCCACGATGCCCGCGCCAAATGTATGAGCCGTGCCCTCGACTCCCAGACAGAGCATGAGGGGAATTTCACCCGTCCTATTTAACCTTTTCCAAAAGACCGAACTCGCGCTCGAGTATGGAGAGCTCCTTGCCTTCGAAGGCGGCTGATTCTACGGGGAGAATGAGTATGGCATCATATATCTTGGCATAATCGTTTATTATATGCAGATGTTTAAGCACGGTGATGAAATCGGTTTGGGTGACGAGATACTCGAGTCCATCGAGGATGATGACAGGTCGTGTACTGTCTTTCATGAACTCTATTATGGTATGGCAGAGAAAGGAGAGGCTCGAGGGGTCGATGCAGTCTTCTTTACCTATCTGGCTCAGCCAATACGTCTTGCATGAAAATCCGTAAAGAGAGTGCAACTTATCGGGATGGGAACGCGAGATGGAAAGACCGGATGCTCCCTCAGAAAGAAACCTCATAAACAGGGGATACCCATGATGAAGTGTGTCATCGAGGAGGAATGTTTTACCATAGAGCTTTCCCTCTAATCCATTCTGCATATCCCCTCCGGAAAGGCGCTCTCTCTCGACAGTCACCAACCAAACCTCCGCCATTCACAACTGCGTTTCCTGCCCCACTTTGTTTATAAGTCTTTGGGTTCACCACCGTTGAGTTGTAAATACTCTTTTTACCTCTGTTTCTGTTTAAAAAAGGTTTATATATTTTATTCTTTTTGAAAAATCTTAAATGGTGATATGAATGAAGAAAAACATCGTCCTCGGAACGAGCGTTCCTTTTCAGGTGGCACAGGATGTGGAAGGCCTTGTAGATTTGGGCAGATACAGGTCAAAATCCGACTTTCTTTATCAGGCGATAGTCGAGAAATTGAGGAAAGAGGAGGAATATGTAATAACGGCTATGGATACATGATATCCTTTTTCATTGAATGAAAAATATGAAACTTTGTTTATTTGGCTATGGAAGATTACTTTTGCGTTCTTTTTATGGAAAAGTATCTATCGAATTCCACAAATAAACTTGAAGGATTGCGTCAAATAACAGAAGGATTTCGGCTTCTTTAATGTACGACCATGAGTGAAAATGAGGAGTTCTTATGCATCATATAAAGTAATAAAAGAATAAAAAAACTGACTATTCTATGATTCCCCTACATCATCAATATGAAAATCATTGGCGATATCTTTATAAATTCGTCCCCCTATTGATGTCATGGCAAAAAACAATACACTGCTCTACATCATCATTGCCGTCCTTGTAATCTTGCTTCTTGCACGATTCGGGATTCTTGGACCAATGGTGGGCACCGTGATGTGGCTGCTCAACATACTGCTCCTCGTAGCACTCATCTACCTTGTCTACCTTCTGATTAAAAGATATAAGTAAGAAGAAAGGTAGAGGGGAAAGAAAAGAGCGATGCCCTAATTCAAGTTAGACTTGGCTGGAATGGCATTTACAATAGAGCCTTTTTTTAGTTAAAGTTTTTTCAATCATACAATTTTCTCAAGAGAAAGAAAAATGGAAGAAGGTTAAATCTTCCCCACGACCTCCTCCAGCCTAAGAGTCTTAAGTTTCTCTAGCGTGGGTTTTCCGTTTTTATCCCATCCGCGCAGCTTGTAGTAATCATCGAGTAGGTAGTTGAGCTTGTCTTCCGAAAGCCTCATGCCTTTGGTCGCACCATCGGGAACATCTTCCTTGTACACACGGGCAGGTGGCATGTCCCAGGTTCTCCCAAACCCGGGCACCTCGCGGAACCAGTAGGCGCGGGTGAGGTTCCATGTCCGCTCAGATGAGATGAGCAGTTCGTCGAGGGTCGTGGGCCAGCCCGTGACCGCCTCAAACAGGCGCGCATAGTAGTTGAGATCCACCGCCAGTTCCACCCATTGCAGGCGGCACACACCAAGCTGGTCAAACATGGGACGAATATGCTGGAGCCTTATCACCCACTCTGCCTTTCCGTCAAGCACGTCTCTTCCCACTTTTATGTCCTGTGTGATTGCCCACGCCCTGTTGTGGTGGGCGCCGACATCGCATGTCATGTAGGCAAGCTGCATGGCGGGTGCGCCTCGGGATTCATACCCGGACTGCTCCATACCCTTAATCTGGATGGCATACTCCTTTCCGCCTACCTTTTCTGAAACCCTCTTGACGCCTTCTGCGAGGAGGTCGCCTGTGCCCTCCCTGAACGCAATCTTTCTTATGAGTTCGAGGTATTTCTCCTTGTCGCCAAACCGGGCCTCATTCATGAGACCCTTCTCCGTGGCTTCCATGACAAACCCAATAATATTTCCCGTGGATATGGTGTCAATGCCATACTCGTCACAAAGATAGTTCCCTTCGATGACAGTTTCTATGTCGTCTATGCTGCAGTTGGACCCCATGAGCGCGAGCGTCTCATACTCGCCGCCTTCTGCGTAGTGCCCATACTTTCCCGAATACGACCACTTGCCGCATGCCATGGGGCAGGCATTGCAGGCCTTGTCGAGTTTGACGACCTTCTGCCGCATGGTCTCACCCCCTATTGCCTCGGCATGTTCGAACGTTCCTGTGGAGAAGTTGCGCGTGGGGAGCGCTCCAATCTCCGATGCCCATGTGACGACCTGAGAGGTGCCATAGCGCTGCCATGGTTTGAGGTCGGGGTGCTTGAAGCAGGCTTCAAAGATTTCCTTTGTGACCTTCATGAATTTCTCATAGTCTGCAACCTCTATGTCCTTGGTACCTGTCACCGCGATGGCTTTGAGCTTCTTGGACCCGAAGACTGCGCCTATTCCCGCCCTCCCTGCCTCTCTCCCGTAGTCGGAGTTGATGCAGGCGAAGCGAACGAGATTCTCTCCTCCCTGTCCTATGATGGAGACATGGTACTCCTCCCCCAGGTCCTTTCGAATGATTTCCTCTCCTGTCAGAGCGCCCTTTCCCCAAAGATGCGAGGCGTCCCTAATTTGCACGTCATTATTCTTTATGACGATGTAGACGGGTTTGTCTGATTTCCCCTCGATGATTATTGAATCATACCCCGCATACTTCATCTCGGCGCAAAAGAATCCGCCCATGTTGCTGTCTCCGAACCCTCCTGTGAGGGGGGACTTGGAGGTGAAGTGTGTCTTGCCAGCGGCAGGAAGGAAAAGACCCGAGAGCGGTCCTGCCGTGACGATTATCTTGTTTTCTGGTGAAAAAGGGTCCACTCCGGCAACCTCATCCCACAGCACCTTGGCGCCGAATCCACGACCGCCAAGAAACCTGCGCATCGTTTTTTCATCTGTGGGGAATGTCTTAATCGTCTCGTCCGTGAGGTCTATCCGTAGGTTGTTGCCTGCATATCCTTTCATCTAATCACCCTCCGTGATGGCTCCCATGGGACATATCTTTACGCATTCGAGGCACAGGTCGCATATCAGGGGATACTCTATGTCCTCGTGGACGAAAATGGCGCCTGTGGGGCATGCCTCGACACACACGAGGCAGTTGGTGCACAGTGCGGGGTCGATGACATAGGCGTCACCTTTCTTGGAAATGGCACCCGTGGGACAGACCTCCATGCACACCCCGTCCTGGTTGCATGTGATGATGTCAAACTGGGGCTTGGGAAGTTCAGACTTTATCTTGATTCGCGCCTTCTTGGGGTTGTTGGTATGGAAATGCTCCGCGGTGCATGTAAACTCGCACAGCTTGCACCCGGAACAATTCTCTTTCTTCAACACAAGGTGTACCATAATATCACTGGCAGACCTCACCTGGTAAATTTATAAAGGTTTTGATGTTCCCGGGATGCACGCTCATAGTAATCTCTTCTAAAGATTCTCCACACCTTATCTCTCAGATTCATGTCCGCGGATGTCTTAATGCATCCTCATCGTGAGGTGTAAATCCTCGGGGGTCGCTTCCCTCGGGACATCATGACGACTATGAGAATTATTATGAGCAGTGCGATGATGCCGAGTATCACATAGAGCATCATGTTCCCTGAAAAGGAGAATCCGCCTTGAGGGGGCTGAGTGAATGGTTGGGTGGCAGGAAGTGTGGGTGGTAGTGTAGGAGGAAGGGTTGGAGGGAGAGTCGGCGGTAAGGTTGGAGGATATGTTGGAGGCAAAGTGGGGGGATATGTCGGTGGCGCCATGGTGACTGGAGTGAGGGACTGCATCTGGCACGCCATGGGTATGTTCACCGGGGTATTTGAGCCCGCCATGACAATCGCCGAGCTTGACCCTGGCTGGCATCCTGGTTTCTCCAAAACTATGTTGAAAAATCCTGGCTTGACATTGAGGATAGAGACGCCATTGGCATCGCCTATACCCACAAGCCCGCCATTGAGGAATACGTTGTAATTGCCCACATTGCTCATTATGGTGAGTGTCCCTTCTGAATATGCCGGTGGTGGTAATGTTGGCTGCACACCACAGTCTGTGACGTTATAAGTTGTCTGATTCCTCATCGTTATGCTCGAAACTTGAGGGTCTGAATCTATAGTCATGAGGGAAACTGTTCTTTGACCTAAAGGATATCCTGCATAGTTACTCACAGTTCCTTCAGCAGGTCCATTCTGAACAAGCGTCTCGCTCGTTCCACCAGGTTTCATCACGGAAACGCTATAGTAATCAGGATTGACCGGGGGATATATAAGAATGTAGAAGCAGGTGTCATGCCAATGAATGGTGACCATTTCACCTACACAGTAGTTTTGTTTGTCTGTCCATATCTTATAACAGTCCTGGCACTCAATCTGGGCGAATCTGCCTGACAAAATCACAATGAAAAGAAATGCAATACAACACAGCAGAAACACCGACTTCTTCAGAGAAACCCTTTTCATAAATGATTTATTCATGTCTCAATTTAAGCTTTGTGGCTCTTACATGAATCTCTCGAATCTTTCTTTCTTTGCCTTGCAGACAGGGCAGATTTCGGGAGGCTGGTCCCGTGCGCACAGATAGCCGCATACCTTGCATCGCCAAACTGGGTAGGCGAGGTCTGAGGCGGGTCCTCCTGCAGCGGGCATGTTCTCTCTCATCTTCATCCTCGCCTCTCGCGGTGGTCTTCTCTCAGGTATGGACTCGGCAACCTTCTCGCCCCTCGCGATGGCGGAGGATACATAGAGGGCACAATAACATGCTCCGTACTCGCTCATATCTGCGTCCCTGTAGTCACAGGGGCAGATGATGTCGAGGTCTTCCTCTTTTGACCCTGAAGCGAGTCTGCAGGGACAAGCCCAGTAACCATACCTCTTCTCATTTATGAGGAGGCTTTTGATGAGTTCCTTTGTAAATTCCATGTCTGGGTTGAGAGTGTATCCTCCTTCCTTTGCCTCCCTATTCAGTCGATTGAAGAGGGTTTCAACCTCCTCGTCGCGTATCTTACTTTCCACTCTTCACCACTTCCCTTATCTTCTCCTCTCTAAATCCTACGATGCATTCTTTGCCATCTACCACCATGGTGGGAAATGAGCGGCTTGGATTCCAACGCTCCACCTCGTTCATGACTTCTTTCTTCGCCTTTCCTTCAAGAAGGTCGACATACACGAACTTGTACTCTACCCCCATCTTATCGAGAAGTCCTTTGGTCTTTTTGCACCATGCACACGTGGAAAGCGCAAAGAGGAGTATGTCCTTGCTCTTTTTGCCAGGAATGCGTTCTATAAATTTTTCATAAACCATGCCATCGCCATGCCCATAATCAATCATCCATTTTTAAATATATTGTTTTTGTGCCTTTCCTGGGCATACGCAATCTGTCAACGAGAGAATTTTTGTGAATTGGACTCATTTATGCTGAACTGTGCTTTTAAACATCAATGATAAAAAGTAGAAAGAATTTTGGTCAGTGATTCTTCAGTTCCAAAAGTTCAAGCTTTATCCTTATGGGTATGTGAGGGTAAATGTTTTTCATCTTCAATCCCTCTGCGAGGAGACGTCTTGTGAGGACGAGGTGCATGGAGTGGTTCTATTGGGTTTGTTAAATACGTTTGGACAAGGCTTCTTGTCTCTCAAAAAGAAACAACTGCGCTCCCCAGGAAAGTGACTTCATGTCTTTTCCCACTATAATATTTGTCATATCAAGAATATCTTTTCTCCTGAGTGCGAGAAGCATTACATCTTCTGTGAGCACGAGGACGAATCTGAATTTCCCCGCAAGAATAGAGACATCTTTCAAAAGAAGGGTTGACTTCTCCTCAATCTTTTTGTATACCTCTTCTGTCACGAGAAGCGATATCTCTATTCCCTCCTCGGCTTTCCTCTCGAGTATGCGAGCCCATTCAGATGTTCCAATGTTGGAAATCCCCCAGATGCGCGTCTGAGCCTTCTCAAACACATCGGAGATGTTTGCGATGGGTCGGAGCGGGTCAACACCTTCAAATGAGAGGTCGGTTGCCAAGAGCTCTGAGAGGCGGAGGAGAAACTCCTGTGGCAGGGCATCGGTCTCATGGGAGAGGAGAAATTTTTTATATTTCTCCATGACAGAGATGAAGTCAAGTGTGTTGCATACCTTCAGTGTGCCCACTCCCCCTAATGTGGTGAGTGAGTATAATCCCTCTTTCTTTTCAACAAATCCCGCACGCTTCAGCTCGCGCAACCGGTGATAGACGGTGCCCGGTGCAAATTCTATGTCGGAGGAGAGCATCGAGAGTGTTTTCGGTGTCTCTTTGAGACTCACAAGTATCATTGTCCGCACGGGTGATGAGAAGAGGGTTTGGAGTGTGCCCTCCAGTTTTTCCATGTCCTTCCTTTTCACAGAATCCTTTTGGATGCACGTTTAAAAGTATTGCGGAAGGGTTGCTCCTCATTTTAGAAATATCTCGCCTTGACAAAGAATGCCAGGAAGAGAATGGAGAGTACGAGGGTAAAGTAATCTTTTGCCCCCATCGTAAGCTCGTGGAGGGTTGTTCTCTTTCCCTTCCCGAAGGAGCGCGATTCAATGGCAATGGCAAGCTCGGAGGACATTTTTATGGATGAGATGATGAGTGGCGTGAGTATGGGTATGTATTTTTTTATCTTCTCGAAAAGTGAGCCGCGCTCGAGCTCCAATCCCCGGGCTTTCTGAGCATCCATTATTGTGAACGCCACTCCCGCAATGGTTGGTATATATCGGAATGCGATGGCAATAGTGAGTCCATACTCATATCCCATCCCCAATTTCACGAATCCGGAGACGAGATCTTTCTGTTCCGTGGTGAAGAGAAGGATGTAGGTAGACAGGAAGACGGTCAGTATGCGAAATGCCATGGCACCCCCCAAAAGAATTCCACCCGTTGCTATATGTAAGAATCTCCATGAAAAAAGTATTCTTCCCGTGGTGTCAAAGAACGGCCAGAGTGCGACGGACATGAAGAGAAGCGGGAGGAGCGGGCGGGTCCTCTTCAAGATAATACCTATGCTTATCCTGCACAGCAGTAGGAGCACGAGAACGTTGAGGAGGAATATGAGTAAGAGTACCCGAATGTCTTTGTACATCATGGCGACAGAAAACATGACGAAGGTGAAGGCGAGCTTTGTGCGCGGGTCGAGTGCATGGAAGAAGGATTTCCTCCTTAAAAACATGGTGTACTGAATCATTTTATCCTCTCAAGCGCATCTTTCACGGTGAGGCAGATTCCGAGCCCCATCTTCTCGGCAAGCCTTGTGATGGGTGGCTTTTCAAGATAGCACCGTTTTAGGAGCTCATCGTCCGAGAATATTTCTTCGGGTGCGCCGTCCACGGCGATGACCCCTTCCTTCATGACAATGATTCGTTCCGCAATCTCACCCACAAGCTTCATGTCGTGGGTGACGAGTATGATGGTTCTTCCCTCCGCGTTGAGTTTCATGACGAGGTCCACAATCTCGCGGGCGCTCTTGAGGTCGAGGCCTGTAGTGGGTTCATCGAGGATGAGAATATCCGGTTCGCACACGAGTACCGAGGCTAATGCGAGTCTCTGCTTCTCACCTCCCGAGAGAAAGAAGGGATGGGTTTCCTTGTATTTGGCGAGTCGGGTCCTTGTGAGCACAGACTCGACCCTCTCACCTATTTCCTTCTCACCCATACCCAGGTTCCTCAACCCGAAGGCCACCTCCTCAAAGACCGTGTCCGCAAAAATCTGATGCTCGGGATTCTGGAATACGAACCCCACCCGGTGCGCCATCTGAGCCGTGGTCTTGCCTTTGATGTCCTCTCCGTTGACGAAGACTTCCCCTTCTGTGGGGCGCAAGAGGTTGTTGACGTGTTTCACGAGCGTGGTCTTCCCACTTCCATTTTCACCCACTATGGCCACCCTCTCTGATTTGCCTATTGAGAGTGTCACGTCTTTCAGTGCAACGTGTTCCGATTCAGGATATCGAAAAGTAACATTCTGGAACTTCACCATCTCTTCTCTCTGAGGCGCATGCCTTCTCTTGAATCCAGTCTTCACCTCAATCCGCAGCGCGGGGACCTCTGCCTCATTGAGGCAGATTGTGGGAAGGTATCCCCTCTCCTTGAGACGCGCGGTGAACTCCACAATATCGGGAATGCGAACGCCGATGAGTGAGAGGAGTCCTGTGTCTTTGAGAATCTTTTCTTTTCTGTCGAAACCCACCAGACTCCCCTGATCGATGAGCGCCACCTTCTGGGCAAACTCCGCGAGATACTCTGTTTCATGTTCCACGACCACGATGGTCATGCCCTGCCTGTTAAGCTCGGAGAGAAGGGAATATATCTCCAGTTTTCCGTGAGGGTCAAGCTGGCTTGTGGGCTCGTCGAGAACGAGGATGTCGGGTTTGAGTGTGAGGAGCGCTGCGATGGCGACCCTCTGTTTTTCCCCTCCTGAGAGCGCGCCAGGAAAGGCGTTCCTGTCCTGAATCCTCACCGTGCGCAATGCCTCCTCTATGCGTCTCTCAATTTCTGTGCGGGGTACGGCGAGATTCTCAGGACCGAAGGCAAGCTCTTCCTCGACAGACATGGCGAAAAGCTGGGATTCAGGATTCTGGAGTATGATGCCAACCTTCTCTGAGAGGTCATATACGGGAAAAAGGTGTGTCTCCATTCCGCATACCACGACTTTTCCCGAGAAATCCCCCCGTATGGAGTGAGGGATTATGCCATTGAAGGTGAGGCACAGCGTGCTCTTCCCACTGCCCGATGCGCCAATGATTGCCACAAACTCCCCCTTCCCTATTTGAAGGCTTATTTTTTTGAGAACATCCTCATGAGAGTGAGCATAGCGAAAGGTGAGACTCTCAGTCCTTATCATCAAAGAGGCGAGGGCTGGAAAGCTTATAAACCATTAGGTATCTACTCAAATCTGGAACATAACCTATATATACGGTCTTGCGTATTTCTCATCGATACTTTTTTTCATGAATCATGCGTCCACAGAGGTGATCATACGGATTCATATGTGAGAGAAATAGGAGAAAGGATAAAAGAGATGGACATTCGTGGGGCGGCAGAGATTGCCCAGTACGCGTCATTAGGAATGAAGACGGAGGCTGAGAAATCAATCGCCACAACCCCGGAGGAATTCATGGCTGAGATGAAGGAAGCAGCACGGTTCCTCCTTATTACGAGACCCACCGCCGTCTCCCTCCCCAACGCCATACGGTACATACTCTCCCGGCTCATGTCTGACTATGAGAAGGGCATGGGAATAGAGGGGTTGAGGAGGAATACCATTTCCAACTCCGAGAAGTTCATCTCACTCTCCAATGCCGCCATACAGACAATAGGGGAAATCGGGGCACGCAGGATAAAAGAGGGAGATATCATAATGACCCACTGCAATTCCCGCTGCGTCATTTCCGTGCTCATCGAGGCGTACAAGGGAGGAAAGCATTTCTCCGTCATCGCCTGCGAGACGCGACCTCGTCTCCAGGGTCACCTTACCGCAAAGGCATTGCGCGACGCGGGCATTGATGTCACTCTCATAATCGACTCTGCAGCGCGCTACTTTTTAGATGACGTCAAGAAGGTCGTCATAGGCGCAGACTCTGTTGCGGTGAATGGTGCCGTGATAAACAAGATTGGAACCTCCACAATTGCCGCCCTCGCCCATGAAGCGCGCGTGCGTCTCATGGTGGCGGCTGAGACATATAAATTCCATCCTGGCACAATGCACGGTGAGCTTGTGGAGATAGAGGAACGCGACGCAACAGAGATTATTCCCGATATGCATGGGTTTGAAGGCATAAAGATTCGCAACCCTGCCTTCGACATTACTCCTCCAGAATATATAGACCTCATAGTCACCGAACTCGGAATCATCCCTCCGCAGGCAGCGGTGCTCGTCTTGAAAGAGCAGTATGGGTGGGAGTTTTCGGGGAAGGAACCCTGGGAGTGAGAATTCGTCAAAATCCTTTTAAACTATACATAGGGTATGGGCTCATGGGCACCGTCGAGGAATTCGCGTGCAAAGACTGCGGTCAGGTATTTGAGGCAGAGGTAGGGGGAGGGTTCCTCTTTTTCCTCTTCAGATGCCCCTCATGCGGCGCAACCCATGTGATGAGGAAGGGCAGAACAGATGCGGAAAAGGGCATTGACTTCAAGGCGCTCATATGTGATCCAGTTGAAGATCCTCCTCTATGTCCCCAGTGCAACATTGAAATGAAGACTGGCATTCCTCCCCTATGTCCCCAGTGCAGGTCGGGTTCCTTGCGCTATCAAAAGACAGTGCTTTCCTATGATTAGGTTGTTTCTATCCTGTTGGTTTGAATGCACATGATGACACCAGGGACATAGTTCTTTATCCCGCGATTCTATTTGAACTCTTTTCCTATATTTCGCCACACTCAAAAAAATGAGAGTGACACCCACATCTAGATCATGGGCAGGGGGAAAATGCAATTGCATGGTATGGGCATCCAATTCTTGACTCTCTATCATGAACATCATTCGTCAAGGAAGCAATGAGCATGATTTCTTGAGACTATTCGGAGGCGACTCGCAGGACCCCTGTCCCTACCATCACTCAAGAATACAGATTTAAAGGGACTTCAATTGCAATTTGGAAAGTCTTAAAATGTGGTCATGCCTTTTCATTGTAAGAAAGACTAAGGTCTGAGGCTTTTCCAAAAATGGATGGGTGTTTTCGCAAACCCAAAAATTTATATACTATTCGGCAGATTTAACGCATGGACATATCCGAAGAAATACTGCTTCTCCTCTACATGGACAAGAGCCCGGAAGAAATCGTCTCCTTTGGATACCCAAAGACCCTCGTCTTTAAGATATTCTCCGAGGAATTCGAGAAGAAGCTGGTAACCTATGACAGCGAGGAACCTGAGAATAACTAGCTATGCAAGACCGGCTTTTTTCAATTTTTCCTTGAGTTCCATGTGGGCTTTTTCTACATCTTCTTTTTTACCCATGAGTCGTATGGTGACTTCTCTTCTGAGCAGGTGCGGGTAGGAGCCGACTGAGACATGCGTGAACTGGGTTTCAATGGTGGCAAGGAGGGGGAAGAGGCGAGATTCTCCTGCACTAACTGTGATTTCAAGGACAAAAGGACTCTCCTTCTTTTCCAAAAGCATTCCCTCAATCTCCCCCGTGAAAATGGCCTTCAATTCCTGAGGCACGCCGGGAAGCACGAAGATTTTTTTTCCTTCACGATTGATGAGAAGTCCCGGAGCCGTGCCCACGCTGTTTTTTAGAGGTATGCTTCCATGTGGGAGCAAAGCCATCTTGCGAACGCCGCCCGTGATTTCATATGAGGTGATGAACCCAAAAGCGAGATACTCCTCATACTTTCTTTTTATTCCCTCCAGAACTTCTCCATTTTCCTCGAGCGGGACTCCGAGTCCTGAGGCGACACCTTCATATGTCATGTCATCGGGTGTCGGACCGAGACCGCCGCACACGAATATGACATCATAATTCCCTTCAAGCATGCCTGTGAGCGCATTGGCTATTTCAGAGACAGAATCGCGAACGGTCAAAATCATTTCTACCATGTACCCCAGCATGCGCAGCCTCTCGCTAAGCCACTGGGAGTTGGTATCGAGTATGAATCCCCCAAGAATCTCGTTTCCCACGACGACGATGGCTGAAGGCATGGATGGGATTGAAGCCACGAAATAAAAAGGTTAGGGATACAGGAAAAGTCCATACCACGGCTTGACGGAGAAAGCTTTATTAGAATCACTTTTTTAGCTTCGAGAGCGTGAGACAATGGACATCACACTGAATGAATTGAAAACCCGCCTCATGGAAATAAACGACCTGAATGCGGCAGAATCCGTGTTGAGCTGGGACCAGAATACCTACATGCCTCCTGGAGGGGCTGCGGCTCGGGGACGGCAGCTTGCCACACTCAGCCGCCTGGCGCATGAGAAATTTACGCACTCTGAAATTGGAGGGCTCTTGAATGATCTCCGCGACTATGAGGAGAGCCAGCCGTATGACTCTTATGAGGCAAGTCTCATACGCATCACCCGGCGTGACTATGAGCGGGCGGTAAAGGTGCCTTCCGCATTTGTTGCTCTCTTGACAGAGCATGCCTCGACTACGTTTCAGGTCTGGACCGAGGCACGCCCGGCAAATGATTTTGCGAAAGTTCGCCCGTTTCTCGAAAAGACACTCGAATTGAGCCGCGAACTTTCTGATTTCTTTCCCGGATATGAGCACATTGCCGACCCACTCATTGATTTTGCGGATTATGGCATGAAGGCATCCACGGTGACCAAAATTTTTAGTGAGCTTCGGCGAGAGCTCGTACCCATTGTGCATGCAATCACCGCACAGGAACCCGCAGACGACACCAGCCTGCACCAGCATTTCCCCGAGCCACTGCAGTGGGCTTTCGGGATGGAGGTCGTGAGGCTCTTTGGCTATGATACAAACAGAGGCAGGCAGGACAAGTCCCCTCATCCCTTCACCACAAGCTTTTCTGTAGGCGATGTGCGCATCACGACGCGCATACACGAGAACAATTTAAGTGAGGCGCTCTTTGGCACAATGCATGAGGCAGGTCATGCGATGTATGAGCAGGGTATCGACCCCGCTTTCGAGGGCACTCCACTCGCGAACGGCACATCTTCAGGGGTTCATGAGAGCCAATCGCGATTGTGGGAGAACCTTGTCGGAAGGAGTCGGGGATTTTTGGAACACTTCTACCCTCAACTGAAAAAGGTCTTTCCCGCTCAACTGGGGAATGTATCATTGGAGAAGTTCTACCGTGCCATAAACAAGGTTTCACCATCGCTCATCCGCGTGGAAGCCGACGAGGTGACGTATAACCTTCACGTGCTCCTTAGATTTGACTTCGAACTCCAAATGCTTGAAGGCACTCTCGAAGTGCGCGATCTTCCCGATGCGTGGCGCGAGCGCTTCAAGGCTGACCTGGGCATTGCCCCATCCGATGACAGGAATGGCGTCTTGCAGGACATACATTGGTACTTCGCCCAGATAGGCGGCATGTTTCAGGGATACACGCTCGGCAACATAATGGGCGCACAGTTCTTCGAGGCTGCCCTTCGCGCCCATCCCGAGATTCCCGACGAGATTTCTAAAGGAAAGTTTGACACATTGCATGAATTTTTGAGAGAGAATATTTACAGGCATGGCAGTGTATACACGGCAGAAGAACTCGTCAAGCGCGTTACGGGCAATCCACTCACCATCGCGCCATACATAAGGTATCTGCGTAAGAAATACGGAGAGATCTATGAGCTGGAGTGAAGGGTGACAGAACACTGCCTTGGTAGGACGAGCCGAAAAGGTAATCGTGGGTCTTTGATGACTCATAAAAACGCATTATGATGACTGAGAATACTGGTTCGGGTGCCTAGAAAAGAATCCACTCAGACCTTGGGTAATGTAATATCCTTCTGTGCCTGATACTTTCCCTTCTTGTCCCTGTATGAAACCTCACACGGCTCATCGGATTCGAGGAATATGACCTGGGCAATGCCTTCATACGCATACACCTTAGCCGGCAGCGTGGATGTATTGGAAAGCTCTATTGTGATGAATCCCTCCCACTCGGGCTCGAGAGGCGTGACGTTCACTATAATTCCGCATCGCGCATAGGTGGACTTTCCCATGCAGAGTGTGAGAATATTTCTTGGAATCCTGAAGTATTCGACAGACTTGCCGAGGGCGAATGAATTGGGGGGAATGATGCACTCCTTTCCCTTGAAATCAACAAACGATTTTTCATCAAACCGCTTTGGATCGACAATCACCGCATTGAGGTTGGAAAAAATCTTGAACTCATCTGATATTCGAACGTCATACCCATACGAGGATAACCCGTAGGAAATGCCTTCCCTTATCTGGCTGTCGACAAACGACTCTATCATGCGGTGCTTGAGAGCCATCTCGCGAATCCATCGGTCAGATTTTACAGACATTATGAACACAGGGTGTAACCGCATGTATTGCAGATGACGCAGCCTTCCTTGAACTCCACTATGCCGCCGCACTCGGGGCACTCGGGGGAATGGCCGTTAATGTTAGCCCCGGAGCACTTCTCTCCATTCAGAGAGAGCTGCACGGTCTGGGATTGCTTTTTTATATAATTCTCTATCGCCTTGCCCACCGCATCGGGACAGGAGAGTATGGAGTTGCTCTGTGAGAACATGGGCTTGGGACAGCGAATGCCTTTGAGCTGTTTTATTATGGAATCGGTCTCGACGCCTGCGCGCAACGCGAGTGAGGCAAGCCTTCCCGCAGCCTCTATGTGAGCCGCAGCGCATCCCCCGGATTTTCCCATTGTTGCGAATACCTCGCAGAGGCCATTCTCATCTTCATTGATTGTGACGTAGAGGTTACCGCAGCCTGTCGCCATCTTCTGGGTTATGCCACGGGTCACCTCGGGTCTGTGGCGCGGGACGCGGATGGGTTTTGCATCCTCCTTTTCCTTCTTCCCGAAACTCAAAACCTGTTCGTCCCGTGAGCCATCCCTGTAGACAGTCACCCCCTTGCACCCCAACTTGTAGGCAAGCATGTATGCCTTCTCTATGTCTCCCCTTGTCGCAGACTGGGGGAAGTTGACCGTCTTTGATACGGCGTTGTCTGTGAATCTCTGGAAGGCTGCCTGTATCTTTACGTGCCACATGGGGGATATATCATGGGAGGTAACAAAGATTCTTCTCACATGCGGCGGAACTTCCTCCATGTCTTTTATTGTACCCTTCTCCGTAATCTTGCGCATGAGTTCCTCAGAGTAAAACCCTTCACGGCGCGCTATCTCCTCAAACATGGGATGAACCTCCAAAAGCTCCGTCTTGTCGAGCACCGTCCTCTTGTAGGAAATGGCAAAGAGAGGTTCTATGCCCGAGGAGCAGTTGGCGATTATGGACAGTGAGCCAGTGGGTGCAATCGTTGTCACGGTGGCATTCCGGAGCTTTCTTCTCTCATTGAAAACACTCTTCTCCCAGTTAGGAAAGACGCCGCGCGTCTCTGCGAGTTTCTCCGATGCATCGTGCGCCTCCTTCTGTATGAAAGACATGAGTTCCTCCGCCTTCTCCACCGCTTCATCAGAGTCATAGGGGATTCCAAGCATTATGAGCATGTCTGCGAACCCCATCACGCCGAGCCCTATCTTCCTGTTGCCCTTCGTCATATTTTCTATTTCGAGGAGAGGGTACTTGTTCATGTCAATAACATTATCCAGAAGATGGACCGCTTTCCAAACGGTATTTTTAAGTTTCTCAAAGTCAATCGCATACCCGTCTGCGGTCTTGAGGAGCATCTTGGAGAGGTTGATGGAGCCCAGATTGCAGGATTCATAGGGGAGCAGGGGTTGCTCTCCGCAGGGGTTGGTGCTCTCAATCTCGCCTAGGGCGGGTGTGGGGTTGTCCTTATTTATCCTGTCCAAAAAAATGATTCCCGGTTCGCCCGATGTCCATGCCATATCCACAATCAGGTCAAAAACCTGGTGGGCGGGAAGTTTTTTCTCCATCTTTTTCGTACGCGGGTTGGCGAGTGCGTAGGTTTCATCTTTCTCGACAGCCCTCATGAATCCCTCGGTCAGTCCCACGGAAATGTTGAAGTTGTTGAGCTTGCTCTTGTCTCTCTTGGAAGTGACAAAATCCACAATATCGGGATGGTCTATGCGCAGTATTGCCATGTTGGCCCCCCTGCGAGTTCCTCCCTGTTTTATGGTCTCCGTGGCAGCATCAAAGACCGACATGAAAGAGATGGGACCACTGGATATGCCCTTGGTTGACTTCACCACATCATTTTTGGGTCTCAGACGCGAGAAAGAGAATCCGGTCCCTCCCCCCGATTTGTGTATGAGCGCGGTGTTCTTTATGGCATCAAAGATGCTTTCCATGGAGTCATCCACGGGAAGCACGAAACATGCGGAGAGCTGTTGAAGTTCGCGCCCCGCATTCATGAGCGTGGGGGAATTGGGAAGAAATTCGAGTGAAGTGAAAAGTTCAAGGAATTCCTGTTCGGTTTTTTTTACGTCATTTTCGGGATAGAGGAGGTCTGCCTGTGCAATGTTTTGCGCCACACGCACAAGCATCTTTTCGGGTGATTCCGTCACAGAACCATTCTCATCTTTCCTGAGGTACCGCCTCTCGAGAACGGTGAGAGAGTTCTTTGATAGTGATGGGAATGAAAAGCCTTTGGGCAAAGACTCAGCCTCCACAGTCATAGGAGCACCTCTGATTTAAATTTTTTGTTTTCCATTGTTCCGCCTCCTTTACCAACTACCCCATAAAAGCAAGAATTCCTTCATTTTTCCACATCGATGGAAAGAGGGAATTTACATCATTTACTCCAAATACCTAAAAAGTATATAAGTCTTTTGGTTCGATATTGTAAAGCTACTCACCTCACAAGAGAGTGGTTCAGAACCATGATGAGTTCTTTATGGGTAGACTCTATATAAAGATTTTGTAAAATAGTAAAAATATACTATGAAATATATATATTTAAAATAATAGTTTTCTGAATATGAAACCCGAAAAGGGAGCCACAGAAAAGATTTTATACAGTTTTCCTTCTGTAATTGCATGAGATGCTTTGTGGCTGTGGAACTGGATGATGTGATAAAGAAGGAAATATCCAAATTCCTGACTTCTTTTAATTATGTTTCAATGAAAAGTGTAGAGGATGAGAACCTGCACATTACACTCAAATTCCTGGGTGAAATCGAAGAGAAAAAAATAGAAGAGGTAGAAGAAAATCTGAAGCTTGTTTCCTCACAATTTGAGCCATTCGCCGTTGAATTCTCAGGAATAGGCGTATTTCCCAATGTCCATGCGGCAAGGGTGCTCTGGATTGCAATTAAGGGGGAAAAGATGGTAGAACTGGCAAAGAAGGTAGATGACTCTCTCTATTCTTCCGGATTCCCCCGTGAGAGGAGCATCATTCCACACATTACAATAGGCAGGATAAAGCATGTGTCGAATTGGAGAAGGCTTGAGGAGGATTTGAATAGATACTCCACCCTCACATTTGGCAAAATGGAGATACAGTCAATCAAGATAAAAAAAAGTATTTTAACCCCCAAGGGGCCTGTGTACTCTGATTTAAAGGTTGTGAGACTATGAATGATTTCTTTCAATCCAAACAAGTACTGGCGCTGAAAAAAAAAATAACTCCCTCCGAAAGGGAGAGGAAAAAGGTGGAAGAAATCTGCACGGAAGCCATGGAGAAACTTAACAAGAATATCTCTAAGTTGGGCATCGAAGCCACACCGTCCCTTCAGGGTTCAGTGGCAAAGGATACATGGCTCCCAGGGGAGACCGTCAATTTGGACATCTTCGTGGCTTTCTCCGAAAGGTATGGGGTAGAGGAAATAAAGAAGTTGGGATTGAAAATTGGCAAACTCTACGAGTATGAGATAGCCTACGCGGAACATCCCTACGTGAAGAATTTCTACAAAGGGTCAACCATCGATGTTGTTCCCTGTTATACCGCAGCTCGCATGATTACCTCCGTGGACAGGACACCCCTCCATACCGCCTACATAAAATCCCACCTCGCCTTTGAACAGAGGGCAGAGGTGAGACTCCTCAAGAAGTTCATGAAGGCTCAGCATGTGTATGGGGCAGAGCAGAAGGTGGGTGGGTTTTCAGGATACCTGTGTGAACTCCTCATCCTGCACTACAAAACCATGAAAGACACACTTGCAGCAGCCTCGCACTGGAGGAGGGGTGAAAGGATCGACATAGAGGGAATGTCCCAGAAAAAATTTTCAGAGCCGCTCACGGTCATAGACCCCACAGACCCGGAAAGAAATGTTGCCGCGGCGGTGACACCAGGACGGCTTGCAGGATTCATCCATGCCTGCAGGCTCTTTTCGGAGAATCCCTCCATTCGTTTCTTCTCAAAACGGAAAATCACTTTCACGCCCAACCCAGGCTCCAGACTCTTCATGGTGGAATTTGAGTGCGACCTCATAGACGACATACTTTTCCCCCAGTTAAGGAAAACGGAAAGATACATCTCAAATGTTCTTGTGAAGGCGGGGTTCTCAGTCTACAGGAGTGCGGTGTTCAGGAGTGGTATCCTTTTTGAACTGGATGTCTTTTCCCTGCCTGCTTTTGAAAAGCGTCAGGGACCCCAGGTTTTTGATGCAGAAAACTGTGCCCGATTCGCAGAGAAGCACAGGCGCGTCACCACAGAAGACCTAACCCTTATATCAGAGGCGAGGAGGAAGCACAGAGAAGCACACACCCTCATCGCCAGTCTGGTGAAGAAGAAGGAAGGATTCGGTAAAGACCTTAAGAGAGGCAAATGCAGATTGCATGAGATTAGAAAGATGCCTGCAACCGAGATGTTTTGATGAAGGTCAGAAACACGCTTGAAACAATAGCACGGAAGAGAGAACTCGCGCCCTTCTGGGCAGAGTATATCATACTGAGGGGACCGGTGGGACTCATGGCATTCCATGGAGGCTCTATAGAGAAGGGAACAGAGGAGATGGCAAACTATATATGCTCAAAGACTGACTGCTCCCTCTATGTCTTCTCGGGGAGGTTGTCGAGGGACAACTATGAAAAGCTCCATATCCCCAGCTCGCTCCTCAACCCCACCCATTCCGAGAAGCTCTCCTCATTCATGACCCACATCACCACTGCCATCGCTTTCCACGGCCACAGGATAGACGATTTAATCCTCGTAGGAGGATTGAACAGGAGCATGAGGAAAAAGATAGTCAATGCGCTCTCTGAGTATGATGCCAAGGATGCCATGGAGGAGAATGACTCCTCCTACAAAATGGTGAGGGGTGAATCCACCCTCAACATAGTCAACAAGGCACGTGAGAAGGGAGTCCAGATCGAAATTCCCTTCCGCCTGAGACAGCTTGCAGGAAAACAACTCTCGGAGGAAGCGCGCAATGTAGGAGACTGCATCGCACGGGTGCTCAATACCAAAGATTAAATCCTCTCGAATCCCTCCCCCACAATCTCCACATCCCCCTCATATAACTGAATCTTTCCCCAGACCCGTATCCTTTCTCCCGCCTTCACGGTGTAAATCTCGCGCATCTTCTGTGCAACATCTGCGAAAAAGACAATGTCTACAGAATCCGTCTCATCCTTGAGCGAAATGAAAACGTGACCCTTGGAGGAAATGCTAACAGTCACTACAACACCTTCAACCATCACCATCTCCCTCATGTATTCCGGGAGAAGTGAGAGTGGCATGGCGAAGTCCCCAACCTGTATGGAAAGGGATTCTGGTATGATTTCAAGCTGTCCTCTGTATTCGTCGAGGACTCCCTGTGTCTCAACATAGTCACCAATCCGTATTCTTCTTACCTCGATACCCTGAGTCTCAAGATTCGTCAGAACGTTTTCAGGAAAATAGACGAGGATGCTCGCGGTTTCATCTTCAACCGTTAAGCTCACAAAATCCTGCGAGACAACGACAGATTTGACATCTCCTGAAACATACATCGTCTCACCGAGAAAGTCTCGATTTATATCTTCCATCCTCATCCTCCTCTGCCCTTTGGATACGATGGCAACGGTTCCCCCATAACAGTATATCTTTCCTTCCTTGAGGATACCCCCAGCCTCCACTATATACCCCTCAGAGACTTCATCTGTCCTGGGAGCAGAGACAAAAATGTACCCCGAGTCGTCCCGTAGCTTCATGTAGGTCGTTTCCGCATACTGTTTTAGAAATACGACGGTGCCTTTTGTTTGCACGGGAAATCCTTCGGGTCGGTTATGCACGGAAGCTATCGATTCTGTTTCCGGCTCTTTCTTTTCATCGCGCAAGACAAAAATCTCCTCATAAGAATCCTTCTCACAAAAGAGACCTATCCCCGAAATCTCCTGGGCGACATCAATCTCATCGGGGGTGAAGAAGTCATCCTCGCTTCCAAAAATGGTAAAGATGGTGAATCCTTCGAATCGTTTGGCGCGACTCACCCTGCCTGAGAACTCGATGACGCCTCCCATTTTTCTTCCCGATGACGGTTTGAGAATGATTCCTTCCTCTTCATCAAGCCCGCAGGGTCCCTCATGGAGGCCATTTATGGGAAAGGCACCTTTTTCCGTTTCTATCCTTCCATTGGTGCAGTTTCCCCAGAGGATATGTGTCACCTTTACTTCATTGAGACTGTCTGGTGGTATCTGAAGCCTTTTCTCATACAGGGACACCGTGCCTTTCACACGGGTAAAATCGCCTATTTCAATGTCTGCCTTCGCATCGAAGAGGGGCACGTCTATCTGGCCATTGTCGCAAAGGGTGAAGAATGTGTTTCCCTTTGCCTCCCTCAGTTTGCATACCACTCCCTGCACAGTGACATAGTCGCCCATGTTGTTGTCCTTGACCTGGGATATTTTCATTAGGGGAGGCTCTATGTGTTGGGATAGGAAAAAAAGGGCCGCGATGCCTGCCACAGAACATGCCAGTGCTACTATAGAAAGCCATTTGTCAGGTAACTTCCCCATATGTGAAGAAACATATAGAGGTATTTAAATCTTTCGTCTTGATTATTGTCTAGTTAATACATCGAGTATTTCACGAGGGGATTTATTTCTGAAATTCTCTGCCTTTGGGATAAGTGAAGATATCATGCATTCTTTTACTTCTTTACTCTTTTTAATACTTTTCAATATTTTCAATCCAATTTCCATATCTGCCTCAGCGATATTTACAATCCACCAGCCTACCTCTTCCATCATTTCTACGCCGTCGATTCTCTCTATTAATCTATCTAGATCTATGGATTCAAGAAGTTCCTTGGCAGCTTCCTTATCCACTTGTGAAATATCAGAAAAAAGGTCACATGCTAATCTGGTATGAAACACTCCTATTGAATCTGATTCACCAAAACATTGATCTATCGTTGTTTTGAGATTTCTGAAATTTAAAGGTTTAATAAGCTTTCTTCCAACTTCATTATCAGCAGATATCACATCAGAAATGGCGTTTTTAATGTCTTCAATATCCTGGACTCGTTTATCTTGTTTATGAGAACATCAATAAACATTTCTCCAATTTTTGGATTTACTTCAATGATGTTGCTAATAAACATACCTAAAAGTAAAAGATCTCTAAACTTGACAAATTTGTCTTTCAATTTTCCAAGATCAATGATTTCAATGAGCTTCTTTTCCATTTGTTCATCTGCTATTCTTATCATGGAAATACAATATTCAATATCCATCAATTTGTCCGATTTATCTATCTTTTCTTTCAGTGCCATTAAGTCAATAGAGTTGACAAGGCTTTTGCTTGCTTCTTTGTTCTTTGATGGAATACTATTTAACCATGAAGCAATCTTCCCAATATCCTCTTCCTTATCAATCTCATCCTTCAGCTTTTCTAGGTCTATATTTTCACTGTCTTCCATATGGGCCCGTCGAGATTCGAACTCGAGACCTCCGCCTTGTAAGGGCGACGTCATAACCAACTAGACCACGGGCCCATATTCATAGATGCATTCAGAGCATATGCCTACAAGTAAAAAGCATGAGCTACTTTTAAATTTTTCCCATGAGAATCCAACCTACCACATTTATAAATGTCCCTCCCTATTCTTTTCTGTGATTCTTTGATAAAGATAGGCATTCTGAAATGCGGAAACATAGCACTTTCCACCATCGTTGAACTCCTCTTCGACGAGAGGGGAAACAGGGAGAATGTGCAGATAAGGGTGCTTGGCACCGGTGCCAAGATGGGGGAATGCGAAGCCGAGTACCTCGCCAAAAATGTTTCTTCACTCGACGAACCCGACCTCATCATATTTCTATCCCCCAACCTCAACTCCCCTGGTCCGAGGAGAGCCATAGAGCTTCTATCGAAAGCAGGCAACCCTGTCATACTTATTTCCGATGGTCCAAAAAACCCCGAGGTTCCTGAACAGCTGGGTTACATCATAATTCCCTGCGACCCCATGATGGGGGTGCGAAGGGAGTTCCTCGACCCCACAGAGATGATGATTTTCAACGCAGATGCACTCAAGGTGCTTGCCGGAACAGGGGCAGCGCGAATGGCGCAAGATATCATCGATGGTATCATCAGGGCAATGGAGGAAGGCACACCATATGTACTCCCCCGATTGATTTTAACAAGAGATGGTGCCATAGAATATGCTGGATACAAGAACCCTTATGCCAGGGCAAAAGCCATGGCTGCCTTCGACATGGCTGCAAGGGTTGACGAGATGAATGCTGAGGGATGTTTCCAGAAGAATGAGATGGAGCAGTACATACCCATTGTCGCCGCAGCTCACGAGATGCTGCGCCACGCCGCGATGCTGTGCGATGAGGCACGGGAGATTGAAAAATCCAATGACTCCGTTGCCCGCTTTCCTCACAGAAAGATGGGCGTGACTCTCGAAAAACGAAGGCTTCTGGAGAAGCCACCCAAATGAGGATCTGGCACAAGAATTTCAAATGATAAATTTATAAGTGCGAGTCGCATTTTGAAAAGAGAGGAGATACCATGGATGAAGACATCGATACAATGTCCTGGGAAGACATCGCAAGGCTTGTGGAAAAAAAGATAAGGCGTGAGGCTGCACGGGCTGTGGATGCGGGCGAGGATAACTGGGAAAAGATAGGAAAGGGTGTGGAATCAAAACTGAAGCGTGAGTTTGCGAAGGTCGCAGAGGCAGAAGAGAGTGCGTCTTGGGAAGAGATAGGAAAAGGCATAGAAAAAAAGGTAAAGAAAGCAGCGCGCGACTGGTCAGAGAAATAGAATCCATGAAACTCATTTTCTTTGATATGGATGGCACGCTCGTGTGCGAACCCTCAAGCTGGGTGACCCTCCACAGACACTTTGGAGCAGACATGGAAAAAGCAAAGAGATACAGAGAGGGATTCCTCCAAAAAAAATATTCCTACGAGGAGTGGATGAGGAAGGACATTAGCCTGTGGATGGACAGGAATCCCACACTCGGAGAAGTAAGAAACGTGCTTTCCTCCTACACCCTGTGTGAAAACATCATGGAGACATGTGAGTCTCTGCGCACAAGCTGTATGCTCTTCATCGTGTCCTCCGGCATAGACATGCTCGCAGAGATTGTATCAGAAAGGCTCTCAATGGACGGGTACTATGCGAATGGGTTTGAGGCAAAAGAAGGATTTCTCACAGGGGAAGGCATCGGGAGGGTCGATCCTTTTAAAAAATATGAAATCGTGGAAAAGGTGTGCGGGATGCACGAGATGGGAAAAAGGGATGCAGTGGCGGTGGGGGAAGGGTTGTTCGATCTGTCTCTCTTTTCCGGGTGCGGGACGTCTGTTGCGTACAGACCAGTTAAGGAGAAGGTGGCGCATGCCTCAGATTTTGTAATCCAGAATTTTCTGGAGCTACCCGATATCATCTCTTCCCTGAAATGAATGAGAGAAGTACGCCACAGACATAGGCGCACAAAACGAGAAATGCGACAACAATCTGGATTATGACGGAGACATCGGTGAGTACGATTTCTGCTACTATGAAAAGAAAGAGGAAGTATCTGGCATTCTTGACGAAGAATCTCCAGTCTGCGACACGCATGCGCGCGAGTATGACCATGATGGCGGGGAGCTGAAACACAATTCCACCCAGGAGGACAATGACACCCACAAACTCCAGCGCACGCGTTATCTGGATTCGTGCCTCTGCGATGCCCTGGGTCTGGCTTAGAAGAAAGTGTATGAAAGGTGGGATGACTACCCCATACGCAAAGAGGGCACCGACGAGAAATAGTAAGAGGGAAGGTGTGATGAGCAGGGCGGTCTTTCTCCTCTCATTCTCCGTCAACCCGGGTGAGACAAATGCCCAGAGCTCATAGAAGAGGAGGGGAAGACAAAGTATGATACCGAGGACCAAAGAAAGCTTGAGTTTGAGCATTATTGTTTCGGAGAACGTGAAGGCATAGAGGGTGAGATCTTCAAGAACATGCGTCCGAATATGATTCACAATAAGGTCGGGAAGGGAAATGACATACACAAGGACTGAGGCGGCAAGAACCGCCAAGACAGAATATACCAGTCTTTTCCTCAATTCTCCCAGGTGCTCAAGGAGTGTCATCTCGGGCATGGGTTCTGTGGAGAAGGAAAGTTTTAAAGGTTTACTCTTCCGGACTGCGGCTTCGTTTTCTTGCGAACAAGAATGAGACCAACCGCATGATAAGCATCAGAGCAGCCGGCAATCCAACTGCCGCCATTCCAACCTTCCTTGCAGATTCCAAGGTTGCCAGGACATAGTCAGAGAACTCCAGGAACTTCTGAAAATTATCTGGGGTAATATATTTCTTAGATTATATTGGATCATCTTCACTTTTATTGTCCTCATTTCTTTTTACGTTGTACACCGTCACCTTCAAATCCTTCTTCTGCATTTCCCTATTGTAGAGACAGACTCGTACTTATCGTCTGGTGAGAGATTGTAAGGGATGTCGCTTATAACCAGGAGGGAAAATAGGAGGAGGGCTATTTTTCCCATACGGTCACCGTAATAGGGGAGAATGTCTGTATTTAAGATTACTACTAGGCTACCGCAAACTATAAATATTATTCAGAACCTGGTGTGCTATGAAGGTAGTTAGCGCACTCCTCGCGACACTGTTGCTCTTTTCATATCTGCCTGCACAGGGCCAGCAGGACATAACCATAAAGATGCTTGACCAGAAGTTTTTCATAAGAGACAATGGTGTGGTGGAGAGCATTTGGAAGGTGACCGTGAGGGTGGAGAAAAGGACAGAAGCCTTCTCATTCTACCTTAATTTCGGAACAAAATCGTACGTCCGCGACCTCGTGGTGCTGGGTCCCAAGCAGCAGCCATTAAAGACACAAATGATAAGCTCTGAAAGCCTTCCCCTCTTCAATGTCATTCCGCCCGTGCCTCTCGAGAAGGAGGAATTCTCATTCACGGTGAGATTTGTCATCTGGGAAGCGGTAACCACGGTGGGAAACAACAGCTCCTTTGATTTCGCCACGGGATTCCTTTACCCCATAGAAGGGCTCGATCTGCTCATATCATCGCCCCCCACCTCGCGCATACTGAACTATTTCCCTGGTGGAGGAGAATCCATACTATATAGTAACCTCCCCTCTGTGAAATGGAAACTCACCTCCATCCCCGCAGGCAAGAACCTACAGATAAAACTCGAGTACTCGCGCGTGACGAGCCAGGAGGCAGACACCCTCTTTGGAGATGCCCTGTCCCTCTTCAACGCCAAAAACTGGGAGTCATCCCAGGAGAAGTTCTCCTCTGCGAGGGATGAGTACACTCTCTTGGGAGACAAAAAGAGGGCAGAGGAGTGCACCACATACATAGGAAAAATAAAGGATGTACTCGCAGCGGGGGACCTCGTGGCTGAAGCCACTGCCCTCTCGGGTCAGGAGAAATTCTCCGAAGCGATGCCAAAATACAGACAGGCAAAGTTTCTCTTCAACAAAGCCGGGATGACCGAGGAGGCTGCCAAGCTCGACGAAGTCATAGAGAGGACCGCAAAGTATGAGACCGCGCAGGAAAACATTACACAGGCAAAAAATGCAGAGCAGAGGAAGGAGTATGGTGTAGCCTCCGGACTCTACAAGACAGCCCTGCGCATCTACACCGAACTCGGAGACGAGACAAAGATTGAGGAAATAAATAAGAATATGGGCGACCTCAAACCATCACCTGTGAGAAACCTCTTCACCCTTGGCATCATAATCATCCTACTCCTCGTTGCGGTCATTGCCTACCTCGTCGTGAGGAGAAAATCCGCGGCTGCCCCGACCCCGCAACCTACTCCCACACCCCCAGAGACACCGCCATCCGACAAGAAAAAAGCCGAAGCTGCAGGGCAGATACAAACGTGCCCCTTCTGTGGGAGGGAAATACCCAAATCGTCTGTGGTGTGCCCCTTCTGCTCTGGGTCTCTCTCAGAGACAAGAGAAGAACTCATGCGCAAGAAGGAAGAGACCCAGAAGACTATCGATGAGCTTGAGAAGAGTTACATCGCGGGTCTCGTCTCAGAGGAGGAGTACAAGAAGCTCCGTAGGAAGTGGGTCACCGTCCTCGCCGACATAGAGGAGAAGATAATCTCGTATGAGGTGAAGAAGGGGAGATAGCGTAAGGAAAAAAGCTGGGGAATGATAAATGAACAAGAATGAAAAGAGCTTTTAATACGTCATGTCAAAAAGGAAACCATCATTAAAAGGAGTTTTTTATATATTTTTATTCACTATAATTATTTCCATGGCTCTTTTCTATATTTATTTCAGGGTGTTCACAATTTGGATTCTATTTCTTATTGCTTTTTTTATCCTTCTTTTTGGATCCCAATTATCTATCTCTGGAATGTTAATGTATTTGAATAGGAAATATCCTTCCTACTTTCCAATTGATTTCGATCCAGTTGGGATTGCATTTTTACTGTCATCAATACTTGCTTTATTCTTTTACTATTTGACTAAATCAATAATCATAGCTATTATCTTTTATATCTTCTTATTTTTGGGAATAGGTATTTCAAAGATAAGAAAAATAAAGTTCGTCAATGTTATTCTTATTCCTGTCTTTCTCATAGCATTTTTCTTTTCATATATTAAGAGAGATATATTGCTATTTATTTTTTCAGTATTTATGCTAACATCTTTATCGGGAGAGATAAGTAAGTTCTTAGGTAAGAATCTGGAAAAGAAGATCCTAATAACTAGTTCAGGTTCATTATTTATTATTTCATTGTCTATTGTACTTTTGTCAATTCATTTCTTTGAAATAGAAATGCTATATCTATTGGGACTTCTTGCATCAACCTTTTTTGGTATTGTTTTTTTAGATCAATTCTTAACATCTCATTTAAAGAATATCTTAATTTCCGATGAAAAAGATACCGTTACCATAAGATTTTTAAGTACAGCTATTTTTTCGTTTATTCTCTTTGGCATCTTCTTTCTTTATGATCATAACATCCTCATTTATGTTGCTGCTTCATTTTGTCTAGTTGTCGGAGGATTAAGCTTAAAACTTTTTCTTAAAAAAAAATTTTTATATTAACATAGTTGGAATTTCTCCATGTTTTAGCGAGGCTTTTCTTGGTATCGTTATAATCATTTCATACTTTCTATTCTTAGAAGAATCTTTTGTTTTGTTAATAGACGCATTTCTTATCTTTGATTCAATAAGAATGTTCTATAAGATGATTATGAAATCAAAAGAAGGGTAAACCACAACCCTTAAATAATCCTCAAGAGAGTACCCCAATGCTCAAGGCAATCTTCTTCGATTGCGGTGGAACGTTATTCTATGTGGAACCACCCGCCAATGAAGTATGGGCACGCTCCTGCCGGGAACTGGGACTTTTTGTCACAAAGAAGGATTTGGATGAGCACGAACCTGAGTTTGATGCTTACGACAGAGCTCACTTCCCTATTGAAGATGAGGGAAGGTATTTTGAGGAATTTCACATATTTGCCATGAACTTGCTGGGCTTCAAGATTACTTGCGAGGATGCGCGGGGTATGCAGGAATATTTCGACATGAATCTCAACGTCATAAAATTCCCCGATGTGGATGAAACCCTCGCCGGTCTGAAAAAGAAAGGGATAAGACTCGCCGTCATATCCAATGCCTTCCCCAACCAGCGCGTGAAATTGAGAAGGCTCGGCCTCGAGGGATATTTCGAAGACATCATTCTTTCCTCAGAGGTTGGGTTCCCGAAGCCGGACAGAAGGATTTTTGAAGTGGCGTTGCGGAAGCTCGGTGTCGTGCCTGAAGAGTCTCTGTATGTGGGAGACAGCTATGAGAAAGACATCGTAGGTGCCAAGAAAGCAGGCATGAAGGCGGTGCTCGTCGACAGGTTGAAGGAAAGTCTTGGTGACTGCGAAAAGGTAGAAACTCTTCTGGATGTTATCGACAAGATTAACGGTTTCTAGGGTTTCTCGTCTATCTTCTCCCAGAAGGAGAGGAAGAGGTCGTAGCAGAAAGAGTGGAACTCGTGCCCTGTAGAATAAAGACAGGTTGTATAATCAATCTTGCCATCCCGTCCGCAGAACCACAACCCTTAAATAATTCCAGACGATGGGTATGTGCCCTCCTGCGAGGACAGACCGAATTGCTGACATGAGGCTCTGCGCAAGAGGAGGGATACAGCCCGACATGGAGAGTTAACTGGTGGAGCACGAATTCTCGTTGCGTCAAGGCAGGGAGTTACGCCCCTGCACAGCGCAAGGACGATGAACCCAGGCACTGTGTGTGGCGGGCGACATCTCCCTTTTTGTAATGTGTGCAGAATCTATGAGAAATATCCTTAATGAATAATTTCATTCCCTACAACCTCCACCAAGTCATCGTTTCTAAATCCCAATATTTGGGGTGCCTCGCGAAATTCACAATTAATCATTGATAAATAAACTATGAAAGATGAGAAAAAAAATCACACCTATACCTATGAGAATGGATAGAAAAACCAGAACGGAGCGCTCTTTGTTTTTTATTACAGCTCTTATTCCAGTTAAAAAAGCAATAATACTCGCAGGGAATGTAACAAGCACAGTCACATCCCACCAATGATCGTCAAAAGACAGTATTCTAAATGCCTTAACAAAAACAATAGAAATAAAAATCAATATCAAAAAAAAGGTGTTCAGTCCTACAGACCACTTTCCTAGAATAGTCTTTGGTATAAAATTTGGTTTCATATTTTTCTCTCCTTTACGGAAGGCTAATTAGATACTTTATAAATCTTTAGATGCTCGGCACCATACTAATTTCATTAACTTCCCGACTACCTAACGCACGATTTGTGAATTCTTCGGTTTCCCTTCGGGATGTTACACTAAATTAATACACAGGAGACAGAGTTCCAGATTACGACAAACATATCTCAACAGATAGCTCCAGCCATTTACAGCAACACAGTGGTCTGGCAAGATTACGTTGTGAATTTTGATATTTACGGCGCATATTTGAACAAAGTAACTGAAACGCAGAGAAGGAAAACAATGAGTCTGAACAATCAGATTCTGCCTCTGGCGTCCAACAACAGGAAAAAAGCCACAGATTTAATAGCACAGGCGAACGATCTGCTCTCCCAGGCGAAAGCCAAGAATCTTGACACCGCCACATGTGAGAAACTCATCGACGAGGCGAATGAACTTTTAAGAGAGGCAAAGTTGAGGAAGGCGAGCCCCATCACTGCAAATTACTACGCGCTCAAAGCTGCTGAGAAACTGAAACAGGCTATCGAGTGCCTGAAGGCGGTACTAGGATAACATAAAGAAGTCAAATTATTAACAGAGAATACACATCCTTTCAGTCCTGTATAACTGACGATGTGTCTTCTCTCTAATTCTTCAAAAAAGAAAGAAGTCAAATAATAGAAAAACATTGATATATGATATTCTTCCTGTAAAATATATGAAAACCAGAAACCTTTTAAATGCAAATGGAAAGAGGGGGCGATGAGGCATTCTATGCAATTTCAAAAAATGAGGAAGAGCGCGTGCATAATTGTAGGGTTGTTCCTCGTCCTATCCTCTATTCCATATGTGCAGGCGGCAGGGAAGGATACCCTTCAGGTTAGCATAACCCTTGAAAAGGTCGTCTCTCAGGGAGAGTCCGGAACCTTTACTATCACGTATAGCAATATAGGAAAATATAAACTTGCAGCCATAAATTCACACGTATCTTCCCCCGTACTGGATATTATAGTGAAGGACTATGCATTCGAACTTGCGGAGGGAGGAAGTAAGGTGGTCAACGTAGCGTATAAGGTGAAATCAGATAAGCTCGGACGCAGCCTCCTCTATGTAAGCAACATTTTCTGCACCGAAATACCGCAGGCGTATCCACCCTGTCCCAGTTACACACAATACATCCAGTATGAATTTGAGGTGAAAGAGAATGTTCCCCCCACCTCCTCGCCCACACTCACGCCAGAAAAGCTGGAGATTTCAATCGCATCACCCGCCCCGGATTCTGTATTCACACCCGAACAAGCGATACTGTTCGAGGCATCCGTCACGCAGACTCATGCCCAAATCTATTATATCTGGGAGAGTGATATCGACGGACTCTTGGGGCAGGAGAAGAGATTCTCC
>Ga0315295_10000274_pt1 | contig 43666 bp, 37 predicted proteins | sample YL17G14_0_MG_FD_204453 | JGI IMG/M metagenome (GOLD analysis project Ga0315295, IMG submission 204453) | Sediment microbial communities from Yellowstone Lake, YNP, Wyoming, USA - YL17G14_0 | ecosystem: Environmental > Aquatic > Freshwater > Lake > Sediment | place: USA: Wyoming | collected...
GCTTGTGTGTCTTGGCGATCTTCTCTAGCAACGGCCAGTCGGTGACGTCGGAACTGGCCACCTTGAGGATCTCGATGCCGAGCTCCACGCAGAGCTCGACCGACTTCTCGTCGAACGGCGTCGCCATGCGGACGCAGTTCACCCGCCGCACGGCTTCCACTTGGGCAGCCAGGTCCTCGCGGGTGAGGCGGGTATCGAGGGTCTTCTTGACGTAGCGGATATCCTGTCGAGCGACGAAATCCTTGTGAATGAAGGTGTCAATATCGCGGACCTGAAGCTTGATGGCGGCACGCACGTCATTGTAGCGTACTACCGTTCCGAACTCCTTGATGATCCGCAGGCCGCGCTGGACATCCCCCCAATGGTTGTTGGCTAACTCCAAGACAAACAGATCTTCGAAAACGTCACGCACGATCATGTCTCACTCCACGGTTCCGACACGCTTCAACGGGGGAGGCTTTCCCCGTCAGGTGCTGACCCAAACACATCTGTTCCGGCATCGCCATCTGCTCTGCACATCTCCTGGGCTTTCTTGAAGGCCTGGAACCATTCGGCGATCTGCTCAGGCGTGGAGCAGTATGGCGAGAAGGGCCTGTCCTCGGTCTGGATGTCAATGTGCCGTTCGAAGGCTCGGGCTCCCTTGGCGTAGGCGATCATGATCGAGGATCGCCAGTCATGAAACTCGTGGGTGGAGAACCCGATCACATGTCCAGGGTAGCGCCGCTTGAGGAAGTCGATCTGATTGAGCTGGAGTTCGGCGTCTTCACACGGGTAGAGCGACACGCAGTGGTTGATGGCCAGAGGGATGTTGCGGTGCTCGAAGAACAGCACCATGTTGTCCATGTCGTTGAGCGAGGTGCCGCCGGTGGAAACCACGACTGGCTTGTGTGTCTTGGCGATCTTCTCTAGCAACGGCCAGTCGGTGACGTCGGAACTGGCCACCTTGAGGATCTCGATGCCGAGCTCCACGCAGAGCTCGACCGACTTCTCGTCGAACGGCGTCGCCATACGGACGCAGTTCACCCGCCGCACGGCTTCCACTTGGGCAGCCAGGTCCTCGTGGGTGAGGCGGGTATCGAGGGTCTTCTTGACGTAGCGGATATCCTGTCGAGCGACGAAATCCTTGTGAATGAAGGTGTCAATATCGCGGACCTGAAGCTTGATGGCGGCACGCACGTCATTGTAGTGTACTACCGTTCCGAACTCCTTGATGATCCGCAGGCCGCGCTGGACATCCCCCCAATGGTTGTTGGCTAACTCCAAGACAAACAGATCTTCGAAAACATCGTGGAGGATCATGAGTCGGTATTGGAAGACGCCATGCTCGCCGCATGGAGCAGGGTGTGCTCAATGCCGCACCGGGCATTCACCCAAGTCCGTTCTTGGTCAGATACCAGCTGCAAGGTCAGCCTTTCCATTCCGGGATGAGCAAGTTCTGACGCAGCTCGTCGCGATCGAGGAAGGGGAACATATCCTCAAGTGGGGCTGAGACGATGCGGCCATCGGGAAGCTGGCGGGAGCTCTGGCGCGGCTCAAACCCCTGGTCAGGGTCAAGGGCTACGTCGCAGAGATAGGGGCCAGGCGAATCCAGGGCTTGCCGGATCAAGGGTGCGAACTCCCGTTTGTCGAGTCTCTTCGCTGGGATACCATACGCATGGGCGATGGCTGTCATGTCAGGAAAGGATACCCCCGATGCCGGGCTTTCGCCTACTGTGTGGGAGAAGAAGCCTCTCTGAGAGAGTCGGATCGAGAGATACCCTCCGTTGTTGAACACGAAGACCTTGATGGGCAGCCGGTTGTGCACGATCGTCTGGAGTTCCTGCAAGTTCAACTGCACACTCCCGTCGCCGGCTAGGCAGATGACCCGCTTGCCTTCGCGGGCGACAGCGGCACCGATTGCTGCCGGCAGGTCGTACCCCATTGAGGCGGCGCCCGAGTTCGAGAACAGGCGTTGTCCCAACTTGATGCGGGCTACCTGGAATGGGACGATGGTCGCGGTGGCGTTCCCGCACACGACAACATCGTCCCCATCGAGTTCGTTGAACAGTGTCTCAACGAAGTGGTAGGGATTGATCTTGCCTTCGAACGCCCGGTGTCCGGGAAGGACCGCCGGGTAGCGATCCAGTCTCTCTCTGCACCATGAGAGCCAGCCAGTGTGTTTCTGAGGATCCCACCCGGTAACCTTGAGTTGGCGGTTGAGCTCCTTCAGGAATGCTCCAACATCGGCGACGATTGGAAGGTCCGGCGCTACGGTTGGGCGAGACAGCTCTGCGGGATCGATGTCGACCCAGATCTTGTATGCAGCGCGGGCGAAGGACTTGAAGGTGTAGCCGGTCTGGCGCACGTTGAGACGGCTTCCCAGGACGAGCAGCACATCGGAGTTCTGCACGGCGAAGTTGCCGGGCCGGGTGCCGATGGTCCCGGGACGGCCGCAGAATACAGGATCATCGCTGTCGATCAGATCATGCGTCCAGCCTGTGGTGACCGGGATGCCAAGTCTGTGGACGACATCGTTGAAGACCTCTACTGCTCCCGCCAGGCGGACTCCGGTGCCCGCCAGGATCACGGGGCGTTCCGCACGGGCGAGTCGCTGCAGGGCGGTTGTCGCGCTCCGGTGGAGCCCTTCATCGAGGGCAGGTGCTGTTGGCGGCGCGTACCCTTGCAGTCGGCCCTCATCAACCGGGCTAGATTGCACGTCAACCGGGATGTCCAGCCAGCACGGGCCGGGGCGGCCGCTCTGGGCCAGGTGCCAGGCCTTCTCGAGATGGTAGCGGATCTCCAGGGGATCGTTGATCGTCACGGCGTACTTGGTGATCCCGCGCACCATCGAGATGATGTCGGCTTCCTGGTCGCCAAGCTGACGCAAGTTGGGCAAGTCGTAGGTCCGGACGTAGGTCTCGCGCTTGACCTGCCCCGAAAGGACCAACATGGGGATCGAGTCCGTCCACGCGCCCAGGACGCCGTTGAGGGCGTTGACCCCCCCGGGGCCGGAGGTCACGTTGACCACGCCCGGCCTGCCGGCCACCCGGGCATAGCCCTCGGCAGCCATCGCGCACGCTTGTTCGTGGAGATTGAAGACCGTCCGGATTTGTGGGTGGCTGCCGATGGCGAAGTTGAGGAACATGGCGCCACCCCCGGTGACCATGAACACGTGCCGCACGCCGAGGTTGGCGAGTGCGTTGGACACATACTCCGCGACGCGCATCACGAGATCCTCGAGGCGACCGGAACGGCGTACAAGACCAACTCAAAACCACTGTGGGCATGTCCGCGGAGGAAGTACTCATACTTGGGACCAGCTTCTGTACCGTTCGTAAGTCTCTCCAGCATGAGGGGTATTTCCCAGAGGTGGTCCGGGCGATGATAGACGCAGACCGCTAGGCCGGGTCTTTCGGATCCGATTGTGTGGCGGGCTCCCAAGAGCGCTTCGCATTCCGAGCCCTCAATATCGAGCTTGATCAGGTTGGGGCGAAAACCATGGAGAACGTCATCTATGGCGACTGACTGGACGACTGTTGCGCCGGCCGCCGACACGCCACTGGCCTCACCCTTGCCACCATCAAAACGCAATTCGCCCGTGGTTGAATGAACGGCACAAGGCCAGAGATAGGCTTCATGCGGCGCACTCGGCCATTGGTGGATGAATTGGCTCAAGCTCGCGAAGTTGCTGGCATCGGGCTCGAAGGCGGCCACTGCCTCAATGGGCACCTCAGCGTCCAAGAATCTCTTAAGAGTGTCCCCGTCGAATGCCCCGCAATCGACCAGCCGAAGGGGAGTATGCCAGGGAGGGATGTCCGGAGGTCCGTATTGGCGCCCCCAGTCGGGCGGGGGAAGGAGAGAGTAGTCCCCCGTGATCCGGAAGCGGAGGATTCCCGAGAACCACATCCTGCTCGGCTCATCTGCAAGCAGTCGGTAGGCCGACTCAATCATCGGTTCGCACGACTCGTAGAAAGTACGTCTAGTCAACCAGTACCGCGTGCCGAGCTCGTCGGCAAAGTGATCGTACACATCGACCATTGAGATGGTCCGCCTGTATCCTAGCGAGGACAGCCTCGCAATCAATGCGGTCATGTCCACCTCGTAGTTGTGGATGGCTAGGATGACTGTCCCATGAGCTCTGGCCTCTGGCGTGAGGAGGGTGTCGTCCGGCCGATACACTGGGACGTGGCTGAGCGAAGGCACCACGGTCCTCAAGTGATCAATGAAGGCGGTGATTGGAATGCCGCTGGCTGTGAATGCACGATAAACATCTTGTGCGACCGTACCAGTGCCGTAGATGAGGAATGGCGCCCCGCTCATCTGCCAGAATGGCGGTGTGGAGTAAGATGAGGCGGCCTGGAGCGTCTCTCGCAACAGCGTGTCCACGCTTTACCCCCCGAGAAAGATGAGCCTGTTCGGCAAGCCCAGCTTGCGGGCCTCTTCCGCCACGCTCTGTTGATGTAGCGTCGTGCTGACGATAATGGGATGAGGCAATCCAATCAAGGCCTGAGGAGCCTGGATGGGTATGCCACGGATCGTCCTTCCCTGGTTGATGGGATTTGCGTCAACAAACGCCGCGATCTCGGCATGAGAAAGGCATGTGTCGACCAACAGCTTCATTGCCAGTTGGCCCGTGCCCCAAACCAACACCTGCGGGGAGGTGGCCAGGACTGAACGGAGGCGGGCATCCATCCCGTCCAGCATGCGTTGCGACCTCTCAATGTATGAACGAATGGAGGGCTTCAGGCCGCCGTCTCGTTCCAGGGCGACGTTGACCGTCACTGAGGCGGGTCTCGCAAGACCGAATATCGCCGGATACTGCATGCCTGGGCCTGTCTCGATGACCTTCTGGCCATGCTCAAGGATGTCGAACCGATGGATGCGAAGGTAGTTTCCCAAACAAATCGCGGAGAAATGGTTGATGTGCTCAGTATTGAACTCCTGGAAGGGGGAATACAGAAAGTCCCCATACCGGCTCGCATCGGGCACTTCGATGTAGACGCTCCCAAAGTGGGGGCTCATCAGCACTGTGGAAATCCAATCCGCAGCCTGCTTCAGATCGTGCACATGCTCCAGCACATGCGAAAGGACCGTGAGGTCGAATCCATCCTGCGGGATTGGCCCGAAGAGGGAGCCTTGTTCGGCGCTGATCCCGAGCCGACGCGTGTTCTCGACACATGCCGGTGACGGGTCAATCCCCACCAGGTGGTGGTACCCCTTTGCTCTCAGAGCCTGGAGAAGGCCACCATTGGCGCATCCCACATCTAGTATTCGGGCTTGAGGGTCCCGCAGGTGCTCGACGATCTGATCTGCAGTTTCGTCCAGGCGCTTGAGGTCCCAGGCACTTCCGCCACCACCAGTACTAGTTCTCTGGTCTTCATACTTGGAATGTTTCTCATAGAAGAGGTCATAGGCTTCCTGGCTCACAGCGGTATCCGCGTAGACGAAGCCGCACCCCTCGCAGCAGACTACGTCGTAGCCATCCGAAAGTGGGTGCCCGTCTGGCAAGGCAAAGCGCTGTGTGTGCAGTATCTCGGCATCTGCCAGCCCGCAGATGGGGCAAAGCCGTTTCGCTATGCGGACCATGACTGACCTGATGCGCTGCGCAGGTAACGGATGGTTCGAGAGAGGGCGTCTGGAAGTGCGATCGTGAGCGCCAATCCAAGCTCAAGTCTCGCCCAAGTGGTGTCCGGCACGTAACGCTGGATGGTTGTCCGCGGTTGCGACGCCCCTCTTACCTCGACAACGGGCCTCGGCACAAAATGATCCGACGCCAGCCGCGCCAGGTCTTGAATTGTAGGGCTCTCCGGACTGCCTGCGTTGTACGGCCGACACGACTGGCCGCGAAATGCAATACTCCACAACCAGATGGCCAGGTCCGCAGCATAGAGGTACGGCCGACGCGGCGTGCCATCGCCCTGAACAACGATCGGGCCGCCGAGGCGTGACTCTACCACCCGAATCACTCCGTGAAGAACCTCTTGCGGGATCTTGACAATCGAAGGGCCGCCATGCAAAAGTGCCAGCCGAATACGAGCAGGCTCCTCTTCGACTCTCCCTTCATTCGTCTCTCGAATCGGTATGGAATCTCCATAATGCGAGCGGGAGGACTCGTCTGCCATGCAAGTTTGGCAAGGATCTCCTCCAGTATATCGAAATGCCGATACGCCAAGTGCAGGGCGCGCAACGCGCGCCCTCGGTAGAGGCGGAAGCTATTCGAGACGTCGACTGCAGGCAGCCCCACGATTGCGCTGAAGAGAAGGTTCAAGAGCCGACTAGAACCCACCAACAGCCAAGGGTTGTCGGTATGCCCCCCCACAACATAGCGAGATGCAATGATGACGTCGGCGCGAAACCGCTCGCTCCAAAGTTGCTTGATAAACTCGGGATTGTGCGAACCATCGGCGTCCATAATCACAACGTACTCGCCGCGAGATTCGGAGAGCCCCGTGCGGATTGCATCGCCATAGTCATCACCGCCGCGTCTGGCGACATACCGGACCTCGTTCACTGCGCACACCGCCGGCGTATCGTCCGTAGGCTGTTGTGTGTCGACGACAATCACCTCCCATGATGGGACCACATCTTTGACCACCGTTCGAATCTTGGGAAGCAAGATCGCTAGGTTGTCGCCTTCCCCGTAGGCCGCGAGGATGATGGAAAGGCTCTCCCGGCCGCGCTCAGGCAAGTGCGTTCCTCGCATAGACTCACTCATGGCCGTAGGCCTCGCGGGCCCAGTCCACTGTTTGGCGGATGCCGCGCTCTACCCCAATCCTGGGACTCCAGCCGAAAGCCTTCTGGGCGCTCCGGGTGTCAGCCACAAACACCTTCTGATCCCCAAGCCGCCAATCCAGTTGGTCATAGGACATTGGGTGACCGCTAATCCCCTCCAGCAGGCGGAAGAGCTCCAATAGGGAAAGGCTGTTCTCGATGCCGCCGCCGATGTTGAATATCTTGCCTTCCACGATGGCGATATGTGAGGCTGCACTTCGATATGCGGCAACGGCATCGTCCACGTGGAGAGCGTCGCGAACCTGCTTGCCATTGCCATGGATTGAGAAGGACCCAGTCCCTATTTGGGCAGCCTCGAGGGACTTGCGACAGAACCAGCCGATCCATCCTTGATCGTATGTGGCAAACTGTCTGCCACCATACACCGAGGAATGCCGAAACACGACCGTAGCGATCCCGTACATGCGAGAGTAGTCTCGAACGTATTGGTCTGCCGCCAACTTGGAGCAGCCATACGGTGAGAGGCCGTCCTGAGGCATGGTTTCGTCGAAGCCTAGTGGGAAGTCGGGTAGCGAATAGCGGGTTTCGCGCTCCTCGATTCGCAAGTGCTCCAACGATCCGTAAACCTTGTTGGTCGAGGAGTACAACACGACGGTTCGAGGGGAGTAGAGCCTGACCGCTTCCATGACGTTGAAGGTGCCTCCCGCATTGACCTCGAAATCAAGGCGGGGATTGGCCAGGCTTGTCGTCATGGCGACTTGGCCCGCAAGGTGAGCTATCACGTCCGGACGCATATCCTTCACGACCTTGGCGATCGTCTCCGCATGGCGTACGTCTTCCTCGAGCAGGAGGAAACCGCCAGTGTGGCGTTCTCTAAGCCATGCCCGATTCTCCCGGGAACCATCCCTGTAGAGATTGTCCAGCAGGATCACATCTTCGCCGTCGCGCAGCAGGTGATCCGCCAGATTGCTGCCTATGAATCCACAACCTCCAGTGATCAGCCACCTCATGGCTAGACTTCACTCCTTTGGTCTTCGCGAGAACTTGCGTCGAAGGATTGCTCGTTCTTGTACCAACGGATCGTCTCAGACAAGCCCGCATCCAGTGTCCAGAGTGGTCTCCAACCGAGGATCTCTTCCGTGTGCCGCCTGTTCGCGACCTGGGGTACCTCCCCTGCCCGGTCTGGCAAGGCGCCGAAGACTGGCTCGATTGTGGAACTCATCAACGAGCGCACGTGCGAGACAACCTCGGCAATGGACGTCCCCGTTCCCGTTCCGACATCCAGGGTTTGGCCAACGAGTCCGCTGGCACCGGCCATGAGGAGCATCGCCCTGACAAAGTCCTTCACATAGACCAGGTCACAGATGCGCTTCCCGCTCGACAGGAGGGGAGGCGTCTTCTGCAAGCCACAGTGGATGAGGTAGGGGATCAGCTTGCGCACTTGTTGATGGGGGCCGTATACCATGTGGGGGCGCGCAATCACTACAGGCAGAGCATACAACGCCCAATACATCTGGGCATAGATCGCCGCCGCTTGTTTGGATGCGGCATACGGGGAACCCGGGCTCTGGTTGGGAGGGGGGGATTCGGAAGAGCCGACCACAAGGACCCGCGAGCACTGGGACCCCACCAGGGCGGTCAGCAGGTTGACGGTCCCAATCAGGTTGTGTCGGAGTGTCGGCAGAATGCATTCTGTATCTTGGCGCGTATCCACCATTCCGGCCAGGTGGAAGACAATCTCTGGTTTGACAGTCTCGACCGTGCCCCTGGCGGAGGCTTCATCGGCGAGGTCGGCGGGGAGAATGCCTTCCGGGTCTGGCGCGTGCAGGAGCGACTCAGCCAGCGCAACCCCAGCAACCTCTGCGCCGATGGAACGCAGGGCCTGACACAAGTTCGTGCCTACAAAGCCCGTCGCGCCTGTGACCAGGACCCGCTTCCGGAGGAAGCGGTCTCCGAATTCCTGGCAAAACGAGTAGGAGAAACTTGGGTCGTGTGGGACCGCCACGGATCTACCCTGCCATCCAGCGCGCGGTCAGATGGATGGCGTCCTCGAGGGAGTAGGCCTGATGGAGGCCGAGCTCTGTGCTCGCGCGTTGCACCCTGGGGACATACCTCTCTGGATGCGATGTAGGATCGGGGGGATGCGAGACAACCACCGCCGCCTTCGGATTGACCAGATCCCTGACTGCAATGGCCAGGTTGCCCACAGAGATGGACTGCTCTGATCCGACGTTGTACGGCCTGCAGACGCTGCCGCACAGCAAGATCGTCCACAACCAGATCGCCAGGTCGGCGGCGAAGAGATACGAGCGGTAGGGCGTGCCGTCGCCTTCAACGACAATCGTCCCGCCGCGCAGGCCGTCGCGAATGAAGTTGCCGATGGCATAGTGAATGTCCAATGGCAGGTACGGACCGACGAACGCGAAGCAGCGTGCGATCTTCGGCTCCAGATCAGACCCCCGGGCGTACAAGGCACAGAGGTGCTCGGCAAGGCGCTTGCCCTCGCCGTACGCGGAACGCGGGTCCAGCGGGTCGGGCGCGCCGAGGTACTCCTCCGGGATATGGGTCATCTCGGGAGGCTGCCTGCCATAGACCGCGCCGGAGCTTGTCAGCAGGAAGCGCTTCGCCCTGCAGGCAACGGCGTGGTCGAGTGTGTGGCGGGTGCCCTCGACGATCGTATCCAGCATGTGCAGCGGGCTCTCGTCATTGAGCTTGGCGCTGGCGTCCGTCGCGGCGTGGATGAAGTGGGAGAACGTCCCGGCCGGGAAATTGTACGAACGGACATCGCCGGCCTGCAGCGTCACGCTGGGATGGCCGGCCAGGTGCGGTGCCTTGGATCGGAAGGCATCCGGATTGCGCGTGAGCACCACCGCCTCCACGCCCAACCCAAGCCGATCCTGTGCCCATAGGAGGCTTTCCAGGAGCCAGCATCCGAAGAAGCCCGTGCCGCCGGTGATGAAGATGCGCTCGCCGCGCAGCTCCGCCCACAGCTCGCGCGTGTGATCCAGCACATGATCCAAGTCGGTGGCGAGGGGGTTCTCTCCCATACCTATTCCCAGGCGTCCACGCGAATGCGCCCGGTCTCAACTCCCCTGTCCGCGAGTTCCCGTCGCAGTGTGGTCAGCATCGGCGGGGGGCCAGATATGTAGTAGGTGACGGTCTGTGGACCCCGGATCAGGTTGCCGATGGTGTCCATCTCGAGGCGCCCGGCAAGACAGTCTACCCCGTTGACGTTCTGCTCAGCAAGGTAGTGGGCACGAAGACTCGCGCAGCGGCTTGCCGCCTCCTGCACCAAAGGCCTGTAGATCAGCAGCCCGGGCTGCCGTGCCCCATAGAAAAGGTCAATCCGCTGTCGATGCGCCGCCGGAAGGGCAGAAAGGTAGGCCGTGAACGCCGTGATCCCCGTGCCCCCGGCGAGCAGGCACACGTCAGAATCCCGGTCTACGCTGAACTCGCCAAAAGGAAGCTTGACCCACACCTGGCGACCCGCTACCAGCTCCGCCTCCATCCGGGTTGTGAAGGCCCCCTTAACGGCGTAGGTGATGCGCAGGGTATGCCGCTCGGAGGGCGAGCTGGCAATAGAAAAGACCCGCGAGTCTGGCCAATAGTCGCCCGGCCGATAGGGGTCGAGCGCAAGGTGAAGGAATTGGCCCGGCACAAACCGTGGGGCTGGGTTTTCGGGTTTCAGGATGACGCTGTAGACCCGCTCGCCATGGTCAACCACATCGGTCACTCCGCAAGCTAGCTTCTGTGGCATCAGGCGACGCGTTCTCCGCGCATGAACCGCTCAAAGGCCGAGCCGACGTAGTCCAGGCGGCGATCGTCAAGACCCGGATAGACACCGATGAAGAAGGTCCGTTGCATGATGACATCGGTGTTGGCCAGGTCGCCGACGACGCGGTGCTCAATGTCGATGAAGGCGGGCTGGCGGAGCAAGTTGCCGCTAAACAGGTTGCGGGTCTCGATCCGATTGGATTCGAGGAAGCGGGTGATCTCATCGCGCGTGAAGCCGGCGTCTTCCCGCACGGTCACAACGTATCCAAACCAACTCGGATCGGTGTTGGGTGGGGCGTGGGGCAAGAGCAAGCGATCCGTGTAGGGCTGGAGCATCTCCTGGATCCGCTGGAAGTTGGCCTTGCGCCGGGCAACGAATCCCTCCAGCTTCGCCAGCTGAGCCACGCCGACGGCAGCCTGCATGTCGGTCAGCTTGAGGTTGTAGCCGACGTGGGTGTACACGTACTTGTGATCGTACCCATGGGGCAGGGTGCCGAACTGCTGGCTGAACCGCTTGCCGCAGGTGTTGTTCTCGCCTCCGGCGCAATAGCAGTCGCGCCCCCAATCGCGGATGGACCGGGAAATGCGTCCCAGAAGATCGTTCCCTGTCAGCACACACCCGCCCTCGCCCATGGTGATGTGGTGCGCGGGATAGAACGAGACGGTGGACAAGTCCCCGAACGTGCCGGTCAATTGCCCGCGATAGCGTGAGCCGAGTGCATCGCAATTGTCCTCAACCACCCATAGATCGTGGTCCCGGGCCAGGCGCACGACGGTGTCCAGGTCGAAAGGCACGCCCATGGTGTGCGCCATGATGATGGCGCGTGTCCTTGGTCCGACGGCTTCATCGAGACGGGTCGGGATGGCGGTGTAGTCGCCGAGGTTGACGTCCACGAACACCGGCACAAGCCGGTTCTGCACGATAGGCGCTACTGTGGTGGGAAAACCAGCCGCGACAGTGATGACTTCGTCACCCGGCCGCAGACGACGCTCACCGAGTCTGGGCGATGTGAGCGTGGTCACGGCGACTAGGTTGGCAGACGAGCCGGAGTTGACGAGATGGGCGGCGGCCAGCCCGAAGTACTCGGCAAACTCGGTCTCGAATTGATCGGCGTACCGTCCGGCCGTCAGGAAGAAATCCAGGGCCGAATCGACAAGCTTCTGCAGCTCATCGGCGTCGAACACGCGGCCGGCGTAATGCACGGCATCTTCGCCTGGCCGGAATGGTCGGTCCCCGAATCGCTCCCGGTAGTACTCCCCGACCAGGTGCAGGATCCTCGCCCGCAACTCGGCGTCCCTGGTCATGCCCGTCAAGTCCCCGCCACCAGGAATGCCTTGTACCAGGCGATGGTCCTGTCTAGCCCTTGCTCAAGCGTGAACAGCGGTGACCAGCCCAGGACCCGGCGAGCCTTCTCGGCGCTGAGAAACTGCTTGAGGATCTCATTGGTGGCCTCATTGCGGATCTCGGGTTCGAGGCCGGACCCCATCAACGCCAGGATGCGGCGCACCAACTCCAGGACCGTCACCTGGTTGCCGTAGGAGAAGTTGAATCCCTCGCCGCGCAGCACCGGCTGCGCCGCAAGCTTCTCGGCCAGCAACATGCAAGCCGCGGCGCCGTCTTCGACGTAGAAGTAGTCGCGCACGTAGTTGCCGTCGGAGCGGATGACCGGCCGCTGCCCCCTCAGGATGGAACGGATGGTGCCGGGAACAATGCGGTTCCAGTTCAGATCCCCGCCGCCGTAGAAATTGCCGCAGCGCGTGATGGCCACGGGCAGGCTGTAGCTGACGGCATAGGTCCTGGCAATCAGGTCCGCGGCGGACTTGCTCACATCATACGGGTGTGCCCCCTGCAACGGAGTGCCTTCGTCGTAGGGAAGGACGTCCTGGTCGCCATACGCCTTGTCGGAGGAGGCCACGACAACCTGCTTGACCATCGGACTTCTGCGGCAGGCCTCGAGCATGTTCCACGTTCCGGCGATGTTCGTTTCAAAGGTCGAGAGCGGGTTGCGGTTGGCGATCGTGACAATCGTCTGGGCCGCCAGATGGATGACGGTGTCGATCTCGTACTCGCCGAGCGCTCGCTCGATGACCTCCCGATCGCGAACGTCCCCACGCACGACGTTGACCTTCTCGATGCGATGGGACCGAACGAGCTCGCTCTGGGGCACCCAGTCGCGAACGAGGCAGGTGACATCGGCGCCGGCGGCGACCAGGCGGGCAACGAGCCAGTTCCCGAGCAGGCCAGTACCCCCTGTGACCAAGGTCGGGCGGTCAAGCCAGAAGGGGCGGTTCAGCGCCAGATCTTCCATGGAGCGTTCCCCTCCGACCAGAGTCTTTCGAGCAGGTGGACGTCCCGCACCGTATCCATGCACTGCCAGAAGGCTTCGTGCTGATAAGCCGCCAACTGGCCCTCGGCGGCCAGGCGCTCCATGGACTCAAACTCCCAGGATGTGTGGTCTCCGGCGATGTAGTCGATGACGCCCGGCTCCAAGACGAAGAAGCCACCGTTGATCCAGCCTTCTCCGATCTGGGGTTTCTCGGTGAACTCCACCACGCAACCGTCATCTAGGACCATCTGGCCAAAGCGCGCCGGGGGGCGTACGGCGGTTACGGTGGCAAGTCTCCGCTGTGCTCGATGAAACTCGACGAGCCTCGGGATATCAATGTTGCTGACGCCGTCACCGTAGGTCAGCATGAAGCGTTCGGCCCCGATGAACTCGGCCAACCGCTTCACCCGGCCGCCGGTCTGCGTATCCCCGCCGGTGTCCAACAAGTGGACAACCCAATCCTCACTGTCCCCGCCGTGGATGACCACGTTGCCGTCGTGCAGCTGCACAGTGAGACTGCGCGCCCGGTAGTGGTAGTTCAAGAAGTAGTCTTTGATCAGCTCGCCCTTGTACCCGAGGGCAAGGACAAACTCCTTGTAGCCGTGGGCTGCATAGATACCCATGATGTGCCAGAGCAGGGGCTTCCCGCCGATCTCGACCATCGGTTTGGGCTTCACGGTCGTTTCTTCCGAAAGGCGCGTTCCCAGCCCGCCGGCAAGAATGGCGACTTTCATGAGTCTCAGACCTCCAGCGTCGGGTTCAGTCCGCTTCTTGATGGACGATTGTACATCCTCTCGGCCTACTGTTGGGCGCCGCCAGCTTTGGCCCAGGTCGAGCAGGGTTCGCCCGCCCACTGGGTGCTTGAGAGCCTTGGCCGTCGCGAAATGCCGCGAATGGATGCTCCTCCCGGTGGGCGCGAGTGCGGGCATGCCATGCCTGGGGGTTCCTTCCGCAGGCCCCGTTCGGGGGGTATTGAGGGGACCAATCTTACCCGGAAGCGGAGGCCGTGAAGACCACGAAGCGGCATCCAGATACCGAGCACAGCGGATCTTGGAGGGGCTCACGCCAGAGGCTCATTGGGCCTGCGCCGGTGGGGCTGTCGGCAAGGGGATGCGTCGACGACGCAGGAGGTAGATAATGTCAGGCGAAAGCCCCCGTCTGGCGTTCCGATGCCCGACAGATGGGCGTCTCCTCCGCAGGAAGTTGGGTCCAGGAGTCTGCAGAATGAACTCTGGGGTCTCTGAAACGCTCCTTGCAGGTCATGGGAAGCCGTCCCCCGGCTTTCGGATCGCTTGGCAATCCGCGCTGGTGCTCTCCTTCCTGATCCTTTTCTGGGCGTTGGCCACTTGGTCCCCTTGGACCGAGAAGTCGGATCGGCTGGCAATGGCAGGTGGGGCGGTCATCCTGATCCTGCTCTGGATGCCCGCCATAGCCATCACGATCAAGGGGGGCAAGCATCACTCCTTCAGCCCACGGCGTCTCATTCAGGACAACCCTCAACTGTGGATCGTGGCTCTCTACCTGATTCTGGCAGTACGTGACATCAACGCGTTCCCGACGTGCGACAACGGGGCCTACTTCAAGATGATCTTGGAGGCGGTTCAGCATTTCAACTTCGTCCTTGGGGACAGTCTGGCGGCGATGAAGCTGGCGGGACATCCTGCTCAGGCCTATGCCGCCTACATGATGTTGGGGCAGTTCCTGGGCTTCGCCCATCCCCAAATTGCCAACGTCCAGACCTACTTCCTGCATGTCATCGGGATCCTCTCCTTCTCGGGGATCGTGGGTTACCTGTTTCCTGGCCGGGATCGAAGGTGGGAGCAGCTGCTGGCCACGGCGCTGTTTGCCTTCACCCCCTTGGTGTACGGCTTGTCCTTGACGATTTCCCCCGACTTCGCTGTCCTGGCATTTCTCTGCCTGGTGATCTGGTGCGTTCTGCGCAACTACTCGGTCCTCGCGGTGGCCTCAGGGGTGATCCTTTGCTTCACCAAGGAGGCCGGCGCGCTCTTGTACGCAAGCCTCGTCCTTGGCGTATTCGGGTTCCTCGTGCCGTACCAGGCCTGGCTGACCCCCGCGGGTCGGCCACGGGCACTTGCGACGGGGGCGTGGAGGAATCTGTACCTCCTTCTTCCGCTGGCGCTGTACGCGTTCTTCATCGCGAAAGACGGGCAGTTCTGGATCTTCAGCAGCGCGCAGGATCTGGCCTCGGCGACACGGCTCTTCCCCCTTGATCTGTGGAACCTGTGGGACAAGACGATCCAGATGTTCCTGGCGAACTTCGCCTGGTTGGTATGGGGCCTGATTGGAGTGAGCATCCCAATCGGGTTCCTCAGGCGACGTCGCGGCACGCCCCAACCGCCAGATGCATCCCGACCTGGTATCTGGTTTGTGGTGCTGGGTGTGACCATGACCCCCTTCGTCGTGGTGAACTACGTGTTCGTGACGTGGAACAACGCGCGTTACATACTGCCGGTGAGCTTGTTCGCGGTCCTGTTCCTGCTGAAGGCTCTTGAGAGGTTGTGGCGACGGACGGGCTTGCGGATCGAAGTGCTGGTTATCTGTCTAGGGCTATTCAGCGCGTCCTGCTTTCGGACTTTTGATCCACTCCTTGTGCGGGCATTCACAACATTCAGGTTCGGCGAGCACCGGATGAGTTTCTACAACTCAGTGGCAACCGTGTGTGATCTCACCTTCTACAATCATGAGTACGTCTACTACAACCGGCTGTTCGACCGATTCCTGGCTGAGGCGGGGTTTGATCCGGGTGCAGATGAGTTCGTCTTTTTCACGGGGAGTATCTGGGCGAACCTTGCCAACCACAACATCGAGTACCTCTGGACTGGGGGCCGAATGCTGGGCCCGTTGTACATCGACCCGGGTTCCATGACGCGCACCTATGATGCCTCGGGGTATCCCTTGCTCCGATCGACGATCTTCGTCCGCGGCGAGTCCGACCCGTCCATCCTGCCGAGCCATGCCTACTCGATCGAGTTGTTCTGGATCAGGAAGCTTCGAGAGCTATCGGTCTCGGAGATGAACGACTACTACAAGGTTGTTCGGGAGATCCGTGTCGATGAGGATGGATATACCCTCGTCGGCTATGAGCTGGTCCGAAGAGAATGACCGCGCTGGGCGAGGCGACCGGCAGGGTAACGATGTGCGCCAAGAGGCCCCGGGCCGCGCCGGGGCCTCAGCCCGGGTAGAAAGACCTGGGATGGAGGGCGGCACCTTCGAAACGCTGCGGTCCCAATCCGCCCGCCAGGATGGGAGCCCTTATGGGTTTAGCTTCTCCAAGACCGGGTCAACGCGATCAGTCACCGTGGACTCGCACATAGTCGCCGCGATCTTGTCCGGCATTGCCGATCTGTCCAATAGGCTCATGGATCGACGGGAACCAGGTACACCTGAATGGCCTCATCGCTTGACGACCCCGTCCGCTCGGGCGTAGGCGGTGCAGTCTCGCGATGGACCACGCCCCCATGCGTGACTGGCGGCGAGGAGAACACCGCCCAGGCGAGGAGGAGTTGCAGGGCGAGGATGAAGGGATACTTGTTCCCAAGAACTGGGGGGAACGCCGTGTACGAAAGTGATAGGAAGACGGCAAGGGCGGTTCCAGCGATGAGCTGGAGCGCCAGAATCCGGCGTCCCGTGAAGCCAGACTCCCGAATCCGGGAAAGCAGAAGCACCGCAAGAGGGGAGGTCAGCAAGACGAGTTTGTAGTCATGGCTTGTGCTGGGGATCAGATTCATGAGAGGAACGCAGAGGACGAAGAACCACACAGCCCCCCGGTCACTGTGACCTTGCTTGAACAAGCGTAGTACCGGGACCAGCCAAACGATGAGAGGCATGACAAAGAAGACTAGGCCCGGGAGCGGACTCAACCCGCGCGCCGCCAAGTAGGTATTCACCGCAGACGAGAATGATGCTGCCGAGTGATTGCCGACCCAGATCGCTGGACTCCCGGTAACTCCGTGAATCACGTTGAGGAAGTGGATCACGGGGGAGAAACCTAGGCAGAGAAAGAAGGCGCCATTGACCAGTAGCAGGGGACCAATGCTCTTCCTGCCGTGTCTCCACATGATCAGGCCGTACAAGATCGCCGGATACACCTTCAGATGGGCGGCCACGGAGAAGCAGATGACCGGGAGCCAGATCGAGTTGGGCCGTCTGATAAGCAGAATCAAGCCGGCGAGAGAGGCCACCATTGTGTAGATGTCGAAATTCCCGCGTTCGACACTGAACAGGAAGCCATAGCTGCTGATGACCATGAAAGCGAAGCACAGGAAGAACGGAAATGTAATGCCTTCGGCAGCATCCTCCCCCGGTGAGCCTTCAGATGTGAAGACAACCCTCGCGATGCTCACGCAAAACCAGACGGCGGCTATGTTGAGGACAAAGAGCAGCACAATCTGGGCGGCGTAAGCCTTCTCGACTCCGAAGAGCTGGAATGGCATCGAGAAAACCACGCTGAAGGGGGGATACCAGAGACCGTACTCGTACGGGTCCCCGCCCTGAAGGAGAGTACTGGCCGGATTGTAGAGACCGTATCTGAAGTCTACTCCCACGGGTCTTTCCGTCGGGAATAGGTATGCCTCATGCCAACTCTGATCGCGATTGCCGACATGGGGGCGGATCTGATTGGAGAAGAAGACCACAAAGGCTCCAGCCGCGACTGCCATCATCGGCAGCCTAATCCGCCATGGCATGGACTGGTCCATGACCCACTACCTCTCCTGCAGCCTATCCGAGGAATGGACGTTATTGTACTTCTGCTTGCCGTCGAGCTTTCCCCTCTCCAGATGAGCCCTTCGGGCATTGGTGTTGCTCGATCGGCCGGACCATTGACGGTCTCGTGCAGCTGCTCCACGGAGGCATTCGTCCCGGTCGGTCGAGGTAGGCGCGGATGCCGCGGCTTCCTGATGGGACAGCCGGGGTCAAGAGCCCCGGCAGACTTGTAGACTTCAGCGGCTCGCGCCCTTCGTACCCGCCAGGCCTCCTTGCGGAAGGCGGGCGCGACACGGTAGATCTGGAACTTGGTAGCGGCGCGTGCGGCCATACGATGGCGTTGGAGCGGATTCTCAAACGCGTGTTGCCGGCGACGGTCGAAGCCGCCTGAATCGACATCGTTGGCGACAGTCGAGCGCAGACCGGGACCTGCGCTCGACTCTCTTGCATGCGATTGCCAACCCGGAAGGCCGAAGTCGGCCGCGTCGCCCTCGCGCTTGGAATAACCCCGTTGTCCCGCCCCGCTCAGTCTGCGCCGTCTCCGGCAATCCCGATGCATGACGACGTCTCTGGCCGTGTGTCAGGCGCGCGAGGGCTCGGTTCTCTCGAATGCCCCCTTGCTCCGGATCGCGGGAGATCGCCTGTCGGTCGGGAGGTCGGATCCGTGCATGCCAGGTGAGATGCGCCTTGAGAGAATGCTGCCAGCTCCCTCCCCTCACGCCCTAACCCTCCCTGCATGGTAGAATGCGCGCCGTGGGGCGCGCGCCCCGATGTCCCCGCGGAGTCCGTGTGAAACGCTGGCAATTCTGGCTGGGCGTCCTGATCAGCGCCGCCTTCCTGTGGCTGGCGCTGCGCGGGCTGCGGCTGGCCGACATCGGGCGCGTCGTGGCGCAGGCCGAATACCTGTGGCTGCTGCCGGGCGTCGCCGTCTACTTTCTGGCTGTCTGGGCGCGGGCCTGGCGCTGGCATTACCTGCTTCGACCGCTCAAGTCCATCTCAACCGGCGCCATGTTTCCCATCGTCTGCATCGGCTACATGGGCAACAACATCTACCCCGCCCGTGCCGGCGAACTGCTGCGCGCCTACGTCCTGCGCCGGCGGCAGGCCGTGCCGATCTCGGCCTCGCTGGCGACCATCCTGGTCGAACGGGTCTTCGACGGTGTGGTGATGCTCGGGTTCGTCTTCCTCAACCTGGGCGAGCTCTCCGGGCTCACCGGGTATTCGGGATTCATCGGCAGCATCCAGCAGGTGGCCATCTGGGGCGCAGTTGTCTTCCTGGCGGCGGTGACGGCCTTCCTGGTCATGGCAGCGCGGCCGGAGGGATCGGCGCGCGTGCTGGGCTGGTTCATCGATCGACTGATCCCGGCGCGCACCCGCGCTGCGGTGCACGGCTTCGTCGATCGTTTCCTCGGTGGCCTGGCGTCGCTGCGGTCTCCGGCCGATGTGGCCATGGTGTTCGTCACCTCGGTCGTCATCTGGCTGCTGGAGACCGGCAAGTACTGGTTCGTGATGCACGCCTTCCCATTCCAGGTCAGCTTCTTCGCGCTGATGCTGATGAACGGCATCGTCAACCTGACGACGACGCTGCCCTCGGCCCCGGGCTACATTGGCACCTTCGACGCGCCGGGGATCGCCCTGCTGACGTCGTACGGCGTCGTGCCCGAAGTGGCGGCGGCTTACACCCTCGTCCTGCACGGCGCGCTGTGGCTGCCGATCACGCTCCTGGGTGCCTTCTACTTCGCGCGTGAGAGCCTGAGCTGGACGAAGGTACAGGCCGAGGTAGCCGCGGAGCCGGCGCCATGAACATCGGGATCATCGGCGCAGGTGCAGGCGGACTGGCGGCAGCCTATGATCTGGCACGTGCGGGACACCGCATCGTGGTCTATGAAGCCGGCGACCAGGTCGGCGGGTTGGCGGCGGGCTTCAAGGCGCCCGGCTGGGACTGGTCGGTGGAGCAGTACTACCACCACTGGTTTGCCAGCGACCGCGCCATCCTCGGGTTGATCGCCGAGCTTGGCTGGAGTGATCGCGTCCTGTTCCCATGGCCGGTGACCGCCGCCTTCCACAACGAGCGCTTCTACCCACTCGACGGGCCGCTCTCCTCCTTGTTCGGCGGAGCGGCGTGGATGGACCGGCTGCCCGCCGCCGGAATGCTCGAGCGCGGGCTGAATCTGTTCCGCTTCCCGCCACTCACGTGGCCGGATCGCGTGCGCTACGGCTTGGCCGGGCTATACCTGACGCTGTCGCCCACCTGGGCACCCCTGGAGAAGGTCACGGCCCAAGCTTGGCTGCAGCGCTGGATGGGCCGACACGTGTACGAGGTGTTGTGGGAGCCGCTGCTCGTCAGCAAGTTCGGCGCCCACTACCAGCAGGTTAACATGGCCTGGTTCTGGGCGCGGGTGAAAGCGCGCACACCGAGGCTGGGCACGTTCCGGGGTGGGTTCCAGGCCTTCCTGGAGGCGCTGGCGGAGAGCGTGCGCTCTCTTGGGGTTGATATCCGTCTGCGGACTCCTGTGGATCGCATCGAGGCGTCTGCGGGCGGGGGCCTGCGGCTGCGTGTCCGGGGCGAGGATCAGGTCTACGACCAGTGTCTGGTCACCACGTCGCCGGCACTGCTAGCGCGGCTGGCTCCCGGACTTCCGGCGGACTACCTCGCACGGCTGCTGGCGATGCGCTCGATGGGTGCCATCAACCTGGTGCTGTCGCTGCAGCATCAGATTTCCGAGCAGGGCGTCTACTGGCACAACCTGGTCAAGTCGGCGGGCTTCCCGTTCCTGGCGCTGGTTGAGCACACCAACTTCGTCTCGTCCGAGTTCTTCGGCGGGGACCACATTGTCTATTGCGGCGACTACCTGGAGCCGGATCATGAGTACTTCTCGCTGACCCAGGACGAGTTGCTGCAGCGATTCATGCCCAGCTTGATGCGAGTCAACCCGCGCTTCACGCCGGACTGGATCCGCCAGGCCTGGCTATTCCGCACGGCATACGCGCAGCCGATCCCCCTGCTGAATCACTCGCAAGCGATCCCCGATCTGCGCACGCCGCTCCCAGGACTGTGGTTTGCCAGCATGAGCCAGGTTTACCCCTGGGATCGCGGCACCAACTACGCCGTCGACATCGCCCGCCGCGCGGCGCGGCGTATGCTGGACGAAGCCGCGACGGGCTAGGCGCGGCGCGCGGAGGTCCCCCATGCCGACCCGCAAGCAGGATCTCACCGGCCTGACGCTTCTGGGGCGCCCGGCGCGCCCGAGCAAAACGCTCGAGACCTTCCCCAACCGCCACCCCGAGCGGCGCTACACGGTCACGCTGGCCACCGACGAGTTCACCTGCGTGTGCCCGCTCACCGGCCAGCCGGACTTTGCCACGATCACGATCCGTTACATCCCCGACCGCCGCGTCGTCGAGTCGAAGTCGTTCAAGCTGTACCTGTGGTCGTACCGCAATGAAGGCGTGTTCCACGAGCATGTGACCAACACGATCTGCGACGACCTGGTCAAGGCGCTCGACCCGCACTGGATCGAGGTGACCGGGACGTTCAAGGCCCGCGGCGGGATCGCGCTGACCGTGGTGGCGACGCACGAGAAGGCACCGCGCTCGCGCCCGAAGAGGAAGGCGTGAACTCCAGCCGCTACTTGCCGGCTGTCAGCGCCGGCTTCGTCACCTGCCTGGTGGTCTCGAACATCATCGCCGTCAAGATTGGCGCCTTCGGCCCGTGGTACCTGCCGGTGGCGGTGATCGTGTTTCCGGTGGCGTACATCATCGGCGATATTCTGACCGAGGTATACGGCTACACCTGCGCCCGCCGGGTGATCTGGATCGGGTTTGCCTGCAACGCGCTGGCGGTGGCGGCGATCGCCATCGGAGGCTGGATCCCGGCGGCGCCATTCTGGACGGCCGGCGGATTCGAGACGCCCGAGGCGGCGCAGGAAGCGTATCAGGCGATCCTTGGGTTCACGCCGCGGCTGCTGGCGGCATCGTTCCTGGCGTACCTGGTCGGCGAGTTCGTCAACGCGTTCGTCCTGGCCAAGCTGAAGCTGGCGACGCGCGGTCGGCTTCTGTGGCTGCGCACGATCGGCTCAACACTGGCGGGGCAGCTGCTGGACTCGGCTATCTTCCTCACCGTGGCCTTCGCCGGGGTGCTGCCGGCGGCATCCCTCGCGCCGCTGGTGCTGACGCAGTGGCTGTTCAAGTCGGGTTATGAGGCGCTGGCCACCCCTCTGACGTATGTCGTGGTGACGGCGCTCAAGCGCGCCGAAGGCTTGGATGTGTTTGATGCTGAGACCGATTTCAACCCGCTGGCTGTCACCGATCGGCGGCGCTAGACGGCGGAGAATAGCGTGAAGGCACCGGGAAAGACGCTGGCCATGCGCGTGCTCGACGGCCGGCAGGTCGCCTACCAGGTCATCGAGTTCCCCAACACGATCCACGACGCGCGCGGCGTGGCCGAGGTTGCCCACCTGCCGCCCGAGATGGTCTACAAGACGCTTGTCGTTCAGGTCCTCGATCCAGCGACTCAGGTTCCGCTGCGCTCGCACAAGCCCTTGCTGATCCTCATCGCCGCCACACGCTCGCTCGATCCGAAGAAGGTCGCCGCTGCACTGGGTGTCAAGCGCGTCGGCATGGCGCGCCAGGCGGACGCCGAACGGCTGACCGGCTTGAAGGTGGGCGGCATCTCAGCCCTGGCGCTCCTCAACCGCGGGTTCGAGGTCTTCGTCGATGAACCGGCGGGGCTGCTCGACGAGTTCGTCGTCAGCGCCGGACAACGCGGCCTCAACCTCCGATTGCGGGTGGACGACCTGCTGGCGATCACCGGCGCAGGGTGGATCGATGCCAGCCGGGAGATTCCATTCTCTCGCCAGGACGGCGCCACGTCGTCTCCCGCTGACTAACGGCCGTCCTTAATTGGACCAAAGCGGTCTATAATTGTCGGGCACGGGTTCGAGCGCCGCCTCCGCTTTCGGATTCGGGAAGCGGATCGCGTTGCCTCGCCCCGAATGGAGGCGCCGATGATCCAGGTGCGGGACACGTTCCAGATAGAGTTCGGCAAGATCGACCAGGCCGTTGAGCTGTTTAGCGCACTCCGGGAAGCGTCGATGATACTGCCCCCGGGACAGTCCGCGTATGAAGTGCTGACGGACCTATCGGGCGACATGTTCACCCTGGTGACCGCCACTCACCTGGAGACGGTGGCCGAATGGGAGAAGCTGGCTCCGGCTACCTGGGCAGAGCCCGGCTTCAAGGAGTGGTACAGGTCCTTCCAGTTGTTTGTGAGCGACGGGCAGAGGCGGTTCTTTACGGTCGAGCAGGCCAACGACGGGTGGTCAGGCCCCGGTGCGGTCGTCGTGCGCACCTGCTTCCGCACCCTGGAGTGGAAAGTGGCCGAGACGGTCGAACTGCTCAAGACCTACGGTGGGTTACTTGCGGAAGCAGGGGTTGGCGAACGGGCTCGCATCCTGACGGACTTCAGCGGCCCGATGTTCAACGCCATCATCGAGATTGAGGCTCGAGACCTGATGACCTGGGACCGGCACCGCCGCACGATGTTCGGCGAGACACAGTTCCAGGTCTGGATGAAGAGGCTTACCACCTGCGTGACCCGCGGCGCCCATGAGTTCTACCGAGTTGCCGCGCGTGTGCCTTGAGATCCGCGTCTTCCCCGATGCTATAATCGCTGTCTGCCTTCCCTGTCTCGCTAGGAGCCTTCATGCCCGATCTGCGTGTCGAGAAGCTGGCCCGCATCCTGGTCGAGTACTCGACGCACATCCAGAAGGGTGACCGTGTGCTGGTCGAATCGGAGCCCGCCGCTGAACCCCTGATCCGCGCCCTGTACAAGTACATCCTGCAGGCTGGCGGCCATCCGCACCTGGCGTTGAACCTGGGCGGGCAGATCAGCTACACGGGCGTCGACACGGTGTTCTTTGAACACGCGAACGAAGACCAGCTCGACTACGTTCCCCCGTTTCTCAAGTACGCGTACGACACCTTCGAGTCCCGCATCCGCGTCCATGCCCTGCCGAACACCCGGGCTCTGACGCATGCCGACCCGGGCAAGCTGGCCCGCCGGGCGCGTGCGAACGAGCCGATCCTACAGGCTCAGTTCACACGCGGAGGGCGGGGCGAGTTCAAGTGGGTCACCACGCTGTTCCCGACCCAGGCCTACGCTCAGGACGCCGAGATGAGCCTGAGCGAGTATGAAGACTTCGTCTACGGCGCGTGCCACGCCGGAGTCGCCGACGAAAACCCAGTGGAGTACTGGACCGGCATGCAGAGGGAACAACAGCGGCTGGTGGACGCGCTGGCGGGGCACGAGAACGTGGTGGTGCGCGGTCCGAACGTCGACCTGACGCTCTCGATCAAGGGCCGGCGCTTCCTGAACGCATGCGGTGAACACAATATGCCCGACGGTGAGATCTTCACCGGGCCGGTCGAGGACTCGGTCAACGGCTGGATCCGCTTTGAGTTCCCCGCCGTCTACCACGCCAACGAGGTTCAGGGCGTCGAGCTGCGATTCCAGGACGGCCGCGTGACCGAGGCCAAGGCCGAGAAGAACGACGCCTTCCTGCAGCGGACGCTGGAGACCGACGCCGGGGCGCGCTTCCTGGGCGAGTTCGCCATCGGCAACAACTTCGGCGTGCAGCGCATCACGCGCGAGATCCTGTTCGATGAGAAACTCGGCGGGACGATCCACTTGGCGCTGGGCGCCGGGTACCCCGATACAGGCAGCGTCAACAAGTCCAGCATCCACTGGGACTTGATCTGCGACATGCGTCGTCAGGCGGAGATCACCGTCGACGGGAGTCTGTTCTACAAGGACGGCGCCTTCCAACTGTAGGTCTGGGCGGAAACCGGGGAGGGCTCGATGCAACGGATCCTACTCGGCCTGAGAGGAGCCGTCGTTCTTCTCTTGCTGCTGACGGCCTGCGGCGCACCGCCGGCAGCGGCGCCGACCGCCTCCGTGGGATCAGGCCTACCGACGGCCACGCCACCTCCGACGGCGACTACCGCCGCGCCCCCGACCGTTGCGTCGCAAACCGGGGGATTCGAGGGCAAGACGCTCCCAGCGGGCCGGAACGACCTGTTTTCGGGGTCCGGTGCGTGCGCTGTCTGCCATACCCGGATGACGGATGAGTCCGGCAAGGACGTGTCGATTGACAGCGCCTGGCGGGCGTCGATCAAGGCGCAGGCGGCGCGCGACCCGTATTTCTTGGCGTCGGTGCGGGCCGAGGTGGAGGCAATCCCCGATCAGCGGGCGGCGATCGAAGACACGTGTGCCGCCTGCCACACGCCCATGGCCGACTACACCCAGGCCGCTGAGGGTACCCAAGGTGCACTTCTCGATGACGGGTTCCTGAACCCTAATCACCCACTGAACGAGTTGGCCCTCGACGGCGTGTCGTGCACGTTGTGCCACCAGATCCGGCCCGGGAACCTCGGTGCCTCGGCGTCCAGCGGACGCTACGTGATCGACACCACCGCAGCTACGGGCGAGCGCGAGATCTTCGGCCCCTTCGCCGTGGATGAGACTCAGGCGCAGATCATGCAGGCGGCCTCAGGATTCGTGCCGGTCCAGTCGACGCACACGACTCAGTCCGAGTTGTGCGCCACCTGCCACACGCTGTATACGCCCGTTCTCGACGAGTCCGGCAAGACCGTCGGCGAGTTCCCGGAGCAGGTGCCGTACCTGGAGTGGTACTACAGCGACCATCGACATGCACAGACCTGCCAGGGATGCCACATGCCCGAGGCGCAGGGCGGGGTGAGGGTGTCCGTGACCAGCCCGAACCTGCGCAGCCCGTTCACCCAGCATACCTTCTGGGGCGGTAACGCCTACATGCTGGGCATGCTGCAGACATTCGGCGAGGAGTTGGAGCTGACCGCATCATCCGCTCAATTGGAGGCCGCCCGCCTCGGCACGCTGGCGCAGCTGCAGTCCGGGACGGCAACACTGGCCGTCGAGAACCTGGTCGCCGGGGGTGCCTCGCTGAGCGCCGACGTGCGCGTCGAGAATCTGGCCGGGCACAAGTTCCCCACGGCTTTCCCCTCGCGCCGGGCGTGGCTGCACGTGACTGTCACCGACGCCTCGGGGGCGGTCGTGTTTGAGTCGGGTGGCGTGGGGCCGGACGGGGCGATTGCAGGGAACAAGAACGACGCCGATGCCGGGCAGTACGAGCTGCACTACGCGACGATCAACCGCCCCGACCAGGTGCAGATCTACGAGGCGATCCTGAAGACGGCTGAGGGGCAGGTGACCACGCATGTGCTGCGCGCCGCTGGCTACCTGAAGGACAACCGGCTGCTGCCAGCCGGTTTCGAGAAGGCCGCGCCTTACGAGGACATCGCCGTGTGGGGCGGTGCGGTCGACGACGAGGACTTTCTGGGCGGCGGAGACGTGGTTACCTACATCGTCCCGGTCGGGAGCGCTACCAGCCCCTACACATTGACCGTCGAGCTCCTGTTCCAGTCGATCGGCTTCCGCTGGGCAGAGAACCTGAAGGCGTCCTCCGGCGCCGAGATCGAGCGCTTCCTGGGATACTACGCCGCCGTCCCGAACCAGCCGGTGGTCATCGCCAGCGCCAGCCAGCAGACACCCTGAGCTGGTGCTACAGCATCGGCACGACACGCGGCGGCCCTCAAAGGCCGCCGCTCGCGTCCGGGATTCCCCTCAGTCATCAGGCGGCGGGTGAAGGATGTCTGCGCCCATCGTCTAACTCGGTGTGGGCATCACCGCACAAGACGGTCGCACCGAGTCGATCCCTCCCTTGGTCGAGACGGCGACCTCTCGAGGGCGCCAGGCGTCGGGCGCGCGGCCCGGCAAGGAACCAGCTAGGCCATCATCGCCCCCATCTCGCGCAGTGTCTTGACCACGTCCTCCGGGAGCAGAGGTGGCTCGACGCCAAGTGCCTTGCAGGTCAGGATCTTGTGCGCCGTGACCTCGATCACGTCGGTCGTGTCGGCCGCGCGGCGCAGGCTGCTGCCGGCGACCACCAGCCCGTGGTTCTGCATCAGAGCGGCGGAGCCGGAGCCCAGGGCCTGGGCCACGCGGTCGCCGAGTTCATTTGTACCGGGCATGATGAAGGGCACCACCGGGATGTCGCCCAGGAAGGCGGCCTCGGTGGAGACCGGCAGGAACTTCGTCCCGGTCAGCGCCATCAACATCGCCTGCGGGGCGTGGCTGTGGACGACGGCCTGGATGTCCGGGCGTGCCTTGTAGATGGAGCAGTGGACCCGTCGCTCACTGGAGGCGCTGTAGTCCGTTTCGCCCACGACGTTTCCGTCCAGGTCGATGCGCACCATCATGTCGGGGCGCAGGTCGCCCTTGAAGATGGCGCTGGGTGTGATCCAGATCTCGTTGGGGTTGTCGTCGCAGCGGGCACTGACGTTTCCTCCGGTCGGGGTGATCATGCCCTTGGCGTACAACTCGCCGGTGACCGCCAGGATCGTGTCGCGCACGTCGCCCACGCGGATGGCCATCGGTGCGGCCCCGGCGGCGATCGGCTGGGCAACCGGAGCTGCGACGGGAGCGGTCGCAGCCGGCGGAGCGGCGCCCAACTGCGTCAGGTCGCCCGGGTCGCCGACGCGGGCGCGTGCCTCGGAGTACAGGCGGCCCATGTCAGCCTGGATGCGCTGGAAGGCCATCGCCTTCCCGGTGTCGCCGCTGAAGGACAGTTTGCCCCCCATGGCGGCCTTCATGGCGTTGACCCGGCCGGTGAACATGCCGTCGAGCGTGTCGGCGGTCATCTTCAGCCGGACGTCCGGTTCACGCTCCGGGCTGCCGAGGCCGGCGCCGACGGCACCGTCGACGAAGCTCAGGAAGAATCCCTGATCCAGATCCTTGATCGTGAACAGGAAGACGACGTACTTGCCCGCGGCAAACGCGGCCATGCTTGCGTCGTGGCGGACGTTCTCGGTGAAGGCTTCCAGAATGTGGAGCATCGTCTGGCGTGCGCCGGCGGCGGGACTGGAGGGCGCGGCCGTCGGGCGCGGGGCCGGCTTCTCGACGCCAACGGCCTTCTTGAGCGATGCGAGCAAGCCGGGCTTCTTCGCCGGCGGGGGTGCCGCGGCCGCCCGGCGCTGCGCGGCAATGTCCAGGTCGGTAGCGCCGGGGCCGGGCACGGAGGCCAGACGGTGCAGTTCCTTCTCGGCCACCTTCCGTTCGCCGGTCCAGGTAAAAGCGGACAGGACGTCCGGGTTGAGCACGTGCTCCGGCGCCTGCCCGGCGAGCAGTCGGCGGAGCTCCCCGGCGACGATGGCCCCCTGGTGGGCGGCCACCTCCCGTGTGTTGCCGCCCACATGCGGGGTGGCGATCACGTTAGGCATGGCCAGCAATGGATCCTCGGCGCCGGGTGGTTCAACCGGGAAGACATCCAGTGCCGCGCCGCCGAGGCGCCCGGAGCGCAACGCTTCCAGCAGGGCGTCGCCGTCAACCAGTGCGGCGCGAGCCGTGTTGACCAGGAATGCCCCGGGCTTCATCAACTGTAGCGCTCGGGCATCAATCATGCCCTGCGTGGCCTCCGTGACCGGGGCGTGGAGCGTGACCATATCGCTGGACTGGAGAAGTTCTTCCAGCGAGGCGGGCTCGGCGCCCATCTGCGCGATCTGATCAGGGCTGAGATACGGATCATAGACGAGGGGCAGGGCGCCGAAGGGGACGAGGCGGGCGACGACCTTGCGCCCGATGGCGCCACCCCCAACGACGCCGATGGTCTTGCGCCACAGCTCCGCGCCCAGGAATTGCCCGTGGGCAACGCCCATGCGTCCCATGTCGCCGGCCTCGGCGCCGGGCTCGTGCAGGAAGGCCGCCGCCTCGGGGAGCTTGCGGGCGAGCATCAGCATGAACGCGACCGCCAGGTCGGCGACGGCGTCGGCGTTGCGCGCCGGTGTGTTCACCACCGGGATACCAGCCGCCGTGCAGGCCGGGATATCGACGTTCACCGGATTGCCCCGGCACACGGCCACCATGCGCAGCTCGGGAAGCCTGACCAGGTCCTCGGCACTGAGGATGTCGACCTCTGTGACGAAGACGTGATAGCCGGCCAGAGTCTCGACCAGTTCCTCGCCGACGAGCATGCGTCCCTCACGGTAGCTGCTGTGCGTCACCTCGCCCAGGCTGCGCAGGTCGTCGAGGGCGGCCGGATCGAGATCGGCGCTTACGTAGATGCGCGGCCGGAAGCCGGCCGAAACGTGTCCGGGCGCGACGCGTGCCGGCGATGGCATCTGTTCGAGGATCTGATTGGCGGCGGCGTCGTCAGCGGAGGCTCGAGCGCGGCGCAGGGTCTGCCAGTCCGCGTAGCGACCGGGGTAGGCGCGTGCCGCCTCGCCCGGCGCGTGCTCACGTGACGGCGGCACGAACGAGCGCACCGCCGTCACCAAGTCCGGCGCCAGGCCGGCGCCCACGGCGGCGCAAAGAGCCGCACCGAGGGCGGACGCCTCGGGGATGGCGCTGGCATGCACGCGGCATCCGAGCACGTCGCTGAGGATCTGCGACCACCGCGCGCTGCGGCTCATGCCGCCGCCGAGCCAGATCTCCTCAACCTGAGTCGCCGAGGCCTCCTGGATCTGCTCGATGTTGGCGCGCACGGCGTAGGCCATACCCTCGAGGACGGCCTGAGCGACATCGGCCGTGCCGGCCGCGCCCGCACGCGCGGCCACGGACGAGAAAGTCAGGCTGTCGACCGGGAGCCCCATGGCGGAGGCGTTGAACACCTGCGCGCCGATTGTGGAGACGACGCCATTTGCGCCCGGTGTGGATTCGCCGGCCGCGGCGCACAGCCTCGCCACGGGGCCGGCGCTCTCGGGAAACAGCAGCCGCGCGATCCAGTCGAGCGTGGTCCCCATCGCGCCGGCATTGCTCTCGGAGACATACTGCCCAGGGATGGCGTGCAGTCCGGCCCACGTGCGCATTTGCGGATCGAGGACGGGCTTCTCGGTGATGAATTGGACAGGCGTGGTCGTCCCGGCGATCACGGCCAGCTGTCCGGGGGCAACCGCGCCGACGCCGAGCAGCCCCGACTGGGTGTCGGCCGCGCCAACTGCCACGGGTGTCCCGGCCGCTAGGCCCAGGTGAGCGGCTGCCGTCTCACTTAGACTGCCGAGCCGGGTCCCGGCCGGGAGCAGGGGCGGGAACAGGCTCTCCGGCACGCCGATCGCTTGGATCAGGTCGCCGGCCCATGCACGCGTGTTCAGGTCCAGCAGGCCGCTTTCCGCCGCCTGTGAGAGTTCGGAGGCGAGCACGCCAGTGAGCAGGTAGCCGATCCAGTCGCTGACGCTCAGGACCGCGTGCGCGGCCGAGAGTGCCTCTGGGCGACGGGCCTTCAACCAGGCCAGGCGCGAGCTGTTGAAAATGGCGCCGGGGAAGTGGCCGGTGCGCTGGTAGATCTGCGGGCCATGCTCCATGGCCAGGTCCATGCCGAAGTCCGCGGCGCGCGCGTCCTTATTGGGTGTCGCCAGCAACACACTGCCGTGGCGATCGACGACGACCATGCCGTGGCGGAAGCTGGTGGCCGCTAGGCCGGCCACCTCGCCGGGCGCGACACCGGCTAGCGCCAAAGCCTGCCGGACGGTCTGCCCCGACGCGCGCCAGACACTTGCGGTGTCGAAGGCAAACGCCCAGCCGCCCGCCTCCGGATCGGGAGGGTGCGTCCATGGGCTGAGGCTGGTCGTCACGCTGCGGGTCTGGTGGTCGAAGATCAAGCAGCGTCCGCCGCTGCCACCCACATCCAGGCCAATCAGGTATCTCGCCGGCATCGATGAGCCTCCTGTGGACCGCTCAGCCTAAGTACAGCGGAAGCTACGACCCAGGTCCGCGCTCGACAGCAGACAACCAGGGCCCGCTGGCGGAATGACCTCGGGTCGCCCGCTCCAGGGGATCCCCCGGTGACCGATCGAGAACGCGGCACGCGGCCCTTCCCTTGACCAAGACCATGCAGGCCTTGGGTGTGCCTGTAAGCCCGGGCTGTTGGCTCACACCGGGCGGTATGGAACCTGGCGCAAGGCGGCCCTGGGATTCGGTGCGGACATGCGTGGGACGGCTGGTGAGTCAGCTCCGGCCGCATGCTCGTCGGCCTCTCCCGCTCGATAGCATACACAAGGCGCGGCGTAGAGGCAACGCGCGCCACAGCAGCTTGTGCCGGTCGAGGGTTTGGGCGGAGCATGCTCCGCCACATCCGGCTACAATCCGGGAACCGATTCGGGCGCCCCGGCGTCCGAGCATGGAGCTGCATTCATGTTGAGCGCGGGGTCAGGCGGACGGTGAACACACGAACAGGCGCATGGGCCAGGATCGCGACCAGGATGGCCCTTGTGGCGATGGCCCTGGCAGGCTGCAGCGTGAGCATCCCGGTGACGCCAGAGCCGGCTCTCCCAACGCTGACGCCGCTGCCGATCCCAGCCAGCGCCTCCATCTCCGGCCGGGCTTGGCACGACCTGTGCGATCTCCCGCTGTCGGAGAGTCTTTCGCCGGTTCCCTATTCGCCCGGCTGCATCCCGCTGATCGATGGCACGTTCCAGGCGAATGGACTGGAGGAGCCTGGGGAGCCGGGACTGGCTGGCCTGCGAGTTGTGCTGGCCGAAGGCGGCTGTCCTGGGACACCGCTCACCACCACGACAACCGGTGCGGACGGAGCCTTCACCTTCGCCTCGCTCCTCTCCGGTCTATACTGCCTGACCATCGACGCCAATGACCCTGTCAACAACACCGTGCTCGCGAACGGCCGCTGGACACTCCCGGCCGCGACCAGCCTTAGGGCACAGGCCGCGCGCGAGGTCACCGTCGCCCCCGGCGATCAGATTCCCGCGCAGGATTTCGGCTGGGACATCAACAGCCAGCCGGCAACCACACCGTCGCCGCTACCCCCGCCGAACGTTGCCACACCTGCCGGATGCACCGACCTGGCCGGGTCCGTGCAGGACATTACGCTGCCCGACGGTTCGCCGGTGATTGCGGGTGAGCCTTTCCGCAAGGTGTGGCGCTTGCGCAACGCCGGGACCTGCACTTGGACGCCCGCCTACGCGCTGGTCTTCTCCAGCGGGGAGCGGATGAGTGGTGCCGCCGTCGTCCCGCTGGGGACCCCCATCCAGCCCGGTTCGACGGTCGACCTGGCGGTGGACCTGGTAGCGCCCACAGCGCGCGGCACCTACCGTGGATACTGGCTGCTGCGCAACAACAAGGGCCTGCTCTTTGGCACGCCCAGCACCGGTGTCAACCCGCTTTGGCTCGAGGTCGTCGTCGCAGGTCCGGGAACGACGGTTACCGGTGGATGGAAGGCCGAGTACTACGCGAACCGGGATCTGCGCGGCACGCCGGCTCTGTCACGCCGCGATGCCAGTATCGATTTCTCCTGGGGCAACGGCTCTCCCGACTCGTTGGTCCCTGCGGACAGCTTCTCCACCCGTTGGACCGGTGTGACGAATTTCGATCAGGCAATCTACCGCTTCCACGTGGTTGTCGACGACGGTGCCCGGTTGTGGGTCGATGGCGGCCTGCTGATCGACGCCTGGGAAGCCGGATCGTCGCGCGAGATCACCCAGGATCTCGGTCTGACGCGTGGCGAGCACACGCTGCGTCTGGAGTACTTCGAGGGCCGCGGCCGAGCGTCAGTTTGGCTATTCTGGGAGAAGCCGCGCGAGCCGGTGTTCACGGAGTGGAAGGGTGAGTACTGGTCGAACGCCGATCTGTCCGGCGCTCCGTCCTTGACGCGCAACGACGTGCGGATCGACTTCGACTGGGGGTCGGAGGCACCGGCCTCCGGCTTGCCCTCCGATCGCTTCTCGGTGCGGTGGACGCGGGCCGCGACCTTCCCCAGCGGCATCTACCGCTTCAGCCTGCGGGCCGACGACGGCCTGCGGCTGTGGATCGATGACGTGCGCGTGATCGACGAGTGGCACACCTCGGACGGTAGTACGCTCTACACCCTCGATCGTTCGCTCACAGGTGCCCACACGCTGCGCGTGGAGTACAACGACGGGGACGGGCAGGCCCAGGTCCAGGTTCGCTGGGAACTGCTGCCGATAACGCTGACGCCCAGCCTCACGCCAACCGTGACGTTGACCCCCACACCCACGGGGACGCCGACGCTGACACCGACTGCGACCGAGACGCTGCTGCCCACCGATACCCTGACGCCGACGCCGACCGCCACCTAGACGGCCGACCTGGCGGAGGCGGTTCGGCCCAACGATAGCCCGCCAGCGATTCGGCCATCCGTTCACCGGCGAGAATACGACCCCGCCGAGTGGTCCCACGGCGGGGTCGCATGCGTTTGGTACAAATGGTGCGGTGCGGTGTCGGGCTAGATGAAGATGATCTGCGAGTCTGTGGTCATGTCCAGGAACTCGACGACGGTCACGACGCCGGCCAAGCCATCGATGTAGTCCTCCTTCTTGAGACCCATCATGTCGGCCGTCATCTTGCAGGCGTAGAACTTGGCGCCGCCGTCCATCATCATCTGGATGTACTCGGGCACGGGAGGCGCGCCAACGCCAGCGATCTTCTTGCGCATCAGCCAAGTAGCGAACGCCGTCATGCCAGGAATGATGCCCAGCAGGTTCGGGATCCCGAGATTGCCCGTGGGCAGCCCCATTATCTTCATCTTCATGCTGGTGTTGGCCACGGGCGCAAGCTCCAGCCGCTTGTACCGCGACTTGGTGATCATGTCCATGCCCCAGAAGGTGAAGAAGAGGGTCACGTCGATCCCCTCTCCGAGCGCGGCCCAGCCCATGATCAGCGCCGGGTAGGCCATGTCCAGGTCGCCCTTCGAGCAGATGAACGCCATCTTCCGATTCTTCTCAGCCACTGTGGTTTCTCCTTTGGTCGGTCGAATGTCGCGGGCGGTTAGACGCAGCCCTCGGGCTTGCCCAACCCCGAGATGCGGGCGACCTTCTTGGCCGGCCCCTTGGGGAACAGGGCGAACATGTCCTTGGTGGAAACGCCGGCGCCGATGGTGATCTGGCGCAGCGTCGGCGCCTTACCCGTGGCGGTGGCATCCTGGCGGCAGAACTTGATCACCTTCCAGTGGGCGTCGGTCAGGGCGGGCAGGCCCTCCTCCTTGGCCAACTCCACGGCGATCTCCTTGGTCCACTCGCCGGGGTTGGTCAGGAAGCCTTCGTCGTTGACGGCTACGGTCTTGCCTGCGATCGAGCGGGTCGGCATACGGTCCTCCTTGAGGTGGACGATGGTTACCGGGACGAAGCGCCCGCCTGGGCGCCGATGGCCTGCAGCACGCGCAGCGTGAGCGCCAGGCCGCGCCGGACGCGCGGGTCGCCCATCTGGCGCAGCAGGCCCAGGGTCGAGGTATCGAGCGGTTGTTCGAGCTCCTGCTCGGCCAGCAGCAGCGTGTTGCGCACGAAGCCCAGAATCTCCGGCTGCGTCATGTCCTTGACCGTGTTGGCGATCAGGACGACGTTGTCGCCCAGGCGGCGGACATCCTCCTCACTGAAGGATGTGACCAGGGTATCGAGGATGTGCGCTCCGCCGCGGGCGAAGGCGAAGTACCCCTTGCGCTCCATCTCGCCCAGGGCCTGGACCGACTTCTCGAAGGCTTGATCGCCGAGAGGCCCCAGTGTGTCGGCCAGGCCGCTGACCGCTTCGAGCTGATCGAGCATGCGTTCCAAGTTGCGGGTGTTTCGCAGGAGGCGTTTGACGAGTCGGAGCAGGTCGGCCAGGTCGACGTACTCCTGCACCTCCTCCAACTGCTCGATGGCAAGGTGGAAAGCCTGGTCGGCGATGGGCGTGACGTCGCGCACCAGCTCGGCGCGCTCCTGGCGCAGGCGCTCGGCCAGGTGGGCTTGCTCGCTCAGGTAGACGACCTGCGCGGTGAGGGCGTCGATCTTGGCATTCAATTCGGCGGAGGCGGTGTCCATGGCGGCCTCGCTAGCGGTACATCTTGCCAGCCATGGTCATCCTGGCCGGCAACGGCAGTTCCTGCCCCTTGAGCAGCAGGTTCCAGTACATCCAGCGGAACAGCATCTTGCCCCAGTGGTTCATCTCCGTCTCCTGGAGCAGGCTGAAGGGGCCGATGCCGGGCAGAGGGTAGTGGCCCGGGAGGGGCTCGACATCATAGTTGAAGTCGATCAGCAGTCCCTTGCCAAAACCGGACTCGATGAAGCAGTTGGCGTGGCCGTCGAACGTCGGCAGCAGGTCCAGGCCGTCGATGACGCGCAGGAAGTTGTCGGCGAAGGAGTCGACGGCGAAGTGGGCCACCGAACCGGCCTTGGACGTCGGCAGGGAGGCGGCATCGCCCAGGGCGAAGATGTTGGCGTGCCGGGTCGACTGGAGTGTGTGCTTGTCGACCGGGACGTAGTTCAAGTCGTCCCCCAGGCCTGAGCGTGCGATCACCTCGTCGCCCATGTTGAGCGGGACGCTGATCAGCACGTCGTACTCGAGGCTCTGCTCGTCGAAGGAGACGATCCGCCGAGCATCGGGATCAACGCGCTCGATCAGGAAGTCGGGCACGCCCTTGATCGACTTGCGTTCCAGGATGTCGCCCAGGTGTCGCGAGGCGATGGGCTTGGTGAAGGCCCCCGGCAGCGGGGTGGCGTAGGTGATGTCGACGCGCTCGCGCAGCCCGTGCTCGGTGAAGTACGAGTCGGCCAGCATCAGGAACTCGAGCGGGGCCACCGGGCACTTGATCGGGTTGTCGACGACGTTGACCACCAGCCGGCCGCCCCGCCAGGTGCGCAGGTGCTTGGCCAGGGCGATGGCGCCGTCGACGGTGTAGAACTCGTGGATCGTGTGGCCCCACGCGCCATCCTTCAGGCCCGGCGTCTGCTCGGGCCGGAGCTGGCAGCCGGTGGCGATCACCAGGAAGTCGTAGGGCAGGATGCGCTTGTCCTTGGCCAGCCTCACCCGGTTGTGCTCGGCGTCGATGGCCTCGATCGGCGACATGATCAGCTCGACGCCGGCGGGGATGAAGTCGCGCTTGGGTTTGACGACATCGTTGCGGGAGTAGGTGCCAAACGGGATGAACAGAAACCCAGGCTGGTAGAAGTGCGTCTCGTTCTGGTCGACGAGCGTGATGCGCCACTGGTCGCTGTCGAGCAGAGGATGCAGACGGTTGGCAACCGTCGTGCCGGCGGTGCCGGCGCCGAGAACCACCAGGGACTTCATGCTTCGCTCCTTGGATAGGTGGCATCGCCGCCCGGCGCGCGGGGGACGGAGGCCACCCGGGCGCGATCGGTCAGCGTGCTGGCCATGAAGGCGCGCAGCAGGTCGAGCGCCTGCACGACACGGCCGTCCGCCAGGCTGTAGACGACCATGCTCCCCTGGCGTTCGGCGGCGACAACGCCGCGTTCGCGCAGCACTTTCAGGTGGCGCGAGATGACGGGTTGAGGGCTGTGCAATGCGGCCGCTAGATCGGTTACGTGCCGCGGGCCGGCGGCCAACGCGTAGATGATCATGATGCGCTTGGGCTCCGAGAGGGCGACGCACACCTCGGCATGGAGCTGCATCACTTCTGACTCGGGGATCGTGGTCATGCGTGCCGCGCTCCTACGTCCCGACCTGATATGCGCATATTCGGCTACTCAAATGTTATCTCCGATTGTCGTACGCTTTCTTGAGTGGGCGAATAGACAAATGCCACACCCTCCTTGTGACGGAAGGCACAAATGGGCTCATCCGGAATGGGCAAGCCTGGCATAGGCTACCCTGAGGCCGTCATCCGGGGGTTCTGGACCTGGAAACGTATTGCCTGCCGCCTGGGGTCGTTCCCGCCTCTTGCGGCCCCAGGCAGGTCAGGCCCCCGGATTGACCATGGGTCCATGCCTGCCTTCCCGGCTGCGTGGCAGACACGCTTGTGACTCCTGTGAAGCCCTGAGATCGAGAGGTCGCGGCAGTCTGGCAACCTGGAGTGACACGGGGCATTACTCGGTCAAATAAGATTGAATTCGTATCCATCACATGACTTTCCTTACGCTGGGCTGTTGGGTGCCGCTGGTATGCTTGGAGCAGTACCCATGCACGAGATGGCCGTCACCCAGAGCATGCTGGAGATCGTTCTGCGCCATGCCCGCCAGGCTGGCGGAGCGCGCGTGTCTGCAATCCACCTGGTCGTCGGTCAGCTGTCGTCCATCGTCGACGACTCGGTCGCCTTCTACTGGGATTTCGTCGCTCGGGGCACGTCGGCGGAGGGCGCCAGGCTGGTTTTCCGCCGGGTGCCGGCACGCTTTGGCTGCCAGGCGTGTGGACACGAGTTCGCGCCGGCGGGGGACTCCTGGGAGTGTCCGGCATGCGCCAGTTCCCAGGTGCGCGTGAAGGCGGGCGACGAGTTCTTCGTCGAATCGATCGAGGTCGACTCCGCCGAATCGCTCGAGCCCGAGTCGACAGGAGGCTAGGCATGCCTCAACGCGTTCCGGTCGTCGAGAACATCCTGGGCGCCAACGATCGCCTGGCAGACGAGAACCGCGCGGCGCTTGATTCCGTCCGCGTGCTGGGCCTCAACCTGATGGCCTCGCCCGGGGCGGGCAAGACGTCCTTGATCGAGCACACCGTCCGCGCCCTGAGTGGGAGGCTCCGCCTGGCGGTGATCGACGGCGACATCGCCACCAGTTTGGATGCCGACCGGGCCTCCGCCGCCGGGGCGACGGCGATCCAGATCAACACCGGGGGTGAGTGCCACCTCGACGCGGTCATGGTCCAGGGCGCCTTGCAGCAGCTTGACCTGCCCAACCTCGACCTGCTGATCGTCGAGAACGTCGGCAACCTGGTCTGCCCGGCTTCCTTCCGCCTGGGGACGCACCACAGTGTGCTGATCGCCTCGGTCCCCGAGGGCGATGACAAGCCGTACAAGTACCCGGGCATGTACCGCGGCGTCGACGTGCTGCTGATCAACAAGATCGACCTGCTGCCGTACGTCGATTTCGACATGTCGCGCTTTCGCCAGGGCGTCGAAATGCTCAATCCCGGTGTGCGCACCTTCGCCGTCTCCTGCCGGACGGCCGAGGGCCTGCCGGCGTGGCTAAATTGGGTCGAAGCCGCCGTCGCTGAGCGACGCAGGGGAGCGGTGTGACGGTCCCGGCCCGGGGAAAGCAGGGGCTGCGCGTCCGCGCCACGGGCCTCGTCCAGGGCGTGGGCTTCCGGCCGTTCGTCTATGGGCTGGCCGCACGCCTGGGCCTCAAGGGCTGGGTGCGCAACACCGCCGCTGGTGTCGAGATCGAGGTCGACGGCGATCCCGAGGAACTGCAGGGCTTCGTTGCGGCGCTGCGCGCCGAGGCGCCTCCGTTGGCACGGATCGACCGGCTGGAGTCGCAGCCTCAGCCGCCGTCGGGGTTCGCCACGTTCGCTATCCTCGAGTCGCACGACCAGCCGGGCGCCTTCCTGCCGGTCTCGCCGGACGTCGGGCTGTGCGCCGACTGCCTGCGCGAGCTGTTCGACCCGCGCGATCGGCGCTACCGCTACCCGTTCATCAACTGCACCAACTGCGGCCCGCGCTTCACGATCATCACCGCCATCCCTTACGATCGCCCCAACACCACGATGGCGGCCTTCCGCATGTGCCCGGCGTGCGCCTCCGAGTACGAGGACCCGCGCGATCGCCGCTTCCACGCACAGCCGATCGCTTGCGCCGACTGCGGCCCGCAGGTATGGCTCGATCGGGGCGGGATAGAGGTTGCGCGGGGCGAAGCGGCGCTTGCCTCGGCGCGCGAGGCGCTCCGCTTCGGCGGGATTGTCGCCATCAAGGGGTTGGGCGGCTTCCACCTGGCGTGCGACGCGGGGAACGCGGAGGCGGTGTCCGAGCTCCGCCGGCGCAAGCTGCGCGTCGACAAGGCCTTCGCCGTGATGGCGGCCGATCTGGAGACGGCGGAGGCACACGCCGTGTTGACGGCCTGCGATCGGGGTTTGCTGCTGTCGGCGGCTAGGGCAATCGTCGTGGCGCCGCGGCGGCCGAGCTCGGCGATCGCGCGTGAGGTCGCTCCGGGGCAGGACACGCTAGGCGTGATGCTGCCCTACACGCCACTGCACCACCTGCTGCTTGAACGGGCGCCGGGATTCCCGGAGGCGCTGGTGATGACCAGCGGCAACCTATCGGAGGAGCCGATCGCCACCGACAACGAGGAGGCGCGCGCCCGGCTGGGCGGGCTGGCCGATGCCTTCCTGATGCATGACCGGCCGATCCACACGCGCTGCGACGATTCGGTCGTGCGCACGTTCGACGGCCGCGCCTACCCGCTGCGCCGCGCCCGCGGCTACGCGCCCTACCCGGTGCACCTACCCTGGCTGGCGGCCTCGATCCTGGCCGGAGGCGCCGAGCTGAAGAACGCCTTCTGCCTGACGCGCGGCGACTACGCCTTCGTCAGCCACCACATCGGCGACCTGGAAAACTGCGAGACGCTGCGCTCGTTCGAGGACGGCGTCGAACACTACGAGCGCCTGTTCCGCGTGCGCGTCGAAGCACTGGCGTACGACCTTCACCCGGACTACCTGGCGACGCGCTACGTGCGCGAGCGGGCTGCGCGCCAGGGCCTGCCCGCGTTCGGCGTCCAGCACCACCACGCTCACATTGCCGCCTGCATGGCCGAACACGGCCTGTCCGGGGATCGGCCGGTGATCGGTGCGGCGTTCGACGGCACCGGCTACGGGGATGATGCCAGCGTGTGGGGAGGCGAGTTCCTGTTGGCCGACTACGCCGGCTACTCGCGCCTGGGTTACCTGCAGCCGATCGAGATGCCGGGGGGCGAGGCGTGTATCCGCCAGCCGTGGCGCCTGGCGCTGGCCTGGCTGCGCCGCGCTGGCATCAACTGGGAGGACGACCTGCCGCCCGTCGGCGCCGCGGACCCGGCGGCGCGCCGTGTGGTATCGAACCTGCTGACCGCGGCGCAGGGTGGGGGGAGGGGTCGACAGCCAGTCACGTCCAGCATGGGCCGGCTGTTCGACGCCGCGGCGGCGCTGATCGGTGTGCGCCAGAGCGTCAACTACGAGGCCCAGGCGGCCATCGAGCTGGAAGCGCTGGTCGATCCCGCGGAGAGCGGGGAGTACGCCTTTGGGCGCTTGGGAGCGATCCTCGACCCACAGCCTCTGATCCAGGCGCTCGTCGCCGATCGACGGGCGGGGGTCTCAGCCCCGCGCCTGGCGGCCCGCTTCCATCGCGGCGTAGCCGGCATGGTGGCGGCCATGTGCGCCGACCTGCGCCTGGAGACCGGCGTCACCACGGTCGCTTTGAGCGGCGGAGTCTGGCAGAATCTGACCTTGCTGACCGACACGGTGGGCCGCCTGCACCGGGACGGCTTCACGGTACTGACGCACACGCAGGTTCCGGCGAACGACGGGGGCATCGCCCTCGGGCAGGCGATGGTGGCGGCGGCGGCGCTGCGCCTCGGCTCGCGCAGGACGAACCGCGGAGGCTCACGCGCCGCGGCCTAGGGTCGGACCGCGCACGGCTTGGGAGGTGGGGTATGTGTCTCGCGGTACCAGGCAAGATCACGGAGATCTACGTCCGGGACGGGCTGACGATGGGGCGCCTGGACTTCGGGGGTGTGGCGCGTGAGGCCTGCCTGACCTACGTGCCGGAAGCCCGCGTCGGCGACTACGCCATCGTACACGTCGGCTTCGCGCTCAACCTGCTGAGTGAGACCGAGGCGCAGGCTACGCTCGACACGCTGCGCCAGATCGTCGACTTCGGTGAGTCGCAGCCTGGAGCCGGGGAGTCGGAGTGAAGCACCTCGACGAGTACCGCGACGCTACCCTGGTCCGAGGCGTGCTGGCTGACCTGCATCGCCGGGTCACGCGCCCGTGGGTGATCATGGAAATCTGTGGCGGCCAGACGCACTCGATCGTGCGCCACGGCCTGGACCAGCTCCTGCCCGAGGCGATCGAGCTCGTGCACGGTCCCGGCTGTCCGGTGTGCGTCACGTCGCTCGAATTGATCGACAAGGCCCTGGTGATCGCTGCCCACCCGGATGTGATCTTCACTTCCTACGGCGACATGCTGCGCGTCCCGGGGTCGGGGCGGGATCTGTTCGCCGTGCGAGCCTCCGGCGGCGACGTGCGCGTCGTGTACTCCCCGCTGGATGCCGTGCGATTGGCGCAGGAAAACCCGGACCGGCAGGTGGTGTTCTTCGCCATCGGCTTCGAAACGACCGCGCCGGCCAACGTCATGAGTGTCCTCCAGGCGAAAGCCATGGGGCTGCGGAACTACAGCGTGCTCGTCTCGCACGTGTGCGTCCCGCCGGCCATGCACGCCATCCTGGGTTCGCCGCACAACCGGGTCCAGGCCTTCCTGGCGGCTGGGCACGTATGCACGGTGATGGGCTATTGGGAGTACGAACCGATCGCGCGCCGCTACCAGGTGCCGATTGTCGTCACCGGCTTTGAGCCTCTCGACCTGGTCCAGGGGATCCGTCAGGCAGTGGAGCAGCTCGAGAACGGGCGGGCGGATGTCGAGAACGCCTACTCCAGGGTTGTCACCCGGGAGGGCAATCCCGCCGCCCAGCAGGTGATTGCCCAAGTGTTGGAAGTCTGCGATCGCAACTGGCGCGGGATCGGCCGCATCCCGGCCAGCGGATGGAAGCTGCGCCCGGAGTTCGCCGAGTTCGACGCCGAGCTTCGCTTCGAAGTTCAGGGGTTGCGTTCGGAGGAGTCGCCGCTGTGCATCGCCGGTCAGATCCTGCAGGGTCTGCGCCGGCCGGGCGACTGCTCGGCTTTTGGCCAGGCGTGCACGCCGGAGCATCCGTTGGGTGCTACGATGGTGTCCTCCGAGGGCGCCTGCGCCGCGTACTATCGCTATGGGCGCAGCAGCGGACGCGCCGGAGCTGAGGATCCACGGGGCACGAGTGAAATGAAGGATAGGCTGTGATGGGCGCAGACGACGGGGTTCCCGCGATGGAGGGTGCAGTCTGCCCGCTTCCGCTGCCCCACGAGGTCACCGTCGTGCTTGGGCACGGCAGCGGCGGGCAGATGACGCATGACCTGGTGGCGCGCCACTTCCGCCGAGTCCTGGCGAACCCAACGCTGGAGCAGGGGGATGACGCCGCCGTGCTGCCGGTTCCGCAGGGTCCCGGACGGCTGGCGGTGACAACCGATGCCCACATTGTGGCGCCACTGTTCTTCCGGGGCGGCGACATCGGCCGGCTGGCCGTGTGCGGCACGGTGAACGACCTGGCGGTCATGGGAGCGCGCCCGCTGTGGCTGACCGCTTCCTTCATCCTGGAGGAGGGGCTGCCGCTGACGACGCTCGATCGGGTCATCGAGTCGATGCACGTTGCGGCGGAAGAGGCGGGCGTCATCCTGGTCGCCGGCGACACGAAGGTCGCTGAGCGCGGCAAGGCCGACGGCGTGTTCATCTCAACCGCCGGCGTCGGCTGGGTCGCGGAAGGGCGCGACCCGAGCGGCCGGCATGCGCGTCCTGGCGATGTGGTCCTGGTCTCCGGGCCGCTGGGGGACCACGGCATCGCCGTCCTCGAAGCGCGTGGCGAGCTCGGGTTGGCCAGCGACATCCAATCGGATGTGGCTCCGATCCACGGGCTGGTCGAGGCGCTGTACGACGCCGGCACCGAGGTGCACGTGCTCCGCGACCCGACCCGCGGCGGGCTGGCCACGACGCTGAACGAGATCGCCCGGCAGAGCAACGTGGGGATTGAGCTGGAGGAGACCGCCATTCCGGTTCGGCCGTCGGTTCAGTCCGCCTGTGAGCTGCTGGGAATGGACGCGCTGTACGTGGCCAACGAGGGCAAGCTGGTGGTCATCGCTGCCGCAGCGGAGGCCGAGACGGCACTGGCGGCGTTGCGCCGCACGCGCTACGGCGAGCAGGCCTGCGCAATCGGCCGCGTCCTCGCACAACCGGCGGGCAAGGTCCTCATGCGAACGGCCATTGGCGGCACACGCATCGTCGACATGCTGGCCGGCGAGATGCTGCCGCGCATCTGCTGAAAAGCCGGCCGCGGCGATGGTCGCCGCAAGGCAGGCCATCAACCCGGGCGGAGGCAGCATGATCCCAGACCAATGGTACGCAGTCCTCGAATCGCAGGAGGTGCCGTGGGGCCGGCCGGTCGGGGTGACGCGGTTCGGCGAGCCGCTGGTCTTCTGGCGCACGGCAAACGGCGACCCGGTGTGTATGCGCGATGCCTGCCCGCACCGCGGCGCGGCCCTCTCGGTGGGGCGGCTGGGACAGGACTGCATCGAGTGCCCGTTCCACGGTTTCACCTTTGACTCCACGGGACGATGCACGCTGATACCGGCCAACGGGCGGGCGGCGGATGTGCCCAAAGCGTTCCGGGCGGCGACCTACCCGGCACGCGACGCCCACGGATTCATCTGGGTCTGGTGGGGCGACGTGGCGAGGGTTACGCCGGAGATCCCCTGGTTCGACTCGATCGATGACACGTTTTCCTACGGCACGATTCGGGATCACTGGCCGGTGCACTACTCGCGCGCCATCGAGAACCAGCTGGATGTCGTCCACCTGCCGTTTGTCCACGCCACGACCATCGGGCGCGGGAACCGGACGCTGGTGCATGGTCCGGTCGTGCGCTGGGAGGATCTCTCCGGCCTGCCGCGGGGCCAGATGGACATCTGGGTCTACAACGACTTGGATCGCGGGCAGTCGACGCGCCGGCCAGAGGATCTCGGTGAGCCTTCGCGCCGCCCGTTCCTGCAGTTCCACTTCCCCAACACCTGGCACAACTGGATCTCCGACGATGTGCGTGTGATGGCCGCCTTCGTGCCGATCGACGAAACCAACACCCGTATGTACGTTCGCTTCTACCAGCGTGTGGTGCGCCTGCCCGGCCTGCGGGAGCTATTCAACCTGGCGTCGCTGCCGGCGAACCGGGTGATCCTCAACCAGGATAAGCGGGTGGTGCGGACGCAAGTCCCGAAGCGAAGCGACCTGCGCATGGGGGAGAAGTTGATCCAGGGGGACGGCCCGATCATCGCCTACCGTCGGCGGCGCAGCGAGCTGCGCGGTGAGAGGGGCGGTTAGGCGGCGGCGTTCCGGCGTTCGAGGCCGCTGATCCTGCCAAGGCTCCTGTCGAATACCTAGAAAGCCCAGCGCCGGCGGATGCCGGCGCTGAAGCATGTACGCCCAGCATGGGCGCTGACTAGGAAGGTGGAAGTCCTTCCCGGGGGTTGATGGCACCCACCGTAGCCAAGGGCAAGGGCGTCGTCGTGAGGCGGGGTCCGGAGGAAGCCGGAGGCAAAA
>Ga0315295_10000275_pt1 | contig 43433 bp, 45 predicted proteins | sample YL17G14_0_MG_FD_204453 | JGI IMG/M metagenome (GOLD analysis project Ga0315295, IMG submission 204453) | Sediment microbial communities from Yellowstone Lake, YNP, Wyoming, USA - YL17G14_0 | ecosystem: Environmental > Aquatic > Freshwater > Lake > Sediment | place: USA: Wyoming | collected...
GCCCTACAGCCCCGACCTCAATCCGATCGAACAGGCTTTTGCAAAGCTCAAAACCTTGCTCCGAAAAGCTGCCGAGCGAACCGTCGAAAAGACATGGCAGCGTATCGGAGCCCTACTCAACGCCTTCCCCCCACAGGAATGCGCCAACTACTTCAGAAACTCGGGATACGCTTCAATGTAGATGGACCATGCTCTAGGACATGGCAGCCCATCAACAAGACAGCGAACACGGCCGACTTGAAGACCACCGGATAAATGATCGGCTTGGATTTCAAATTATCGGCAAGCTTGAATGCCTCGCTCGCCGTCAGTTCCAAGATCGTGAATGGTTCACCTCCCAATGCAATCAGCGTCGTGCCGATCCAGCCTTGGACGCCAAAATGATGGTGGTTGAGAAGCGCGGCCGGCCGCTCAATGATTGATCGGAACGTATTTCGTTCTCCGGACGAAAAACAGCCGATAGAGCTCGTGCTCGCCGATGTCGCGGCTAATCTCGCTGAAGGCGAAGAATGGCATCAGCACCACAAACATAGTGAGCCCGATAATAAAAATCTTGATTGCCGTTTCGCCCGCGAGATGGGACACGCTGCTCGCGAAACCGCCACCGTGCCAAAAGCCAACGGCGATTTCCTCTAGAGCATGGCAGCCCATCAACAAGGCAGCGAAAACGGCCGACTTGAAGACCACCGGATAAATGATCGGCTTGGATTTCAAATTATCGGCAAGGTTGAATGCCTCGCCAAGCAGCATGAACTTGGCGAGAACGAGGGCATTCACGATGGCGAAGCCTTGGCCCAGGCTAAGGCTGGGTTCATTCAAGATAATCGATTTGTGCAGGGCGAAGAGGCTGAGCAACACCAAGAGATAGAGAAATACAATAACGAAGCGCTTGGCCTCGTTAACGGCTCGCTCCTCGAGTTCCGGCGCGGTCTGCATCGCTTCTCCTTACGTTTCTGTCAGCGCCGCACGGACCGCTTGTAGATCGCGCAGCGGGGCTTCGTCGAGCGTAGGGAACTTCGGATCGATCTCCTCCAGCCGCTCAACGATCGCCGCGGCGACGACGAGGCGGGTGAACCACTTATGGTCGGCGGGCACCACGTGCCATGGCGCGTCCGCTGTCGCCGTCGCGCGGATCATGTCTTCATAGGCTCCCATGAGCTGATCCCACAGTTTGCGCTCGCCCACATCGCCCGCGTTGAACTTCCACCGCTTGGTCGGATCGTCGATGCGTGCGAGCAGGCGCTTCTGCTGCTCCTTTTTGGAAACATGCAGGAAGAACTTGATCGGCACGATGCCGTTGCGGGAGAGGTGCAGCTCGAAGGCATTGATTTCCTCGTAGCGATCTTGCCAGATGTGCTTTGTGATCATCTTGGGCGGCAGGCTCTGGAGCTCGAGCAGCTCCTTGTGCACGCGCACCACCAGCACCTCCTCGTAATAGGAGCGGTTGAAGATGCCGATATGTCCGCGCCGGGGCAGCGCCACATTGCCGCGCCACAGGAAATCGTGATCGAGCTCGAGCTGGCTCGGCGCCTTGAAGGGATGCACCTCGCATCCTTGCGGATTGACGCCAGACATCACGTGCTTGATCACGCCGTCCTTTCCCGCCGCATCCAGCGCCTGCAGGATGATGAGGATCGCGTAAGTGTGGTCGGCGTAAAGCCGCTCCTGCAAGGCCGACAGGCGTTTGACGCCTTCGGCGAGCAGCGCCTTGGCCTCAGCCTTCTCGATGTCGATCCCGCAGGTGTCGCCGGGATCGAAATCGGCGATCCGGAAACCGCTGCCTTTGCGAATGCGATAGCGCTTGATGATGTCAGATGGGAGCATCGTTCCACCATGAGAATAGCCCGGCACTGCTCAGGCTAACGCATCATGTTGGGCTTTGGCTACGCTGTCGGTCCTGCGCAAGTGCTCTGCGGCACTATCGCCGTACCGTGCCATTGAGTTCCCGCCGGCCGCCGGGTATCAGACCGTTATGTCCTCAACCCCCGTCCCAAGCCTTGCTGCCGAGCGTCTGGGCGAGACTGAGCTGCCGGCCAAGCAGGCGCGCGCCTTGCGCATCTGGCTTGGCGTCGTTGCGCTTCTCGTCGTCGCGATGATCTTGGTCGGGGGCGCCACGCGTCTCACCGATTCCGGGCTCTCCATTACCGAATGGCAGCCGATCATGGGGGCGGTGCCGCCGCTCTCGGTCGGCGCGTGGCAAAAGGCATTCGAGGCCTATCAGAAGATCCCGGAATATTTGGAGCTGAAGCGGGGCATGAGCCTCGATGAGTTCAAGGCTATCTATTGGTGGGAATGGGGGCATCGCTTCCTCGGCCGCCTGATTGGCTTCGCCTTCCTCCTCCCATTTGTCGCCTTCTGGAGTGCGGGCTTCATTCCCCGCGCATTATTGCCGCGGCTGCTCGGCCTGTTCGTGCTTGGCGGGCTGCAGGGCGCCGTCGGCTGGTACATGGTGAAGAGCGGCCTCGTCGCCCGCGTCGATGTGAGCCAATACCGGCTCGCCGCGCATCTCGGCATCGCCGTGCTGATCCTGGGCTATACGCTTTGGCTCTTGTTCGATCTCGGCGCGGAAAAGGAGAAGCAGACGAGGTCACGGTCCCGGCCCGCAGCGTGGATTGCCGCTTCCGTGCTCACGCTAATCTATCTGCAGGTCTTGGCGGGCGCCCTTGTAGCGGGCCTGGACGCCGGCCTCGGTTTCAATACCTGGCCGCTCATCGCCGGGGCCTTCGTGCCTGAAGGTCTTGCGGCGCTGTCGCCTTCATACCTCAATCTGTTCGAGAACCCGCTCACCGTCCAATTCGATCACCGCATGCTGGGCTATAGCGTGGTGCTCGCAGCTCTCGCCCAGGCCGCGTGGCTCGCTACCCGCAGTAAATCTCCGGCCCTTGTCGCAAGCGCATCGGCCGTGGTCTACCTTGCGCTCCTGCAAGCCACGCTCGGTGTCTGGACGCTGCTGCTGGCCGTGCCCATTCCGCTGGGGCTTGCCCACCAGGCTGGCGCCATCGCCGTCTTTGCCGTGGCGCTGCATCACCTTTGGCTTGCTGGCAAGCCCTTCGCCTATACGCGTGAGGTTCAGACCGCCACAAGCGCCTGATCGAGGTCGGCGATAATGTCGCCGACATCTTCCAGGCCGACCGACAGCCGCACCACGTCGGGGCCGGCGCCCGCACGCACACGCTGCTCATCGGAGAGCTGCCGATGCGTGGTCGAGGCCGGGTGGATGATCAGGCTCCGCGTATCGCCGATATTGGCGAGATGGCTGAACAGCGTGACATTGCTCACGAGCCTCACGCCTGAATCATAACCGCCCTTGAGCCCGAAGGTGAACACCGCGCCTGAACCGAGCGGACAATAGCGCTTGGCCAGAGCATGGAATTTATTGCCGGGGAGCCCCGCATAATTCACCCAGGCCACCTTGTCGTGCCCGGACAACCACTCCGCCAAGGCGAGCGCATTATCGCAGTGCCGTTGCATGCGCAACGGGAGCGTCTCGATCCCCGTCAAAATAAGGAAGGCGTTGAACGGCGCGATGGCGGGGCCGAGATCGCGCAACGAGAAAACGCGGCAGGCAATGGCGAAGGCGAAATTGCCGAAGGTTTCGGCGAAGGTGACGCCGTGATAGCTGGGCGACGGCTCCGACAGAGTGGGATAGCGCCCGCTTTTCAGCCAATCGAAAGTGCCGCAATCGACGATCGCTCCGCCGATCGAATTGCCATGACCGCCCAGGAACTTGGTCAGCGAGTGCACGATGATGTCGGCGCCATGCTCGATGGGCCGGACCAGATAGGGGGTGGCCAGCGTATTGTCGACGATCAGCGGCACACCCGCTTCCTTCGCGACCGCGGCGATTGCGGCGATGTCGGTAATTATGCCGCCTGGATTGGCGATCGACTCGACGAAGATGGCTTTGGTCTTCGGCGTCAGCGCCGCGCGGAAGCTCTCCGCATCGTCGGTGTCGGCGAAGCGCACGTTCCAGCCGAATTTCTTGAAGGACTGGGTGAATTGATTGATCGACCCGCCATAGAGCTGGCGCGCGGCGATGAACTCGTCGCCAGGCTCGAGCAGCGCGTGAAAGACGAGCGCCTGCGCGGCGTGGCCCGAGGCCACGGCAAGCGCGGCGGTGCCGCCCTCAAGCGCCGCAACCCTCTCCTCGAGCACGGCCTGGGTCGGATTCGTGAGGCGCGTGTAGATGTTGCCGAAGGTCTCGAGGTTGAACAGCGCCGCGGCGTGGTCCACGTCCTCGAAGACATAGGACGCGGTCTGATAGATCGGCGTAATCCTGGCGCCGGTGGCGGGGTCTGGGTGGGCGCCGGCGTGGATTGCCAGGGTGTTGAAGCCGGGCTTGCGTTCGGCTGACATCGTGTTCGTCTCCAGGCTGGTTGTGGGGCGCGATTTTAGCAAGCGCGCCGCCAAGGCGCGCGAACCGATATGGGGCGCGCTCAATCGCTATTGTTGATGGTGATGATCTCGTATTTCGGCGCCGTGTCGGCGCCGAAATTCCGAAGCCAGATGTTGCGGCTACCCTCGCCGACCATGATCCCCTGCCAATTCTCGAAGATGTCATTCGGGTCTTGGGCAATCAGTTTCGCTTTTAGCTCCGGGCCGATGACCGTTGCATAATGTTGGAGGAACCAAGTCTTGCTGCGAATGAGCTTTGCACTTTTTCCATAGTACCGGACAGGAAAGTGCATATGCGCAACAAGCCAATTCTTTTCGTCGGTTCTGACGGCATCTTGCAGCTCCGCAACAAGAGCGCTTTTTGGATTCGTGGCGGACTCCGCGAGAGCAGCGTCGGCACCAACGGCGATCAGCACGACAATGGCGCTCGCCAGGCAACGCCACGCGCGCATCGTCACGCCCTATGTTTCAGCGTGCCGCCCTTGCCAAACAGATGCGGCTTGCGGTTGTCGATCAGGCAGCGGTTGACCCCCACCCAGCCGATTTCGCCGGAAAGCCGGCCATACTCGATCTTCGGGCAGCGGTTCATGACGACCTTCAGCCCGGCATCTTCGGCGAGTGTCGCTGCCTCGTCATTGCGGACGCCGAGCTGCATCCACACCACCTTGGCGCCGATCGCAATTGCCTCGCGCGTGACGAGGAGGGCGGCTGCTGAATTGCGGAAGATGTCGACCACCTCGACCGGCCCTTCAATGTCGGCCAGCGACGCATAGATCTTCTGCCCAAGGAGCAGCTCGCCCGCGTAAACCGGATTGACGGGGATGACCCTGAAACCCTTGGCCATGAGATACTTCATGGCGAAATAGCTCGGGCGCGACGGCGTCGGGCTCGCACCCACAAACGCAAAGCTGCGGCAGCTGGTGAGAATGCCCCTGATATAGGCGTTGCTATAGGTGTCGTGATTCATACCGCGCCGCGCGAGCCCGCAAGCCGGTCGGGCCGGCAACGGTGCCAACAAGCAAGCGAAAGCCAAAATCGCGCCGTGCCGACACGCGAGCGGCACGGCGCGAGCGACCCTAGTTAGGGTTTTGTCTCTGCCCCACCTGGCGAGGCCGGCTCGGCGGGCTTTGCCTCGCCAGCCGGCTTCTCCCCGTCGCTTGGCGCCGTTGACTCCTGCTTCTTGTTGGCCTTGCCCGGCTTTGCCTCTTTCGGCTTTGCAAGTGACTCCTTGCAAGCCGCGCTCACCTCTCCGACGTGCTCCTTCAGGCAATCTCTGACCTTCTTGCCGGATGCCTTCGCATCCTTGCAGAACTTGGCCTTGTCTTCCTTACACCCGCTGTTCTTGGCTATAGCCGCGGTCGGTACCAAGAACGCGATCATGATTAATGCGATGAGCTGCTTCATGCGTGTCGACTCCAATGCTTACGTAAGACTAATGACGGGGTCCATACCCGAACCGGCGATTGCACAACAAGGCACGGAATCGCAAATGACGGGGCAGGCTGTCAGGTGTGCCAGAATATAGGTGATCGAATAAGGCGAGACTAGGCCAATCAGATGCCAGAAGAGTCAACGCGGCCAAAGTGGCTGCCTCTTCTCCAGGAAAGCGCCGATCCCTTCCTCGGCCTCGGCATGGAGCATGTTCTCCACCATGACAGACGAGGCGTAAGCGTAGGCCTCTTCGAGCGGCATCTCCAACTGGCGATAAAACGCCTCCTTACCGATTTTCAGCGTTGCCTTTGGCTTGGTCGCGATCAGGCGGCCAAGCTCTATCGCCTCATTCACGGTCTGATCGGGCGGGACCACCCGATTGACGAGCCCAAGCTCCTTGGCCTCAAGCGCTGTCGCCATGTCGCCAAGCAGCAACATCTCCATCGCGGCCTTGCGCGACAGATTACGGCTGAGCGCAACCATGGGGGTGGAGCAAAAGAGGCCGATATTGACCCCGGGCGTGGCAAAGCGCGCCTCGCTGCTGGCCACGGCGAGATCACACGCCGCAACGAGTTGGCAACCTGCCGCCGTCGCCATCCCGTTCACCGCCGCGATGACCGGCTTCGGTGAGTGGACGATCGACAGCATCAGCCTGGAGCAGGCATCAATGATCTTCGCAAAATAGGCGCTGCCGCCATCGACATCGTGCCGATGCGCGGTCAGCTCCTTAAGATCGTGCCCCGAGGAGAAGGCTGATCCCGCGCCGGTGATGACGATGGCGCGAACAGCGTCGGCGACGCCCAACGCGGCAACGGCAGCGGAAAGTGCCCCGATCAGCTCTTCGGACAGGCAATTGCGCGCTTCGGGCCGATTGAGAGTGAGTAACGCGACCGGCCCATGGTCCGCACGCGACAGCGAGGCGCAGCTTAGGTCGCGTTGCAGCTCCATGTCTTTAGTCCGAACCTGTTCCATGATTGCTGCTGTACCAGCTCACGGTTCCGAAGGGTAGGCTCAAGTCGGCGGCGTTTTTGCCATGGAAAACTTTTCAACACTATCAAAGGCGACCGACTGGAAACATGTGGTATCATGCTACCACTCCGGTAATCATCGGAACTAGCTCGATATTTCCGCTTCCATCTTGACCATTACGTGAGGAGCGGCTAGAAGCCGCCAACCCGGTCGGGAGAGCGATACGCCATGAAAACCTTCTCAGCGAGACCCAAGGACATCGAGAAGTCCTGGATTCTTATCGATGCCAATGGACTCATCGTTGGCCGGCTTGCGGCCCTGATTGCCACGAGGCTCAGGGGCAAGCATAAGCCGAGCTTCACGCCGCATATGGATTGCGGCGACAATATCATCGTCATCAATGCCGATAAGGTCGTGCTGACGGGCAACAAGCGCGCTGACAAGGTCTATTACTGGCATACCGGTTATCCGGGCGGCATCAAGAGCCGCACCGCCGCAAAGATCTTGGACGGCAAGCATCCCGAGCGGGTGTTGCATAAGGCGGTGGAGCGAATGGTGCCCCGCGGCCCCCTTGGCCGCAAGCAGATGAAGAACCTGCGCATCTACACCGGTGCAGAGCATCCCCACGAGGCGCAAACCCCGACGACGATCGATATCGCTGCCCTCAATACCAAGAACGCAAGGAGCGCTTGAAGCGATGGCCAATCCTGAGGTGAGGACGCTCGAGGACCTGGGCCCGCTAAAGGGCGATAGCGCCGCGACCCAAACCCGCATTTATGAGCGGAAGGTCGACGTCAAAGGCCGCGCCTACGCCACCGGCAGACGCAAGGATGCCGTTGCCCGCGTTTGGGTAAAGCAGGGCCCGGGCAAGATCACGGTGAACGGCAGAGACCACGTCGCTTATTTCGCGCGTCCCGTGCTGCAAATGATCCTGAAGCAGCCTCTGGTCGCCGCCAAGCGCGAGGGCCAGTTCGACGTCGTTTGCACGGTGAAAGGCGGCGGCCTATCGGGACAGGCGGGCGCGGTCCGCCACGGCATTTCGAGGGCGCTGACCCACTTCGAGCCAGAGCTTCGCGGCGTGCTGAAAAAGGGTGGCTTCCTCACCCGAGACGCGAGGACGGTCGAGCGAAAGAAGTACGGCAAGGCCAAGGCCCGCAAGAGCTTCCAGTTCTCGAAGCGCTAGCGCGCGTCTCGCCCCAGCCGTCTTCAGTCGCAAGCTTGCGGGTGCGCACTGGCGCATCACGCCTGCTTTCGCAAACCTCCAAATTCGGCTAAGCCCGCGTGGAGCACGCCAACCGCTTGCGCGGCTCCAAGAGTGTCGATCATGGCTGCAAATACCAAGATTAGAGCTGCGGTGCTTGGCGCCAGCGGCTATACCGGCGCCGATCTGATCCGGCTTACCGCCCGCCACCCTAACATCACCGTCACCACGCTGATCGCCAAGGGCCATGCCGGGCAGATGCTGGCGCACGTCTTCCCGCATCTGGCAAGCCTCGACCTGCCTCCGCTTATCACCTCCGATCAGGTCGATTGGGACGACGTCGACGTCGTCTTTTGCGGCCTGCCTCATGGCACCGCCCAAAGCGAGATCGCGAAGCTCCCGGAGCGCGTCAAAATCATCGACATGTCGGCGGATTTCCGGCTGCGCGACGCCTCCGTCTATGCCGAGTGGTATGGGGGAGAGCACACCGCCCCCCAGCTGCTGAAAAGCGCCGTGTACGGACTAACCGAGCGTTACGCGGATACGATCAAGACCGCGCGTCTCGTCGCCTGTCCCGGCTGTTATCCGACCGCCGTGCTGCTTGCGCTACTGCCGCTGTTGCAGGCCAAGCTGATCGAGGCCGACGATCTGATCATCGACGCGAAATCCGGGGTGTCGGGCGCTGGCCGCACGCTCAAGCAGAACATCCTGTTCGCGGAAGCCGGCGAGGGGCTCTCGCCTTACGGCATTGGCAGCCACCGGCATGTGCCGGAGATCGAGCAGGAGCTTGGGGCTGTCGCGGGCGGACCCGTTACCGTCAACTTCACGCCGCACCTCGTGCCCATGAGCAGGGGCGAGCTCTGCACCTGTTATGTCCAGCTCGCCGGTCGCGCCAAGGCCGCCGATCTCCGGGAAGCGCTCGTCAAGGCCTATGCCGCGAGCCCCTTCGTGTGCGTGGTGGAGGACGGCGTGATCCCAGCCACGCAGCATGTGCGCGGCTCGAACTTCTGCCATATCGGCGTGTTCGCCGATCGCCTTACCGGCCGCGCCATCGTGGTTTCAGTCATCGACAATCTGGTGAAGGGCTCGGCCGGTCAGGCGCTGCAAAATTTCAACCTGATGCATGGCTTCGACGAGACGCTTGGGCTCGAGCAGCTCCCGCTGTTCCCCTAGCTCAGCCGCTAGCCGGCGTTGCAAGAGTGAGTCTTCTCCAACGGCGAAGCGCGACGACCGTCCAAGCCGCCTCCATAAGACCAAAAGGCCACGCCCCCTGAAGAAAGCCGTAGACCGAGCCGGCTGCGCAGGCGCTAGCGAAGGCGAAGGTGAACCAGGGACTGCGGTGCTCCAGCGCATAGAACAGGAGCATTGCGCCCATCGACACTAAGCCGAACAGGGTCAGTCCGTCGAGCTGCATACGCGCCGCTCCACCGCTAGAGTCGGGTCCTCACATAGGACCCCGGCGCGTCCTCGATCGGCTGAAGTGGCCCGGCTGACGGATCGCGTGCCGGCACCTTTGGTCCGGACAGGGCGGCGAGCCAGCCTGCCCAGTCGGGCCACCACGAGCCCGGCGTCTCGGTCGCCGTCGCCATCCAATCGGTAAGCGATGCCGCAGGACCGCCACTCCAGAACTGGTACTTCTTCCTGGCCGGCGGATTGACAACGCCGGCGATATGCCCGGAGCCCGCCATGACGTAGCGTACCGGTCCACCGAACAACTTGGAGCCGCGGAACACCGACGATGCCGGAGCGATGTGGTCTTCCTTGGTGGCAAGCTCATAGATCGGCATGGTGATGCGGCCGAGATCGAGCCGCACCCCATCGAGCACCATCTCGCCCTTGCTGAGGCGGTTCAGATGGTAGAACTCGCGCAAATAGAAGGCATGGTTGGCGGCCGGAAGCCGCGTCGAATCTGCGTTCCAATAAAGGAGATCGAACGGGAAGGGCTTCTTGCCGAGGAGGTAGTTGTTGACGACATACGGCCAAATCAGATCCCTCGGCCGCAGCATGTTGAACACTGCCGCCATACGCGAGCCGTCGAGATAGCCCTGCTCGGCCATCATCTCTTCGAGCGAGTTCAGCTGTGCATCGTCGATAAAGACGAGAAGGTCGCCCGCCTCGCTGAAGTCGACCTGCGCGGCAAGGAAGGTGGATGACGCGATCCGGTCGTCTTGCTTCGCGCTCATATAAGCGAGCGTCGAGGCAAGCAGCGTGCCGCCGACGCAATAGCCGAGCGCATTGATCTCACGCAGCCCCGTTTGCTGGTTGACGGCGTCGAGCGCGGCGAGGATGCCCTCGCGCATGTAGTCCTCGAAGGTCTTCTGTGCGAGACGCCCGTCGGGATTGACCCAAGAGACGGTGAACACCGTGAAGCCCTGATCAACCGCCCATTTGACGAAGCTCTTCTCCGGGACGAGATCGAGGATGTAGTATTTGTTGATCCACGGCGGCACGATAAGAAGTGGCCGCTCATAGACCTCGCCGGTGCTCGGGCTATATTGAACGAGCTGAATCAGATCGTTCTGGAAGACGATTTTGCCCGGAGTGACCGCGAGGTTCTTGCCGACCTCGAAGGCCGACAGATCGGTCTGGCTGATGCGTAAGAGGTCCTTCGAATGCTCGAGATCATGGGCCAAATGCGCCATGCCCTGGACGAGGTTCGCGGCGTTGGTGGCAATCGTGGCCCGCATCACCTCCGGATTCGTCAGCGCAAAGTTCGAAGGCGACATCGCGGCGAGCATCTGCTCCAGATAGAATAGCGCGCGCTTGCGGGTCTTGTCGTCCACGCCCTCGGTATTGCGGGTCAAGTCTTCGGCCCAGCGGGCGGTAAGCAGGTAGGCCTGCTTGCAGAAATCGAAATATTGGCTATTTGACCAGTCAGCGTCCTTGAAGCGGTTGTCGCCGGGGGCCGGCTCAATCACCGGCGTCACCTCTTCGCCCAGGAAGCGGCGAACCGAGCGGCCCCAAAGGTCGGCATAGCCCTTGAACAGCTCATTTTGCGCTGCGGCCAGTTTGCCGGGCTCGCTGACCCACTGGCGCGCGATCTCGCCGAGTAGTTTTGTTGCCTCGCCGGCCTCCGACGCCATGCTGTAGGGGCCAGAGCCGTTACCCCGCTCGGCCAGGCTGCCAAGCACCTTGGCGCCTTCATCGAACAGACGCACCATGTTCCGCGCCAGGGTGTCGAATTGTCCGAGTTGAGATTCTTCGGACTTGGCCCCGGTCATTGTTTTGTTGTTTTCCTGCATGAAAGGTCGCGCCCCTATTTTACCCCGGGTTAATCACAATGATGCCAAGGTAAGCGGAGCACCTAGCGAATTCGACGGCTCTCGTTTGACGGCTCATTGTGCTATGCAATATACTAAGGGGCTAGCGATTCCAATTACCTGGAAAATGGGAATAAAGATATCGGTTCGCCCATGCTGCGTTTGCTATTGAAACCTGACGCCTTCGTGCTTGTTGTCCTGCCAGTGCTCGCATTGGCTGGCTGCTCGGATACCTTGACGGCCGGCCAATCGGACACAAGCTTTGCCACCTCCTCCAAGAGCTATGACAAGACCCTGACCCCGGAACAGCGAAAGGCCGCGATCTCCGACTTGCAGACCGCGCAGGCCAAACGCCAGGTAGAGGCAACCGCTCAGGGCGATGCTGCGGCCTCCCCGCACCCGGCTCAGTCGCAGAACTAGGATTTGGCGCGAAGACTAGGGCTTCTTGCCCCGGGTCCCGTTTTTGTGGTTCAAAGGCCTACCCGTTAGGCAGGCAGGACGCCCCGGTTGGGACAGCGGGACTCGAAATTCGATCGTGAATAGCGATTTCCACAGAATCAAGCGGCTGCCGCCCTACGTCTTCGAGCAGGTCAACAAGCTCAAGGCGCAAGCCCGCGCGCGCGGCGAGGACATTATCGATTTCGGCATGGGCAATCCCGACATGCCGACCCCCGATCATATCGTGCAGAAGCTGATCGAGACGGTGCGCGACACCCGCACGAGCCGCTACTCCGCCTCGCGCGGCATCCAGGGGTTGCGGCGAGCGCAAGGCGCCTATTACGAGCGCCGCTTCGGGGTGAAGCTCAATCCTGAAACGGAGATAGTCGCCACGCTCGGCTCGAAGGAAGGCTTCGCCAACATGGCTCAAGCCATCACCGCGCCGGGCGACGTCGTGCTCGCCCCGAACCCAACCTATCCGATCCATGAGTTCGGCTTCATCATGTCGGGCGGCGCCATCCGGCATTTGCCGGCCGCGACCGATTCCACCTTCATGACCTCCCTTAGCCGGGCGGTGAAGCATTCGGTGCCGAAGCCCTCGGCGCTCGTTCTGAATTATCCGGCCAATCCCACTGCGGTCGTCGCCAATCTCGATTTTTATCGGGAGGTCGTGGCCTTCGCCAAGAAGCACGATCTGATCGTGCTTTCCGATCTTGCTTATGCCGAGATCTATTTTGAAGGCGAGCCGCCGCCCTCGATTCTTCAGATTCCCGGCGCCATCGACATCGCCGTGGAATTCACGACGCTGTCCAAGACTTACGCCATGCCTGGTTGGCGCATGGGCTTTGCCGTCGGCAATGAACGCCTGATCGGGGCGTTGACGCGGGTGAAGTCCTATCTCGACTATGGCGCCTTCACGCCCATCCAGGTCGCCGCCACCGCGGCCTTGAATGGACCGCAAGACTGCATCGAGGAGATCCGTGGCATCTACCGCCGCCGCCGGGACTGCCTTGTCGATGCCCTGAGCCGATCCGGCTGGCCGATCCCTTCGCCGCCGGCAACTATGTTCGCCTGGGCGCCGATCCCCGACATGTTCGCCCATTTGGGTTCGCTCGAATTCTCGAAGATGCTGTTGGAGAACGCCGGGGTCGCGGTGTCGCCGGGGGTGGGTTTTGGCGAATATGGCGAGGGCTATGTGCGCATCGCCCTCGTCGAGAACGAGCAGCGGATCCGCCAAGCGGCCCGGAACATACGAAAATTCCTCGCCGAATCGGCCAAAAGCCTCCACAACGTCATTCCTATTGCGTCGAAGGCGACGAGGACGCTCTGATCCTCCAATGACGGAGCCTCTTAAACTTGGTGTCGCCGGGCTCGGCACGGTGGGCGGCGGACTTCTGCGGCTGCTCGCGGAGCACGGCCCCACACTTGCCGCCCGTATCGGCCGGCCGATCGAAATCGTGGCCGTCTCGGCGCTCAACCGGCGCAAGAAACGCGACGCCGACATTTCGGGCTTCCGTTTTGTGGACGATCCCGTGGCGCTCGCGCAGGATCCCTCGATCGACGTTTTTGTCGAGCTGATCGGCGGCGAGAGTGGGGTCGCACGGAACTCGGTCGAGGCCGCACTCCGCGCCGGCAAGCACGTCGTCACCGCCAACAAGGCCCTGCTCGCCCATCACGGCGCAGCTCTCGCCGCACTTGCCGAGAAGCATGGGGTAGCGCTGAGTTTCGAGGCGGCCGTGGCCGGCGGCATTCCCGTGGTCAAGGCGATGCGCGAGAGCTTGCAAGGCAACGCCATCACCCGCGTCTATGGCATCCTCAACGGCACCTGCAATTACATCCTGACCTTAATGCTGAAAGAGGGCAGGACCTTCGCCGACGTGCTGAAGGAAGCCCAGGCCCAAGGCTATGCAGAGGCCGATCCCACTTTCGATATCGGCGGCTTCGACACGGCCCACAAGCTCGCGCTGCTCACCACGCTCGCCTTCGGCACGCGCACATCGTTTGAGTCCGTCTACGTCGAAGGCATCGAGAACATCACCCCGGCCGACATCGAGGCGGCCGACGATCTTGGCTATCGCATCAAGCTGCTTGGTGTGGCGCTGCGTACCGATGGCGGCATCGAGCAACGCGTGCACCCGACCATGGTGCCGAAGCACACGGCCATCGCCGACGTCGACGGGGTCTCCAACTGCGTCGCCATCGACGGTGACTTCGTGGGCGCCATCATGTTGATCGGGCCCGGCGCGGGCGCCGGTCCGACGGCCTCATCGGTGGCGAGCGACCTCATCGACATTGCCCGGGGCCAGATCCTGCCGCCCTTTGTCACACGGGCGAAGGATCTGAAGCCGTACAAGAGGGCCCAGATGCGCACCCATGAAGGCGGCTATTACATCAGGCTGTCGGTGTACGACCGACCGGGCGCCTTTGCCGCGATCGCCAGCCGCATGGCCGAGCAGGGCATCTCCATCGAGAGTATCGTCCAGCGCCGCCGCCGCGCCGAGCTTCCAGGGTTCAGGCGCCAGGACGCGGGGTCGCCCGCAGCCGTGGTCATGGTCACCCATCAGACCACGGAGGCCGCGATCGGAAAGGCGCTCGCGGCCATCGAGCGCGACCGGCAAGTAGACGCTAAGCCCCAGATGATCCGCATTGAGAGGCTATGATAAGCATGCCTTGAGCACGTCGAGTTGCGCTCGGTGAGGGGAGGGCCCGCATTGGCAGACGCTCAACAAAGACCTGAGCTCGATCGCACCCTGAGCCTCGAAATCGTCCGGGTCACCGAAGGGACGGCGATCGCCGCCGCGCGGCTGCGCGGCCGGGGCGACGAGGCGGCTGCCGACTCTGCCGCGATCGTCGCCATGTATCGCGAGCTTGCACGCCTGCCGCTCCAAGGCGTCGTCGTCGTGGGCGAGGGCGAGGAAAGCGAAGCGCCGCTCCTCTATATCGGCGAGACGGTCGGCGCGGGATCGAGCTCCGGCCTTGAGGTCGATATCGCGGTCGATCCCATCGAAGGCTCGACGCTGGCCGCCAAGGCGTTGCCCAACGCGCTCGCCGTCATCGCCATCGCCGAGCGCGGCAGCCTGTTGAAAGTGCCTGTCATCTATATGGATAAGATCGCCATCGGGCCGGGCTACGCCGACGGCCTCGTCGATCTCGACGCTTCACCCGCCGACAATCTCGCCGCCCTTGCCAGGGCCAAGGGCGTGCCGGTCACCGAGATCGCCGCCTGCATCCTCGACCGCCCGCGCCACGCCAAACTGATCGAGGAAGTGCGCGCCGCGGGCGCGGCAGTGCACCTGATCGGCGATGGCGACATCGCCGGCGTGATCCACACCACCGAGCCGCAAGATACCGGCATCGACATCTACATGGGCGTAGGCGGCGCGCCGGAGGGCGTGCTCGCGGCGGCAGCGCTTTGCTGCATTGGCGGCCAGATCCAGGGGCGGCTCATAGCCACGAGCGAGCAGCAGCGCGAACGTGCGCACACCGCCGGTATCGTCGACTTTGACCGCAAATATACCATGCGGGACATGGCCTCTGGCGATGTGAGCTTCGCCGCCACCGGCATCACCGACGGCTCCTTGTTGGAAGGGGTACGGTTCACCCGGAACGCGATTTTCACCCATTCCGTGGTGATGCGGGCGCGGACCCACACCGTGCGCTGGATCAGGACCGAGTATCGCGACGCCGGTAAGCTCGACTGACCGGGGAAGGGCCGCGAATCAGCTAGGCTAGGCACCAAACCCTTGGGTGTGGGCAGGTGCTTCGAGCATGACGGCGGTTCTCAGTCATAAGATGGTGCAAGGCGCCGCTTCGCCGGCTTTCCTCGACGTGGAGCGTTCCACGCGGGGCTTACGCTGGGTCGAGCGTCTTGAGCCCTCCCGCATCTCGGCGGCAATGGCCATTGCGCAGGCGAATGGTCTGCCCGAGCTGCTTGGCCGTCTGCTCGCCGCGCGGGGCGCGGAGGCCGCCACGCTCTCCCACTACCTCGATCCGTCGCTCCGCCATCTCTTGCCCGATCCTTCGAGCTTGCAAGACATGGAGCGGGCAGCGGAGCGCTTCGCCCAAGCGATCCGGAACCATGAGCCCATCGCCGTCTTCGGCGACTACGACGTGGACGGCGCGGCGTCGGTGGCGCTGATCGAGCGATTTCTGCGCGCCCACGGCCAGGGCGTGACGACCTACATCCCCGACCGTCTCACCGAGGGCTACGGCCCGACGCCCGCGGCGCTAACCGGGCTCGCCGAGAATGGCGCGAAGCTTATCTTGACCGTCGACTGCGGCACCACGGCCGCTGCGGCGATCGAGGCGGCCGGCGCGAGCGGGGCTGAGATCATCGTCATCGACCACCATCAGGCCGATGAGGCGTTGCCCCCGGCCTTCGCGGTGGTGAACCCCAACCGGCAGGACGATCTTTCCGGCCAGGGCCATTTGGCCGCGGCAGGCGTGGTGTTCCTGTTTCTTGTCGCCGCCGCCCGGGTGCTCCGGCGCGATGGGTTTTATCGTGACGGGACGGAGCCTGATCTGCTCGGGCTGCTCGACCTCGTCGCACTCGCCACCGTCTGCGACGTGGTGCCGCTCAAAGGCGTGAACCGCGCGCTGGTAGCCAAGGGGCTGCAGGTCTTGCGGCTCAGGCACAATGCGGGCTTGCGGGCGCTTGCCGATGTCGCGCGCATCGATGCGGCGCCGACCTGCTACACGCTCGGTTTCATTTTGGGGCCGCGCATCAATGCCGGCGGCAGAGTGGGCGCGTCAGGCCTTGGCGCCAAGCTTCTCGCCTCGGACGACGAGATCGAGGCGCGCACCATCGCTGCCAGGCTCGAAGAGCTCAATGCCGAGCGGAAGGCGATCGAGGAGCGCATGCTCGAGGAGGCCTTTGCGCTCGCCGAACAGCAGCTCGATACCGGCCGACCCTTCATCTGGCTCGGCGCCGACGGCTGGCATAAGGGCTTACTTGGTCTGATCGCCGGTCGCGTCACTGAACGATTCAACCTTCCGGCCTTCGCGACCGCTTGGGACCCCGACGGTCAGGGCGTTGGTTCGGCACGCTCGATTGCGTCCGTCGACCTTGGCCTCGCCATCAGAACTGCCGTGCAGGAAGGCCTGTTGACCAAGGGTGGCGGACACGCCATGGCCGCGGGCTTCAGGCTCGAGCGGCGCCAGCAGGACCAGCTGCTTGGCTTCCTCGCGGAGCGCTTCTCCGCCCCCGTGGCCGCCGCGACCACCTTCCGCTTTTTGGCGATTGATGGCGCGCTCTCCGCGGGAGGCGCTAACAAAGAGCTCATGGAGCTTATCGAGCAGGCAGGGCCCTATGGACCGGGCCATCCGGAGCCCCGCTTCGCCTTTCCCGGTCACCGCTTGGCCCGGGTCCGCATGATCAATGATAAGCATGTTCGCTGCTCCCTTGTGGCCGCCGACGGCTCGCGCATCGAGGCTTGCGCGTTCCGTGTGGGCGAGACGCCGCTCGGGACGCTGCTGCTCAAGGCCGAGGGCTTACCGCTTCATGTCGCAGGACATCTCCGCCGCGACACCTGGAATGGACGGGACGGCGTCGAGCTCGTGATCGAGGATGCGGCAGGCGCGCACTCGCGCTAGCTTGCCGGAGCCTGCAAAGCTTTCTATATGACCGGGGGCTTAGGAGGCTCCCTTCGTCTAATGGTTAGGACGTCAGGTTTTCAACCTGAAAACAGGGGTTCAATTCCCCTAGGGGGTACCATACGTCTTTGGTGACTTAACGGGTCCTTTAGCCCGGTTTCATTAACGTCTGCCTTGCCCGCTTAGCAGCGGTTTTCGTGGAACCCCTGAATGGGTTCCACGGTCCATCCGTGTCCCTGTCGAATTCTGCACCGCGTGCAGAGTCCGGCGCAATTTCAGTGACGCCACCCTTCCCCTGATCCTCAGATCAAGATCGACCGCGCGGTGGCGCCAAACAAAGGGAATTCGCTAATGATCAGATCAATTTTGTCGGCGGCGGTTTTGTCGCTGATGGTCGTTTCGGCCGCGTGGTCATGGCCCGCGCCGTCGAAGACGCAGCTTCCGCCTTTAGATTCGACCAACCTTATCCAGGTCGGGCACGGCGGCGGGCATCACGGCAATAATCACCATAACTACAAGAACCACAACTACAAGCACTATAACTATAACTATAACTATCACGGTGGCGGCCGTTACCACTACGGTAACCGGTATTGGGGACATCGCTACAATTATCGTCCCTACGGCTGGCAAACTCTCGGCTGCATTGCCGTGGGCCCGGTCTGGTACTGCCCATAACGGTTAGGCTCAGACATCTGCTCGGGAGCCGGCTGACACTCAACGAGAGTGCAGCCGGTTCTCCCGCAGCAGATTGTTCTTAAGCGATCTCATTCGCCGCTCACGCTGCTCCCGCAGCTACCACTTTCCGACATTCTGCATCGAGGCCCAGGGCTCCTGCTTCGGCAATGGCTTGCCCTTCTGCAACAGCTCGATCGAGATGTTGTCGGGCGAGCGGATGAATGCCATGTGGCCATCACGCGGCGGCCGGTTGATGGTGACGCCATTCCGCATCAGGCTTTCGCAGGTCGCATAGATGTCATCGACCTCGTAAGCGATGTGCCCGAAATTTCGTCCTTCGCCATACGCCTCCGGATCCCAATTATAGGTGAGCTCCAACTGGGCATCTTCATCGCCGGGGACGGCAAGGTAGAACAGCGTGAAGCGCCCTTGGGTACTCTCCATGCGCCTCACTTCCTTGAGACCGAGCTTGTTGCAAAAGAAGTCGAGCGATCGGTCGACGTCGGAAACGCGCACCATGGTGTGCAGATATTTCATGGATCACCTCTCGCTGGCTCATGCCGGACGGTCTCGATCACCCCTTAGCGCGGCGACGCGCGTCATGACAAGCGGGCGACGCGCGACGCGGTCTTCCCGTCTTTCGATGTAGATTCATGCGCCATTGTTGCCCGGCGCCCACAGAGTCATCGCGCGATGACATCCTGAGCCCGCCAAGTGAATTTTTGCTCGATGGCAGAGCCGCTTGCCCGATTCCTCATGGCTGCGCACGCAACCGCATCGATTTTCATCGCGCCGCGCCAAGTCGACCAAGAATCGCTTTGCAGTCAGCCGCTTGCAGGGAAAGCCGCGGAGGAACCTCGAAGTCACGTGCGCACTGTGGAGAAGGCAAACCGTCGCGAAAAATTACACTGGCCTCGTTGGGCGGCGATGCTATGTTTTAGGCGAGCACATTCCAGGTGATTCGAGTGGGGTCAGTATCACTCTGGGCTCTTAAGTGAAGCGGGGGGAATGCGGCATGGGGGCGAAAGAACCGCCACATATTGAAGGCCTTACCCAGCGCGACGAGGAAGCCACAGTTGATGTTTTTGAGGTCTCGGGATCGATTAAGTGGTTCGACGCGTCCAAGGGGTATGGGTTTATTGTTCCAGACGAGGATCATCTTCCAGACGTTTTATTGCATGTGACGTGTCTCAGGCGGGACGGCTTTCAGACCGCCTACGAGGGGGCACGGGTCGTATGCGAGGTTCTGCGCCGCCCGAAGGGATTGCAGGCCTTTCGCATTCGCGGCATGGACGATTCGACGGCGGTTCATCCGTCGGAACTGCCACAACGCACCCACGTCGCCGTCAACCCGGAGAGCGACTGGGAAAACGCGGTGGTGAAGTGGTTCAACCGTCTTCGCGGTTTCGGGTTTCTGACCCGCGGGCCGCAGACATTGGACATCTTCGTGCATATGGAGACATTGCGGCGGTTCGGTTTCACCGAGCTTCGGCCTGGTCAGACGCTGCTCGTGCGCTATGGCCACGGTCCAAAAGGACTGATGGCGGCAGAACTGAAACCAGACGGGATGGCGGGTCCGTCCTCCCACTGATCACCGGAAAATTTGCATTGCTGGGGCGCCTGGCGGCGGTCGTAGGGATTGTGTTGACCCTGTTGGCCCCGCCTGGAAGCGCCGCCGCAAGTCCGGGAAGCCTCGTGCTGGAGACGGACTCCGGTCCGCATAACTTCAACATCGAAGTGGCCACCACCGATCAACAGCGCATCCTCGGCCTGATGTACCGCCGCACCCTTGCTGCCGATGCCGGCATGCTGTTCCTCTACGATCGCGCGCAACCCGTGGCGATGTGGATGAAGAACACGTACATTTCCCTCGACATGATTTTCATCGGCGCCGACGGCAGGGTGCATCGCATTGCGAGGCGTACGGAGCCCTTCTCCACGGAGGTCATCTCCTCGGAGGGCGATGTGCGGGGCATTCTCGAGGTGAACGCCGGCACTGCCGACGCGATCGGACTGAAGGCCGGAGACGAGGTAATTTTTCCCGGCCTCGGAGCCACGCCCACGCCCTAGGGCTTTGCTGGAGGCAAGCCCCTCGCTTGCCGCTCGCCTGCGAACTATGTATGTGCTGACGCGGCCGATCGGGGCATAGCGCAGTCTGGTAGCGCACCTGCTTTGGGAGCAGGGGGTCGCAGGTTCGAATCCTGCTGCCCCGACCACCGCCGTTCACTGATGACGAGACTGCTCATGGCCGCCCGCATCTACAAGCCCGCCAAGACTGCCATGCAGCAAGGACGGGCGGGCATGCGCGAATGGGTCCTGGAATACGAGCCGCAGTCCCCGCGGACGATCGAGCCGCTGATGGGCTGGACAAGTTCGGGCGACACCAGATCGCAAATCCGCATGCAGTTCGCGAGCCTGGAGGAGGCCGTCGCCTATGCCACGCGCCGTGGCATTACCTTCCGCATCGACGAGCCGCAAAAGACAGCGCTGAAACCGAAATCCTATGCGGAGAACTTCAAATTCGGCCGAGTCGGCCGCTGGACACATTAGGGACTTCATCCCCTTCCTTAGGCGATTTTTGCTTAAGCCAGGGCGATGTCTTTTTCACCCAATCGCTTTACATATAGGCGATAGAATCGAAGCTCTGGCGAAGCCAGCGTGGTCCCGTAGCTCAAGGGATAGAGCATCTGCCTTCTAAGCAGAGGGTTGAAGGTTCGAATCCTTCCGGGACCGCCAAGACTTTCAAGCACTTGCCCCTCAGCCTCCGACGCAATTCCCTCCTTTAGGTAACGTGTCAGGTAACACAGTCTTTCTGGCGGGCGAAAGGCTTGGGGAATGTCAGGGAAATATGGGGGAAGGCCACTGCCCTTCCCTGAGTCTCCGCGTCAGTTGTACGGTAATCCTCCGCCGAAGGCCGCCTTGCGGGATTGAGCGTTTGGGCTGACGACTGTGGGTATGGATAGTCATACGCACGGTGGGCAGGTCCAGCGGCTCGAGGTTGTGGAGACGGGCCGTCGACGACGCTGGTCCGAGGACGAGAAGCTCCGGATTGTCGCGGAGAGTTTGAGCGGGCCATGGCTGGTATCGGCGACGGCACGGCGGTACGGGATTTCGCCAAGCCTGCTGTACACGTGGCGGCGGTTTTTTCGGGCCGAGCGGATTGGCGCTGAGGGCTTGGCGTCGGGGTTCGTGCCGGCGATGATTATTCCGGAGACGCGGCCCGGTGCCGGGACTGCCCCGACCGGCCGCATGGAGATCATCGTCGCGAAGGGGCGCCGCATCATCGTCGATGCCGAGGTTGATGCCGCGGCCCTGGCGCGGGTGGTCGAGGTCCTCGATCGTCGATGATCCCGGTCCCGTCGGGTGTCCGGGTGTGGCTGGCGACGGGGGTGACCGACATGCGGCGCGGCATGAACGGGCTTTCGCTTCAGGTCCAGGAAGCCTTTGGTCGCGACCCCAATGCTGGCGATCTTTACGTCTTCCGGGGACGCCGAGGTGACCTGATCAAGGTGCTCTGGCACGACGGGCTTGGCCTGTCGCTCTATGCCAAGCGTCTCGAGCGGGGCCGGTTCATCTGGCCGTCGCCGTGCGGTGGCGTTGTGGCGATCACGCCGGCGCAGCTCCGCTATCTGTTGGAGGCCATCGATTGGCGCCATCCACAACGCACCTGGCGACCGGGTGCGGCAGGGTGACTCAGGCCGAAGAAGGTTGGCCGCGGATGGCGACGAATCTGTTCTTCTTCGTCCATGGTCATCTCCGCCGCGGCACTGCCCAACGACATCGAGGCGCTGAAGCGTCTGGTCCTGGCACGCGAAGTGGAGCTTGCAGAAGTCCATGTCGATCTCGCCACGACGCGCGCTGACCTCGTTCAATCGCAATCTCGTGAATCCAACGCCGAGGCTCTGATCGCGCATTTGCGGCTGACCATCGAGAAGATGCGGCGCGAGGTTTACGGCCAGCGCAGCGAACGGAGCGCGCGCCTTCTTGACCAGATGGAGCTCGAGCTGGAGGAGCTCGAAGCGGCCGCCTCGGAGGATGAGCTCGCCGCCGAAAGGGCTGCGGCCACGGGCACGACGGTTGGCTCGTTCACGCGCAAGAAGCCGTCGCGCAAGCCCTTCCCGGAGCATTTGCCGCGCGAGCGGATCATTGTTGCCGGCCCGACCGCCTGCACCTACTGCGGATCGACCCGGCTCGCCAAGCTCGGCGAGGACGTCACCGAGACGCTGGAGGTGGTGCCGCGGCAATGGAAGGTGCTGCAATACGTCCGGGAGAAGTTCACTTGCCGGGCATGCGAGAAGATCAGCCAGGCCCCGGCGCCGTTCCATGTGCTGCCGCGCGGCTTCGCCGGTCCGAGCCTTCTGGCCATGGTGCTGTTCGAGAAGTACGGGCAACACCAGCCGCTCAACCGGCAATCGGAACGCTACGGCCGGGAAGGGATTGATCTCAGCCTGTCGACGCTCGCCGATCAGGTCGGCGGCTGCGCCGCGTTGCTGCGCCCTCTCTACGATCTGATCCGCGCCCATGTCCGGGCCGGCAGCCGCATGCACGGCGACGACACCACCGTACCGGTTCTCGCCAAGGGGCGGACGAAGACGGGTCGGGCCTGGGTCTATGTGCGCGACGACCGGCCGTTCGGCGGGCCCGATCCGCCGGCGGCGGTGTTCCACTACTCCCGTGATCGGACCGGCGGACATCCCGAGGGTCACCTCGAGGGCTATGCCGGCATCCTGCAGGCGGACGCCTATGCCGGGTTCAATCGACTCTACGCAGCGGACCGCCGGCCGGGACCTTTGATCGAGGCGGCGTGCTGGTCGCATGCGCGGCGCAAGTTCTTCGTCCTGGCCGACGTCGCCGCCAAGGCGCGCGGCAAGCTGCTGGTCATTGCGCCGCTGGCTCTCGAGGCGGTCAAGCGCATCAACGCGATCTTCACCGTCGAGCGCGAGATCAATGGCCTGCCGGCAGCCGGTCGGCTCGCCATCCGCCGGCAACGCATTGCTCCGCTCGTCGACGACCTGCACCAGTGGATGCGGAGCGAGCGCGCCAGGCTATCGCGGCATGCCGACGTGGCCAAGGCCATGGATTACATGCTGAAGCGCTGGGCTGCCTTTACGCGCTTCCTTGATGATGGGCGAATCTGCCTCACCAATAACGCCGCGGAGCGGGCCCTGCGCGGGATCGCGCTCGGCCGCAAGGCTTGGCTGTTCGCAGGCTCCGATCGCGGCGGCGAGCGCGCCGCTCTCATGTACACGCTGATCCAGACGGCGCGCCTCAATGACATCGATCCCCAGGCCTGGCTCTCCGATGTGCTCGCCCGCATCAACGAGCACAAGATCACCGAGCTTGACGCGCTGTTACCATGGCGCTGGGCCGCAGAGAGGGAGCGTCGTAAGCTGGCGGCATGACTGCCGACAGCATCGCCCGCCTCAAGATCACACTCGACAACGTCAAACCCGCGGTCACGCGCCGTATCGAGGTGCCGCTCGCCATCCGGCTCGACCGGCTGCATCTGGCCATCCAGGTGGCAATGGGCTGGACCGACAGCCACCTCTACGAGTTCCGCATCCGCGACATCGGATGGGGAACCCCCGATCCCGAGTGGGATTATCGTTCAGGCCCCCTCGACGCGCGTAAGGCAACTCTCCTCACGGTTCTCGAGGACACGGGCGCGAAGACGTTCAAGTACCTCTACGACTTCGGCGACGGCTGGCAACATACGATCAAGATCGAGCGCATCAGCCCGGCCGATCCCAACGCGACATACCCCATCCTTATCGAGGCCATCGGCAGGTGTCCTCCCGAAGACGTCGGTGGGCCGCCCGGCTACGAGGAGTTCCTCGAAGCGATCGCCGACCCGGAGCATGAGCGACACGCCGAAATGCACGATTGGTGCGGCGAGGACTTCGACCCCCTCACCGTCGACGCCTCTCAGATCAGCCAAGCACTGCGCAAGCTGGCCGCCAAGTGGACCCGAACCGCCAGGCCAACGGCAAAGCCCACGGCGCCGTGACCGTGGTCAGACTGACAGCCCTACAACCCCGCGGCCTTCACCGGATGGATACGTTGTACGGCGGGCGATAGGGGGGCGGCTCCAGTGACTTCATTGGCGGCAACCGCCGGCATCTTCGTCGGCATTGGTGCCACGGCCGTCGAGAAGCATGGCTGCTTGCGCCCGTCCCTGATCTCATCGAGCAGCCCAAAGCAGCGCATGTGGAGACGGCCGCCGATCTTCTCGACCTTGGCTTGATAGTCGAGACCGGCCCCGCCGTATTGATGCAAACTTGTCGGGTAGGTCGAGGTGATGTGCGCCACGCGATCCGAGACAAGCAGAAACTAACGGCGCTTTGCTGTCGGCGTCGACACAAAGCTCGCGTTACCCGATCCGAACTACCTCGCGATTAGCGCATCTTACACGCTCAAAAATTCGTCGCACGGGTCCGCGTTTGCTGCACCGACTCCCAGTGGCTCAGCGGAGCGGGAAAGAGACGCCGATGACCTGGGGCTGCGCGCCAAGCGCGTGATCGCGCCTGGCCATCACGATTGATCTGAGGTTGGGTGGCCGATGCGCGGTCGCGTCATACCCAAACGAAGTTAAGCCGTTACGGCGAGGCGCGCGAAGCCCGCTTCGAGATCGGCTTTGAGGTCGTCCACATCCTCAAGCCCGACATGCAGGCGAAGCGCCGGGCCTTGCTCCGGCCAAGTCGTCGCCGTGCGGTAGGCGCTCGGGTCGAAGGGGAGAATCAGACTTTCGAAGCCGCCCCAAGAATAGCCCATGCCGAACAGCTCCAAGCCGTCGAGCATGGCGGCCACCGCTTGGTGTGAGACGGGCTTCAGCACGATGGCGAATAGGCCCGATGAGCCGGTGAAATCTCGCTTCCACAGAGCGTGCCCTGGATCGGAGGGAAGCGCCGGATGCAGCACGCGGGCAACCTCCGGCCGGCGCTGAAGCCAGCTTGCGAGCTCGAGCCCCGACGCCTGATGGCGCTCGAGCCTCACGCCCAAGCTCCGAAGCCCCCGCAAGCCGAGATAGGCGTCCTCAGGGCCAACGCAGAGGCCAAAATCCTCATGCGTACGCGCGATCGCGGGCCAAGCGGCTTTCGCCGCGGTGATGGCGCCGAGCATCGCGTCGGCATGGCCCACGATATATTTGGTCGCGGCCTGGATCGACACGTCCGCGCCATGGGCGAAGGACTTGAAGTAGAGCGGCGTCGCCCAAGTATTGTCCAACACCACGAGAGCGCCGGCAGCGTGAGCGGCGCTCGCGATGGCCGGAACATCCTGCACCTCGAAACTCTGTGATCCCGGCGATTCGGCGAAGACGACTTTGGTATTGCCCCTAATAAGGTCTTTGATGCCCGCGCCCACGAGCGGATCGTAATAGGTGGTCTCGACGCCGAGACGCTTCAGTACATGGTCGCAAAAGCGGCGGGTCGGACGATAAACGCTGTCGCTGACGAGCGCATGGTCTCCGGCCGAGAGGAGCGCGAACAGCGTGGCCGCAATGGCGGAGAGTCCCGAGGGGGTGAGCAGCGTGGCGTGGCCGCCTTCCAACTCGGCGATGGCCTCTTCCAGCGCCCTGACCGTCGGCGTGCCCAGCCGTCCATAGGTGAATTCCTGGTCATTGGCTTCGAGGCACTCGACGCTCGGAAACAGCACCGTCGAACCCCGATAGATCGGGGGATTGACGAAGCCATGAAAGCGCTTGGGCTCGCGGCCGGCGTGGGCGAGCCGCGTGTCCATCTTTGATGGCCGTTTACTCATCGGCTGAATTCCGGAAAAAGCGCGTGCATCGGCGCCATCTAGCCCGTCTCGACGGGTAGGCTTTGATCCGCACCCCACTCGGACCAGGATCCGTCGTAGACGGCGGTCCGGCGATGGCCGATCACGGCAAGCGCGAGCGCAAGCACACTTGCGGTGATACCGGAGCCGCAGCTCGTCACCACCGGCTTGCTCAAATCCACGCCAGCTTCTTTGAACAGCGCCTCGAGCTGGGCAGGGGACTTAAGGGTCCCGTCCTGTTTGAGCAGCCGTCCATAGGGGAGATTGTGGGCGCCGGGCATGTGGCCGGATCGCAATCCCGGCCGGGGCTCCGGCGCGCGCCCGGCAAATCGCTCCGCCGAGCGCGCATCGATGATCTCGGCCGAATGGTCCTTGAGGAGCGACTTCATGTCCGAAACGTCGCGAACCAGATCGGCATTCCGGCGTGAGGTGAAGTGCCGCGCGCTACGGACCCGCGGCTCACCGCTCTCCAGCGGCAAGCCCTCGCGCTTCCATTTCGGCAGGCCGCCATTCAGCACGGTGACATCCTCGACGCCCATGACGCGAAAGGTCCACCACACCCGCGCGGCGCTGTAGATCCCTCGCGCATCGTAGACCACGATGGGCGAGCCGTCGCCGATCCCCATGCTCCGCATGCGCGAGGAAAATTTCTCAGGCGGCGGCAGCATGTGCGGCAGCGGGCTCTTGGCGTCGGCAATCTCGTCGATGTCGAAGAAGATCGCGCCCGGGATATGCTCTTCGAGATATTCCGCCCGCGCGTCCTTGCCATCGCCCGGCATGTGCCACGAGGCGTCGATGATGACGATGTCCGGCGCGTCAAGCTCCGCGGCGAGCTCGTCGGTCTCGGTCAACCATGACTTGGAACGTTCGGTCATCGGCAATTCTAACCTCAAACGAAGACGAGCGGGGCTGCGGGTTCGTGTCTATCGAGCCAGTCGGGAACCGGCAGCCCCTTCTCGCGCAGGAAATCCGGGTTGAACAGTTTGCTCTGGTAGCGGGTGCCGTAATCGCAAAGCACGGTGACAATCGTGTGGCCTGGCCCCATGTCGCGAGCAAGTCGGATGGCGCCTGCGACATTGATGCCGCTCGAGCCGCCAAGGCAAAGGCCTTCCTCGCTCAGCAATTTGAACAGGATGGGCAGCGCTTCGGCGTCGGGAATCTGATAGGCCGCGTCGATCTCGGCCCCCTCGAGATTGGCAGTGATGCGGCCCTGGCCGATGCCTTCGGTGATCGAGCTGCCTTCGGATTTCAACACGCCGTGCTTATAGTAGCTGTAGAGGGCCGCGCCCATGGGATCGGCGAGGCCGACGGTCACGTTCGGGTTCTTCGCCTTCAGGCCCATCGAGACGCCGGCAAGCGTCCCTCCGGTGCCCACCGCGCAGACGAAGCCGTCGACCGTGCCTTGCGTCTGCTCCCAGATCTCTTGCGCCGTCGTCTCGATATGGCCCTGGCGATTGGCGACATTGTCGAACTGGTTGGCCCACACGGCACCAAGGGGCGCCATCGCCGCCAGCTGCTCGGCGAGCCTGCCGGAATATTTCACGTAGTTGTTGGGGTCCTTATAGGGAACCGCCGGGACCTCGATCAGCTCGGCGCCGGCGAGCCGCAGCATCTGCTTCTTCTCATCGGACTGCGTGTCGGGGATGACGATGACGGTCCTTAAGCCCAGCGCATTGCCGACCAGGGCAAGCCCGATGCCGGTATTGCCGGCGGTGCCTTCAACCACGGTGCCTCCGGACTGCAATCTCCCGGACTCGAGTGCATCGCGAATGATGAAGAGGGCGGCGCGGTCTTTTACCGACTGGCCCGGGTTCATGAACTCGGCCTTGCCGAGGATGGTGCAGCCCGTTTCCTCCGAGGCGCGGCGGAGCTTGATCAGCGGGGTGTTGCCGATCGCCTCGATGATGCCGTTACGGTAATCCACGGGCGCTTCCATTCTCTCGATTGGAGGGAGCAACCTACTAAAGCCCTGTCGCCCGGTGCAAATCCTCAGTGCAACGCCACGGTTGCCACCGCGCGGGCAATTTTATCGGCGCTCCAGGCCTGGACCGGCCCCGGCGCATCGAGTGGTGAGGGGATATCGGTGCCCTGACCGGGCGTCGAGAGCGTGGCGCGTCCCGCCTGATTGGAGACTGTGACCTCTCCTTCGAGCAGGAGCACGCCATATTTCTGGTCCATCGGTCCGCCCCAGAACTCGGTGCCGCGGACCCCGATATCGGCAGCGGGCGTCGAGACGGCGATGTTGCTTTGCTTCAGCCCCTTAATGCGGCCTGAGGCAAAACGGAAGGCGCCCTTAGTCGCCTGCAGCACTGTCTCGCCAACATCCCGCTCCGGGTCGTAGACATAGCGATCGATGAGGACGCTCGCCTTCTCCCCGAGCGTGAGCACGGTATTGTCGCGAAAGGTGACTTGCAGGCGCCCCTCGGCCCCGGTGCGAAGCTCGTCCTTCATATACACCGGCGTCCCGATGATCGCGGTCGCAGCGCCGTCGCCGGAGACAACGTTCGCCTCGTTCTCGACCTTGTCGACGAAGCCCACCGGCGCGGGCCCATCAGCGGCAAAAGCGGCCACCGGCGCGAGCATGGCGAACAGGAATGGAAGTAGCCGTAGCAAAGAGGGCGGAGCATCCATGGCGGCTCTCCGTTAGAAAAGAAACCATCCCTCGGCGGAGGCGTGGCGGTCTGAGCGAGCCCGCAATCATAGACGAATGGACGCAAAGCGCGATAGGCGCTAGGTGAGGCCGCTGGGCTTTGTCGCGTAGCTTGCTCGCTCCGGCGGCAGCTGCGATATAGACGCGTGCGCGGGCTTTAGCGGGCGTGGTGGAACTGGTAGACACGCCAGATTTAGGTTCTGGTGGCTTCGGCCGTGGGGGTTCAAGTCCCTCCGCCCGCACCAATCGGCAGTGGCAACAACGGCTTCGCAGGAAGTGCACGCGCTGGCGTGAGGGCGCTAAGGCAAACGCGAGGCGATGGATTAGGGCTTAAATGGACATTACCGAAACGACTACAGAGGGCCTGCGCCGTCAGTTGAAGGTGGTGGTCGGTGCGGATGAGCTCGAGCAGCGTCTTTCGGCGCGCCTGGACGAACTGAAAGACCGGGTCAAGCTTAGGGGCTTTAGGCCCGGCCATGTGCCTAAGGCGCATCTGCGCAAAGTGTATGGCCGCTCGGTGATGGCCGAGGTCGTACAACAGGCGGTCGCCGATACCAGCCGGGAAGTAATTTCCCAGCGGCAAGAGCGGCCGGCTTTTCAACCCACCATTGCGCTTCCCGAGGACGAGGCAGAGATCGATAAGATCTTCTCAGGGAGCGCCGATCTTGCCTACACCATGTCCTTCGAGGTTCTGCCCAAGTTCGACGTCATGGACTTCAGCAAGATCGAGGTCGAGAAGCCGACCGCCGGGGTCGCTCCGGCCGACATCGATAAATCGCTCGAGAGGCTCGCAGCCGCCAACCCCCGTTACAATCCGAAAGATGGCGCTGCCGTGGACGGCGACCGGCTGACCATCGACTTCAAAGGCACGATCGGCGGAGAGCCTTTCGGCGGCGGCAACGCCGAGGACGCGCAGGTTATGCTCGGTGGCCGCAATTTCATTCCGGGCTTCGAGGAGGGCCTCGCCGGCGCCAAGGCAGGCGAGGAACGCGCCGTCGACGCTACCTTCCCCGAGGGCTATCCGGAGGCTGCCCTCGCCAGCAAGCAGGCGCGTTTCGAGATCAAAATCAAAGAGGTTGCAAGCCCGGAGACGCCGTCCCTCGACGATGCATTCGCCACGGGTCTCGGTTTTGACTCGCTCGATGTGCTGCGGGAGACGGTGAAGCAGCGGCTGGAGCAGGACCGCACGGCGGCTTCACGGCTGAAGCTGAAGCGGGCGCTGCTCGACAAACTCAACTCCAGCTACACCTTCGACCTGCCCCCAACGCTGGTCGACAACGAGTTCCAAGCCATTTGGGGCCAGGTGACGGGCGATCTGGAGCGGGCCAAGCGGAGCTTCGAGGATGAGGGGACGACCGAGGAGAAGGCGAAGGCTGAGTATCGTGACATCGCCGCAAGGCGCGTCCGGCTCGGCCTCATCCTCTCGGAGGTCGGCACACGCAACAAGATCGAGGTCACCGACGAGGAGGTGAACCGCGCCCTTCTCGAGCGCATCAGGCAATTCCCGGGGCAGGAGCGGAAAGTCTACGATTTCTACCGCAACAACCCGCAAATGCTGGCCGAAGTGCGTGCGCCAATCTTCGAGGACAAGGTGATCGACTTCATCACTGAACTCGCTCAGGTCAGCGAGAAGCCAGTTACCGCCGAGGAGCTCTACGCCGACGCGGATGGCGCCGGCGGGCTTGAGCATCACCGTCATGACCATGACCATGACCACGATCATGAGCATCATGACCACGATCACGGCCACCATCACCATGATCATGATCACCACCACGATCACGACCATGACCATCGCAATGAGTAATGGCGCAACGCTTTTGCCCGCGGGGGCCTGACCATCGAGCCCCTTTTGTTTGCATGATCGACGCCATATGTAGTAGCGCGGGCCTTGAGGATTCGCACAGCGACCCCCAAGTGGAAGTTTCCGGCCCATTTAGCCCTTCGGGACAGCAATGAAAGACCTAGCCAACACCTATCTGAACACGCTGGTGCCCATGGTGGTCGAGCAGACCAACCGGGGCGAGCGGGCCTATGACATTTATTCGCGCCTGCTCAAGGAGCGTATTATTTTCGTCACGGGCCCGATCGAGGACCATTTGGCCTCGCTGATCACGGCGCAGCTGCTCTTTCTGGAGGCCGATAACCCGAAGAAAGAAATCTCCATGTACATCAACTCGCCGGGCGGCGTCGTCACCTCCGGCATGGCGATCTACGACACAATGCAGTTCATCCGGCCGGCGGTGGCCACCCTTTGCATCGGCCAGGCGGCGTCCATGGGATCGCTGCTGCTCGCGGCCGGCGAGAAGGGCATGCGTTATGCCTTGCCCAACGCCCGCATCCTATTGCATCAGCCATCGGGCGGTTTCCAGGGTCAGGCGAGCGACATCGAGCGCCACGCCGAGGACATCATCAAGATGAAGCGGCGTCTGAACGATATCTATGTGCGCCATACCGGGCAGAGCTATGAGATGATCGAGAAGACCCTCGACCGCGACTACTTTTTGTCGGCGGATGATGCCTGCGCCTTCGGCATCGTCGATGAGGTTCTCACCAAGCGCCAGGGGCTTGATGAAAAGCTGCAACGGTTGGCGCCGGTATCCTAGGAGCCCGCGCGGATCCGTGCCGAGCGTTGGATCGCTTCGGACTGTTAGGCCTACCGACGATTTTCGTTTGGGCCGATCTGTGCGACGTGCAAGGCACGAACCGTGCATGGCCTGCACGAACGTTCGGGTTCGGCCCGATGCGGGACCGGATTAATCAATCCTTGATCAGTGGCACCATAGCATGCTGAGATTGCCATTCTGACTGCTGTTCCCGGAGGATGCGGCTCACTTGCAATATGGAAGAGAAGCCGAGCGTCGCGGGCGGATTTACGCCAAATTCTCGGCGATAGGAACTGGATAAACGCATGAGCAAAGCGAGCGGAAGCGATTCGAAAAACACCCTCTACTGCTCGTTCTGCGGCAAGAGCCAGCACGAGGTTCGCAAGCTCATCGCTGGGCCGACCGTGTTCATCTGCGATGAATGCGTCGAGCTCTGCATGGACATCATCCGCGAGGAGAACAAGTCGAGCCTCGTGAAGTCACGCGACGGCGTGCCGACGCCGATGGAGATTTGCGCCGTCCTCGACGACTACGTGATCGGCCAGGACTACGCCAAGCGGGTGCTCTCGGTGGCGGTGCACAACCACTATAAGCGCCTTAACCACTCGAGCAAGAACTCCGACGTCGAGCTCGCCAAGTCCAACATTCTGCTGATCGGACCGACCGGCTGCGGCAAGACGCTGCTCGCACAGACGCTCGCGCGCATCCTCGATGTCCCCTTCACCATGGCCGACGCTACGACCCTCACCGAAGCGGGCTATGTCGGCGAGGACGTGGAGAACATTATCCTGAAGCTGCTGCAAGCCGCCGATTACAATGTCGAGCGGGCGCAGCGGGGCATTGTCTACATCGACGAAGTCGACAAGATTAGTCGCAAGTCCGACAATCCGTCGATCACCCGCGACGTGTCGGGCGAGGGCGTGCAGCAGGCTTTGCTCAAGATCATGGAGGGCACGGTCGCTTCCGTTCCCCCCCAAGGTGGCCGCAAGCACCCGCAGCAGGAGTTCCTGCAGGTCGATACAACCAATATTCTATTCGTCTGCGGCGGGGCCTTTTCCGGGCTCGAGAAGATCATCAACGCCCGTGGCCGTTCGACGTCCATAGGCTTCGGCGCCAAGGTCGAAGCCGCCGACGAACGCCGTACCGGCGATATCCTGAAGGGGGTTGAGCCCGAGGATCTGCTCAAATTCGGCCTGATCCCCGAATTCATTGGCCGCGTGCCGGTGATCGCGACCCTCGATGACCTCGATGAGGATGCCCTGATGCGCATCCTGACCGAGCCTAAGAATGCGCTTGTCAGGCAGTACCAGCGGCTGTTCGAGATGGAGGACGTGCAGCTGTCCTTCGCCGAAGAGGCCATGCACACTATCGCCAGGAAGGCGATCGACCGGAAAACCGGCGCGCGGGGGCTCCGCTCGATCATGGAGGGCATTCTGCTCGACACCATGTTCGAGCTGCCGAGCCTGCGGGGGGTAGAGGAGATCGTGATCAGCGGCGAGGTCGTGGAGGGCAACGCCAGACCTCTACGCATCTACTCCGACCGGCAGGAGGAGTTGGGCTCTAGCGCCTAAACGCTCTACACCGCTTTCCCGCTTGCCCGGCCGACCGAATCCCACTCAAAATGGTGGGAAACTGGGCTGCATTGTGCCAAGCAGCCTTCTTGACGGTGGCCCTCACGGTTGCCACCTAGCATGTATAAACGACCATGCCGCAGGGCTGGCGCAGTCGTTTACCGAGATAATCGGGACGTAAGAACCCCGGGCGGAGGCGGGCTGGCATCCGAGGGAGGAAAAAAGAGGTGTAAGGGGAGCGTTTTGGCGCGCCTCTTGCTTAGAACAACGGGACCGTCATGACCGAATCCAAGCCGCACACGAGTGAAGCCGACGCCCCGGAGCGTTATCCGGTCCTGCCGCTTCGCGATATCGTCGTCTTCCCCTACATGATCGTGCCGCTATTCGTCGGCCGCGAGAAGTCGATAGCGGCGCTTGAAGAAGTGATGCGGACCGACAAACAGATCCTGCTCGTCGCCCAAAAGAATGCGAGCGACGACGAGCCGTCGACCGACGGCATCTATGCCATGGGCACGCTCGCCTCGGTGCTGCAGCTGCTAAAGCTGCCCGACGGCACGGTCAAGGTGCTGGTTGAAGGGAACGTGCGCGCTGTTATCACGCGCTATACCGAGAACGAGAATTATTTCGAGGCCGAGATCGCCCGCGTCGAAGAGACAACCGGCTCCGAGGATGAGATCGAGGCGCTTTCGCGTTCGGTGGTCTCCCAGTTTGAGAGCTACGTGAAGCTCAACAAGAAGATTTCGCCAGAGGTGCTCGGCACCGCGGCGCAAATCGAAGACTATTCGAAGCTCGCCGACACCATCGCCTCACACCTCGCCATCAAGATTGCCGAGAAGCAGCAGCTGCTTGAGGTCACCACGATCTCGGAGCGGCTCGAGCGCGTGTTCACTCTCATGGAGAGCGAGATCTCGGTGTTGCAGGTTGAGAAGAAGATCAGGAGCCGCGTCAAGCGTCAGATGGAGAAGACGCAACGCGAGTACTACCTGAACGAGCAGATGAAGGCGATCCAGAAGGAGCTCGGCGACAGCGAGGAGGGCCGCGACGATCTCGCCGAGATCGAGCAGAAGATCGACAAGACTAAGCTTTCCAAGGAAGCCCGCGAGAAGGCGCTAGGCGAGCTGAAGAAGCTTCGCCAGATGAGTCCGATGTCGGCGGAAGCCACGGTCGTGCGCAACTATCTCGACTGGCTGCTGACGATTCCATGGGGCGTCAAGGGCAAGATCAAGCGTGACCTCGACGAGGCGCAGAAGATCCTCGATGAGGACCATTACGGGCTTGAGAAGGTCAAGGACCGCATCGTCGAATATCTCGCGGTGCAGAACCGGACCAACATGCTGAAGGGCCCGATCCTCTGCCTGGTCGGCCCACCCGGCGTGGGCAAGACTTCCCTCGGCAAGTCCATGGCGCGCGCCACGGGCCGCGAATTCGTGCGCATGAGCCTTGGCGGCGTGCGGGACGAGGCGGAGATCCGTGGCCACCGCCGCACCTATATCGGCTCGATGCCCGGCAAGGTCATCCAGTCGATGCGTAAGGCCAAGAAGATCAACCCGCTCTTCCTGCTCGACGAGATCGACAAGATGGGCGCAGATTTCCGCGGAGACCCGGCCTCGGCGCTGCTCGAGGTGCTCGATCCAGAGCAGAACCACACCTTTAACGACCATTATCTGGAGGTGGACTACGACCTGTCCAACGTGATGTTCGTCACCACGGCGAATACGCTCAACATCCCTCCCGCCTTGATGGACCGCATGGAGATCATCCGCATTGCGGGCTACACCGAGGACGAGAAGATGGAGATCGCGCAGCGGCATCTGATCCGGGCCCAAACCAAGGCCCATGGTCTGGAGCCGGCGGAATGGAGCCTCGACGGCGACGCTCTGAAAGAGATCATCCGCCGCTACACGCGCGAAGCTGGCGTTCGCAATCTTGAGCGCGAGATCGCCAAGATGGCGCGGAAGTCGGTGAAGGAGCTGCTCACTACCAAGAAAAAATCGATCCACATCACCCTCAAAAATCTTGAGGATTATCTCGGCGTGCCGAAATTCCGCTATGGCGAGGCCGAGCTTGAGGATCAGGTCGGCGTCGTCACCGGCCTCGCCTGGACAGAGGTTGGTGGCGAGCTTCTGACCGTCGAGGGCGTGATGATGCCGGGCAAGGGCAAGATGACCGTGACCGGCAACCTGCGGGACGTGATGAAGGAGTCGATCCAGGCGGCCAACGCCTATGTCCGCTCGCGCGCCGTCGAATTCGGCATCAAGCCTCCTCTGTTCGAAAAGCGCGATATCCACGTGCACGTGCCGGAAGGCGCAACCCCCAAGGACGGCCCCTCGGCCGGCGTCGCCATGGTGACGGCCATCATCTCGATGATGACCGGAATTCCGGTGAAGCGCGATGTCGCCATGACCGGCGAAATTACGCTTAGGGGCCGGATCCTGCCGATTGGCGGTTTGAAGGAGAAGCTGCTCGCGGCACTTCGGGCTGGTATCAAGACGGTGATTATTCCCGACGAGAATGCCAAGGACCTCACCGAAATTCCGGACGAGCTCAAGAGGAGCCTCGACATTCGCACCGTCTCACGCATGGACGAGGTGGTGAAAATCGCCTTTGTGCGGCCTCCGCAACCGATCGTCTGGGAGGAAGAAGGCGAGGAAGCCGAGAAGCTCTTACCTGTCAAGGGAGAGGCTCCGGCCGGCGTCACGGCTCATTAGCAGTCGTTTTTGACGCCTTGCCCTTGATTCGCCTCAATTAAATGGTCCGGCTCGCATAAACGAGTCGGACCAATTTTGTTGATTTTCTGCGTTTTCTGCGTCAGTCATACACCACTTGTTTGTGAATCGGAGCGTACCCAAGCGGCCTAGGGGGTTGCGACCTCCGCGTGTTAGGGCCCAGCGAAAGGATGAACACCCGTGAACAAAGCTGAGCTTGTCGCCCATGTGGCGAAGGAATCTGATCTGTCGAAGGATGCGGCTGAAAAGGCCGTCGATGCGACGTTCAAGAATATTGAAAAGGCTTTGCAGGGCGGAGACACCGTCCGGATCGTGGGCTTTGGAAATTTCCAGGTCGCACAGCGCAAAGCCTCGACCGGCCGCAATCCGCGCACCGGCGCCGAGGTGCAGATCCCAGCCTCACGCGTGCCGAAATTCCGCGCCGGTAAAGCCCTCAAAGAGGCCTGCAACAGCTAGCCTCTGAGATCATCGAGCTTACTTTCTGGCGGAGCCGTGCTCTTGCAGGCTCCGCCTCATTATTTTTGCTAGGCAAGCAGATGCGTGCTCTACCTCGCTCGGTTGGCAGGGCGGTTAGCTCAGCTGGAAGAGCGCCTGGTTTACACCCAGGAGGTCGGCAGTTCGAGACTGTCACCGCCCACCAGCGCTGTCCTGGGGACCGTGGGCGAACAATAGGTCGTCGCCTTGACTTGGCGAATCAGACCGTACATGCCTCTAGGATTGCCCCTGGCCGTTATCGCGGCCAGCGAGGGGGGGTGTAGCTCAGTTGGTTAGAGCGTCGGCCTGTCACGCCGAAGGTCGCGGGTTCGAGTCCCGTCACTCCCGCCAATCCTCTTGCCCGGTATTTCTTTCTTTGCCGATGCCGTTTCGGCTGCACTCCGGGGGGCATGGCCAGGGGACGACCGCCTTATGGGTTGAGCGGAACCAAAGCATCTCGTAGAGGCTCGCTCGAAATTGACATCAGGCCGGCAAATGGCTGGTCGAGCTCCAGAATGAGGAAAATGGCACTCCGGTTCGGGCAGCACGGCCTAGTTTAAGGTCCGGTCGGTCGTGGTCCAACCCCGAACGCTTTTCCTTAAATATCCGATCCCGAAACCCCCCATATTGCCTTGGTCCCCCTAGGTCGAAAGGCCCCGTTTCCTTGCCACCGACACGTTGCTAGGCTAAGCCTCCCTAGGACGTTAACGAGATTGCCGCCGCTGACTTCCGGTGAACCGCCCTTTGCTCTTAAGCCGTCAGCGCGAGGCGTCAATGCCATGAGCCAGCTTCTCCAGACCTATCTACCGCTCGTCATCTTTGTCGGTATCGCCTTCGTCATCTGCGGGGCGCTGCTCGCCGCTCCCTTTGTCATCGCGCCCAACAAGCCCGACCCGGAGAAGGTCTCGACCTACGAGTGCGGTTTTAACGCCTTTGACGACGCCCGCATGAAGTTCGACGTGCGCTTCTACCTCGTGTCACTGTTGTTCATTATCTTCGACCTCGAGGTCGCGTTTCTGTTCCCCTGGGCGGTAGCCTTCAAGGATATCGGCCCCTTCGGTTTCTGGTCGATGATGGTGTTCCTCGGCATCCTCACCGTCGGATTTATCTATGAATGGCGGAAAGGCGCGCTCGAATGGGATTAGGTCCCGAACTCAATCTTAAGCAGCCCAAGGAAGGCACGGGCCTCATCACGCCGGCCCAAGCGAGTTTCGGTGAGTTCTCGGACGTGCTCGCCGACAAGGGATTTCTGCTCACCTCCGCCGACGATCTTATCAACTGGGCCCGAACCGGCTCCTTGATGTGGATGACCTTCGGGCTGGCCTGCTGCGCGGTGGAGATGATGCAGGCCTCGATGCCCCGCTACGACCTGGAGCGCTTCGGCTTTGCGCCAAGGGGTAGCCCGCGGCAGTCCGACGTGATGATCGTTGCCGGCACACTGTGCAACAAGATGGCCCCTGCGCTTCGCAAGGTCTACGACCAGATGCCCGAGCCGCGTTACGTCATCTCCATGGGATCCTGCGCCAATGGCGGCGGCTATTATCACTATTCCTATTCGGTGGTGCGCGGCTGCGACCGCATCGTGCCTGTGGACATCTACGTGCCTGGCTGTCCGCCAAGCGCCGAGGCGCTGGTCTATGGCGTGCTCCTCTTGCAAAAGAAGATCAGGCGGACCGGCACCATCGAACGCTGAAGGCCTCCTGTTAGTCTCGGACGTTTGATGGACGAAGCCCTTAACCAGCTCGGCGCTTATCTTGCAGATCGCCTCGGGTCCACGCTGACCTCCTGGCGCGTAGCGCTTGGCGAGCTCACCATCGAGGTCAAGCGCGAGCAGCTCCTTCCCACGATCGAGCTGCTACGCGACGATCCCACTTGCCGCTTCGGCTGTCTAATCGACATTTGTGGCGTCGACTACCCCGAACGCGAGCGAAGGTTCGACGTGGTCTATCATTTGCTCAGTCCCTGGCAGAATCGCCGCATCCGCGTCCGCGCCACGACCGACGAGGAAACACCAGTGCCAAGCCTGACCGGCCTGTTCCCGGCGGCCAACTGGTTCGAGCGCGAGGCCTACGACCTCTATGGCATCCTGTTCTCCGGCCACCCGGATCTCCGGCGCATCCTCACCGACTACGGCTTCGAGGGTCACCCCTTACGCAAGGACTTCCCGCTGACCGGCTTTGTCGAACTCCGCTACGACGACGAGCTGAAACGCGTGGTGTATGAGCCGGTGAAGCTGATGCAAGAATACCGGAGCTTCGATTTCCTGAGCCCTTGGGAAGCCATGGACACCGCCATCCCCGGCGATGAGAAGGCGGGAGCAGCTGGCGGCACGCGTGCCCGCGACGAGGACGTGAAGTCATGAAGCCGTCCCTCACAGCTGGCCTGAAGCATCGTTTCTCCTACACGGTGCCGGAAGCCAAGACCGTGCCGCATCTCTATAAGGAAGCGCCGGAGTTGCAGGAGATGCCTGAGGTCTTCGCCACGGGCTTCATGGTCGGTCTCATGGAATGGACCTGCGTGCAGCTGCTGGCCCCCCATCTTGACGCAGGCGAGGGCAGTCTCGGAGTGCATATCGACGTCTCGCACAAAGCCGCGACCCCGCCGGGGTTGACCGTCACGGTCGAGGCCGAATGCGTGGAGGTGAGGGGGCCGCGCGCGCGTTTCACGCTCCGCGCCCATGACGGCATCGATGAGATCGGCTCCGGCACCCATGAGCGCTTCATCGTCAGCTTGGACCGATTCAACAGATCCGTCGCCGCCAAGGCCGCGAAGGTTCCTGCCAAAGTGAACGCATGATGACAGAGATCAAGGCGCCCGGCGCGGACAGCGAGAACCGCAAGTTCACCATCAATTTCGGGCCGCAACATCCCGCCGCCCACGGCGTCTTGCGCCTCGTGCTCGAACTCGACGGCGAGGTGGTCGAGCGCGTCGATCCCCATATCGGGTTGCTCCACCGCGGCACCGAGAAGCTGATCGAGCATAAGACCTATCTTCAGGCGCTGCCCTATTTCGACCGCCTCGACTACGTGGCGCCGATGAACCAGGAGCACGCTTATTGCCTCGCGGTGGAAAAGCTCGTCGGCATCACCGTGCCGAAGCGCGCCCAACTTATCCGCGTGCTCTATTCCGAGATCGGCCGCCTCCTCTCCCACCTCCTCAACGTTACCACCCAGGCCTTGGATGTGGGAGCGCTTACCCCGCCGCTTTGGGGCTTCGAGGAGCGGGAGAAGCTGATGGTGTTCTACGAGCGGGCAAGCGGCAGCCGCATGCACGCGGCCTATGTCCGCCCGGGTGGCGTGCATCAGGACCTGCCGCCACAGCTCATCGCCGACATCGACGCCTTCTGCGATCCCTTCCTCAAAATTTGCGATGACATCGAGGGTCTGCTCACCGACAATCGCATCTTCAAGCAGCGTAACGTCGATATCGGCGTGGTGAAGCTCGAGGACGCCTGGGCCCACGGCTTCTCCGGTGTCATGGTGCGCGGTTCCGGTGCCGCTTGGGACTTGCGCAAGAGCCAGCCTTACGAGTGCTACGCGGAGCTTGAGTTCGACATCCCCATCGGCAAAAACGGTGACTGCTACGACCGCTATCTCGTGCGCATGGAGGAGATGCGCCAATCGGTGCGCATCATGAAGCAGTGTTGCGAGCGGCTTCAGACCGCGCTTGGCCCCGTCACGGTGGAGAACCACAAGATGGTGCCGCCCCGCCGCGCCGAGATGAAGAGCTCCATGGAAGCTCTGATCCACCACTTCAAGCTCTATACCGAGGGCTATCACGTGCCCGCCGGCGAGGTTTACGCGGCGGTCGAAGCCCCGAAGGGCGAGTTCGGCGTCTACCTCGTCGCCGACGGCACCAATCGCCCTTACCGCTGTAAGATCAGGGCGCCGGGCTTTGCGCATCTGCAAGCCATGGATTTCCTCTGCCGAGGCCATATGCTGGCCGATGTCTCGGCGGTGTTAGGATCGATCGATATCGTGTTCGGAGAAGTTGACCGCTAGTGCCTGATCGGCGCGATCGGATTTGAACATGCTCAAAAGGAGGACGGTATGATGCGAGGATTGGTCAAGGGCTTGCCGGCGTGGCGTCTTTTGTGCGCCGCTGCATTCCTGTGTCTTGCTTCAACCGTCAACGCCACTGAACCCGAGAAAGGCAGCACGTCTCCGGCGGACGGCGGCGCCAGCGCCTCGAAGACCGATGCGGGCAGCTCCGGCAACGCCGAAAGCGAGCCGAGTAGACCGGAGGCTGCGACTGACGGCGACGCCAACCAGGACGGCGACGCCAACCAGGACGGTGACGCCGAGAAGGACGGTGACGCCGAGAAGCCGCGAGAGGGCGATCGCCCCTCACCCGGGGAGAAGGGCTCCAATCAGGGCGCGCCGGCCGGACTGGACGCCGACCGCAGAGGCGCTGCGAAGCTGAAGGACTTGATCGCCGATGGGTTCCTGATCCGAACCACGGTCTTCGTTCCGGCCGATGCGGTGACCCGCCAGACCGGCAGGATCTCCTCCGATGCCATGGTCTTGACCCTGCAAAAGGAATCCGCGATCGCGGTTTGCTATTACACGCTCAGGGCATATGTGAATGGGCGCAAGGGGCTGGCCAAGATCCCCTCCTGCACGGTGTACCAATAGACCAGCGGCGCCACGCCTTTCGCCAAATGAACGCGAGACCAGAAGAAGATCGCCGATGAGCGACCGCCGCCACGCCACCGAGCAGCCCGAAGCCTTCGCCTTCACGCCCGAAAACCTTAAATGGGCGAAAGGCCAGCTCAAGAGATATCCGGAAGGACGCCAGGCTTCGGCGGTGCTGCCGCTGTTGTGGCGTGCGCAAGAGCAATGCTGCGGTTGGCTGCCAGAGCCCGCGCTTCGCAGCGTCGCCGATCTGCTCGGTATGGCCTATATCCGGGTCTATGAAATCGCGACCTTCTACACCATGTTCAATCTCGCACCTGTGGGCCGCTTCTATGTCCAGCTCTGCGGCACGACGCCGTGCTGGCTGCGCGGCGCCGATGCGATCAAAGCCGCCTGCCGCAGGCTGATCGGTGAGCCCGGCCATGTCACCGAGGACGGTCTTTTTTCCTGGACCGAGGTCGAATGCTTGGGCGCTTGCGTCAATGCGCCGATGGTGCAGATCAACAAGGACTATTACGAGGACCTGACGCCGGAGAGTTTCGAGCGGATCCTTGTCGCTCTGCGCGAGGGCCGCGAGGTCACGCCGGGTCCTCAGGACGGACGGCACTCCTCCGAGCCGTTCAGCGGCCCGACCACGCTGACCGAGCCATCGCTTTATGAAGAAGAGAAGACTCACAGGCGGCAATAATGCTCAAGGATGAGGACCGCATCTTCAAGAATCTCTACGGCTTCCATGATTGGCGGCTCAAATCCGCGCTCGCACGCGGCGCCTGGGATGGCACCAAGGCCATCATCGAGCGGGGGCCTGAGGCCGTCATCGAGGAGGTGAAGGCCTCGGGGCTTAGGGGCCGGGGCGGCGCGGGCTTCCCGACGGGTTTGAAATGGTCGTTCATGCCGAAACAGTCCGACGGCCGTCCAAACTATCTCGTCATCAATGCCGACGAATCGGAGCCCGGCACCTGCAAGGACCGGGACATCATGCGCCACGACCCGCATCTGCTCATCGAGGGCGCGCTGCTCGCCGCCTTCGCCATGCGGGCGCATGTCTCCTACATCTATATCCGCGGCGAGTTTATTCGCGAGCGCGAGGTGCTCCAGGCCGCCATCGATGAAGCCTATGACGCAAAGCTGATAGGCCTGAACAACTCAAATGGCTGGGACTTCGATCTCTATCTGCATCACGGTGCCGGGGCCTATATTTGCGGCGAGGAGACGGCGCTGCTCGAAAGCCTCGAAGGCAAGAAAGGCATGCCTCGGCTGAAGCCCCCATTTCCGGCCAATGTCGGCCTCTATGGCGCGCCCACCACCGTCAACAACGTCGAGTCGATCGCGGTTGTCCCCGACATCCTCCGCCGCGGCGCGACCTGGTTCGCCTCGCTCGGCAAACCCAATAATACCGGCACCAAGCTCTTCTGCCTCTCGGGCCATGTGAACAAGCCCTGCAATGTCGAGGAGGAGATGGGCGTGCCGCTCCGCGAGCTGATTGACGTCCACGCGGGCGGCGTCCGCGGCGGCTGGGACAATCTGCTCGCCGTGATCCCCGGCGGCTCGTCCGTGCCTTGCATCCCGGCCAGCCAGTGCAACGACCTGCCCATGGATTTCGACAGTTTGAAAGAGCTCAAGACTGGCCTCGGCACGGCCGCCGTCATCGTCATGGACAAGTCGACCGATATCATCCGCGCCATCGCCAGGCTCTCTTATTTCTACAAGCACGAGTCCTGCGGCCAATGCACGCCCTGCCGCGAGGGCACGGGCTGGATGTGGCGAGTGCTGGAGCGCATGGCCAAAGGCCAAGCCGAGAAGCGGGAGATCGATTTGCTGCTCGATGTGAGCCACCAGGTCGAAGGCCATACCATCTGCGCGCTCGGCGATGCGGCGGCCTGGCCGGTTCAGGGGCTGATCCGCCATTTCCGTCACGTCATCGAGGAACGCATCGACGCGCAAGCCGCGCGTCCCTTGTCGCCCTCGGTACCGGTCGCAGCGGAGTAGGTGCGTGCATGGTTTGGCTCTGGGACAACGCGATAACGCTAGCGACGCTTCTGATGGCGGCCGCGGCGGTCGCCGCCTTGATCTATGCCCATCTGCGGATTTCGGAGGGAAGCAAAGCTGAGCACCCCGCGAACGCCAATGAACTCTGGCGAGAAACGCTGAGGCTTGCCTTTGAAAACCCGAAACTCTCCGATCCAACCTTGAGGCTAGCCGATTTCGACTATGAGAACCGCACCATCGATGGCAGCGCGGAATTGTTCCAGAAATACGAAGTGTTCGTAGACACGATTCTCAATGCGAGTGACGAGATCCTGGGTGTCGAGCCGACCAAAGAGTGGCAAGCTTCCGTGCGCATTCAACTCCGGCCCCATCGCGGCTATTTGCGATCTCGCCACTTTCAGAATTCCGGTTACCTTGAGCAGTATTCCGTAAGGTTCCGCGCGTTCGTGGACGAGGCTGTGAGGGAGCCCGCCGAGCCTCCAACGCCAATCCACCCCAACGTCGCTCCGATCGATACACTGAACCAAAGGGCAAGCAAGCGTGCCTAAGCTCCTCATCGACACTAAAGAGATTGAGGTGCCGAACGGCATCACGCTGATCCAGGCTTGCGAGCTGGCCGGCGTCGAGATCCCACGCTTCTGCTATCACGAGCGCTTGTCGATCGCCGGCAATTGCCGCATGTGCCTGGTCGAGGTGGCCGGCATGCCGAAGCCCGTCGCCTCTTGCGCCATGAGCGTCAACGATCTCCGGCCCGGGCGCGACGGAGCCCCGCCGACGATCATCACCAATTCCGCGACGGTGAAGAAGGCGCGCGAGGGCGTACTCGAATTCCTATTGGTCAACCACCCCCTCGATTGCCCGATCTGCGATCAGGGCGGGGAATGCGATCTGCAGGACCAGACCATGGCCTATGGCCTCGACGCGGGCCGCTTCGGCGACAATAAGCGCGCGGTGCAGGACAAATATCTCGGGCCCCTGATCGGCACCTACATGACCCGCTGCATCCATTGCACGCGCTGTATCCGCTTCATGACGGAGGTCGC
>Ga0315295_10000276_pt1 | contig 43396 bp, 50 predicted proteins | sample YL17G14_0_MG_FD_204453 | JGI IMG/M metagenome (GOLD analysis project Ga0315295, IMG submission 204453) | Sediment microbial communities from Yellowstone Lake, YNP, Wyoming, USA - YL17G14_0 | ecosystem: Environmental > Aquatic > Freshwater > Lake > Sediment | place: USA: Wyoming | collected...
CCTCGTGCGTTTTATTATTTATTTTTTGATTATAGTACCACTCGGCAATTAAATTATGCTCTGTAACCCATCCATGATGTCCTTCGCTTGAATTACACGAATAGATCCAATTATAGTTATCATTATTGTAAAAAGATTTTCTATAAAATGGCATCATTGAATCTCCTTCTTTCAAATCCTCTACTTTACAATATACCCCATCTCGTTTTAAAAATCTATGACCATAGGTTGCAATAATAAAACTATTATTATCAAATGTTATTTTATAGGTCATTTCATCTCTTGTATAATGGGCATTCCTGGCTTTTGCAGGAACAACCTTTTTAAGATTATGATCATATGAATAAACAATAAATTCATAATCTCTACCTTTATCAGATAAATCCTTTATTGATATAAATCCGTTTGGAGTAGCTATTTTAGTTAACTCACTGATACTGAACTCCATACTCTCATAATCATAATATGCCGACAGTCTGTTAGGTTCATAATAAACAGACTGATTATAGAGGGACATATCAAGCTTTGACCACTTATCTGCAATATATTGACTTTGTTGCGCTTGTAGTTTGGCTTTTTCAAAATCGGTTCTGCTATCGGTCTTTAGTAACTCAGTTTTATCAAACTCAAAAGCTAGCGGCGGTTTCTCGCTTGATCCTTGAAAACCAAACGCTTTTGTTAGTCTTTGATAAATTGTTAAAGGTCGTTTTTCCATGCATATAAATATTGATTATAATATAAAGATTTTTTTTGTTATTTAAAAGCCTATTTATCTTTATCCAATCCTCCAAATAACCAAGCATACTTTTTATACATATTTTTTCTATCAAGCATTATTTGATTCTGAAATAATGGATTTTCAATCGGCACCTTTCCATTAGCGTCTATGGCGCCTAACGGATCAAAAGCTCGGCCATAGGAGTAAAATGATTTATTAGGTTCATAGGATCTTTCCGATAACATCCAAGATTCCATCATTGATTTATTTATTGCATTATTTCTTTCTAGCTGATTAAAACAAGTATCGCCAGCATATAATGCAATTGATATACTCATAATAGAATCATCGTGAGTTCCTTTCATATGATCGGGCCTACCATTAATAAAAACGAATGTATTAAATTCATTTGCTAATCTTAATGATTTAACGATAAATCCGTGTCTTACTTGTTCTTCAAGAGAGGCAACAATTTGTGTTCTTTTATTATTAAAATTAATGCCAGGAATTTTTTCCACCATTTTAGCATCATATTCCCACACATTTTGCGTATTAATCCCGTCAATAAACAAATTCTTATATTGCATTTCTTGAAGCTTTCTTGATGTTGCAACGCCCATTCCTCCAGTTATATCAACCACAATAAAACAGTTATATAATATACCCCATTTATATGCTATAGCAGCTAAATCATCTGGCGGCATTTTTCCAACATATTCAAGAACTTGTTCTCTATCATCAAAATCTATTATATTAATAGCAGAATAATCTTCACTATCTCCTCTTGACACATCAACACCCATAATATAACGATGGCCCTGAACTGGATCTTTCCATTGCCACATTTGCCCCATCATATACTTTTCTTTGGGCTCTCTAACCATTTCTTCGATGATCTTTTTTCGAACATCTAAAGGAATAACATTATCGCCAGATCCAAGAAAATCACATTCCAATTCTTGGCTAATACGTCGTTTATCATATTTGAATTTTTTAGCCATACCTTCAAACCATGGTGAATATGGCTTATATCCTTTTTCAATTAATTCTTCATAAGTATTCGGATCAGCATCGCGAATAACTATTTCATCATCATTATATTCTGCTCGATTTAGCATATAATGAACAATATCGCCAACTTTAATCCAGCTTAAATTTTTTGAGTATCTAGGATCTCTATACCATTTCAATTCTGTTATATGAAAATTATTATCTCCACGAACAGATTGTTCATAAATCCCATAATATATTGGATCATATCCATTTGGTGTGGATATTAAAATAACCTTACCGCCAGTTGAAAGAGAAGCCATACAAGCTGCCCAGAAATCTTCGCCTGCTTCAATATAAGCCGCCTCATCAAAAATTAGAATTGTTGGAGTGTAACCACGAAGAGCGTCTCTGGATGTTGCAACAGCTTTCACTTCACATCCATTATTTAATCTAAACCTACTTTCTGAATTCTTAGATTGGGAAAACCCAACATTAATCCAATCAGGCCATTGTTCAATAAAATGTCTGATTTTATCGGCCATTTCAACAGCTGTGTCTCTTTTATTCGCAACAATTAAAACTTTTTCTGGTTTTTCAGGTTTTGCTATTTGTAATTTTTTAGAAATCCAAGCGGCAGTTACAGTTGTAACGCCAGCTTGTCTGTATTTTCTGGTTATATTTTCATTATAATCTTCATAGTCTCTTACTAATTGAGTTTGATCGGGAAATAAGTCTAAAGGGACATATCGGCTCTGAGTATTATCATAAGTCTGTAAATATGTTTTTAATGCATATGGAGTATCTTTAATAATACGAGCATATTCTTTAAGTTGTTCAATTCGAGTATCCATGCTTATAAATACAAAAAACTGGATTTAAATCCAGTTTTTATTATTCTTAGTTGGGGTTTCCGATCCCCAAATTTCTGAGAATATCATTTATGCCGCCATCATCTTCGGGCGGCGGCGCTGCTCTTTTTTGCTCGTATCTTTGTTTCATATTTCTAGCTTGAGTAAATATTTCTCTAAATGCATTCTTAGCAACTATTTTGTCTCTTTCATCCTGAGAAACAACATTACTAATAAGATTAAGAAATGGAATCGGTTTAATTTCATAAAGAATTTTATAAAAGAACGGTTTTATGCCATAATTTTCATCATCAAACATTTCATTAGGTAAACATTCTCTAATACGATCAACAAGTTCAGGGCCAATTCTTAATGACATAGCTTCGTTGGGTAACGTATCGGCTTGACCTATTACGGCATTAGCTATGTCTGGTTCGTCAGAATATCCAAATTTACCAAGAGCCTCTTCGATTCCTTTTATTACTTCATGGCATAATATCGGAAATAAAATGCCACGAGCACTAATATTATGTTCACTAACTTCGTGTCCTTGTAGTTCTTCTCCACCAGCTTCTCCACCTTCATCTTCACCCCCTCCGCCTTCATTTCCTTCAGGAGGCTTATTGCCCGTAAGATCTTCTCTACCGCCAATACCTTGACCACTTCTGGACATCATATCAATTAGGCTATCCATTGTAAAATAAAAATAATCATTTATAGCCATTAATTTTAAATAATAACCATAAAGATTGGGGTCCATTTCGTCTAATTTTGCTTTTATTTCAGGATCTTGAAAAATATAATGACCCTTTTTGGCTGCTCCCTGTATAATTCCATTTATAATATTTCTTTTATGTACTTCTAATTCAAATCTTTCATCTTTTGTTAAAATATTAGGATCAAATCTCTCTTCATTACCTTCTTCTCCACCTTCCTGACCTTCTTCTCCGCCTTCCTGACCCTGTTGCCCAAATTGTGGTTTTGGTTTAGGAGCAAGCTGAAATTTCTCAGCGCCAATTCCTTCTACGGCCCCTGTTAATTTAGCATCTATATTATACTTTCCCTCTGGGGTTTCTGTCATTTTAAGCGCAGATTGAACCGCTAATTCTTCTAGTTCTTCAGTAAATCGAAGTTCTATTGATTTAGCATTCATTGTTGAGGTTTGAAATTCACGCATAATCATTTCTTGAACATATCTAGGCGTAAGATCAGGCTGATTTATTGCTCCTCTTAACTTATCAACAACTTTTTTGAATCTATCTGACGCTAATCTTTGTACATCTAATGATCCGCCAGGCATTGCGGGATTTGTGCCATAAAGATTTTTTTCTGGATCACTTATTCTTCTTTCCGTGCCTGGGTCCATCCTTTCAGGATAATCGCCATAGTCTATTTGTTCTCTAATTTTTTTTGACATATTCTATCGTAGCATTTTCTTCATCAAATCAATGATTTTATCTTTCGCTTCTTTTGCTGAAATATGTTGTTTTTCTCTGGCTTTTGGACCTGGATCAATTCCTGGATGCGGATCTCTAAATGGATCATCAGGATCAACGCCAGGCTCAGTTTTAGGTCTTGCAGGAATGACATCGGGATCAACCTCCGTTTCTTTTGGACGCGGTGCAGTTTGTGGAGATCCTTGCGATGCAGATGGCTCCATAACATCAACATCATCGTCATCTTTCCATAACTTTGTTTGTTCGGTTAATTTAATATTAATTAACTCCATAATTTCGCCCTTTGATGTAAATGGATGAACATTTTTTTCAACTATTTTATTAACCCACTCTTTTAAATTTTTATCTTTATTTGAGATTATTTTTTCCGTACTTTCAGGAAGTTTACCATCGTTTAATTTTTTAATTAATCTCGTATAATCACCATATTCTTTACCATCTTTAATGGCTGCTCTAATTTTTGCCTCCGCGCCTTTAATGGCTTTCTCTTTATCACTATAATCTTTCTTTTCGGCCCCCAATTTAAGATCTTCTTTCATTTCGCCTTCATATGTTGCAAAAATTTTCTTTTGTTGTTTTGCCGCATTTATGCTAGTCTGGTCTGTTTTTGGTATATTAATAATAGATGGCGAATTAGCTGAAGGTGTTGTGGCTGCTGATGATGCGGTATATGTACTATATTGTTCCGAAAGCATTCTTTCAGCCAATATTCCAAGTTGTTTATCGTTCATATTAACTAATGTTTTTTCAGTTAGTCCTTCTTTCATTAGTCTTGTAATTATTTTTTTTCTATTCATGGAAGTTTATATTTTATTTCATCATTTATTAGTCTAAGTCCTTTGGTTATTAACTTATCTGTTACACTTTCTAACGGATCGCCAAAATGGAAGCAAATTCTTGGAAATTTTTCATTTTTTTCCATATCATATTTTTCCCATCCTAAAGCCACGACGCCATCAATAGCATCAATCATTCCAAAATAATCAGAATTTTGAACAAGTTCTAGTTCTAAATCTGAATTTTTTAATAGTCCCACTAAATCTATAGCCTCAATCTTTGGAGGAAATGATCTCCCTGATGAGGGTATTATAAACCATTCGTTTTCTATTTCTAATGTGTCATTATCATTATAGGCAGATATCAATTCTTTACCAAAAATAAACTCATACTGCCTTTGTCCTTTATAATCCTTTCCAAGTTCGTTGATGTATATCAAATACATTATTCACTAAAATATTTACTTAATGTTTCTCTAACACTTCCATTAACTGCATTGGTTAATTCATCAATATCAACTTCTTTTATTTTTTCTTCTTCTGTTGATGGTTCTACTGATTCGCCAGACATAAATTCATCGACTTCCTCATCATCTTTTTTTTCAAGATCAGGATCAAGTTCATCACTTGAACTATCATCATCGTCATCCATTCCTTCTCTTTCTTTTGAAATATCATGATGCGCAGCTTCTGCCGCTTTGTAATCTTCGGGGCCTATTGTAAATGTTTCATCCTCATCCTCATCATCATCAGATGGAGTAAAACTATCATCGTCAAACGGATTATTGATTAATTCCTCCAATGCGCTCATTCCATCAACCATACTAGATCCAGCTATTCCAGGTACTCCATCAGCCTCTCCCACTTCACTTTCTTCAGCAGGAACGGGCGTTTGATCATTTGGAACACCTGTATCTGGCAATTCTTCACCCTCATCTTCTTCATCCTCAAGTTTAGATAGAATTTCTTCTTTATCTGTTTCTTCCAATTTATCAAGATCAACAGCAGCTAAAACCATATTTAACACATACTTAATGTCTTTACTTTCAAGTTTATCCTGATAAGTGCTTAATTTTTGAGTGAGCTTACCAGTCATTTTTTGAATAATTTTTAAATAATTTTGAGCATCATCTTCAGGAGTTTCACTGCCCGTTTCATCTGGCAATGGAGGTAAATTGTCTTCGGGAGCAGGAGGCGGAGCATTGCCTTCTGGCGCGGCTGGCGGTGGCGGTAATTCATTTGTGGGCATTGGAACTGGCGCCTCCGCCTGTGAAACTGGTTTAGGCTGTTTTAAGATATATTTTGTGGCTTCTTGTAAATTTTCCTGTTCAATTAAGAAATCGCATTTTTTAAGAGCTTCCCCATATGATGAAAACTTATTTTTATTTTTCATATATAGACCGCCAATGTAATCTAATGAATTTTCATCAAGGCCCCTTTTAACATAATATCCATCTTTTTCTTTGACGATACCATAAACGCCTGTAGCTGATTCTTTAATAACTTCAGATGGTTTTACTGAGTCATCTGATGAGTTATAATATGTGAGTTCGAGAATTCGTTTTAATTTCGCATCCCCAGTTAATTTCTCACTCCCAATTGGTTTTAATTCTCCCATTTTGATAATGTTAAATATAAATTATTCTTAGCAATAAATACAACTATAAGTTGAAAAAATATTGTTTATTGTTATCTTATAGACATTTTATAATTGTAGTTTAGATTCAAAAGAGCCCCTCATCTTCAATATCAATATATGCTTTTGGCTTAATTCCTTCTTTATAATATGATTTAATTCCGTTAATTATATAATCTTCAGGCGTGTCATCCTCATATTCAACATATGCGTCTTCATTCATTTCAACAATAACTTTTCCATTTTGTTGTTTTATTATTTGACGCAATATTTCAAATTGCTGTTGCGTCGGTATTTGATGCATATCAATTGAACGAGATTCTGGAAGATATCGAATAAATCCCATATCCATCACGGCATACATTCCCCGCGATGCACTATTTTTCCATTTATCACTTTCATATTCTCCTAAATCTATATCAAGAGTGTCTAATATATATCCAATATTTCTATGATCTAGAACACGAGATCCTAATCCTTCACCAAAATTTAATAAATATCCATTTGGCGTTATAAATCCTGTATTATGAAATGAATGCGTCTCTCCATAATGTTGTAGTGCGGCTTTCTCTACTCGTAAAGTATCTTTATAATTGAAATCAACAGATTGATGAGATTCATTTAACTTTTTTTTTTCGTTCACAGATAATTTTCTATCTGTTAGTTCCTTTTTAAGTTTGAGCAATTTTTCAATATAACCATTTCTTCTAAGCAATTTAAAGGTTAAATTTTCATATGAATATTCTCCGCCATCGTCTAATCCGCTTTGTCTGAATCGTTTTATTTTCTTTTTCACATCTTCAACTTTAGTCTTAGCATCAGGATCGTTTTCTTTTTTCTTAATTAAATCATCAATTATCTTCGCATATTCTTCGCCCTTCTCTAGAATTTTTCTATCATCTATTTTTTGCTTTGATTTTTGCGGCTCAATAATCCATTTATTATTCAATATAGAATATACCCCGCTTGATATGTGTTTTTCTTTTATATCCTGAACATATAATTCGACTTCGTAATTCTTTATTTTTATATCATGAGAAATATTCCAAACGGCTTTTTTAGCATTAAAAAATTCTTTAAGTAAATCTTGTTTATGGCCGCTTTCTTCGTAGTCTATAATGATATGTAAATCAATATCAGAAAATTCAGACCAGTTATAATTTGCTAGGGAGCCAGTTAATACGACATCGTGAGTAAAGAAATCCACCCCCAGAAAATCAATAAAATTATCGGCGATGGATAATAATCTGTCTCTTACAGACTCAATCATTTTATATTGTCCATTAGTTTCTTCAAATATATCTAAAGATAATGAATTTTTAGCATAAAAAGATTTTATTATCTTTTCATCCTGATCTCTATCTTCAGATAATTCATCAACTAAGGATCTGCCAATCATTTAAGCTTCTTATATTTATAATTTTTACTTATATGTTCATTAAAAAATTTACCTTGTGACTCCGACATTCTAAATTTTGTGAAGAGTTCCCAAGGAACTTCATAATACACATAAATACTTTCATTATTGAAAGTGGTGGTTAACATCTTAGTTGACGTATCATACGATGCAAACTTTAAATTAGATGATTTAATAGTAACATTAATCGTGTGACCTGAAATTTGTTCCGAAATAATTGACATAGTTTTAATTTTTAATATAATATACAAAAATTAACGCAAAAAATAAACCCTCAATTTTTGATTGAGGGTGAAATAAACGATACAAATATTATCTTATTATTTTATGATATGTTTTTTAATCACATAATTTATCGCGTCTTCAATTACTTCATTTTTAAGATCATTTTGATATTTTTTTATTATTTCTAATAATTCTTTTATTAATTCTTTTCTTAAAAAATATTCCTTAGCTTTGTCAAATGACGATTCTTTATCCTGTATCCAATTTCCTTTCCAGTCAATATGCTCCTTAATAATATTGTGAAGTTGAGATTCATTAATTTTAATTACCTTCTTCATTTTATTATTTTATTCAAATTTTTAATCCTATCAATTGATTCAATTAATGTTTTTTTATTTTTAACAAATTCCGCCATTTCTGCCACCATACTCTGTTCTTCATCTGATAAATTTGCATCTATATAGCTCATAATGAATTCAATTTCATCAGATATTTTGTTTATATTTTCTGATGATTTTATATTTTGCATACGATGATAAATTGTTCTAAGATATTCTCTAATGCCTTTTTCATCAATACTATTCCTAACGCTTTCAATTTCATCCGCCATTGATTTTATTTCATCTGGCGAACTTGCATTTTTTATACGATGATGAATTGATTTAAGTTTATCCATTGGCGATTCTTCTGGTGCCTCTGGCTCAGATGGTATTTCTGGCGTTGGTTCTGGAATCAATTCAGGCTCTGGCGATTTCCTTATATTAAATCTTTTTTCGGGCTCAGGCTTCACATATCCTGAAGGTAATGGATATCTTTTAGGATCAAGATCATGTAATTTTAATTGAGCTTCAAGCGCCTTATCTTTAGTTGCGTTAAATTTATTTTTCTTTAATATTTCTTTGTATGTCGAAACTGAGTCATCTGGATTTTGTAATTTTTTTTCAATGATATCAATGACAATATTTTTAAGTTCTTGTCTATTCATATGATCATACTTATCAAAAACAAGTTTTTGCATTTCGGCAGCTTCTCTGGAATATCCTTCAGGATTTATAGTATTTTTAGTTCTTAGTCTTCTGAAATTTAAGCCTTGTTTTAACAAAGAAGCCCCACTACTTCCAATAACCTGATTAGTGAAATCCTCTCTTCTTTGGGCGTCATTTCTAAATTCTCCTGGCCAAATATCCCCAAGACCATATTTTTCATTATAAAGAGCCAGGAGTTGGTCTTCTTCATTCCAAAATGGCTTAATTCTCTGGCCGCCAGCCTCATCTATTTCTTTTTGCTCCCGAATCAATTCTTTAAGTATGACATTAAACCCCGATTCAGTTAATCGAATTATTTTTTTCATCTATTAATAAATGAATTAATCGGATTATTTTCTTTTCTTTGATTCGGCCATATTTGCCATTGGATCAACTTTAGGTTCGGCTTCAGGCTCAACTTCGGGCTCAGCTTCTGGTTCTGGCTCGGCCTCTTTAGCTTCGCAAAGCTTGTCAACTAAGTTTCCAATTGTAATCCCCTGTGACATTAATTCTTGAGCCGCGCTCATAAATGCCGCGTAATCGGGCTCTCCACCCTCTTCCCCAGCTTCATCTTCAGGACCGCCAGCCATTTTTTCTTGATCAACGCCAGTCATAAATTGATCTTCTTCTTGTTCTTTAAGAGCCTTCTTAATGATATCATTAAGCTGGGTTTCTGTGATTCTTACTTTCCTTTTCATATTTGTTTTTTATTTGCTATTATTTTTATTTTATCTATTAAATCATTAAGGTGATACCCGCTATCCAATAAAACTTCTACGGATTTTACAAATTTGTGCTCCCAGTGCTCCACATATGCATGCGGTATTTCTTCATTAATAACCTTTTCAATTAAATCATTAAGCTGGGATTCATTGATTTTTACGATTTTTCTCATTTTCTATAATTTTTATTTTTTCTATTAATTCATCAGATTTAATTCCGCTTTGTAATAGTATATCTACCGCCTTATTAAATTTATTCTTCCAATGTTCAACAACCATAGGCGTTATTTTGCCCCCGTCCCCCACTTTCATATATTTTAATATAAATATAATGTAATCAAAAAAAAACTCCCGATATCTTCGGGAGTTTCATTTAATTACTTGATTTCAATAAATCGTTCATTTAATTTCTTCTTGGATCTTGGAATAATAACTTCCAAAATTCCATTTTCTATTTTACCTTCAATGTTTTTATCTTCAGCATCATCAGGTAATCTATATTCTTTTTGAAAGGAAGTAGTAAAGAAGAATGTTTTATCGTCGGTTTCTTTCTTCTCGTGTGAAATTCTAATAATAGAATTGTCAACGCTAATCTTAATGTTTTCCTTTGTGAGGCCAGGAACCGCTATCTGAATACGATAGTCATCCTCATTGGTTACAACATTACTTCTCCGAAATGTTTTATCAACAAAACTTGGAGTTTCATTAAAAAAATCAATCATATCTGAGAAAAAGGGATCTCTCCATAATTTAATTAAGTTGCTCATAATAGTATAATTTAATTTAATTTATTATTTTATAAAACATCACACAAAAATTTTACCAACAATTATTCATAGACAATTTGACATATTATTGCGACAATTTGTCAATTTATATTTTTATTTGGAAATAATAAATATTTGCCTTATATTTGTACCGTAAATTAAATAAACAATTAAAATTTAAAAATTATGGAAAAATTTATGGAAAACTTTCTTATTGGATTGGGAATGATTGTTCTTATCGCTTTTCTTGCACTAATTAGCGGAACAATTGTATATTGGATATGGCCAGTCGCGATTCCAGCCGCTTTTCCTGGATTAGTTGCTTCTGGGGCAATAGCAGGAAAACTAGCTTGGTGGCAATCGGTATGCCTCACATGGATATTTGCTATTTTAATTAAAAGTGCAAATACTGTTACTAATAATAAATAAGAAAACAATACTTATAATATATGCCAAACATAATTCCAGATTTTTTTGCTGAAGAACCCCCAAAGCAAACACAAAAACCCAAAAGGGGAAATTCAACAACGCCCATACTCGATAATTTTTCGAGAGATCTCACTAAATTAGCTGAGGAGGGCAAAATAGATCCAATTATTGGAAGAAACAACGAGGTAAAAAGAATCGCTCAGATTTTATCTCGTAAGAAAAAAAATAATGTTGTTATTGTTGGTGATCCAGGGTGTGGAAAAACAGCATTGGTAGAAAAACTAGCATTAATAATAAATAAAGGAGAATGCCCAAGCAATTTGTTGGATAAACGAATAGTATCTCTTGATTTAACTTCATTAGTTGCAGGAACAAAATATCGTGGACAATTTGAAGAAAGAATTAAAGGTATTTTAGTTGAATTACAAGATAATCCTGATGTGGTAATATTCATTGATGAATTACATATGATGGTTGGGGCGGGAAATGCGAGCGGATCTATGGATGCTTCAAACATCTTTAAACCCGCTCTATCTCGCGGTGAATTACAATGTATCGGATCAACAACATTTGATGATTTTAAAAAATATATTGAAAAAGACGGGGCGCTAACTAGAAGATTTCAAAAGCTCATTTTAAAAGAGCCAACATTTAATGAAACAATTGAAATTTTAAACAATCTAAAAGCAACATATGAAGATTTTCATAAAGTAATGTATGGAAATAATGTAATTGAAACAATTGTATTATTAGCATCAAAATACATCACCGACAGACAATTTCCTGATAAAGCAATAGATATATTGGATGAATTAGGATCAGAAAAAAAAGTATCGACTAAAATTCCAGAATCAATTGAAAAATTAAGAGCCGAAATTGAGGAAATAAAAGAAAGAAAAATGGAAGTTGTAAAAAGTCAAAAATATGAATTAGCTGTTAAATTACGAGATGAAGAGAAAAAATTAATGAAACGGCTGGAAGATGAAAAAGAAAATTGGACAACCAACAAAAAAGATAATAAAGATCCAATAACCGTTGATGATGTCTATAGTATTGTAAGTAATATGACTGGAGTTCCAATCGCTAAACTCGATGTTCAAGAAACTGAAAGTTTATTAACTCTTGAAAAACAGCTTAGCAATAAAGTTATTGGGCAAGAAGAAGCAATATCTACAATTTCCCGAGCAATCAGAAGAAATCGCGTGGGAATTAAAGGGTCCAATAAACCAATCGGATCATTTTTATTTTTAGGCGGAACAGGAACAGGAAAAACGTATCTTGCAAAATGTCTATCAGAAATTCTATTTGGATCCGCAGATAAAGTAAAAAGAATCGATATGAGCGAATATATGGAAAAACATAATGTTTCGCGATTAATTGGGTCGCCGCCAGGATACGTAGGATATGAAGAAGGAGGACAACTAACCGAAGCGATAAAAAACGATCCCTTTGCTGTTATTTTACTTGATGAATTAGAAAAAGCCCATAAAGATGTTTATAATATTTTACTTCAGATTATGGATGAGGGTCATTTAACTGATTCATTTGGCCGAAAGGTAAATTTCACCAATACTATCGTTATTATGACATCTAATATTGGTTCCAAGAAAGTGGCAGAATATGGAAATGGTATGGGATTTTCCTTACCATCAAAAGAGGATAAAATAAAAGCTAAAAATTCAATAATACAAAAAGAATTAAAAAAACATTTCAATCCAGAATTTTTAAATCGTCTCGATGGATATATTATGTTTAATCCATTAGGTGAAGAAGAACTTAAAAAAATAATTTCAATTGAAATTATTAATTTAATTAACAGAATGAAAGAAAAAGAATACTCAGTTGAATTCGATCAATCGGTTTATAATAAAATTTTTGAATTAAATTCCGAAGAAGATTATGGGGCAAGGCCAGTTAAAAGAATCATTCAAAATCTTTGTGAGGACTTTTTAAGCGATGAAATATTAAAAGGTAATATTCAACAACATAAACATATTCTTATTAAATGTAATGAGGTGGGAGAATTAAGAACAGCATTAAATGATAATTTATAGGATTTTTAAAATAAAGAATCTAAACCCCGACAGATAGTTGGGGGTTTTTTTTGTTTTAACATTTTTATTTCTTATATTTTGATATAACTAAAAATTTAAAATCATGAGTGAAACAGAATCTACAAAAGAAATTAAATTAGTAATTAAAAAAAGCTTTAGAGATTTTCCGACTTTTTATTGTGACTCAAAAAAAGTAATTTATTGTGGAATTATAGATCTCTTTGAAAAAATAAAAGAAACTGGAAATAAGGATATGAAATTAATTATTATAACGACAATAAACAATCGAACATTCGATACCGATTTTGGGTTTGACAATAAAATTCTTAATATGCTAACAGATCATATCATACCATTTTTTGAAGAAATCGAAGATTATGAAACCTGTATGAGAATAATGAGTATATATCAATATTTTCAAAGATATTAAAGTACTTGTTTTTTACCTGTTAGTTTTTCGTTATCAGGACCGTTATTTGTGTTAGGTTTTCGTAGTTTAAATTTTTCAAAGGAACGAATTCCTAATAAAAGTCCAATAAATACCAATATTTGATAATAATCTTTATCGGTAAAAATTATTAGATAAATTGATACTCCAGTAAAAATATATACAAGTAATTTTTTTGCTGAATAAATACAATCATCACGAAGGAAACATAAAAAGAAATTTCCAATTCGCTTGAATATGCTCCTTATGTATAAAAGTATCATGGTTTTATTTTTTTAGATTTATTTTTAGGTAACAGATATGGGTACAAATAAATGATATTCGAATCGCCATTTATTTCTTGTATAAATCTAATAAAGTCTTCTTTGGTTAATGCTTCATCTTGACTTATATATCTAAGATAGGATGTCTTTACTCCTTTAATATCCTTAGTGTGCGTTTCAGTTTTTACTTCAACAATTCCTAATCTTTCTTCCAATTTAGATATTTTAGATAATAGAATCGAATCGGTTTTTTCATGTTCTTTTTTCTCTTGAATTAGCGTCTTGATGTCGCTATGGATTTGTGCGTTATCATCTTTCCAATTATCAAATACCACAAATCCTCCCCACAATCCGCCAAATATGATTGTAATTGCTAAATAATACCCAGCATATATTTTAATATGATCTAATACCGTTTTAAGTTTAGTCATTGTCACCCATATTTATCAATAAATAGGTGATAATTAAGAATATTTTCGTTTTACATAGTCTATTTTCTATGTCCACTGCCATATGATCCAGAACTCTTACTGCCGCTTGATCCCCCAAAAGATCCTCTCCCATATGATCCTGAACTTCTACTTGGGGCAGAATGGTTAGAACTTCTTGATGGCATCGAATAGCTCTTTGAAGATGAACTTCTTGGCGTGGTTGAATATGATCTTGATGTTCTGTTTTGTATAGGATACGAATTTTTCATTGTTCTATTCTGTGATTGATTAGAATATGAACCTTTAGAATTATTATATGACGGGCGAGTACTCATACGTGGTTGTGAATAATTCGGACTATATGATTTATTCTTGCTTCGACTATATACTGGCTTATTTTCTGGTGAAATATATGATCTTCTATTTGATTGTATTGAAGATAATTGTGTTCTTGATTTAGATGCAAAATTATTTGTTGTTTTATAAGAAGAGCTTCTTCTTGTCATAGGATATGAATTAGCAAAAGATTTATGATTTGTAGACCCGCTTTCATATCTTGAATATCCATATCCGTAGTTGTGACTTCCTAGCATTCCTACGCCATGATCAGCATGCCCCCCATAACCCCAATAATATCTATGCCCATAATAAGGATATCCGTAATATGGATAATACCAAGGATCCCACCAATAATATGAATACCAAGGATCCCACCAATAATATGAATGATAAGGATACCCATAATAAGGATAACCCCAAAGACCAAAAGTAAGAGAAAATGAAAATGGTGAAAAAAATGAACTATAGTAAAATGGTTCACCAATATAATTTTCATTAGCATCCTTGTATCCTTCAACATATCCTTGATTATATCCTTCAGGTTTTGAATCTTTAGACTCTTTCATACGATCAAATATTGTTATTGGTTTATCAGATTTGATCACTGGATTTTCTACAACCTTTTGACTTTCAACTATTGAATCCTCCCTGGCTTCCCAGTATTTTTCATAGTTAGATTTCTCTTGAGCAAATAATGCTCCCGTTAAAAACATAACGACAATAATGAATAATAACTTTTTCATAGTATAATGTTTTATATATAAATAAACAAGTATCGTACCAAAAAGCTATATTATGCAGATATTAATTCAAAAGATAAATGGTTTTCGGGTATATTAATGATAATACCACTTTGTTTCTTCCCCAGAACCGTATTAAGGTTTTTAGTAAGGCGGTTTTTTTCTTACCCGCTGGAGGTAAATCAGGGTCTTCTGATTCGATTTGAGTTGGTTGCGAATTTTGTGTATTCATATCATTTTTTATCATGAATAAATATAGATAAATTAAATAAAATTTCAATCTTAAATAAAATAATAAAAAATATTTTTTCAAAAATATTTGGTGATTAGAAAAACATTTTATATCTTTGCGTGGCAATTAAAAAAATTAAGATGAAAAAAACTATAATTGTGTTATTATTAGCGTTTTATGGACTATCGTTAAACGCTCAAAAGCCAACAACATTTAATCTTCGCTTTGGTGACTCTGAAATAAAGGGCCTGTTTGGGACAGAATTTCAAGTTTCAAGATTTTCGCTTTCTGCTGGATGGAGGCCAGTGGCTAAATTAGAAGGTGAAACTTTACATTCATTTTGCGGAGCGCTTACTATTTACGAAAAACAAAATTGGCAATCGTCTTCTTTATATTTTTCCATCGGTGGAGCATCTAAAGGATATTTATATTCGCTGGAATATCCACACAAGAATTATACTCCAGAACCCGCGCTTATTTTATTGGGCGGCCGCAGATTCAATATTGGTGAAATTGTTCATAAGCCCCAAACCAGATTAATGATTGATGTTGGTATAGGATGTAGAATGAGCGAGCACAATGTTGGGTTTACATTTGAATTTGTATTTACATATTCGATATTTAATAATTCTCCAAAACCCAGATATAGATAAAATTTATGATTATTCCTAATATTTATATGGAAATCATATATTATGAAAAAAACATTAATTGAAGAACAAAAAAGAATTTTTCAAATAATGTCACAAATAGATGGGTCATTCAAATCAAAACTAAATGAAGCCATAAGAACTGTAACTAATGATGCTGGCGAGCCAATTGGAACAGAATATGAGCCAGATGAATTTGATCCACAAGACGAACCTGAAGATGATGGAAGAGAATTTCAGCAATATCACGGATTAGGCGAATTTAATAGTATCGACTGGAATACATTATATGAACAATTGCTTATAAATACGGAATTATTGAAAGCTGGCGAAACAAGTGATGAAACAGGAGTGGTAGCTAATGTTGGAGATCTTACTGATTATGATGGAATGTTAAATCCAGACGAATTAAAGCATCTTGAAGATTGGCAATTAATTTATATTGATGGATCATTTCCAATAATTGATAATGAAAAATATCTTGATTTTGATGCTTTTAAGGCAAAAGCATTAGAAATATGGAAAAAAGAACCTCCAAATTATATGACAGGAAAAGACTCAGAAACACCATTTTTAAGAGGAACTGAGCTAGACGAAGGTAACGCTTTTGTTTTTGCAGCAAAAAAAGCAAAAGAAGATGGCAAAGATGCCTTTGAATTTGAAGGAAAAACATATAAAGTAAACGAATCTATAAAAGAATAATATGAAAAAAACATTAAAAGAACAACAGGAACGAATTAAGGAAATAATGATTCCTGGACACACTTTAGATAAAATTGATGTTACAAAAGGCGGTTCATGGTATAGATATGAACTAAATGGTGAAGAATTTATAATCATTTTTAAAGATGAAAATATAAATTCAATGATGGTGTTACAACCAGCTAAATTACATTCAGAAGATATGATTGGAATGAAAAAAGATATGCAAATTTTTCTTAAATCATTAGAATCAAAGGATTTACCTGTCAAACAAGAAACTGATGAATATTTAAATCAGTATAATAAAAATATGAGTCAGGGATTTAAATAAAAAAAAATAAAAATTTTTTCAAAAACATTTGGTATTTATAATTATTATATTTATATTTGTACCGTAATTAAAATTTAAAAGATATGAAAAAATTACTCGACACATTACATATCCTCTTGGCCGCTGACCTATTATGGGCAGATGAGGATAAATTATATTCAGTCGGGTAAGTTTAACATACATCATCCTTTCTTAACAGAAAAGACCCGACTCCTTACAAGTCGGGTTTTTTTTTAGTTCTTTGACATAATGGAATAAACAGTGCGTTGGTGAAGTCTGGTTATCATGCGAGCCTGTCACGCTCGAGTTCACGGGTCCAAATCCCGTACGCACTGCAAATAAAAAGCTCGGTTCATCTAGAGGTAGGATTCAGGGTTTTCATCCCTGCCACAGCAGTTCGAGTCTGCTACCGAGTACTAAATTTTAAAACTATGAGTATAAAAATGTTAGACGATCTCGTTATCGAATATGGCGATGAGGAAACAATTAAAGCCTATTTTGAATATTGTGAAAAAGCGGATAAAGCAGCTAGACAGCCGCCATTCATTATATGTAGTAAAGAAATAGCAAAAATTCTAAATGAAATTCAAACAAAAGACAGCAAATGATGTTTAGTGTCTTTTGTTGGCAAAAAGTCGTTGTGTTGAAACTGGTAGACAAGTATGGTTGAGGGCCATATATCGAAAGATGTGAGGGTCCGAGTCCCTTCAACGACACAAAATAATGGATCAAAAAATACGCCCTTATGGTGCAACTGGAATAAGACACACATGCCTTAGGAGCATGCCTTAACTGGATGTCGGTTCGAGTCCGACTAAGGGCACTATCTTACTTGAGAAGTGAAGCGATTAACTCTCGGCGCTCAGGCTTGAAGTAATAGTTTAAGAGTAAGATCAACTGCTCCTGTGGCGAAATTGGCAGTACGCAACGGACTTAAAATCCGTGGGTCCAAAAAACCGTGAGGGTTCGACCCCCTTCAGGAGCACAAAAGTTCAGAAAAGATAGGTAGATCTCTGCGACTCATGTTTCCCGTATTATGGTAAAGAAAGACTGGTCTAGGGTAAGAGCGAGCAACGGCGAAAATGAGATCGGAGAACTTTAAGTAGTAGATGTCTAAGTTAAGTCAGGACATCCATAATAAATGTCAGGGCTTTTTTTCGGTCTACTACTTTACGGGGATGTAGCTCAGATGGCTAGAGCATCTGCCTTGCAAGCAGAGGGTCGAGGGTTCAAGCCCCTTCTTCTCCACATGCACGGTTCGCCCTATACGCAGGATTGTTAGGAAGGGCAAAACGGGTCATTAGTTCAAAGGATAGAACACCTGTTTCGCAATCAGGAGATCGGGTTCGAGTCCCGATGTATCCACCAAATGCCTCTGTGGATTATGCAAATAGGCACAGCTAACAGGCTCAAACCCTGATCTTGTATGGGTTCGACTCCCTTCAGAGGCACAATATACGTCTGCATCTATTGGTGAAGTAAGCAGTCTCCAAAACTGTGCCTGCGGGTGTGCTGGTTCGAATCCAGCCAGGCGTGCCAATTCATGCGCTTCAATATTTATTGTTATCTATGACAGCAATAAAATATAGTACAACACCAGTCAATTATACCATCAAGTCAAATAATATTGTAATTGGTAATGATATTGCGCCTTATGGGCCAACATCATCAACAGGATTTTATGCTGGAATTACTCCGCCTGATAACGGATATACAATTTATTGCGTAAATAGTGCCACGCATATTCCAACTGCTGTCGTTGCCCATAATGATGATGAATGTATCTGGTTTGCCAAATCATTTGATGGAACAAATATCGTTACGATACAAGATGCCATAGCATATCTAATAACAGGGTCCACTGGAACAACTATAGTTAATATGGATTGTCCTCGTATTGCTACAAGTGGATTAACGATGTATATGGCTACCGAATATCTTCCATCATATCCAAGAAAAGGTTCAACATGGAGAGATTTAAGTGGTAATCAGAATCACGGCGCAATAGGATCAACCGTAGTATTTGACAATATAAATTATGGGGAATTCATATTTTCTGCTAGAACAGGTAATATGGATCATAAGAGTGATAATATTTATATTCCCCATAGCGCTTTCGGAGAAGACGCTCAATGGACGCTTTCTGCATGGTTTAAAACCACCGCAACTTATTATCAAGAAGTTGCGGATGGATATTCAGGTGAAATGTGGGGCGGCTTAGTAGTATTGTCATATGATCCAATACTTGCGGTGTTTGATACTGGCGCCGTGGCGGTCAGCTGGTCTGATGGTGTAACATATCCTCGAATTACCACCACTGGTACCACATATAATGATGGTATTTATCATAATGCCACAGCGACATATGATGGAACATATGTTCGTCTTTATATGGATGGTAATCTTTTTGGTAGTCCATATCCCACATCTACTATACATTCAATATATGATGATTTTTATATTGGAGTTGAAATTAGCCTTGGAGATAGAACATTTAATGGATCTATCGCTAGCGCTCAAATTTATGATCGAGCTATATCATCAGCAGAAGTTCTTCAAAATTATGACGCAATGAAATCAATAAGAAACATAATATTTTTTGATGATTTTAGTAGTTATACTCCAGGTTATCTTGGAGGTCAGGGAAGATGGGAAACTTATTTAGCCAATCCGTCAGGGCATCTTGTCACGACAGATAAGACGGTTACTGGTGATGGTTCGTCTAATTATGATTTGGTCGATTTTAATTCAGATTTAGATGAAAGTTTAGGTTGGAAATTATCATTTAGGATTACCAAATTTAGTAATGAGGGGAGCTCGATTTTCATAGGTAATTCTTCATATTTGAAAATTTGGAATGATAATGGGGCCGAATTTATATGGTGTGCTCCCATAATTACTGACAATGTTACATTTTGGAGGGATCCTAATTATCAAGTAGGCGATATTATAAAAATAAAGCGGCAAGGAAAACATCTTGAATTTTATTTAAATGGAGAAATTGATACGGAGTGGTATTTACATGAAGGTGATGCGACAGGAGATGATGGAGTATTTGATTGTGCAAATGATTTTGATTGGGATGAATCTGATGCTATTTGGCTTCTACTAAGTGATTTAGATGAAATAGATGACATCCGATTTGAATATAATATTATGTGAATAATTTAACGGTGATACAAGCTTAAATATTTTTTATTCTGTTGTCATTTTTGCTTCTTTAGGGCTAACAATCCATAATGCAATGTATGTTACAAGGAAAAAAGGACAGGCAAATATTCCGCCCATTAAAAAAATTAATCTCCAGAATACTGGATCCATTTTAAAGAATTCTCCAAGTCCGCCGCAAACACCAGCAATCACTTTATTTTTTCTACTTCTGTACAGTTTTTTTGTTTCCATAATCTTATGCTTTATACTAAAGACGATGGAAAAATCGAAGTGCGGCAATAAAATGAAAATTAATTTTCAAATAAAGCAATAAAGTTTCGATAGTTCAATAAACCTGAGATTTTTTCATCTGATACATTCTTGAGAGGTGTACGGAAGATATTTGGATTAATATGTTTCTCCATATATGTGATTTCATAATGAAGATGAGGCCCCGTTGCTCTTCCCGTTTTACCGACATTCCCAATTAAATCGCCTCTTTCCACATTTTCATTTACTATAACATTAATAATGCTCAAATGTGCATATAGAGATTCGTATCCGTTTAGATGATCAATTCTAATCATTTTTCCATATTCCCCATCCGATTCCGCTTTTTTAATTTTTCCGCTCGCCGTAGCATATACAGGAGTACCTATTTTTGCTGGATAATCAATACCCCAATGGAATCTTTTATCTCCACTAATTGGATCTATTCTCTCACTATATACAGAGGATGATTTGGATAAATTCACAACCGCAAGCGGTAATATTGCTGGATAATATTTTAATTGTTCATCCATAGCACTATCTTTTTCTGTCATTATCACTAATTGATAACGAATCAACTTGATGTTATTATTAATATCCTTTTGTTCCTGAGATAATTCTGCAATTCCATTTTCGATATTTTCTAGTGAATTTAAGGGTTTTTTAAAATTCAAATACCATAAAACAAGTACGATTTGAAGTAAAACTATCATCAAGGCCCATATAATCTGTTTTCTATGATTATTGGCCATCTCATAAATTCTCACAACGAAATTCCATATTTTATATGAATTCATCATTATTGATAAATATTCAACAATAGATAAGAATCACATCCTATGATCTACATTCATTTTAAGAATTTTTTATATCATTGGAATCTCACGCTTTGTATTATTAAAATTTTTTAATAATATATTCTGCACGCCCTCTAAAAAGACTTCCTACTGAAAAATATTTGGATTAATAGATTTACCCTTATATGTTATTTTATAGTGAAGATGATATCCTGTTGATATTCCAGTGCTGCCAACAGTACCAATTGTATCACCTCTTAACACTTCTTGTTCAGTAATGACTTTTCTGGTGTCTAGATGGCCATAAAAAGTCACATATCCGTTTTTATGATCAATTTCAATATGATTTCCATATCCATTATCAGAACCAGAATCAATAATAATTCCATCGCCAGCTGAATATACTGGTGTTCCTCTCTTTGCGGCAAAATCTATTCCATTATGAAACCTAACCATTCCATATTTTACATTAGTTTTCATTCCATATGTGGTAGATATGGCAACTATATCTTGACCTCGGATTGGTTGCAACGAAGGACGATGCCTTAATTGGGTGATATTAATACTATCTTTTATTCGTACCATTTTTAAAAGATAATTAATAGTATCATTAGTTTTTTTAACCGTAACAATTTCAGATTTCAATATGGAATATTGAGTATCTCTTGGCACATAACAAGCAAATAATAAAACAATGATAATAATTTCAAGTGATAATTGAGCGAAAGATTTCTTATGTATCGAGACAAGCTTACAATATAGCCAATAGACTTTATCAAGTAATCGTATTATCGTCATCATTGCTATAACTATTTAAATAATTCCAAAACGAACATCCTAATTACCCCCAAAAAACCTGTCAAAAATTTATTTTTTAAAATTTTTCCAAAAATATTTGGTTTTTACAATTATTATATGTATTTTTGTTGCGTATTTAATATTTATATTTTTTAAGGCAATGAAAAATTTATTAAACAATGGTCGCCCCCAGCAACATCCACAAGTGGATGAATGGGGATACTATGTTTAAACTTTTTTATGAGAAGTTTTTAAATTAAGCAGAAACCCCATTCATTAAGAGTGGGGTTTTTTATTTTTGTTCTTTGATATATTCACCCCTGTAGTTCAACTGGATAGAGCGCTAGACTACGGATCTTGAAATGCGGTTTCGAATACTGCCAGGGGTACAATATCGTTTAAATAAGTGATAAATTAAATTATCGCGTAATTACACGATAATTTGAAAATATAGCTTATAGAGGCTATAAATGATAAATATAGCCTGTAGAGGCTATAAAACGGGATGTGGTGTAGTTGGTAGCATGCGTGTTTTGGGAACATGAGGGAACGAAAGTCATCGCAGGTTCGAGTCCTGCCATCCCGACAATCATCTAATTATCAAGTAATTAGATAATTTATATGGTGTTCTTAGTGTAGTGGTTTAGCACAATACTCTGTGGAAGTATTAGCATCAGTTCGACTCTGATATTACACCCTAATAAATAAAAACTGTCTTATAGTATAGTGGTAATACAAATGCCTCTGGAGCATTGGTCCTAAGTTCGAATCTTAGTGAGACAACTAATTACATTACCATATAGTGTAATGGCCAGCACAAGACCCCTTGGAGGTTTTAGTTACAGTTCGAATCTGTATATGGTAGCAACCTATATTTTTCATAAAATTTAATCCATTTCCTTATTGTATTATCACTAACGCTATATTTTCTCCCTGTGCCACAATACCCAAGTTCTTTAATTTCTTTTTGTAATTCGAAATATTCGGGGCGATTTACTTTACGTTGCAAAATTGAAAGTTTTTGAGGATCTATATTCCTTTTATTTTTTATGCAAATTTCCTTTTTAATGTGTTTAACGCCTCTACAATGTGTTGGTAATGTCGCTTCACAATTTGGGCAAATGATTCTTAAATTTGATAATCTATTATCATTACTAACTCCATTAATGTGATCAATGATTAAACTTATTTTTTTACCCTGCCATATTTCGTCTTGTCCACATAATTCGCATTTATGATCTTTTATTCCTTCGTCGTATAACCTATTTTTTAAGTGGAATGTTCCAGTAAATAAAGAATTCTCTATTAATATTTTATCTAATGGGATTCTTCTAAATTTTCCGTTACGTCTATTTATTTGAATCAGGTTTTGAAAATGAGATATATCAATATTATACTGATTGATATATTTTTTTACTGTTTTTCTAGCATTTCCTCTTGTTGTTAAATTTAGTTTTGTCAGTACTTCTGTTAGACTATTTGAATTTAATACAAGGGGCTCGAAATTTTCTTTTAAGTATTTATTTTTCATTTGTTTAATATTTAATTCATATATATAGTGTTCGAGCCAAAAATAACCATTATAATATGAAAAGTAAACCATTAAGAGAAACAAAAATCAAAAATTATTTGGTAATCTCAAAAATTCCATATATCTTTGTGTTTTAACTAACAATAATATAGGAAATGGGACAGAAATTTTATTCAGAAGTAGGAGAAAGGGATCAATTAAGCCCCAAGCTTCTAAAAATTTCAAAAGAATCTACGCAGGGGCGTAAAATGATTTACATTCCTGAGCTTCGTTTACTTGTATTTACGAGGATTAACGAAACTATTGAAGAAACTAGGAATAGATACTTAAATAAAACCCTTACCTATGGTAAATCAAGAAATTTTACCGAAACAGTAGAAGTAGAAGCAATGGATGTGGAAGAATGATAAATCTTAAAATACTTGGCAATTTCATATTTATTATATATCTTTGTACAATAATAAGAATGTTAAAAGTAGCAATATGAAAAAGTTCTTAAAAATTTTAAACGACATAGCCGACTACGCTCTTATGTTAATATATACTATTATTTTCATTTATGGCGTCGTATCAATACTTAAAGATATGGGTGTTATTTAATTATCCACTAAAACGAGAAATAAATGTATATTATCTCAAAGAAAAAAGATTATTATGACGGAGTGGCAGGAACAACTGGTATTGATAAAACTATTATATATGACCGTCAAATCATTGAACTAGAGAATAATATTCTTCCAAAAGAATTTCAGCCATATTCCCTATGGAAAAATCCAAAACCGAGTCCGTTTATTAAATTGGGAAATACGCAGATTAAAAAAGAATTGCGCGTTGTATATGGTGACGCATCTCATTTTATCATTGGCTTTTGTGGGAAATTATATATTGGTTGGAAATTATATAGTGAAGGAAAAAAATTATCATACGGTGGTAGAGAATTAATAACCACAATATCTTATGATAATGACAATATGAAAAAATTGGTTGAGGCAAACACTTTTGGTGGATATTTCGAAGATAATCTCAATTATGTTTTAACATATGATCCTATTGAAATTTTCAGAACATTGAATACTCCAGTATTTGTATATGATAATGAATATAATAGAATAGCGCTTGATCAATGGAAATGTCATTCAAAATTTATTATAAATCCTCCATTAAAAGAATATGAATTCTATAAAGTATTTAATTCCGTACAAGCATTTCAGGAAATTAGCATGTTTCTTGGCGGCGTTCTTGGAAATAAAGAAAAAGAAATTGTAAATGTCGAAGACAAATACAAGATAACCCAGCATGGGTTTGATAAATGGTCATTTCGGAAAGAACCCGAAGAAAAATAGAGCCAGATTCTGGTTCTATTTTTGGTATTTAATAAAAAAAAAGACTATGAAGAAACTTACAATAATGATTTTATTTTTATTCACTTTTTATGTTTCTAGTTCGCCGAGTTTATCCGTAATTCAAAATGAGGACATAATAAAAAGAATATCTGTGAAACGGGAATATGAACAGGAGTATACGCGTTTTATTAATCATCTTGGGTATAGAGAATCAAGTAATAATTGGATGATAATTAATAAAATCAATTGTTTCGGGGAGTGGCAATTTTCATATAATACTTTAAAAGTCTTGGGATATGGAAATATAACACCAGATAAATTTAAAAAAGATCCCACTATTTTTCCCAGAGATTTACAATTAAAAGTTTTAAAAGAATTAATTGAACTTAATACCGAATATCTTAATCCATATAAGAATTATATCGGAAAAATCATCAACGGTGTTAAAATAACCAAATCAGGCTTGCTTGGCGGCATGCATTTGGGCGGTATTGTTTGTATAAAACTTTATCTTACGTCCAATGGGGTTATAGATCGAGCGGATTTAAATGGAACCAAAATATCTGATTATATCCGAGAATTTGGAATATATAATCTATAAAATATTTGGAGATTTCAAAAATTTATTTTATCTTTGTATATTATGAAACCGCTTATAAAATATACTGACGAAGAAAGGAAAGCCCTTTTCGATAAAGCAATTGCCAAGGACACCGAGAATCAGAAGAAACGGGCGAAACAGGAACTTGAAGCGTGGAATAATCTTAAACCATTTAAAGATCCATGGGACGTGCCGCGAATTCCCCAGGTTACCAATAAAATATATAAAGAATTCTATATTCCAAGATTGATTGCCGCGGGCGCGATTCCCAAGAAAAATCTAATTGACGGACAGGTATACATTGGAGATCATCGAAGATGTATCGCAGGTAAATGGAATGCAGCAACTCAAAAATTTTTATACAAGAGAAATAAATGGGGTGGAACAATTTTGGACGATTGTAATCATTTTGAGGATGATGATGGATTTGCGCTATTTGTTCCGATCAAATTAGGAACTGAAGAAGAATGGAAAATAAATAAACAAATATAATGGAAAGAACAATTAAATTCAGAGCATGGGACGAAAGTAACAAAATCATGCACAACAACTTTCAATTCATTCGTTCAGGAGAAGAAAGTAATGATTGGATAGTATTTACATCCGATAAACAAACGCTTAAAGATAAACAACATCCATTAGAAAATCCGTATCTTCAACAACAATTGAAAATAATGGAATGGTCAGGAATTGAAAACATCTTCGAGGGAGATATAGTATCATTAGGTGACATTGATGACGAGGGCGTGGTTAAATACGATGAAGATAGATTTTATGTTGATTATGGAACCGCCCATACCAGAATCAGTAAAAATCATAAGGTATTGGGAAATATTTTTGAAACAATAGAAGTGAGATGAGTGGAGAAGTAGAATTCGATATATGTGAAATTTGTGGTAAAGAAACCTCAATAGAAAGAACATACTTTAGATATGATATTAAGTGTGAATGTCATTCACCTTATCATTTCGAATTTGTTAGGCATTGTAAGGATTGCGTTGCAAAAGAGCCAACAGAAACCAAAATCACATTGAAAACATCAAATCTTTCAAGAATAAAATAGTTTTCCTATACTTAAAATAGGATGGTGGAGCGGCAACCATTTACCTGGTAGCCCCAATAAAAAAGTCGGAACTCAAATTCCGACTTTTTTTATCATTCTTCGTTTAATTGATCTAACAGAAGGATACGGAATATTTAATTTAATAGATATGTTTTTCAAATTAACGCCCTGATTAAACAAACGCATTACCTTTTCTTCAATTCCGGTTTCTCTATATATTTTCTTCTTTAATGTTAAATTAAATTCATCAAATTCAATAAATTTATTTTTTTTACGCATTAATGAGAAGGATACATTATCATAAAGTAAGTTTTTTAATTTAACTATATTTAGTCTTCCTTTGATTTCTAGCATACAAGAATAATTATTTTCTCTTCTATGTCTAATATTACATGATGTAATATTTTTTTCTTGTAAATATTTTTTTAATTCGTTTAAAACCCAAAAATTTCCACTAAAACAACATCCATATTCCCTTGAATTACAATCGGATCTTTTAGACGCATATATTGATCCATCACCATCAAAAAAACCACATATCATTGAATTATAATATTTATTTTGATTATCATATGGTAAGTGTTGTGACGTATATGTTTTATTTCGTAGAATACCCATCGATATTAAATCATTTACCATTTTATTTGAGCAAACAGTTAAATTTACATATCCTATTCTATTTGTTCTTATAGGATAATCTGTTTCAAATTCTTTTTGTATAAAATTTAAAACCTCAATATCACTCTCACAAATAACAATGCTCAAATAATTTCCATTTATCGATCCGTCGGCATATATAAACCCCAGAATATATGCTTTTTCTGGGGTATCTATCTTTTCAAAATATCCATCATTTAATTTATATTTTCTTTTTCTGCTCATAATAGTGTTTTATTATAAATAGTATATGGGCTACGAAAAAGATCAATTTTTAAGATTTTTATTTTTCGAATGTGGGTTTCAACCATAGTCCATCCACGTTAAAAATATAATCCCTCAACTTTGGAAATTCGTTCAGTAATAAAATTGTTTTCAATGTGTTATGTTTTAAACATTTAGTCAATTCCTCACGAATTCTGTCAGATGAAACAACAAACATTTTTGTTTCATAATCATATGTTTTAATCGTTTCGATAATTTCATCACACATTGTAAAACCTTTAGTTATAGAAAATCTGGCGGCCCTTAAAATTCTGAGAGGGTCGTCGTCAAAAGTAACTTGGCAATCTAATGGTGTTCTTAATATACCATTCTTCAAATCCTGAATTCCGTTGAAATAATCTATGATTTTTCCATCAGATCCTTTGGCAAGAGCGTTGAGTCGAAAATCTCTTCGAGCCAGATCATCATATAGAGTCCCTGGTTTGATTATCGGGGTTCTCGTACCTTGTATATAGCCAACTTCCTTACGAGCCATTACGAAGTCTGCCACACCCTCATATTTATGTCCTTCGGGAAATCTTGCCCTTATTGTAAAACAACCAGGGGTTTCCAAGAAGATTTCAAACTTTTCGGCGGTCAGGTAATCACTTAGCACCTGAAACATATCAGAAGCTTCCGTGTATTCCCTTAAAAGCATTTCATTCGGAACGGCAACATAATCGACATCCTTAGATTTTAAACCTAGGATCTCATCTCTAATTTTACCTCCAACCTCAAAAAATTCAAACATAATTGATTATTTTATTAATTTAGTACAAAGATAATTTGTTTTTTGAATAAAAAAAATTATATTTACATTATTATGAAAATTTGTTTAATTTCTGACACTCATGGTTTGCATGAGTTTATTAGTCGTTCCTTACCAAAAGCCGACATTCTTATACATGCGGGAGACACATGTAATATGGGAAGTGAAGGAGATGTCCGTAGTTTTGTTTATTGGTTTCAGAGTCTTAAAAGATTTGATACTAAGATTTTTATCGCTGGAAACCATGATTGGGGTTTTGAAAGAAAAGAACCTTGGTTGTACAACTACATCAATGATGAAAACTTATCACAATCTGATTGTGTATATCTTGAAGATAGTGCGTTTACATTAGAAGTCCCAGAATTTTCGAGACCAATAAAATTTTGGGGATCTCCATGGCAGCCGCCATTTATGAATTGGGCATTTAATGTACCAAGAGATGAATTATATAAATACTGGGAAATGATACCTCTCGATACTGATATATTAATAACCCACGGTGGACCCGAAGGAATTAGGGATTTTACATTAGACAATCAGCAACATGGATGTTCATCACTTAGACATTATGTGGAAAAAATAAATCCTGCTCTTCATGTTTTCGGGCATATTCATGAGGCGTACGGAGCAATGGTTCAGGGTGAAACATTGTTTGTTAACGCATGTACATGTACACGAAGTTATAACCCAATAAATAAGCCAATAATCGTTGATTTAACAGAAGTCGACGGAAAATTAATAGCAAATATAATATGAATTTAGTAACAGTTGTTATATCAACAAGAAAAAGAGATGAAGAGTATTACAAACATGTAAAGAAAATGTTTTCACATCCGAAAACTCAGATCTTAATGTATGAAAATGAAGGTATTATGTCATTACCTGAAGTATATAATAAAGGTTTGGAAGAAAGTGAGAATGATATCGTTGTGTTTTCACATGATGATCTTATTCTTCAATCTACCAATATGACCCCAAAAATCATCAAGATGTTTGATAAACATCCGGATTATGGAATTATCGGTATTGCAGGGACAACCGATTTGGTTAATGGTAGATGGTGGGAAATCCGGAAATCTATGTATGGTAAAGTTGGACACACTAAAGATGGTAAAATATGGATGAACAAATATAACAACGAATCTTTTGTTGATAATTTGAAAGATGTTGTTTGCGTTGATGGAGTATTCTTTATGATTCATAAGAAAAGAATTCAATTTCCTTTTGACGAAGACTTCAAAGGATTCCATTTCTATGATATTCCATTCTGTATTTTGAATTATAAAGCAGGCGTTAAAATTGGCCTTACGACCAAAATTGAAATTGTACATAAATCTATTGGCGAAACTAATGAACAATGGGAAAAGAATAAATTACAATTTGAAGAAAAATTTAAAGATGTTTTACCGATTAAAATGACGAATAATAAAAGTTTTACGGAAAAAATGAATTATTCAAAAGATAGTATTGGCGTTGGCATAGTAACTTACAATGCTCCTGAAAGAATTAAACAATCAGCAGCAACAATTCCTAATTGGATTAAACATTTTGTTATTGTAAATGATGGTACGCCATATGATAATTCAGTATATCCTCCAAATGCTCATATTATTACTCATAATACAAATAAATCTGTTGGACAAGCCAAAAATACCGCAATGAAATATCTTATGGATGAAGGATGTGAACACATTTTTATAATGGAAGACGACATCTTAATACAATCTGAACTTATATTTCAAACGTACATAAAAGCATCACTTTTTACGGGTATTAAACATTTAAATTATGCGTTGCAGGGGCCAGCGAATAAAAAAGGATCTCAAGGATTTAATAACTTGGAAGATAGAGCCAAACAACAAAATCTTACCGACCCTAATCCAAGGCAAATTATAAAATATGCAGAAGATGTCGAAATAGCCCTTTATCCAAATAGCGTTGGAGCGTTTTCTTATTATCAAAGAGAAGTATTAGAAGCCATTGGTGGATTTGACGATTTTTATAAAAACGCCTGGGAGCATGTTGACCACACATTACAAGCGTTTAAAAAGGGATATACTACTCCTTATTGGTGGTTTGCCGATATTAATAATTCATGGATGTATATTAAAGATATCGAAGGATGTATTGAAAATTCCACTATTGGCCATACCGATGAGTGGAAAGAAAATTATCAACGAGGATTCCTCCATTTTAAGAAAAAACACGGATTTGGTCCAACAGAAGTGCCAGACTCTAAACCTGAACAAGTTCAGCACATATTGAATTATCTTTATCAAAACAGATAATATTTATAGGTATATATTTTATTATGACAGAATTAATTGAAAAATTTGCCGAATGCGCATTTCCATCAAATGCAGTTGCATATTGGAATTTCGATGAGTCGTCAGGAACATTTCTTGATAAAGTCGGTGGTTATATTGGTACAGGTTCTGGCATAATATATAGTGCGTCAGGAAAATTAGGTAGATGCGTAGAATTTAGTAAAAATACTGATTATATAGCAGTGCCAAATAATTCTGGTTTTGTTCCAATAAATGATAAATATTCAATTTCATTGTGGTTTAAGATGGATGTACTACCGTCAGTAGCAAAAAGAATTTATATGTTGGCCAGATTATATGATAATGCGGCAGGAAGGCATTCATTTCAGATATCGTTACCATCTGATGGTAATTATCTACACTTTGAAGTGACTAATAATACCTCAACAGCATATGGAACAGATGCCGAATATCCTTTCGCTATTGGCACTTGGTACCATATTGCGTGCGTTAATTTAGGCAATGGAATTCCAGCACTGATTTATGTTAATGGAAATAATAATACAACTTGGCACAGCGCGACTTTTACAGGAACAATACTAAAAGCAAATGGTACATTGAGAATTGGAAACATTTCAACATCTGGAACATCAGCAATCGACGGATCTATAGACGAATTAGGATTATGGAATAGAGATCTATCATCAAGTGAGATATTGACATTATATAATGGTAATAGTGGACTTACGTATTGTACTGTATCTTCTATAACACCAACCCCAACCGTTACAAAAAGTACAACGCCTGCCAGCACAAGCGATGTCACTCCGACTGTTACATCCACAAGAAGCACAACGCCTACAATTATATTAAGCGCAACTCCAAGTATCACGAAGAGTATTACGCCCACAAAAACTGTGACGCCGACAATTATATTAAGCGCCACTCCAACTATTACAAAAAGCATTGCCATACCAATACCATCGCCATCCGTTGCATGTACATTTCCATCTGGATGTGTAGGTTATTGGAAATTAGATGAAATATCTGGCAGCACATTAGATAGTGTTAACACAAACAATGGAACATTAATAAATTCGCCGACGCGGGGCGCCGCTGGTAAAATAGGAACTTGTTATACATTTGTTGATACAAGTTCTCAATCCATAAGTATGGGCGAGGTATCGGCTCTTAAACTTCCAAAATTAAGTGTATCTGCTTGGTTTAAGACAACAACAAATCATTATGATTGTATAGTATCTGAAATTAATGGATCATTATCAGCGGGATGGGCAATCACTACTGAATTATCAAAATTAAGATGTAGGTTAGGTGATAACGCAACACACGCAGTAAATATTGACGGTACAACAAATGTTATTACTGGCGCTTGGTTCCATATTGTACTAACAAGTGATGGAGCGTATGGTAAAATGTACATCAATGGAAAACAAGAAGGCGGAAATGTTGCATTTCCATATAATCTTGCGTATGGTACGGGATCTAATGGATATTTCAGAATTGGAGCTCGTGGCAGCTTGCCAGGTCAATTTTTTAATGGATCTATTGATGAGGTCGGAATTTGGAATCGAGCTTTAACGGCAGCAGAGGTTTCTACTCTCTATAATAGTGGAAATGCTCTTGCTTATTGTAAAAAATGTACTATGATTGTTTCAATTAATGTAATAAGCGAATAAATAATTTGTTTTATTCGAATATTTATATTATCTTTGCATCTGTTCTTTGAAAATACAAGCTGGTGATATTCCGAATGGATATTGGTAAGCAATCAGTCGTAGATGACCTACGCAATTAGTCTTATTTACAGTAGAGGGTATGTAAATCCAGCAAACGGGGGTGACTTGGATTTGATTTCAGGTATCAGAAATAAATTGCAAGCGGTCAGATATCATCTATGACTTTAATCTACGATGGTAATTTATAAATGGCAACATTTATTCGAACATGGAAGTGGCAGGTTTACTTGCAACTTCTAATGTAGCAGCTTAGTCTCAGACAAAGTTCTACAAGGGGTCAGGGGAGTATATAACCCATCAACAGAAACTCTGAAAGCGAACACCGCTGCAGTGTGTTAGGAATAATTTATGGTTCAATTCTAATATAAATGAACCGTCCATAGTTTCGGATAACGATGGAAAAATAGGAATTCGATATTTGTTTGTTATGAATAACAAAATAAACTTGTAGTAATTTATTGTTGAACAGGAAAGACTCGGCTTCGATGCCGACACCTCCACTCATTACTAAGAGATTCTTTATTAAGGATCTCTTTTTTATTTATTACTAACATCATCTATGTTAGCGTGCAAAATGAATGATATCACATTGATATAGACAAACAAAGGAGAGTGAAGCCTCCTTTGTTGAGATAATTAAATTATTATGTCATCATTTTTTGTGGCGCATTGCCGCCCAATTTTTTCATATAATCATTTAACCATGCGGTTTCAGCACTATTTAAAGGGGGCCCGACATATTTTTTACCCCTTCTTATATTGCTTTGAATTTGTTTCATTCGTTCAGGCGAAACAGGTTGCTTCATTGCGACATATGATGTTTTATCTATTTTTGGAGCTAAAGCCGACAATTTTAAATTAGATGTTGGTGCTGTCATAGGTTCTTTCACGCGCGTAGGTACAGATGCCGCAGCAGCCGCCTTACAAATTGATTCGACATCATCATCGGTAAATCCCTCTGCTCTTCCAATTAAATCTAGTTTCACTTGCGTTTTAGGACCAAATTTACCATCTATAACTAGGCCTCCCAGGCATTTTTGTACTCTAGCTATTGTGTCAGACTGGCATCCAAAACTGTATGTTCCTGAGCAAGGTTTATAATTTCCACCGCCAGTTATTGCTTGGTCTTCTGGTGGATTTTCTTGAGCTAATTGTCTTGCGAATTTTTTCACAAGATTTCTAACTGGAACATAAATTTTATTCCATGTTGACGAAATATCAATGTCAGAATCGAGCCATTCAAGTAAATCTCCATCTCCTTCATTTAAATGATCCTCATTAAATATCGCAATTAAAGCCGATAAATCAGATACGGTAACTAAAGAATTAAATACACTAAAAAGAAGTTTATTCCTAGTACCAAGTCCTTTCATTGCATTGTATAAATCATCAGATAATGCCTGTATTGTATCATCATCTAATCCTCTATCTATTTGATCAATCTTTTCTTTATTGTTTTTTACATATTCGAATAATTTTTTAGTTTTTGGATATGCTTTATCTTTATCAACTAACCATAATACTAATGGAACTACCGCTAAAGCCGCTGCTCCTCCAAGAATTGCTCCTCCAATGGCCCCAGCACTGGCAACGCCTGCCGATCCTAACACCATTTCACCCACAGCAGCTGCTGTTGATCCTCCAGAGATAGCAGCTCCTGTTGAGCCAGCGGCTGATGATGCCCATATAGGTGCAGCAATTGAACCAGCAATCGATCCTGCGCCTGCCGCTCCGCCTGTTGCTATTGCAGTTTTTTTAGCTATACCCCAAGGTGATTCTAATTGTTCATTAAGAGTTTTTGAGATGTCATAATTCATCATCAATTTAATTCTCTCTAACGATTCTTCGGCTGTTAGTTTTTTTCTTTTCATATTTATGCTAATTTTTTAAGCGGAGGGGCCTGTCCAAATTTAGGTATGCTACCTTTTAATTGTGCTATTGGTGCTGTTAGTGGTTTTACTTGAGCAATATTTCTTTCCGGAGATTCTTGTGGTACTTCTTTTCCTTGTATTTTAGCCTGAAGATTTAGAATATCATCATCGGTAAAAGTTTGAATTCCAAATGGAGATAATGCAGCTTGTGTTTTTGTACCAAATTTACCATCTGGAACCAATCCAAGAGATGTTTGTATTGGTTTTATTCCTTCTCCACTAGTTCCGAATCTATATGGATCATCTGCTGTTCCTGTTACTGGCTTATATCCGCCTGTGGTGGCAAGTTTTTGTTTTTCTACAGGTTGATTTTCTATATCCATCTTATCTTCCTTAGCGGGTAGATTTTGGGCCGCTGTCGTCATAAGATTCTCAAGTGATGTGAGGATTCTAGTTTGAACATTTCTTCCCATTCCCACTTCCTTAGTAATCCACGTATACAAATCCTCTTTTGCCCCATAAGTACTATTAAATGAATCATTCAAAGCAACAAAATCAGATGCGGATTTTAACATTTCAAATACATTAGCAACTGGTCTTTTATTAAGCCCAAGACCCTGCATAGTTGAATATAATGTTTTAGACAATGTAGCTACTTGTGCATCGCTTATTCCTCTTGGTACTTTACTGAGCTGTTCTTTATATGTTTCTGCATAATCGAACATTTGTTTCAATTTACCAAAATAATCGCTAAGTTGTTCTCTACTGCCAGGACCAAAAATTCGTTGGCCGCCATATTCTAATTGCTCAGTAAGAGTCTTTGATGAATCATAATTCATCATAAATTTAATTTTATTAATTGATTCTTCAATTGTTTGGTTAGATTTTTTCATATTATGATTTTTATATAAATATCTATTATTATTAATTATTTTACATTCCTTTTATTGGGTTCGCTCTACCTCTTACAGGATTTGCTTCTGGATAATCTTCATGTTTCTTTGTATAGTCTACTGGGTTAGCCACACTTCTTTTTACTAGATCCTCTGCATGATCGACTTCTGGATACGGCGGATAATCTTTAGCACCAAGGCTAGATCCAGATTCACTTGATGTTGTAGACGATGGCGTCGCTGATGTGGTGGAAGTTATATTATCAACCTCGTCAATTTTTTGATTTTTCCCAAGTATTTTAACAAGTTGTTTTTCGGTTATAATCATTTTCATACCATATAAATACTAAAAATTTTCCGAATTTGTATTGTGTATCCAAAAAAATAACTATCTTTGTTTTAATTATAAATGATAAACATATGAAAAAATTATTATTTTTATTATTAATTCCGTTTCTTTTTGGATGTGAGCCATATATAGATCCGATTGATCCACATTTAAGTGGAGGAATTTGGATATTTTATGATTATGATATTATCACACTAATTCCTAATGAATTAATAATCGAATCCGATACCATTTGTTTAGGTGGTTTAAATTATCATTTAACCCCAATTGATAAAAGATTTATTAAAAATCAAACAAAATGGGAATTTGACGACAATAGTTTTTCATTATATTGCGACATTAATGATTCCATTCAATCACGCATCAGATTTGATGTAATATATCCGCCATATACATACGATGAAATAACAATAAATAATTTAACATATAATTTTGTTATAAATTCGGCATACCCAAGTAGGCTAGCATTATTAACCCCGCCAGTCAGAGCTGACATATATCTATTAAACGGAGATGAATATAAAAAAATTAATGTACAAATTTTATTGAAATTTATGCGGGAATAATTATTGATGTGGCCTTTAAACTTATCTTAGCATCTATGAAATAGATTTTCTTTTATTATATTAAGATCGTTTGAACTATAAATATCGGCAGTCCATCCTTTATAATAATCTATGACGTGTCTTCCTAATTCTGAAATAGATTTACGACGAATTTTTAAATCGCCACATGTTTTTAATAAATTTCTAGTTATATACACATAATTATTTGGCGACGATAACACCCAAATATTGTTATGTTTTGTTTTAACAGTTACATCTAAATTAATTTCAGAAACGCCTGTAATACATCTTCTATCTATATTTTTTCTAATATTTCTATTTTTATTAGACTCACATCTTTTGTTTTTTAAAATAATAGATTTATCATATCCATAAATTTCTTCATATGTTTTCCCCCTAGTACTTGATCCAAAACGATACCTAAGTTCATCAGATGGATTATAATGTCCGCCAAAACCCCCATCATTTAAATTTGTCAATGGACCATTTTTAATGTCAATCCTTCCAATATGTTTAATCATATCAGACTCACTTATATATGCTTCAGTTTCGGTTATATTAGTAAAATATTTAATGATAATGGGATTTAGATTTAATCGTTTTATTTTATTTATCTTATTAATTTTTAAATAATTTTTATCATAAGACGAATTTTGTAGATGTTTTAGATATCGTTTTCCATATCCTTTTCCAACATAGAATGGCTCGTATTTAAAAATATATTTACCATATGTGAAATTGCCAGATTTTCTAGGATCTAAATACACATATACATAAAAATTATTCATCATAAATTTCGGGATGTCTTATAGCAAATATTTTTATCAATTGGCCAGCCTTTGCATTACTTTCATCTTCAATTTCACCTCCAATGTCGGGCGGTTTAATTTTTAATCGGCCCTGTTCAAATTGTTTATGGTGATTAAGTTCATGGGCTAAACTTCTCATAATATCAACCAACATTCTGTTTTTACCATATACTTTAATTATTTTATTTTCTTTGGCATAATCATAATTGGCCATAGTTTTTAAATGCTCTCTTTTATTTAATATAGCAATGGTTGGAATATGCTTGATATCTAATTCTTTTTTAACGAATCTTGCAAACTCATATAGTTTTTCTTTTTTATTATCGTCTAAAAATTCCATATTAAGCTAGATTAGGTTCTACTGAAACTGGATTCATCGCAATACCGCTTTTATCTAAAATTTCATAATGTAAATGCGGCCCTGATGATATGCCAGGATGTGGATCATTTCGTCCTCCGCCAGAATACCCTATTATTTGTCCCTTTTTAACTTTTTCTCCTTGTCGAACAATCATTTTTCCTAAATGACAAAATTTTGTTTCCACATTTATATGATCTAATTTAATGAACCCCCCGCATGCATTTGGCGTCGTATCACGAGAATCCAATACTACGCCATCTAATGGGGCATATACTGGAGAATTTGAAGGGGTGGAGATGTCAACACCTTTATGATTTTTAGTCGCCCCCTTAATTCCCGTATTTCTTGCTCCGAACCAGCTAGTAATTGGTTTTTTATGTCCCAATGGATGCATCATCTGATCGCCTTTCGGAATGTTTTTAGCAAATTTATTATTAGAAATATTTCTTATTTTTGATAAAATCCCTTCTTTTTTATTATTAGAAAAATTTTTTGATAAAGCGTCAGTTTCTACATTTTTGTTTGTCATTAAAAATTTAACCAGTTTTGATAAATTAGGCGCTTCTTTTTCCAAATCTATACTATCAGAAGCATCGCCTTTTAAATTATTAACTAATCCTTCAATTTGTTGTTCTGTTAATTTAATCTTCATATTAATGAGTTGTATGTATATAATTATATTGTTTTTGGTATTTATGCGTATAATGTCGATAAATTTTTTACTTCAAGCAATTAGGATCATTCATCTTGGTAGTTATAATGAAACTGAAGTACGAATGATATACGATTATTTAAGAAACCTTGACAATATCGCATTAAATGATTATTTTGGATCACATACAGTTTTACAATATAATAACGACCTAGAAATTTGTATTGAGGTAATTGATAAAATGATAAAGATCTTAGAAAAAAAAGAAGAATACGAAAAATGTCAGGTACTATTAAATAAGAAGAAAGTGTCATTAGACATAATGAGCATAAATGTTGACAGATATGAGCATACTTGAAATGTCAGAAGAGGAAAAAAAAGAGATCCTTGAAAAGCACAAAAAAGCCGCAAAAGAATTCTATCAAAAAAAAGCAGATGAAAAATCTGGACTAAAGCCAAAGCCGGCAGAGAAGCCAGCAGAGAAACCAGCAGAAAAATAATTTATACGGGAAAATTTTCCGTTGTTTGTTCTGTTATAATAGGTTCTTCCAGCATAATTGGTTGTTCATCCATTATAACTAATGGTTGTTCATCTATTATAGGCTGTTCTACTATAACTATAGGCTGTTCTACTATAACTAATGGTTGTTCATCCATTATAGGTTGTTCTAACCAGTTTAACGGTTCTTCTGGAATAAGCTGTTCCACTATAACTAACGGTTCTTCTGGAATAATTGGTTGTTCATCTATTGGTATTTCCATTATAAAAGATGATCCGTCATAATCATCATTGTCGGGTTCTATTTCATTTTTATAAGATTTATCGCCCAATGTTCTAGGCCAATAAAATCGGTCCCCAAGTGGATGCTCAAGTAATTTTGGATGATTACATCCTGTATGCGCAACGCTAGCAGTATTTCTCACAACAGGAAATGTTTCAGCTCGTTCATTTTGTTGCCAGAGTTCCCACGTTGTATAGAGATGGCTGTCAGGTTCATAGGGAACAACAAACATCTTAATATCCTTATCCATAAAGTATTGTGAAACCAGTGCGTCATCAGATAGCGTTCTTCCAAGATAATAATCAAAAAAATCTTGATCAAATAATTTCTTTTTATATGATACCGATTTATAATGTTGAAGTGAATGGACGGCTCTAACTTGAGTGACGCATATTATCCAAGAATCTCTGATATCGCCTGGAATGGATTGATGTAATAAAATGTCAGATCCTCTTCCCTCATAACAAATACAAGAATTGGGATTTAGATTTTTTTGATACTTTCTGTGTTCGGAAATCATATCAGAATGATATATAAGATCGTCATCAACAACAAGTAATATTGTTTCAGGATCTTTAACTCTTTTTAAAGTAGGTACAAGTTTTGTTGGGGGTCCAATATCTTTTGGCCTAAAAATTTTTAAATTATTATATTTTAATTTACATTCCTCTAGCCAATCAGGTATCGCATATAGTTCTTTGGTTATATTATAAATTCTAGGAATGTTAAAATGTACTTCATAGTCGTCGTCATGCTGTGTACAAATAGAATCAATAACATCCCTTAATCCAGATTCAATCGGAGCGGCCAATCTTTCAGGAACAGTTGTTAATGTAATTATAAGGCTAGGATACACTTCACTACCATGATCTATTTTTACTTCAATATAGCCTTCATTATATTTTGAATTAATTTCATTTTTAATATCGATCCTTATTTTATTCATATCTCTAAGTAAAATTGCTCTTCGTCCAATTTCTTCCAACCCTAAAAGATTTTCATTTCCGCTTTTAATCGCCGATTCTAAATTCCATATTTCGCCGTGTAATTTATAAAGTCGCTCGAGATAAGATAATGCCCCATCGTAGTTTCGCATTTCATCAAATAGATCGCGCATTTCTTTCGAAGTGTCGATTTTTCCCCTTTCGAATTTTAATTTGCAAATTGCATATCTATCAATTATTTCACCAATTGCTATTTTCATATTAATTTTTTATTTAATAATTATACCCGAATTAATTTTCTCTTCTTTCTTCTGGGCTGTAATGTTTTATTCTTTCATGCCAAATTGGAGATGCCATAAGCACGCCTGCAGTTACTTCTCCTGCCTTTATTAAGTTATACACATGAGAGCTCCATGTTTGTTCATATGGGTGCGCCCATTTAGTGTCAATAAAGATTTTTCTATTGCCATCTTTAGATACAATAATTGGCCAATTGCAATAATTAACATCGCCTACTAGATATGCCACACCATTATATATTTTGATGTGTTTATAATTAGCAAGAGGAGAATTTGGATCTAGTCCGCTAACTGGTAATTTATCATAATCTGGCCAATCACGAGTACGAACATCCTGTGGTACATTATACCACGGAAGAGATTTATCATTATCGAAATATACTTCAGTAAATGATAGTTTCAAAAAGTCAAAATTTTCTCTCATTATTATTTTATGAGCGATATCATATAAACCAGGAACATATTTTCTAAATCCGTTTCTACAAAATTCACCAGATAATTCTGAAGAATTAATAGTCATATCATCTTCGAAAAAAACCATAAAATCAGCATCGGATTCATGAAAATGTTCTGCCGCTTTTTGTCTACCCCCGCATATTCCTGTATTGTATTCCATTTTAATATGTTCCATATTATATTTTTTCGCTATAGCTTCATTATCATCAATGGCTTCTTTAGATGCAGAATTATCAATAAGAATTAAATGAGGTTTTGCTAGCCATTCTGGAACTTTTTCCATTGAGGATAAAAGATACAGAAGTTGTTCTGGAAAATTAAATGTTAATATATAGAGATTGGTTTTTATTTTTTCTAAATTATAATCAGTAATAGGAATATTAACATTTTTCTTGGTTTTAGGTATAGGTTCCAAAACAACTTTATCATTTGCAAGAGCATCTGCGAATTTAACTATTAGCCCATTTTCATCCAAAGAGTACCTTCTATATATATGTGGCTCTCGATACGCCATAATAGAGAAAATACTTTCTTCAGTGCCCATCAGTCCTTTCGATAAGGTATCATGAAGTAAATGCCAATATGTTGAATTTCCTTCATGGATAATATCTTTATGCCCCCCAAATAATCCACCTCTACAAACATACTTTACAGGTTCTTTTGTATATTTGTTTAATTCAGTATATGTAAATCCATGTATTTCATTAGTTGCTTCATATGGGTAGCTTAGAAATAGAAATGTTTCTAGATATGGAATTATTTTATCTAGAATTCTATATTCTGTAAAATATTTTTCGTAAACACTGAATGTAATTCCACCATCTAGCCAAAGAAAATAATCCGTATTAAATGGGTTCCATACTGTCACATTATGTAACAACGAATATTTTGACATTACGATTGGATTATACCATTCCAATTTTGCCTGCGGAGAATCTGTTAACCATCCAGCTTGATTATACCATAATGGGTTCTCTCTAATTTTTTGGGTTTTATCCCAGAAATCTCCATACAAATCTTTTATGTCTTGTAATTCAAAAACCCTAACAAATGTATTTTCTTTTTTTCTTTTTTCCCACACAATATATTCATATTCTTTAGGAATGAGCACAAATAAATTACAATCAATATCTAATACATTTTTAAATTGCTCGATATATGTGTCAAAAGGGCGATTAGATCTTCCAATATTCCATAATCCTGTGACAACAGTTAAATTTTGTTTTTGAGGTTTTATATCTGCGTTATTCACAACAATTTCAGTTTTCTCTTTGTTTTTATTTTTTGGTTTCTTAATATACATATCCTCTAAAAATAATCCATCCATTTCAGTATTATTATACACCTGAAATGCTTCCTTATATGTATTTAGAATAGGTTTTCCTGACACATTGAATGATGTATTGAGTAGTACCCCAATACCTGTCTTTTTTTTGAATTCAGTTAGTAAATTATATAGCCATGGATTCTCGCTATGAGTAACAGTTTGTATCCTTGCTGTTCCATCAGTATGTGTTATAGATTCTAATTTCTCTCTGTACTCAGGTTTAACCTTTGGACAATAACTCATCCATCGGCTTGGTTTATCCCATTCAAAATATTCATTAACATCCTCTAATCTAACAACAGGAGCAAATGGGCGATACCATTCTCTGTTTTTAACTTTCTTATTTAAAATATCTTTCATTCCATTAATTGAAGGATTGCAAAGAACACTACGATGACCCAATGCCCTTGGTCCATGCTCCGATTTTCCCATTACAACCCCAATAATACTTCCACAAGCCAAATCATTAGTCAATTCGTCAATACCGTAATAAATTTCTTCATCAGCAGTATAATTCATTAATGCGTCAGGATCTAAAATTTCCAAACCGCTATATGTAACGTCAACTGGCTGTTCAGGTATAATACGACTACATAACATACCAACAGTTAATCCACAATCATTTGGATTTGGAGAAATAAAAACTTCTTTACCCATATTAACCAAGATTGTATTCAATAAAATATTAAGAGCTCCTCCACCAGTAATGTGAAGAGGTAAATGAGCAAATAACTCCATATATGGCTTTAAAAATTCAAGAATGTTTTGTTCAAAAACAAATTGACTTGTTGCGGCCAAGTCTTTACTATCTTCTTCTGATACCAGATCATTTTCATCAAGAACAATATTAAGCTTATTGAACATAGCTTTAATCTGACTAATATGATCCACATGAGGCCCTAATGAATACCATTCCTTTAATCCCTCAATCCATTGTTCCCGAACTTTTCCATATCCAGCCAATCCCATTAGTTTTCCAGCATAGACTAAATTTCCAATGTCATATGTATTTTCGTGTCTTATTGATTTAAGATAATGACCGATCATTCCGTAACATACGCCATAATTCACTTCTAATACCTTTAATGTTTCAAGGTATTCTCTTTTTTTCCCTCTATAAAGTATAAACCATCCATCACTTCCACCCCCATCAAAAGATAAAATTAACGCTTCATTATGGGGTGATTGATATAGCGATCCATAAGCATGACTTACATGATGATACGCTCTGCAGTATTCTTTTGACGGAAAATATCTTTGTATTTCATCTAAATTAACTGCGTCATAAAAACATAAATCAAACTCTCGAATGTTATATTTGGTTCTGAATCGATTTAGAATCCAATTGAATATTAACTCTTTGTTTTTAACGATAGTAGCGTCATAGGAATATAGTGCCGCATTTTTCTTGCCAACTAATCTTTCAATTTCGATAACTTCTTTTATTTCGTCATTAATTGCCAAACTAACCGCAGCATTATGTGATCCATGAATTGCTAGTATGCTAAAATCTTTACTAGCTTCTTTTAATCTATTTTTTATTGGCTCTAATTCTGGAAGAGCTCTTAATTTTTCCAAATCCCACAATCCCAATATTTTTCTCATACCGTCATCATA
>Ga0315295_10000277_pt1 | contig 43364 bp, 42 predicted proteins | sample YL17G14_0_MG_FD_204453 | JGI IMG/M metagenome (GOLD analysis project Ga0315295, IMG submission 204453) | Sediment microbial communities from Yellowstone Lake, YNP, Wyoming, USA - YL17G14_0 | ecosystem: Environmental > Aquatic > Freshwater > Lake > Sediment | place: USA: Wyoming | collected...
TCCATCCTACCTCAGCTATTGGCATGGTCATTGCTCACATTTCCATTAAAACTGAAAATTCTTAATGGAAAAAATGGCCGATCGCTCAATGGACGGAGAATTAGAAAAGAAAGAACCGGAATCCGCCCCCCCCAAACCCAAGAAGAAGAAATGGCTGATTGTTTTTTTGGGCTTGATTTTGTTAATCGGGTCGGGAACTGGAGCAATCGTTTTTTTTGCCCCCGAAACCCTTCCTGATTCTTTGGATTTCATACGGGTAAAAGGTCCTGCCAAAGAGAAAAGAGAAGCCACTAAAAAGGTGCAAGGGCACATTTATAACATGGAACCCTTTATCGTTAACCTTGCGGACCAAAACCAACCGAGATACTTAAAGATTAGAATTAGCCTGGAAAGTAAGGAAGTAAAAGTGAACGAGGAATATGGAAAAAGGTTGCCCCAACTTCGGGATACGATTCTAACCATTCTTTCGAGCAAATCCTACAAGGAAATTTTTGATTCGGAAGGGAAAAAGAAGCTCAGAGAAGAAATCACCTCTAAAATAAACCAGTTATTGAGTAGCTTTAAAATGACCACCGTGTATTTCACCGAATTCATGATTCAGTAAGCCCCGATGGATAAAATATTAAGCCAAGAGGAAATCGATGCCCTGCTCCGCGGAATGTCGGATGGCGAGGTGGCTACCACGCCAGAGGAAAAGGATGAATCAGGGGTTATCACTTATGATTTAGTCAATCAGGACCGAATTATTCGGGGCCGCATGCCCACGTTGGAGATTATTAATGATAATTTTTCCAGATTATTTCGAAATAGCCTTTCTTTGAGCTTTAGAAAACCCATCGATGTGGGGTCCAAGGGGGTCCAAATAATGAAATTCGGTGAATTTGTCCGGACCCTTCCTGTTCCTAGTAGTTTTCACGTGTTTAAAATCGAGCCCCTCCGGGGACATGCTCTCCTGGTTCTGGATTCCAAGCTGGTTTTCACCCTGGTAGATATTTTTTTGGGGGGGTCGGGGAAAACATCATTCGAGGTCGAGGGGAGAGAATTTACCGCCATTGAATCCCGATTAATCAGGAAAGTGGTCAATACGGTCTTTACTGACCTGGAAAAAGCATGGAATACAGTCCATCCCGTTTCCGTTCATCATGTTAGGAGCGAGATTAATCCCAAGTTTGTCGGCATCGTTCCACCTACTGACGTGGTCATTATGATTCCTTTTGGGCTCGAATCAGAGCAATTTACAGGACTGATCAGCCTTTGTATCCCCTATGCGATGATCGAACCGATAAAAGGCAAGCTGTATTCGGCATACCAGAGCGATCATTTAGAAATCGATCATACCTGGGTGGAAAGGCTGTCGGATCGTTTAAGATCTGCCGAAGTCGAGGTAGCGGTGGAATTAGGAAGGCGAAATATCATGGTTCAAGATCTCCTTAAGTTAGCTGTGGGGGATGTATTGCCGCTGGGAACTCAGGTCACAGACTTAATGACCGCCAGAGTCGAAGGAGTTCCTAAATTTTTGGGCAGGGCCGGAGTTCTGGGGGCGAATAAGGCCTTTCAAGTAGAAGAACTTATCAAAAATCCATGAGAAAAATAAATAAAAGGAATCGCTATGGAGAAAGACAACGTCAAAGAAATGAAACAAGAAGGGGATTTAAAACAAGCCTCGAATTTAGGCTTCATCTTGGACCTCCCCTTAGAGGTATCGGTGGAGTTAGGCCGGGCGAGGATTCTCATCAGCGATCTGCTTCAGCTGGGCCAGGGATCAGTGATCGAGCTGGGGAAATTGGCCGGGGAGCCGCTGGAAATTCTCGTCAACCAGAAACTCGTCGCCCGGGGGGAGGTCGTGGTCATCAATGAGAAGTTCGGGGTCCGATTAACCGATATCCTCAGCCCGGCAGAACGGGTGAAACAGCTGGGCTCCCGAGAGGTCTAAATGATTTGGGCAGCCGCCAAAATGATCCTGAGCTTAGGGGCCGTGCTGGGGGTCCTTCTGCTATTGATTTGGCTATGCAAGCGAATGGCCGCGGGGAGGGGAAGTTTTTATTCCGATGGCCAGGTTCGGCTCTTAACTACCAAATCGATCGCCCCGCGGAAATACATCTCCTTGGTGGGTATCGGTGGCCAAATCCTCGTTCTGGGAATTTCTGAGGCCCAAATTACCTTGCTGGATAAAATTGAAAATCAAGAATTTGTAGAAAAAATCGCGGCCCAGCATCCGGCAAAGCCTGAGCCCCTAACTATTTTGGATTATTTCTCCCTAAGAGGCAAGGGGCTCAGTCGCGGGCAGTTGAGGATTTTGAATGGGAAATAAGGGTCATCATCTACATGGTCTATGGTTCCTGGCCGTGGTGATCGGGGGACTTTTCTTACTTTATCCTCTATCCATATTCGCCCAAAACCAGACCATCCCGATCCCTACTATTAAAATCGGTATCGGAGAAGCGAAAGATACCGGAGAGGTTTCCGTTCTCATTCAAATCCTATTCCTCCTGACCATCCTTTCCTTAGCCCCTGCCATTCTGATCATGATGACTTCATTCACCCGGCTGATCGTGGTCTTTTCCTTCTTACGGCAAGCCATTGGAACCAACCAGATGCCGCCCAACCAGATCATGATTGGACTGGCCCTGTTCTTGACTTTCTTCATCATGACTCCCGTCTGGGAAAACGTCCGCGAAAATGCTCTGGTGCCTTACATGGACAAAAAAATATCTCAAGGACAGGCGATCGATGAAGCGCTTAAGCCGGTTCGCAAATTTATGTTCAAGCAGACCAGAGAAAAGGACCTGGCCTTATTTATCCATTTGGCCAAAGTACCCAAACCCAAAAATGTGGAGGAGATTTCCACCACCGTTTTGCTTCCGGCATTCATGATCAGTGAGCTGAAAACCGCCTTCCAGATCGGGTTTCTTCTCTATATCCCGTTTTTAGTCATCGACATGGTGGTCTCCAGTGTTCTCCTCTCCATGGGGATGATGATGTTACCCCCCATGATGATCGCCTTACCTCTGAAGCTCTTGCTTTTTGTGCTGGTGGATGGTTGGTACTTGATCGTGGATTCCATGGTAAGAAGTTTTTATTGAGGAGAAAAAAATGAGTCCTGATCTGGTCATGGATATTGCCAAGGGAGCCATTGAAATTACCCTGTATCTTTCTTTACCCATTTTGGGGGTTGGCTTGATTGTAGGCCTGTTGGTCAGCCTCTTCCAGGCAGTGACCCAAATTCAGGAGGCTACCCTAACCTTTGTGCCCAAGATTGTCGCCACGCTCATTAGCTTATTATTTTTATTACCCTGGATGATGAACAAAATGATGAGTTACACCGAACAGATGATTGTCAATATTCCCCGATATCTCAGGTGAGGAGCCCGTTGATTTCGTCCAATTTATTCGACTGGTCCATCGTGCAGTTTCAATCCTTCGTCTTAATCATGATGCGGGTCGCTCCGATTCTGTTTATGATGCCTATCCTAAGCTCCCGCGCCCTGCCTAATCCCTTGAAAGTCAGTTTGATGCTTGCCGTTAGCTTACTTCTTTTACCGCTGGTGAAGATTGATGTCCGCCTTTTTCCGTCTGCCCCCTACAATTTTGGATTTTTCATGATTGCTGAACTTATGGTTGGTTTCATCCTCGGGCTTTCGGTCAAGTTGATCTTCGCCGGGGTCCAGTTAGCGGGGGAATTTGTGGGGTATCAAATGGGGTTGGCAATGGCTAATATTTTGGACCCTCAGTCCGGGATGGATACCACCTTGATTGCTCAGTTTTACTATTTGTTGGGGCTGTTAATCTTTTTATCCATCGACGGCCATCATTGGTTTATTAGAGCTCTTTTTCAGAGTTTTTCGGTCCTCTCGCCAGGAGAATTTCACTTCAAGATGGGGTTGTACCATCACTTTTTAGATCTTTCAGGGAAGATGTTTATCATTGCCATAAAAATGGTGGCCCCCGTTATGGCGGTCCTGATTTTCACCCAAATCGGGCTGGGAATGATCGCCAAAATGGTCCCCCAAATGAATGTGTTGATGACCAGCTTTCCGCTGACCATTTGCTTGGGCTTCATCTTTTTAGGTTTATCCATAGAAATGTTATTCCCCTACCTGAAGGCTCTTTTTGAAGAATCGAGCCGCGGGTTGGTCTATACCCTGTTGCCCCTAATCGGAAGATAGATATGGCGGATTTAGAGCGGACAGAGAAAGCAACTCCCAAACGGCGGTCCGAAGCCAGGAAAAAAGGCCAAGTCGCTAAAAGCAGGGAAATATCCTCGGTCTCGGTATTGCTCGCGGGCTTGTTGGCTTTGTTTTTTTTGGGTTCTTACTATTATCAGCAACTATCGACCTTGATGATTCAATTTTTTGAAAATGTAGGAAACTTTTCCATAACCCCGGGAAACATCCAGGCTTTACAGAAACAATTGATCGGTTCGTTTCTTTTAATCCTCTCCCCCTTCCTGGGTGTTGTGGTGGCTGTTTCGATTCTGAGCAATTATGTTCAGGTGGGCGGCTTTTTTTCGTTGGAGTTAATCAAACCCGATCTTTCGAAGGTAAGCCCAATAAAAGGATTCAGCCGTCTCTTTTCCCTGCAATCCCTTTTGGAATTACTGAAATCTTTATGCAAGATGCTGATCGTTGGGGGAGTGGCCTATTACACGATCAAAAAAGAGTTGCCCAACATCTTACCCCTAATGGACCAGGAAGTCGGCAGCATCCTCAAATATATCGGTCTGGTTTCCTTCGACATTTTTTTAAAAACCGTTTTGGTGATGGTTCTTCTGGCCGGCCTGGATTACATCTATCAGCGGTGGAGTTATGAGAAGGGGCTGCGAATGAGTAAACAGGAAATCAAGGACGAGGGAAAGCAAGCCGAAGGGGATCCCCTCGTTAGAGCCAGGATTCGGAGCATTCAACGAGAACTCGCCCGCAGGAGGATGATGGCCGAGGTCCCCAAAGCCGATGTCATCATTACCAACCCCTCTCACCTTGCCGTGGCCCTCTACTATAAAGGTGAAGAAATGGAGGCCCCCAAGCTTTTGGCGAAGGGAGCCGGATTTGTTGCGGAAAAGTTGAAAGAAATTGGCCGGGAACACAAAATCCCCATCCTGGAAAACAAGCCGTTGGCCCAGATCCTGTATAAAACCGTTGAAGTGGGGCAAATGATCCCGACGACCCTTTACCATTTGGTAGCGGATGTATTGGCTTTTGTGTACCGGATGAAGAAAAAGGCCTTTTAGGATTGAAGGAAGAGAATGGCTGAGAAATTGAATCCACCCCTTCCAATCTTGCAAGAGAAATCGGGACTGGACCAGAGTGATCTTCTGACCGCAGTGGGAGTGATCGGGATTCTCCTGCTGATGATACTTCCATTACCTACCATCTTGCTCGACATCCTGCTTTCGCTCAGCATTACCTTCTCCCTGGTGATTTTACTGACCTCTCTATACATAAAAACTCCACTGGAATTTTCAACTTACCCCGCCCTTCTCTTGATGACCACCCTCTTCCGGCTGTCCTTGAATATCGCCTCTACCCGCCTCATTCTACTGCATGGAAATGAGGGGCCTTCCGCCGCCGGTCAGGTCATTAAATCCTTCGGCCTTTTTGTGGTGGGGGGCAACTACTTTGTGGGATTCATCATCTTCATCATTCTGGTGATCATCAACTTTGTGGTCATTACCAAAGGAAGCGGGCGGATCGCGGAAGTTGCCGCCCGATTCACCCTGGATGCCATGCCCGGAAAGCAAATGAGTATCGATGCTGATTTGAATGCCGGGATCATCGATGAGACGGAAGCCCGCAAGAGGAGAGCCCGGATCTCTCAAGAGGCAGAATTTTACGGGGCGATGGATGGAGCCAGTAAATTCGTCAGAGGGGAAGCGGTCGCGGGGATGGTCATCATTCTCATCAATATTGGAGGGGGATTCATCATCGGGATCTTCCAACAAAATTTACCCCTTTTGACCGCTGCCCAAACCTACACCATCCTGACCATCGGAGATGGCTTGGTCTCTCAGATCCCAGCCCTAATCAGTTCCACAGCGGCAGGACTCATTGTCAGCCGGGCCGCCTCGGATCAAAGCATGGGCAAAGAATTGGGCAAACAATTCAAACTTCAACCGCAGGCCATTGCTCTTTCTGCGGGGATTCTTTTTTCATTGGGGTTAATTCCTGGACTGCCGCACATTCCTTTCATCACCCTATCCGTGGTGACGGGCTTCTTAGCCCATTTCATTTCCAAGGAACAGAAGAAACAGGCCCAAAAAAAGATGGAAGAAAGTCAAAAGGCGGCCATGATCCCTCACGCCCCTGAACAAGTGGAAACCTTATTGACCTTGGATCGCCTGGAATTAGAAGTGGGATATGGGTTGATCCCCTTGGTCGATGAAGAACAAAACGGAGATTTACTGAACCGAATTCGGTCGATCCGAAGACAATTTGCGATGGATCTCGGTATCGTGGTGCCCCCGCTTCGCGTACGGGATAATCTCCAGCTAAAACCCGGCGAATATCGCATCGTCATCAAGGGAAATGAGATGGCCAGAGGGGAAATGATGCCGGGTTATGTAATGGCTTTGAACCCGGGGGAGGTCAAAAAAACCGTCGAGGGCATTCCGACCAAAGAGCCAGTTTTTCAGCTGCCCGCCCTATGGATTTTAGAAAAAAGGAAAGAGGAAGCCCAGTTCGCGGGGTACACGGTTGTGGACATCCCTACCATTATCGCCACTAACCTGACCGAGGTCATCCGGACGCATGCGGATGAACTGCTGAGCCGACAGGATGTCCAAAAACTACTGGACCGATTAGCCCAGAATTATCCGAAAGTCGTGGAAGAATTGGTCCCCAGTATATTACCCCTGGGGTTGATCCAGAAAGTCTTACAGAACCTTCTTAAGGAACGTGTTTCAATCCGAGACTTGCTAACCATCCTCGAAACAATGGCTGACTCCGTTTCCATTACGAAGGACCCAGACGTCCTCACTGAATATGTCAGACAAAGGCTGGGCCGGTCCATTGTAAAACAATATGAAACCACGGAGGGGGTGCTACCCTTGATCACGATTGATCAAAAGATTGAAGATATTCTGCGGGAGGGAATTCAGAAGGCCGATCACGGCTCTTACCTGTCCTTGGAGCCTAACTTAGCCCAAAAAATCTTGATGAGCATCAACCAGACCTTGGACAGAATGAGCCAAGCCAATTATCAACCGATTATCCTTTGTTCGCCGACGATCCGCAGACATCTAAAGAAATTATTAGATCGATTCCTGCCGCAGGTGGTGGTGTTGTCGCATAACGAATTGACCGGTCAAGCAAAAATTCAATCTTTAGGGACGGTGACTTTAAAATATGCAGATTAAGAGGTTTGAGGCGAAAGATATGCAGGAGGCCTTACGCCAGGTAAAAGAAGTACTGGGTGAAGAGGCCATCATCCTCTCAACCCAGAAAATCAAAAAGACTTCTTCCCATCCCGGGCTCTTGGATGGATCGCGGGTCGAAGTGGTGGCGGCAACGGATCAACCAGTAAAAACTCCGGCCTTCTCCCCGGTCTATTTTCCCACCCTGGATCAATGGAAGCAGACCCCAAGAAATCCAGAAGAAATTAAGGAAGATACTTTCATCCAGCGAATCCTCTCTACCGGGTTGGTTCCGGAGTTTGTGAACGCTCTGGTGAAAGAAATCCAGGCCTCCGGGAAAAAATTGGATTGGGTAAGGGCTCCAGATTCCTATCGAGACCTACTGCGCAACCGGTTGATGGATGCGGTAGAGGTGGCTAGACCTTATTTGCATGGGGCGAAGATATGGGCTTTTATCGGGCCCACCGGCGTGGGGAAAACCACCACCCTGGCGAAACTGGCGGCCCATTTCGCTTTAAGGATGAAGAAGCGTCTAACCCTCATCACCATCGACACGTATCGAATCGGGGCCATTGAACAACTGAAGACCTATGCCCGAATTTTGAGGGTTCCCATAGAAGTCGCCGTCAATCCAGAAGAACTAAAGGAGACCATTGCCAAGAATGTAAATCAAGACATCCTGCTCATCGATACGGCGGGGAGAAACCCGCATGACCCGGCTGTCCTCGAGGAGTTGAAAGAATTTTTGACAGTTCATCCGGCGATTGAAAATCATCTTGTTTTAAGCGCCACGATGAAAGATAGGGATATGGCCCAGATGGTTCACCGTTTTAGCGCCCTGCCAATCCAAAGCTATATTATAACGAAAATTGACGAAACGGAAGAATACGTCCCCTTCTTTAACCAGTTGTTGCGCTATAAAAAGCCCCTATCCTATATCACCAACGGTCAAAGGGTTCCAGAGGATATTGAGCTGGCGACCAAGGGACGTGTCGCCAGCCTGGTATTGAATCAAATACAATGGAATTAACGGAGTCAATTTCTATGGACCAAGCTGAAGGATTACGTTCCCTCCTGAAAAACGCCTCTGGCCAGACGGATCCAAGTGTACCGCAAATAGATGGGCAAGGAGAGGCAACCCTGAAGTGGCCTAAAGTCATCTCGGTGTCCAGCGGGAAAGGTGGAGTGGGCAAAACGAATGTGACCGCCAATCTTGGACTGGCTTTTACCCAATTGGGGAAACAGGTGTTACTCTTAGACGCCGATTTGGGGCTGGCCAACATCGATGTTCTTCTGGGAATCACCTCTCCTTATTCCATTGAGCACCTTTTCAAGAGGGAGAAGAAGTTTTCCGAAATTCTCGTCAAAGGACCCGGAGGGATGTCGATCCTGCCCGCCAGTTCGGGGGTTCTTGAACTGGTCGATCTGAAAGAAAGTCAAAAAATTTTCCTGCTAAACGAGCTAGATCATCTGCCCATGGACATTGATGTACTCCTGATTGATACGGGTGCGGGGATTTCCACCAATGTCCTATATTTTAACATGGCGGCTGCGGAATCGATTATCATCGCCACTCCAGAACCCACCTCGATTACCGATGCCTACGCCTTGATTAAAGTTTTATCGATGAAATTTCGGAAAAAGAGTTTTATGATCCTGGTGAATTTAGCCTCCGGCGCTCAGGAGGCTAAAGAAGTCTTTAAAAAATTGAACAGAGCAGTTGACCGATTTTTGGGTAGCCTTTCCTTAGATTATTTAGGCTTTATTCCTCCGGATGAAAGCATTCCCAAGGCGGTAAAACTTCAGAAGGCGGTCTTAGAGATTTATCCCCGGTCTCTTTTTAGCAAAAGAATTATGGAGCTGGCGAAAACGATCTCCGAGAGGCCTGTTCAAAGATCAGAGAATGGAAATGTCCAATTCTTCTGGAAACAATTGCTTCAATGCCAAGCGTAGACGAAATGGGGGCGTCGATTGGAAACCAAAGCTTTCAAGAATAGAACGAAGGATCATAAACTGGCTCACTCGATTTCCTTTGGTCATGATTCCCTAAATCGAGAAGAGCTGATTTTGAAATATTCGCCTTTAATCAAGTACATTGCTCATCGCCTGGCCATGCGGCTCCCTCCCCACATTTCCACGGAAGTCTTGATCAGCGCGGGAGTGATTGGGCTCATGGATGCTTTGAACAAGTTTGATCCCAATAAAAATGTTCAGTTTAAGACCTATGCGGAATTTCGGATCCGCGGAGCCATGTTAGATGAATTGAGGTCTTTGGATTGGGTCCCCAGATCCATTCGGCAAAAAGCGGCCCAGTTAGAGAAAACCTATTTATCCCTGGAAAGAAAACGGGGCGGGCCCGTGGAAGACGAAGAAGTCGCGAAGGAATTGGGGCTCTCGCTGGAAGAGTATTATGACTTGATCACGGAAACAAAAGGAATTTCCCTCCTGGACCTGGAAGGCCTGCGATATCAAATTCCCCAATTTGTGGAGGAAAATTTCCTTACCCGGCTCATCGATGAAAAGGAAAATGACCCCTTTCATCTTCTCAGCCTGGAAGAGCTAAAAACCATATTAGCCAGGGCGATCGATGAACTCTCTCCCAAAGAAAGAACGGTGATTTCCCTCTACTATTATGAAGAAATGACTTTAAAAGAAATCGGGGCGGTGCTCGGGTTTACGGAATCAAGGATTTGCCAAATTCATACCAAGGCCATTTTAAAGTTAAGAGCAAAGGTTAAGAATTACCTCTACGATACCGCGTGAATTCTTTTGCCGAACCAAAAGCATACTGTTTCAACCAAAGGAAGAAAAGGACAATGGCTGACTCCAGAATGAACATTCTGGTCGTGGATGATTTTTCAACCATGAGGAGGATTATCAAAAATATACTCCGGCAACTGGGATACATAAATATTTTAGAGGCCGACGACGGGACCAGCGCCATGGAGGTCCTGCGAAGCGAAAAAGTCGACTTTATCATTTCCGATTGGAACATGCCTCAAATGTCGGGGATTGAACTTCTGACGGCAGTCCGAACCAATGAGGAATGGAAAGATATGCCTTTTTTGATGGTCACGGCGGAAGGACAAAAGGAAAAGGTCATCGAGGCGGTGAAGAATAAGGTCAATAATTATATCGTCAAACCGTTTACCCCCAAGACCCTAACGGAAAAGATTAATAAAGTCTTCGAGGGGAAATAAAATTGTAGAGGATGAGACCCGTTCTGGAAAGCCTGCAAACGGGTGCCGGACAAAGCTTGGAAAGAGATCAGCATGGATGATGACTTTTCCCTTTTTCCCAAATTGAATCCTCTTCCTCCAGCGGAGAATACCAGGGATCCGAAAGGAAGCCCGGGCAAAGAGACCCGGCGCAAAAAAAAGGAGAAGAAAAGAGACCTGCCGGGGAACAAACTTGTTCCCGAGGCAGAAGACAATCCAGAGGGGGATCTGGATCAAAAGCAGGTTGGAAAAGTTTTAGACATCACGGTTTAAAATTAAACCCCGGAGAATAGGAATGGATGGATTTCAAATTGTGAATCTTACGAATTTGGAAAATGGGCGGATGATCGCGGAAGGGATTACCCTGACCGTTCTGCTCTCCATTGTTTTCTTTCTTAAACGAGCGCTTCGGAAAGTCAAAGATAAAAATCAATCCTTCTGCACCTCAGACCAGTTGATAAAATGGGCCAAGGAATCCGAAAGCCTTTGTCTAAGTCTTTCCAAGAACCTGGAGGAGAAAAAAGAACTTACCCAAAGACTCATGGAACAGTTAGATGAAAAGATCCAAAGTCTGAATCTACGATTGGAAGGGACCGAGGAAAGGAGAGAATTCACTCCCGAAGGGTTAAAGGAGACAGACCTTTATGGGAAAGTTGTAAAGATGGTGGAAGCGGGGTATAAATTCCCTGAGATTGTTCGGCGCCTAAAGCTTCCCAAAGGAGAAGTGCAATTAATCTTAGATTTGAAACAATATTGCCAGTAAAGGGCCCAACACCTACTGCATATCTTGGATAAATTAAATTTCTCACCTTCATTTTCCACTGGATGCGTCCTGGTGAATCCTCGTTCTGGGGAAAGTCCAACCCTTTTCCATCCCGGGGAGATCATCCGGGGGAGGGTCATCGATCAGGTTGATCCTCTGCACGCTCTCATCCTGATCAAAGCGGAAGAAATCCTGGTGGAAAACCGGGGTGTCTCCTTGACCAAGGGCAGAGAGTTAATCTTCCAGGTGGAAGCAATCCATCCCCAAGTGATTTTGAAGATCATCCCCGAGGAAAATCCATCAGGGCAGGAGATAGAATCTTTACTCACGAAGTATCTTTCTTCTGATTTGCCTCTGGAAAAGTTAGCCGAAAAATTGACTGGGTTATGGAAGATTTCAACCGAAACGCTGCCCCCGGAGATTCAGGATACCCTCAAACAATTCTTTTCTCTAATCAGCCGTTTTTCACTTCCCCCCTCTCCCTGGGATCCGCTGGCCCTCCGGAAGCTCGTAGCCCAGTCAGGCATTTTTTGGGAAGCGAGATTAAAACATTTTATCGAGGGCCAGATGCAAGATTCTTCCGATTTATTGCCGGAGGGAGACCTCAAGAGCTTGCTCATAAAACTCAAATCCCAGCTAAATTCTTTGGTCGAGCAGAATAAAAATTCCAACCCCACCGCCCTTCAGGACCTTGTGCAAGGTCTGGGTCAGTTTGTGGATAAAATCGAGCTATATCAGATTCTCAACCTGAATCATGCAGATCCGCAAGGAAAATTTTTACTTCTCTTCCCCCTGTGGGTCCAAAATAGCCTCCAATTTGTGGAATTGAAATTTTCCTTTCCCCACCAGGGCAGGGAAACGTTGGAACAGAAAGAACTTTCCATCCTTTTTCTACTCCACCTTCCGGACTGGGGAAGGATGCGAATTGAGGTCAGAATAAAGGAAAAAGGGCTTTACTGCACCTTTATGGTTTCCGAGCCACGAGTAAAGAAAATCCTTGAACAGGCCCTCCCGGAGGTCTCCCTCCGGTTACACCAAGTAGGGTTTAAGCCACTTTTCCAGGTCTCCGTGGAGGCCGGGGAGAAGATCAGTGCATCTTTGATCCCGGACTTTGAAAGATGGTCCGATTCTTTATTTAACGTAGTTGTATGAAACCTATGGACCCGCAAGAGAAACAAAAGCCGGCTAGAAAAGCAGTGGCCCTGAGATATGTCCCCACTCAGGACCGCGCCCCCAAGGTAACCGGAAAGGGATCAGGGTTGTTGGCCCAAAAAATCATTGAACTGGCTCGAGAACACGGGATTCCCATTAAAGAGGACCCGGTTTTGATCCAGATCCTTTCCCAGTTAGATTTCTATCAAGAAATTCCTCCTTCCATTTACGTCGTGATCGCCGAAATATTGGCTTTCGTCTACTCGGTGAACAATCGATGGCGTGAGTTGGAGGGGGGAAAAGATAGGCAATAATTTCCTCCTGCCCCGCTCTGGCCGCCATTATCTACCATGCAATCCAAAAAAGTCTAAGGGAACGGGAAGATTTGTTTTGATTCTTAAGGAAGAGAAATTCATTCAATCCTGCTAAATCATTGAATGATGTCCATTCAAGAAATTCTTTGCCCAGCTCGTTTCGGATTATGAATTCCTCTTGGCATAGCCTTTGCAAAATGAATTATCCCGAAAGGAGCTTAAACCATGCGCAATTCCCAAACCGTGGCCGCTCTGGGAGCTTTTCGGCAACAAGCCCGGATTTCTCATACCATTGCCAACAATTTGAGCAATGTTCAAACCGCCGGCTTTAAAAGAGATGTTTCCGTATTTAATAGTATTTTATCCCAGGCCCGGAATCGCTTCCAGAATGTCGGAAATGACACATCGAAGATCTCTTTTCTTCCTGGAAGTACGCAAAAGACAGGGAATGCTCTTGACCTCGCCATAGAAGGCGATGGGTTTTTTAAGGTGAAAACCACAAACGGCATACGTTATACGCGAAGCGGAAATTTTGGGCTGAATAAGGATAGGGTCCTGATCAATGCAGAGGGATTCCCGGTGTTGGGCCAAAGGGGAGAAATCACCGTAAACGGGAAGAATATCGTCGTGGAGAGTAATGGGTCCATCAAGGTGGATGGGAATGAAGTGGGCCAGATTGCCCTGGTCACCTTTCCCACCCTGGATGCTTTGCAAAAAGAAGGACACACCCTGTTTCAATCGCCAAGTCCAGAGAACGAGACCGCTGCAGACCGGAGCGAAATCCTTCAGGGGGCGCTGGAAGGATCCAATGTGAATCCGATTCAAGAGATGCTCAGCCTTCTGGACTCCCATCGAACCTATGAAGCCTGTATCAAGATTATCCAGTCCGATGATACCTTGGATTCCAAGGCGGTCAATGAGGTCGGAAGAGTTTAAAAAAAATTGCAGGAGGCATAAATTATGATTCGCGCCCTTTGGGCATCCGCCTCGGGCATGGCCTCGCAGCAAACCCAGATCGATGCCATTGCCCACAACCTCGCCAACATCAACACCCAGGGATTTAAGAAAAGTCGAGTGAATTTTCAGGATTTAATGTATCAAACCCTGCGCACGGCTGGAAGCACCACGGCTGCTGGAGGGCAGTTGCCGGTGGGGATTCAGGTGGGCATGGGTTCCAAGGTGGTGTCCGTCGAAAAGATTTTCCTCCAGGGGGATTTCACCCAGACGAAAAACCAGCTGGATTTGGCCATTGAAGGAAAAGGATTTTTCAAGCTCCTGAACAATGGCCAAGAGGTTTATACCCGTTCCGGCGCCTTCAAAATGGATAAGGACGGGGTTATCTGCGACAGCAACGGGAATCGACTTCAGCCGGAATTTACCGTCCCCGCCAAAGCGGTCACCATTACCATTGAACCGGGGGGAAAATTGGTGGCTGCCGGGTCAGACGGGAAGGAATTGGCCAGCGCCCAGATCCAATTGTTTGATTTTGTAAATCCGGCCGGGCTGCGGGCCAGGGGTCAAAATTTATTCTTAGTCAGTGATGGTTCCGGAGACCCGGTGCAAGGGAATCCGGGAACAGATGAATTTGGAACCATCCTTCAGGGGTTCACGGAAATGTCCAATGTCGATGTAGTGGAGGAAATGATTAACATGATCATGGCCCAAAGGGCCTACGAGATGGGAACCAAAGTCATCCAGACAAGTGATCAATGCCTCCAGCAAGCCAACAACTTGATAAGGTAAGGACAGATTAAATGAAAAAAGGGCAATGCTTTGACTGGTTCTTAATCTCATTGTGGCTCTCTCCTCTTCTAGTATCGGTCGCCTTTTGTCAGCATGCTGTCCCTGCCGAGGGGCTGTGGACCGGCCAGACCATTGGGTTTGAAGAAATGTCCAAAATGCTGGAAAATCATCTCCAGAAGATGATCCAGGACCCCAACAAAAAGGTAGAAATCAGGGACTTCCGCGGTTACGAAAAGATCACCCTTCCCCGGAAAAATCTTTCTTGCAGAATCTTCCTTCCCGAACAGGCCGTTCGCGGGGGGAGTATAGCCGGTACGATGGTCTTCTATGCCAATGGACAGGAGGTTAAAAGAATTAGGATTAGCGCCTGGGTGGATATTTATGGAGATGTGGTTGTAGTCAAGCATTATTTGAAAAGACAACAGGCCATTCAAGAGGATGACGTTCAGGTGGTCAGAAAAAATTTCTCTCTCCTTCCTCAGGATGTCGTGACCGATGTAAAGGAAGTTTTGGGTAAACGGACGACCCTGGCAGTCAACAACCTGGAAGTCTTGCGCTTGAACATGCTCGAGGTCCCTCCGCTGGTTAAAAAAGGGGACCGGGTGATCATTCTATTCGAGAATGATCAGTTCAAGATCACCGCCCTGGGAGAGGTAAAGGAGGGGGGCCGTAAAGGGGATAAAGTAAAATTGGTCAACCTTTCGAGCAAAAAGGAAGTCTGCGGCAGAGTTATGGATGCCAACACCGTCCAGGTGGATTTTTGAGGAAGGAAGAGAAATGAACAAGAAGAAATGGATTCCGTTGGTCTTGGTTTTCGGTTCGCTCTGGATGTTTGCGCCCGGATGTGCCACCACGCGGCCTGCGCCCATACCGCCCTCTCCTTATTTTGCAAAGGAGCGCATTCCGGCCTCGATTCCTGCGCCGTCAGAAGGGTCCCTATGGCCTTCAAACGTTTCCTTCAGTTTGTTTGCGGATTTGAAAGCCCGTAATATCGGAGATATCGTCACCATTAACATTGTGGAATCAGCGAGCGCATCCAAAAATGCTACCACCTCAACTGCCCGAAATTCGGATATTGAAGCAAGCTGGAGCGGGGTCCTGAGCAAATTGAGTGGGGATTGGCTAGGGAGCGACCAAAAAGCCGCGTTTGCAACCAGTTTTGACGGGAAAGGGGAAACCACCCGCAAATCCAGCTTGAATGCCTACATTACCGCCCAGGTAGTCCAAGTTTTGCCGAACGGGAATTTGGCCATCCAGGGGTCACGGCAGGTGCAGGTGAACAATGAAAACCAATTCATCAACATCCAGGGAGTGGTTCGATCAGAAGACATCTCCTCGAATAATATCGTCCTTTCCACCTTTATCGCCGATGCCAAAATCGAACTCAGTGGGAGAGGAGTAGTCAGCGACAAGCAGAGAGTGGGGTGGTTGACTCGAATTCTCGACTGGGTATGGCCTTTTTGAAAGGCTGGATTGGATAAAGGAGACCTGTGATGAAATACGGGAAATACCTATGGGGATTGGTTATTGTTAGTTTCTTCTTGTCAGGCGATTCTTTTGCCTGGGGAGCCAGGTTGAAAGATATCGCCGCTTTTAAAGGTATCCGAAATAATCAGTTGATCGGGTATGGTTTGGTGGTGGGCCTGAATGGTACAGGAGATACGAGTACGAATACAAAATTTACGATTCAGTCCATTGCCAACATGTTAGAGAGAATGGGCGTCCACATCAGCAGCGACCAGATCGGTCAGATCAAGTTGAAAAACGTCGCCGCAGTGATGGTGACCGGCGTCCTGGCCCCCTTTTCCCGGTCTGGAAATAGGATTGACGTGCATGTTTCTTCCATCGGTGATGCCACCAGCCTCGCAGGAGGGACCTTAATGCTGACGCCCCTGAAGGGGGCCGATCAGCAGGTCTATGCGGTGGCCCAGGGTCCGATCATCACAGGAGGATTTGCTATTTCCGGAGCGTCCGGAACGGGCGTACAGAAGAATCACCCTACCGTGGGGATCCTTTCAAAAGGGGCCCTCATCGAGAAAGAAGTCCCCTTTTCGTTAGAGGGGAAAAAAGAGCTGGCGCTCACACTTTTTAACCCCGATTTTACAACCGCCGAGAAGGTGAAGGAAACGATCAACCATTTTTTGGGAGGGCCCTATTCCAAATGCATGGACTCAGGGACTATCAAAATCGACATTCCGATTCCTTTTCAGAATAATGTGGCCGGATGGATCGCTTCTTTAGAAAGACTGGAGGTTGCGCCGGATACGGTGGCCAAGGTCATTTTGAACGAAAAGACAGGAACCGTGGTCTTGGGGGAGAATGTCCGTATTTCCACAGTGGCGGTGAGCCATGGCAATCTCAGCATTCAGATCAAAGAGAAATTGAATGTATCCCAGCCGCTTCCCTTTGCGCCTGCCCCACAGGCCGGGACAGCCCCCGTGGCCATCCCCCCCCGGGAGGGAACTGGGGTCATCGTTGCCCCCGGCGGAGCAACTGTTGTGACCCCGGAATCGAGCGTAACCGTAAAAGAAGAAGGAGGCCCTTTGATCATCGTATCCAACGGGGTAAACCTGGGAGAGGTTGTCAGGGCCCTGAATGCCATCGGAGCCACCCCCCGGGATTTGATTTCCATCCTCCAAAGTATCAAGGCCGCCGGTGCCCTTCAGGCCGATTTGGAAATTCTATGATATTCAATAAATTCCCTTCATTGCCGATATATTCTATAGATCCTCCATCTTTTCCTTTATCCACCGGCAAAGGATCGGAGGTCAAGAAAATCGATGAAGGAAAATTAAAGAAAGCCTGTGCAGATTTCGAAAGCATTTTTATTTCCCAGATGCTAAAAGTGATGCGGCAGACCATACCAAAATCAGGTTTTCTGGACGGAGGGAGCCAGCAGAATGCGTATCTTTCCCTTTTTGATGAAGAATTGAGTAAAAACTTTGCCAAAAAGGGTGGAATCGGCCTGGGAAAGATGCTCTACCAAAATATCATGAACCAGACAAAGAAAACGAATCTTGACGCCGGGGCATCATCCGCAAACCCAACGGCCATAAGCGAAAAGTTATTCTTCCGGAGTGAAAAATGATTCACGATCAAAATCAGCTGGACTGCTTATGTTCTTTGCTGGAAGAGGAAATCGCTTCTTATAGGAGCGTCCTTGAAGATCTAAAGCAAGAATGGGAGTTTTTAAGAATGAATGATACCTCTTCCTTAATCTCCTTGCTTCCCCTAAAGGGGATCCACCTCTCCGGGATTCAAGAGGTTCGCAAATCCGTAGATCAAGCTTTCCAGGAGCTGGTAATCAATTGGGCAGAACCAAACTTACCCCAAACAGTTTTCGACCTGGCCCCTTATCTACCAAATCTTCAGGCGAAGAGGATCACTCATTATCACAATACGATTTCCAGGCTAAAGCAAGAAATCCTCCAGCTGAACGAACAGAATAAGCGTTTTATTCAGGAAAACCTGGATTTCATCCGCGGCCTGTTTTCATTACTGACTTGCCATCCCCAGGAGGAAGCCCTTTATGCCAAAGGGGGGAGGAAAGAATCTGCCTCCCCGACCTCTGCCTGGGTGAGTAGAAAGGTATGATATGTCTGGAGTTTCGTTCCTTCTGAACATCGCCCGGACAGCCCTGCTGGCCCAGCAAAAAGGCATTGATGTCACGGGACACAATATCGCCAACGTCAACACTCCCGGCTTCACACGGCAGAAGTTGATTTTAGAATCGGTTGAGGAGACTCCGATCGCCCGACTTAAATTGGGGTACGGTGTCAATGCTGATTCTGTGGTACGTTATTTTGACACTTTCACTACCCAGAGTATCAACCAAAAAACCTCCTCCTTATCAGAATATGAGGCTAAAAAATCAGTATTAGATTACGTCCAAACCCTATTCAACGATGGAGCGGGAAATGGCCTGAACGAGGCCACGAACGAATTCTGGAATGCCTGGCAGGACCTTTCGAATAATCCGTCCGGAATCCCTGAAAGAACAGCATTGTTACAAAAAGGCCAAAATATGTGCCAGGCATTTCAAATGATTCGGAATAACTTAACCCAAACCAAAGATCAAATGAACGTTAACCTGAAGACGGGGATTGAAGAAATCAATACGTTAAACAAACAAACCGCCGAAATCAATCAACGGATCATTGAAGCTGAGGCCAACGGCACAACGGCTAATGATCTTCGAGACCAAAGGGACAACTACATTAAAAAATTATCTCAGTTAACGGACATTACCTATTTGGAGAAAGCCAATGGTTCCCTTACAGTGACGACCAAGTCCGGGATTGCCTTGGTCGACGGAAATCTCTTTTGGACTTTAAGTCAACAAGGGGATCACATCTACTGGAACAACAGCCAGAATGACATTAGCGACCAATTGACCGGCGGGAAAATGGGGGGCTGGCTGGATTTAAGGGATAATATCCTTCCGCAGTATATAGCCAATTTGGATGAATTAGCCGGCACTATGATCGACCAGGTCAACGATCTTCATTATAATGGCTATACGTTAGATGGAGCAACCAACAAATATTTTTTTGATCATCTCAATTTTGCTTCCGATGTTACCTATGGAACATGGAGCGGTACATCCATTGCTTCCTCGGGGGGTGTTTATGCCAATACGGCACCCGCCGGTACATTTCAATTTACAGTTACTTCCGCTGGAACGGGAAAAGTGGGGACGGATACCGCCACCCTTGGATGGACTGGCCCTGGAGGAACCTCCGGCACCATGACCTTTGATTCTTCCTATGTCCCCGGAACTCTTGTGGATGTTTCTCAGGGGCTGCAGATCAGCTTAGGAAACGGAACGGTAGTAAATGGAGACACCTTTGCAATCGACGTTTCCCCGGGAATTTCTTGTCCGGATTATTCTGGGGCAGCCAGAGACATCGCCCTAAGCTCCGATGTCGCCGTCACCCCGAGAAACATTGCTGCCAGTACCAGCAGTAACCCCCAAGATACCGGCAATAATCAAAATGCCCTCTCCATTCAGGCTCTTAGCGATGAGCAGGTGAGCATAAAAAAATGGACTTATCAAAATCGGGGGGGGATTCAATCCAGCACGAACCAATTCGGGACGATGGACGAATACTACAACGTCCTGGTAGGAGATATTGGAATGTTGACGGACGAAGCCGATCAAAATCAGAACTTTTACGAGACTATGATCAACCAGTTAAACGACTTACGGGATTCAGTGTCGGGGGTCAACTTAGAAGAGGAGATGATCAACATGATGAAATACCAATATGCCTTTATGGCAGCCTCCAAGCTGGTGAATGCTTCGGACGCAATGTTACAGGCTCTGATGCAAATGCAATAGGAGAGGACCATGAGAGTTGCCACAAGTTCCTTCTACCGGACCATACAGCAAGGACTTTTAACCCGGGCCAACGAATTAAAAAAGATTGACGAGAAAGTTTCTTCCGGAAAGAATTTCAATCGTCCTTCCGATGATCCTATCTCGTTGGTCAGCACGCTGGGCTTCCGAACCGCCTTATCCCGAGTTGAACAATACAATCAGAATTTAAAAACTGGAACGTTGTGGTTAAGTTCGAGCGAAACGGCCATTTCCCAGGCCTCGGAATTGGCGAAGCAAGCAGAGGACATCGCGAACCAGATAGGCTACGGTAACCAGACAAACGAAATCAGGACTCAAGCGGCAGCGGAGGTCAGTCATCTGCTGGATCAGGCGATTAGCCTGGGCAACACTCAGCTGGCCGGGAAATATATTTTCGCCGGCTATCGAACAAGTACTGCTCCATTTTCAAAGACCATCGTCGGAGGGGTCGAGACAGTGGTGTATAACGGGGATACCAACGATTTCCAGATTCAAGTTGGAACGAATGAACAGTTAACAGTGGGGAAAAACGGTCAGGCAGTCTTTGTGGATTCAAATCTCTTCGCCGCCCTGGAGAATCTGAAACAAGCAATTACAAATAACGATCTCCCTGCGATCCGGCAACAGGCGCAAATTCTTCAGGGGACGGAAGATAGTCTGGAAACCCAATTAGCCGAGGTGGGGATCAGACAGAATCGCCTGAAGGATAAACAGGACCTTCTGGCCAAATGGAGTGTAAATATTCAGGACCAAATTTCGAATCTGGAGAACGTCGACTATAACAAAGCCATCCTCGAACTGAAACAACAACAGACAGCCTATGAGATTGCCCTGGAGTCTGCGGCCAAAATTTCTCAATTGAACCTGCTGAACTTTCTGAGTTAACTTCAGCTTCTCCAAATCCTTCTCCGCCCTATCACAATGTACCAATAAAAAAGCCGGTTCGCACCGGCTTTTCAAACCTTTCTTACATGGATCGCATTCAATTACCGATTCAGCTCAAAGATAGATTCTCTAATCATCTTCTCGGCCACAGCCTGGCTATCGACCTGGTAGCGATCTTGCTCGATTAATTTCTTAATTTCGTTTACTTTCTCCGTGCGGATCTCGGGGGCCATTTGCTGAACAGTATATATTTTTTTCATCTCTTTGGATTGGTCGGAAAGGTCTACCCTGTCGGTTTGCTGGCTCTTTACCTCTTGGGATTGGGGGATTTGATTTTTTTCCGGTGGTTTCGATTTTTGAGCCTGCTCGATGTATTGCGTCGTGTCCCCCTGTGGTTTGATCTCTGGGATTTTCATCAGTGTTCCTCCTTATATTAAATTATCATAAACGACCGATTTTGTTATGTCAAATAATCTTTTCCTTACTTGCTCATTTTCAGCGGGAGAAAGAACCTCAGTCTCTCCTCCGTTTTCTTTGTGCAAGATTTTAAAGACGAGATGCTGCTCATCATCGGAACTCACCTCCAAAGGTTTCCCGTATTCTTGACTCAACTGGTTTATGATGGCCTGCATGGTTTCATTGCGGTCCGCGCCACTCAGAAACTGGTTCGTAATTTCTTGAGTAATTTTATCCGTCAAAAGTTTCTTTTTACTCTCCTGCGAAATGCTAACGTCATCCTGCTGAATGACTTTTTTATATCCCTTCTCCTTCGACAAACGGCTCCTGTCATTCAGGTGCTGATGGTAGGTTCGCAAGATCTGTTGGACGCTATAATTTATAATCGTCATTTTGTTGCCTTTTCAATTAACTTATCGTCCGGGTGGGCAAATACTTTAATTTTTTTATTCTGAAAGAAATATTTTAAATTCACTTAATTCTTTATAATATCAAATGGTTATTACAGATTATTTCTTGTTCCTGACAGTTCCTTCCTTAAAGTGCAACCCTCCCAAAAATGATTTATAATGTGTCCTCCCTCCTTTGAAATTTCCCCAGGGCGGTCTCCAAATTTTTGTAGTTTTGTCCTCTATCGAACTTCCCCTTTTCCCCGTTTTATCATTTCTGTGTAATTGTTCATTATTTATAATTCTTTAGCTGCGTTTTTATGTTTCTGAATTTAATTCTTAAGTTTACCGTTCATTGTTAATTCCACGTTTTGGTTAGGGGCCTTTCACCCATCAGAACCAAGGAGGCAATTTCTGAACGGTTATTGGTCCGAAATATGGATTTTTTTGCCCACAGCATTTCCTATTTTAAGTTATCTAATTGAAATTACTTATTTATTTAATTCCCCATATTCTGGCATGCCCTTTGCTAAATTAAAGTGAAAGTTGAAGTTCAAGAGAAATTTTCAGCTGATTAGGCACGCGGGAATAATGATCTTCGGCGGAAAGATCTATGGAGAAGCAAGAAAAACTTTTAAGCATAAAAGAAGTAAGTCTTCAGCTTAGGATTCCAAAACCAACTTTGCGATTCTGGGAGAAGGAGTTTGAGGGGATTCTTGTCCCCTTAAGAACCCCGGGGGGACAAAGACGATATACTTTTGAGAACATCGCCACGATTGGTCAGATAAAAGAATTAAGAAAAAAAGGAATGAAATTGTCGGACATTAAAAGGGAGTTTAGCAACGATAACAGGGGGAATTTTTTTAATGAAAGTAAAGTTGATTTACTTGCAAATAAGGTCGCCGAGATTGTGAGAGCTGAAGTGTACAACTTCTTTAAGGAGGAATAAAAAAGACGAATGGCTCTTCGCGTTCTGATTACCGGTATGATATATCCATTTCTTCACAAAATGTCTTGCGGGGGCTCCATGGGGATGCCGTAACCTGGAACTTGATTTCCTGCCTTTATGGAAAAATTTATCTGGTGGTGGTTAACTGGGATAAAACTTCTTCTCAATATTGTAAGTGGGAATCATTCGTGCTCTCTGAAAAGAATATGAAGCAAATACTGGTTCCCCCTAAATTTGCCATCGGGCACCTTGTTCTTAGCGAAAAGGCGATCTTTCACTACAAGCAATCTTCCTATTATGATCGGGCCAGTCAGTTTACCCTCTTGTGGAATGATCCGCGGCTCAATATCTGGTGGCCCGTAAGAAATCCGATCCTTTCAAGAAGGGATCAGGGGTTTGAATGAGTATTCCAATTCAAAAAAATGGATTCCGCATGGAGCCTGAAATGTGCATACCTCCACCCAAAATCAATAGAAGTGGGCCCTTAAGAGTATTGTTCATCCCATTGGAATTTAAAACATGGGAAAATGCGAGTCACTTTCCTTACTCCGGGAATTACGGCTTTGAAGAGGGGTTTGCTGCAAATGGGATGGAATACCTGACGATTCCGGCTATTTATGAAACGACTTCAGACCAGCGGACGTCATGGCTTAACTATGCGCGGGAGCTTTGCACGGGAAAGAACTTCGACCAAGTTTGGCTTGAAATAGTCCATAGCAAGATTGATGAAAATTTTCTGGATTGGCTCACAACATTAGCGTCGATACGAATCGGGTTCATCTGGGAAAGTCTTGAGATGGACCCCCGTGAGCTGACAAATAATCCTGAAGGGGCCAGGAGAAGGCGGGAAAATCTGGAGAAACATCTCAGTTATGTCACCCATGTGGTTGCCATTGACGAGAAGGACGTAGCCCACTACAACGCCCAGGGGCCAGTACCAGCGAAGTGGTTGTGGGAGGCTGGGATCATGCCGAAGCGATTCATTTATAACGAACCTCCGTCTGCTGAACATAATTATGCTGTTTTTTTTGGGGCACTTTATGGAGAGCGGAAAAACTGGCTAGAGCATGGCGAGTTACAAGGTTTGCTCGTTCGACCGGAAAGATCCCCTGAGTATGAAACTGATTTGCCGCGGCTTTTTAATGAATTGAATGCGGCAGCCGAACGCTATCTCAATAGTGCCCAGACAATTGACCACAGTTTTTTTTCCAAGTACATGGATACTCTGCGTCTAATTCGCCAAAGATCCTTTGCTCTTTGGGTGGATGGGCTGAGAGCCTTCGCAGCGGTGGTCAACCTGCCTCAATTCGGAAAATGCTATGCCAGCAGAGTCATAGAAGGAATGGCAGCTGGTCGGCCTGTCATAAGCTGGGAAATCCCAGACCGTCCTCGGACCAGGTCTCTCTTTGAGGATGGGAAGGAGATTTTGCTCTACAAGAATGATAATCCGGTCCAGTTGGCTGAACATATTCGTCGCATCTTACGTGAGCCTGACTTTGCCCGGCGAATTGCCGCCAATGCGCGCCGTAAACTGCAAGATTACCATACAACAGAAAAATTGGTTAACCAGATTCTCGTTTGGGTTGAAGGGAAGGGAGTAAATGCCTGGAGTAGATTCAAGAATCGCGAACGCCAGGCCGCTAAAGGGGTGCCCCTATTAAATGCCTCTTCGGATGCTAATTGTAATTGTCTTTCCCAACTCCGCGGCGCTGGGCTATGGGATGAGGGTTGGCCACTCCGCCTCCATCTTGGCTGCGGGGAGCAGTATTTTGACGGATACATCAACATCGATTATCCCCCATCGGAACATAATATCATGCAGGTGAAGGCTGATGTGTTTGCGAATCTTCTCGAACTAGACTTCCCCCCGGCCTCGGTTGACGAAATCCGTTTGCATCATGTTTTTGAGCATTTCAGTCGGGTAACAGCCTTAGCCATGCTTATCAAATGGCACGAGTGGCTGAAGGTGGGTGGTAAGCTATATATTGAAACTCCGGACCTTATTGGAAGTGCAAAAACATTGCTTTCCAGTTCATCATGGAAAACGAAGATGGGTGTTGTTCGGCACTTGACGGGTGATCAGGCGGCAGCGTGGGCGTATCATATAGACCACTGGTTCCCGGAGCGTTTTGAGCATACCCTGCAGCGACTAGGTTTCGACCCCGTGCAGACGCGTTCCTGGTCATGGCCGCATGAACCATACCTGGCAAACGTCGAGGCGATGGCCATCAAGTGCCGTAACATCTCCACTGAGGAGCAGTTGTCGAATGCGGAGATCCTGTTATGGGAGAGCACGGTCTCCCCGTCTGAAAAACCAACCTATGCGGTGTGGATGAATCAACTCAAGGCGGCGCTATACGGGGATGTTTCCATGCCAGCGATCAGTATGGCCAAGGATGCAAAAGAGATCGTTTTAAGCGTTGGACAAACAAAGGAACGGGGGAAGCCTGTCTTTATCAATGATTGGATCAGAGAGGGGGACCTCGTATTTGACGTGGGAGCAAATCTGGGGGCCAAGACCGATGTCTACCTCCAGAAGGGGGCAAGCATCGTCTGTTTCGAACCGCAACCGGAATGCGCCAGGGCGCTGCGCGAGAAATATTATGGCAATCCGAGGGTAAGCATCGAGGAAAGGGGGCTTGCCGACAAGCCAGGCACGATGCGGCTCTCCATCTGCACGGAGGCGCACACGATCTCGACCTTCTCCGACCAATGGAAGACCGGCCGGTTCGCCGAGTATTCCTGGGACAAGGAAGTAACGGTCGAGGTCTCCACCCTCGATGAAATGATAGAGAGATATGGGTGCCCGAAATACTCCAAGATCGACGTCGAGGGGTTCGAGTTCGAGGTGATAAGCGGCTTGACCAGGAAGACCCCCTACCTCTCATTCGAGTTCACGATCGAGTTCCTGGAAAATGCCAGGAAATGCGTTCATCATCTGGAAAGACTCGGATATCAATACTTCAACGTTGCCTTAGGTGAATCTCCTGAGCTGGTATTCCCGCACTGGGGCTGCGCCGAAGATCTCTTCCATTACATCGAGCAGTTGGATAACAAGCTGCTCTGGGGGGATATCTTCGTCAGCTCGGACAGCGCCCTCTCAAATGGCTTTACCACGGGAGAGGCAGTAGGGCATACTAAACAAATTGAGATGGCGGCCATTTCAATGGGCCAATCCATCCTTTCACACAACGCCTCCCGCATCCCGCTCCCTGAGATCCACGACTTCAATCAGATAAACCGCGATGTATGGGTAAAGGCAAAGGCGGCTACCGTTCCTTCAGGGTCGCGCGTATTAGATATCGGCGCCGGCACGTGTCCCTATCGCCCGCTGTTTGCTCACTGTGATTACAAAGCGCATGACTTCAAAAAATACACAGGTGTAAAATTGGGAGGTGGTTCCGAATACGGAGAAATCGATTACATTTCGGACATTACAGACATTCCTCTGCCCGATAGTTCCTTTGATGTCGTTCTCTGTACAGAAGTCTTAGAGCATATCCCGGAGCCCATCGAAGCCCTGAAGGAAATAGCCCGCATATTACGGCCAGGGGGACGAATGCTGTTGACCGCCCCGCTCGGTTCGGGATTGCACCAATTGCCATACCATTTCTACGGGGGGTTTACCCCGGAGTGGTATAAATTCATTGCCCAAAAACTCGCTTTTGAGGTTGTAGAGATTACACCCAACGGGGGATTCTTTAGATTGCTGGCCCAGGAATGTGCTCGGGTTCTCTGGACAATGCCGCAACATCAGCATCTCCATGGCAGTAATATAGAGTTCATACGCAAGCTTTTTGGCGAATGGATGCCGCGTTATCTTTTTGCACTTGATGATAGATGTTTTATTGATCAATTTACCGTGGGCTATCACGTTGAGATGGTTAAACCCGGCAGAGGCTCTTTATCGGTATCTATTCCAAGGGAGGAAGGGTCGAATCAAACCTTACCGCCAAAACTCCCAAATAACAAGATAAACGGAATCATCTTCAGCAAAGACCGTCCGCTTCAACTCGACGGTACATTACGTTCTTTCTTCTTGCACTGTAAGGATCCGGAGTTCGTCAGCCTTAAAGTGCTCTATACCACTTCCAGTCCGGCTCAAGAAACACTTTACCAACGGTTAATACGCGAACACCAATCGGTAAAGTTTGTTAAAGAACAAAATTTCAAAAAAGACCTGCTGATCTCGTTAGAAGGGCCTGAGATGATTCTGTTTCTCGTGGATGACGCCATATTTATCAAGGATTTCTCTTTGACGGATGTGCTTGATAGCCTAAAAAGCCATTTAAACGCGCTGGGGTTCTCCCTCCGGTTAGGAAAAAACACCACTTACTGTTACTCTCTGGATAAACCACAGCACCTTCCCACGTTTCAGCATTTAAGCCCAGGAATTCTTAAATATAATTGGACAAGAGCGGAATATGACTTCGGCTATCCCCTGGAAGTATCGAGTTCGGTTTACAGGGCAAAGGAAATGCAGTCTCTTCTTGCTCGGCTTCCCTTTTCTAACCCAAATACCTTAGAGGATCTGATGGATAAGCACAAAAATGCTTTCCGAGAAAGTAACCCTTTCCTTTTGTGCTATGAGCAGTCGGTCGCCTTTTGCGCACCCATGAACAAGGTACAAACCATCGCCTCCGCAAACCGGGCAAGTGGAAAGTTGGAATACAGCTCAGATAGTCTGGCAAATAATTTTGAAAGCGGGTACCGGATTGACATCTCCTCTTACGGCAATTTCGTCCCAATTGCCTGCCACCAGGAGGTAGAACTTCAGCTTCAGAAAATAAAACCGAAACACCCAAAAGTGTCTGTTATTATACCATGCTACAATCAGAGCCAGTTTTTACCCGAGGCCGTCGAAAGCCTTGTAAATCAGGCTTATCAAGATTGGGAATGCATTATCGTTAACGACGGCAGCCCCGACGATACCAGTGAAGTAGCTCGCCGCCTAATTGCTAAATATCATGACAAACAGATTAGCTTAATTGAAAAGCAAAATGGCGGATTGGCAGATGCTCGCAATGCGGGTATCAAGGCATCCAATGCAAAATACATCCTCCCGCTTGATGCCGATGATAAAATTCATCCGGATTATTTGGTGAATGCAGTCAATATTTTAGAAAATAATCCAGAATACGCCATCATTTATGTCGATGAACAGAACTTTGGCAATGCAACGCATATACACTGCAAAGGTGAATCTACCCTAAAGAGCCTATTGACTTCTAATGTTCATGATTACTGCTCCCTAATTCGTAAAGGGGTTTGGGAACGCGTCGGCGGCTTTTCTCCGGCGATGTTTTTGGGTGGTGAAGACTGGAATTTTTGGATTACAGCATCAAAGCTTGCATTTAAATCATACCATCTTGGAAAGCCCTTATTTTTGTATCGGAATCGCGATAATTCCATGGTAGCTGAAACGCTTGCAAAAATGGATGAAGTAAGGGCACATATTATTCTTCACCACCCAGGGCTTTTTGACGCAGACACCAATGCCAAAGCGGAATTAGTTTTAAGGGATATGCCCGAAAGTAGCCTTATAAAATTCGAAAACGTGCTTAAAAAACATCCCCAAAATGCGATTATTAATAAGATTCACGAATTGGCGAGTCAAAGAGCTACCCCCCAAGCGCCCTTAGTTTCAGTTATCATCCCTACATTGAATCGCCCTCTAATGCTTGCAGAAGCAATTCAGAGTGTCCTGCGGCAGACATTTCAGGATTTTGAAATCATTGTTATCAACGATGATGGTGTGGATGTCAGCGGAGTGGTTGACCAATATAACCAGAGCGGGAAAATCGTCTATCTGCAACACGATAGAAATAGGGGACTGGCTGCGGCAAGAAATACGGGCATAAAGGTGGCAAGAGGTAAATATATCGCATACCTGGATGATGATGATGTTTATTATCCAGACCACCTTGAAACGTTGATCAATTTTTTAGAGTCTAGCGATTATAAAGTAGCTTATACGGACGCTTTCAGGGCATTTCAAATTTTTCAGAATGGCCAATACATTACGATTAAAAAAGATGTGCCATATTCATTTGATTTCGATTATGAGCGTATTCTGAAAGAAAATTTTATTCCGGTACTCTGCATCATCCACGAAAAATCATGTCTCGATAGTGTTGGTATGTTTGACCAAACGCTGAGAGCTCATGAGGACTGGGATCTATGGTTGCGGATGTCGAGATTGTTCAAATTTGCCCATATCAAAAAGGTGACATGCGAGTTTTCGTGGAGGCAAGATGGTTCCTCTATGACTTTCGGGAGGAAAGGGGATATGGAAACAACACGACAGATTGTTTTTCAGCGCGGACAACAATTACTTAAAGAAGGATATTATCAACCGAAGATTATGAAACTGCAAATTAATGCAGACTATGGGTATAAAAATATAGAGCCCTTCATAGATTCAGGCAGATGTCAGGAAGCTATCGTTGCACTGGAAAAGATTATCACATCTTATCCTGAATATGGGCCGGCTCATAGCGACCTCGGGGTCCTTTATTACCATCAGGGGAATAAAGAAAAGTCTTTCATCCATTATGAGAAAGCGATGTCCCTTAATCCTGGGAATCCAATCTTCCTGAAAAACCTGGGTGATTTCTACTACGTTGAACTCAAAAGGATCGATGAGGCCATCCATCTCTATCAAAAGGTTCTGGCCATTAGCCCAGTGGATTTGGAGACTCTTCTTATTCTGGGGAATATTCATGTGGAATTGAAAAATTTCGATGAGGCTCGCAGCTACTACACAAAAGCCCTGGAAACCGATCCATCGAACGAACTCGCGAGAAAGTGTGTCGAAGCCTTTCTCCGGTGGAAGCCATTTGAAGCTGCTGAGGGTGATCCTGAGGAAGATTACCGTGAAGCCAGAATTTTGATCCAGAGCGGAAAGGAAGATAGTGCGATTGATAAGCTTGAGAAGCTTATCCATGGGCATCCCCGGCATGCCCTAGCTCATAATGACCTCGGATATCTGTACTACAACCGAGGAGAAAGAACTAAAGCCCTTACCCACTATGAAAAAGCAGTCGAGCTGAATCCAGAAAATCTCACCTCGATGAAGAATCTTGCCGATTTCTATTACGTGGAACTGAAGCGCCTTGATGAGGCCATACCCCTCTATGAAAAAGTCCTATCCATGCATCCAATGGACGGCGAGACTCTCCTGATCCTCGGCAACATCCACGTGGAATTGGAAAAGTTCCTCGATGCAAGGGCCTACTACCTGAAGGTCCTGGAGATCGACCCGTCTAATGAACTTGCCTCAAAGATGGTGGAAGCCCTAAAGAGGCGGCAACAGGAAGCGGGCCTGGATTTAGACAGAGAGAACATCGCAGGACAAAACCTGGACGCCATTACGCGGCTTGATTCGGAAGGGCTTCAGGCAAGGGAAGCATCTCTAAGGCGAAAGGTATCTATAATCATACCGGTTTTTAATAAAGTAGAATATACGCAAAAATGTCTCGCCGCCATATTTCGTCATACAGAAAAGAATTTATATGAAATTGTTGTGGTGGACAATGCCTCAACCGACGGGACTGGAAAATATTTGAAGGGGCTTGGCGACAAAGTAAAACTTTTAACAAACAGAGAGAACCTTGGCTTTGCAAAGGCATGCAACCAGGGCGCGGCCATTGCTTCTTCGGAATATTTGCTATTTTTAAATAATGACACGGAGCCAAAACCAAAATGGCTTGAACCTCTCGTAAATTTACTTGATGGTAGCCTATCGATTGCAGCGGTAGGGAGTAAACTCCTTTTTCCCGACGGGACAATTCAACATGCAGGGATTGCCATTATCGAGGATCATAAATTGCCCGATCCCTTAGTGGCCAGACATGTCTACTACAGACAGCCTTCGGATCTCGAGGAGGCCAATGCACCGCGCCAATACCAGGCCCTGACAGCAGCCTGCCTCCTCATCCGAAAGGATGCCTTTGATGAGGTGAAGGGATTTGATGAAGGCTACTGGAATGGGTATGAAGACGTGGACCTCTGCTTCAAACTACGGGAAAGAGGTTGGAGACTCATTTATCAACCGGAGAGTGTGGTGATCCACTTCGAATCCCAAAGCGGGAAGGAACGTTTTGCCAAGATATCGAAAAATATTTCCCGATTACATGAGAAATGGCTTGGCAAAGTGAAGCCCGATCTCATCATCGAAAAAGATGGGACAGCTAAGGAGACTCGGGCCGCGGGCATTCTACCTTATTCAATGGTTAAGGGACCGGAGGTCATTCTGCAAAGTTCCCATCAGCAAGAGAAGAGGGTTTCCATTGTCATCCTGACCTTCAATCAGTTGGCGTACACCCAAAAGTGTGTCGAAAGCATCCAGAAGCACACGCCCGAACCCCACGAGATCCTGTTTGTGGATAATGGTTCAATGGATGGGACGGCGAAGTGGTTGAGACAACTGGTCAAGAAAAATGGAAATTACAAATTGATTGCGAACGGGAAGAATCTTGGTTTTGCGAAGGGTTGCAATCAGGGGATTAAGGCATCATCAGGGGAATATATCCTGCTTCTAAACAACGATGTGGTTGTTACAGAGAATTGGTTATCAGGAATGCTTGAATGTATCAACAGCCTTCCGGATATAGGCGTTGTGGGCCCCATGACAAATAATATCAGTGGGTTACAAAAGGTTGTCAATGCAGATTATGGCGACATAGATCCTCTTGAAGGGTATGCCAGAGCACTCAGGGAAAAGAATCGATATCGGCGTATACCCTCAAGAAGAATCGTCGGTTTCTGTATGCTTTTTAGGCGGGAATTGGTTGAAAAAATCGGCTTACTTGATGAAACATTTGGATCCGGGAATTATGAGGATGACGATTTATGCCTCAGGGCAGCTTTGGAAGGTTATAGAAACCTTATTGCCGGGGATGCGTTTATCCATCATTACGGCAGCAGGAGCTTTATAGGGAACAAAATAGATTATAGTTCATCCATGGCTGCAAATAGAAGGAAATTTAACGAAAAGTGGAACGGTTTAGATACTCAAACCCCGCTCGGAAAAAAAGCCCTTAGCTTAAAAGCAGTGGAAAGGGCAGAGGATTTAAATCAGAGAGGGCAATATGATGAGGCAGTTAATATACTTATCGGAGGGAAAAAGCTTTCTCCAAATGATAGAAGGCTCCATTATGCGCTTTCAGAAATGCTGATTGATTTAGAAAAATATAAAGACGCTCTCGATATACTCAATGAAATGCCCTCAGATAACAATGATATAAGAAAACTGGCTCTGATTGGTTATTGTAAAGAGGGTGTGGAACTTTATGCGGAAGCTCAGGAGTATGCAGACCGCGCCCTTTTGCTCAATCCTACTTATCCATTAGCCCTCAATCTAAAGGGGATGCTGGCATACAAAAAAGGGGATAAGAGTACGGCTGAAGGCTTTTTTAAAAGGGCGATTGAAGCAGATCCGGGTTATGGTGATCCCTATACGAACCTTGGGGTGCTAGAGTGGGTTGCAGAGCAAAAAGAAGAAGCCTTAATTTTACTTGAAAAGGGATTTATCCTTTCTCCAACCATGACAGACATCGTCACAGCGTATTATTCGGCCATAACTGCTACGGGAGAATTTGCACGCGCTGAACAGGTACTCCAAGAAGCAAAAGGACTTTACCCATTGAACAGAAGAATTGCCTTTCTTCTAATTGATCTCCTAATACAGCAGGGGAAGAATAAAAATGCCATGGAAAAGATTCAGGACGCTATGATTGTATTTGGGGTAGATGATGGCATCCTCAGAGCCGCGGTTGAGATCCGGAATAGAATAGGTATCAAAGAAATCGATATGCAAGGCAACGGAAGGAGTACGCTTTCCGTATGCATGATTGTAAAAAACGAGGAACAACATCTGCCCAAATGCCTTCAAAGCGTTAAGCCAGTCGCTGATGAGATGATCCTCGTAGATACTGGCTCAACGGATAGAACGAAGGAAATTGCGGAGGCTTTTGGTGCAAAGGTCTTCGAATTGGAATGGCCGGACAGCTTTGCAGAGGCCAGGAATTATTCAATTTCTAAAGCATCCGGACAATGGATACTCGTTATGGACGCAGATGAGATGATATCACCCAAGGATTATGATAACCTGGCCAGGCTCGTCAAAAACGGAAAGCCTCCTACCTCAGCATATTCCTTTATCACGAGGAACTACGTAAACCGTTCGAACGTGGAAGGATGGAGGGAAAACGACGGGGTATACAATGTGGAAGAAGCTGGCATTGGCTGGTTTCCCAGTCAGAAGGTGAGATTGTTTCCCAATGACAAGCGAATTAGATTTGAAAACCCTGTTCATGAGTTTGTGGAAGCCTCTTTGAGGAGAGCAGGGATCGATATAAAATTGGGTAACATCCTTATCCATCACTATGGGAAATTAAATGAAGAGAAAAGTTTTTCTAAGGGGGAAGCTTATTATAATCTCGGTGCCAGAAAGCTCGAAGAAATGGGAAGCAATGCCTACGCTTTAAGGGAGCTTGCCATTCAAGCAGCAGAACTGAAAAAGTATGATGAAGCTGTAGAGCTTTGGAAAAAGATTATTCTCCTCCAGCCGGACAACGCCTCGGCTTACCTGAATCTGGGACATTCATATTTGGAACTCGGGAGATATGGAGATGCACTCCTGGCGTCAAAGAAAGCCATGGAGCTCGACCCAAAGATGAAGGAAGCAGTTCATAACTACTGCGTATGCGAGCTTTGCTCTGGACAGGTGCAGAAAGTAATCGCCGGCCTTGAAAGCCTGTTGAAAAGGGTTCCCGGGTATCCATCTGCCATTGGCCTTCTGGGCGTAGCCTATATCATCGATGGGAGGACAAAAATGGGATTGGAATATATTGAAAAAATATGGAAAAATAAAACCGACGCCTCCGAATATCTTTTCAACACTACAGCGAGGCTTCTTAAGGCCGGGAAGATGGATTACGCCGTTTCACTGCTTGAAGCGGCTGTGGAAAGCAAGAATGTCAACAGTATTATCCTTGCCCTTCATGAAGAATGCAGGAAAATTACAGAATTTCCTAACGGAGGTGGGCAAAAGGAGAAAATATCATGTCCTGCCCAGGTATGACCCGGATGAAAAAGTAGCATTTATAAAATTGTTAAAATGGGGAGCCGTTAAGACCGGCGGCGAGGTTTAGGTTAATATTGATAATGGCTGTGAGCTTTTCAGGGGCGGGATAAGCCATGGTCTCAAAAATCCGCTTGTCGATAAATGCGCTCAAGCTAATTATATCTTCACGCAACTTTTTGGGTAGGGGATGATCTGGTTTTATCAGCTCGGCCTGAAATATACTCCAGATCAATTGGTTGAATTTTAGAGCTTCGTCCAGTTTCGCATCTCGATCTCCAGCCTCCCAGTTTTCTTGACAATCCTTGAGTTTGAGAGCTGCCTTGGTAAGAACTGCTGCCTCTACTTCCCGGCCGGACATGGTGGCTTTGCTAACGGTTTGGTAGGTTTTTAGCTGATTCGCGTACATTCTTGGTGATCTCCTCTTCGTAGTCAATCAATTTTCGGGCGAATTTCAATGCCTGATAATACCTGCTGCCCAGGATATGCGTGCTAATTTGATCAATCAAACCAATCACACTGGGAGCAGCTTCCACGAGACCCTGAACTAACTTCCAATAGGTATTGTGGTGAGTTACAAGGTTTTCTTCATCCACATACATGAGTTGGATGACAAAATAAATTCGACGGCAGGGAGAATTGGCCTCTTTTTCGCTCAATATATCCTTTTGGCGCAGAATGGGGACATTATTTTCGATGATCAATTCACTCTTGGTACTCCCATTGGTTATGACGGTGCCTCCGAGGACCATTCTTTCGTGGGGTTTTAAAGTAATTTTCAGGGCCATTGTTATTTTAATAATTCCAATAATTGGGTTGGATCTTCGGTCAAGCTCTTTGCCGATTCAATCATGAGCGTTTGCTTATGTTCTGAACTTTTACTTTCCGCAGTACCTTCCGTCATATCGGAAGCTTTAAGCACTTCAGGATAGCCGGGAAAGGACTCATCAAATTTGGTGTTAAATTCCAGAAATTGTTGGGTGTTTAGGGCATCAGCGGCCAGTCCTGACCGCTTTTGGGCGAGGGCCGTCTTGGCATCCTGCAGATTCTCTATAGCCGCCTGAATTTCCGCATCCGTGGCATTCTCCGACAATTCAGGAATATTAAAGCCGGTAGCATCAATGGAAACCTGCGGGCCGGGAATCGCGGGTCGGGAGCCCCTATTCCCAACCACCGCCTTCCAATCACCCGCTCGGGGAATATTCATGGAATCCGCCGTAATTTTCAAGTCCTGCTTGTAATCGGGCGCAAAGCCTAATTGATCAATCTGTCTGCGGAGAGCGGTAAAGGTTCGCAGGAATTTAACTCTTTCTTCGCTACCCGGAGGAAAAGGCGGGTAATTTTTTATGATCCTCTCCAATTGGGCTTTCATCTGATCAATATAGGTCTCCATCGTCTCCATCGCCATATCCGCGATTCTGATACCCATAGCCACCAAATTGAGACTAGAATTGATTGCCTGAAGATTATTGAATGCTGACCGACCCTGGTTTGCTTGTACCCATCTCGAAGAGCCTTCTTTGGCAGAGTTCATTCTTCTTCCCGTACTGGACTTGCGGGTCAGAGAATCAATCGCATTTGCAGCCTGGTTTAAATGACAGAAAGCCTGATCGCTCCCGATTTTGGTGATCGACATGGTTTCACCACCTGAGGAGTAAAGAGGGGAGAATCAATCTCCCCTCTTTGTTCAGGTACTGCTTAGAACAACTTCAGGACTGACTGGGCTGCCTGAGCTGATAGGGCCAATGCAGTGGTACTCAGTGCCTGGCGAGTCTGGAGCATGAGCATATTTGCCCCTTCTTCGTTCATGTCTGCCAGCGTGAGATTGTCAGCACCTTTGGAGAGCGTGGAGATCATGTTGCTGGCGAAGTCCTGGCGAATGGTGACAATGTTCAGGTTTGAAGAGAGCGCTTTGGTTTGCGTTCTCAACGTGGTTGTAGCCGTATCAAGCTGAGTAATCGAGGTTGTAATGTTAGTTGAAGTGCTCCAAGCGCTAGCAGTAGTGATACCCAGGCCTGAAGCGCTACCCGAAAACCCAGTCACAGCTAAGGAGCTGCCATCCCCAAGATCGACGCTAAGGCTACCAGTCGCTGACAGCAGATTTACGCCTTTGTAAAAGGCATCGTCTGCGGCGTTAGTAATCTGGGCCAGTATGGTATTAAACTGGGCTTGAAGGCTGGAAATTTCACTCGAGGAGGCAGATAGGGCAGACGTTGCAATTCCCTTTGCGCTCGCGATCAACGCGTCAATGGCCTTGACGCCGGCATCAGCCGCCTTGAGGGTCTGAATTCCTTCACTCATACTATCTTTAGCTAAGGAGATGTCAGAAGCGCGGTCCATAAGGCTCTTGGCCACAAAATAGTTTAAGGGGTTGTCAATTGGGGTATTAACCTTCTTTCCTGTGGACAAACGTTCCTGTGTTCTGTTCAAAAGATCGACGGTTGACTGAAGACTCAGCAGGTTGGCCCTCATTCCTGAGGTCAAAGAAATGTCGTTAAGCGCCATTATTTTTCTCCTTTTCTAAGGATTTTTTGGCAATTCTTGCCAAATGGTTTTTTGCCGAATTGATCGGCTTAACTTAAGGCATTTACAAGGTCCGTCTTACTTTATCATCCTCCTTTCTTGACCAGAATTTGTTTTTGCCTTTGCTCTTCTTATCGGTTATTTCATCGGAGAGCTTTAGAAATTTATTGTGCAAGAAATTAGGACTAAAAAATTGATAAATCATATTCTTCTGGTGCGCTGATTTTTTCGGCAATCTGAACCTAACTGTTCAGACTCTCAACCAGATCAGACATCACCATCATGGAAGTATTAAAGAATTCGGCGCAAAAGAAATCCCCAAATTTGCCCCAAACAGGGATTCCTGGCAAAGAAGCCATGTGGCCCAGCATCTTTTTACCCGTTTGGCTTAAAAATAATTCGCTTGCTTTGCGTCAATGGGCGATGGTAGTTTTTTTTGGCAGGGGCGCGAAATAGCATAAGATTGATGCGAGGGAGTTTGTTCGAGAAATAGATTTCTCAAGACCTTATTGGGGTGCAGAGAAGATCAACCAAGGGTCGGTGGAGCAGAAATGATTGATGTCCTCATTAAAAATGGACGAGTGGTGGATGGCACGGGCAACCCCTGGTTCGGGGCAGACATTGCCATCAAGAATGATAAGATCGTCCAAGTGCGCCACGCCATTCCAAACGAAGCGCGGCGGGTAATCGATACTGCGGGCCTTGTCGTTTCGCCGGGATTCATCGATATGCACACCCACTCCGACTTGCTCGTATTCGAACATCCGGAAGAAGGGGCCAAGCTGAGGCAGGGGATTACCACGTCTCTGATCGGACAAGATGGGCTATCCGTGGCTCCCGTTGATGAGGCGAACAAAGAACCCATGATGCGCCGCGTTGCGGGGCTTTTGGGTACCTATCTTGCCGAATGGCCCTGGAACTCAATGGCTGAGTACCTCTCTGCCCTGGATGAACTGCCGCCAGCCACCAACTCCATGATGCTCGTGCCGCATGGGGCGGTACGGGCCATGGTTGTGGGATGGGATAACAGGCCGGCGACTCCCAGCGAACGGGAACGGATGAAAGCGCTTCTCGCCCGGGCTCTGGAGGAGGGCGGCTGCGGGTTTTCCACCGGCCTTATCTACCCACCGGGGGTTTATGCCGACCGGAGCGAATTGGTGGAACTATGCAAGGTCGCAGCGAGCTACGGCGGCTTTTTTGTCGTCCACATGCGCAATGAGAGCGACTATGTACTCGACTCCATTGGGGAAGTAAGCGGGATCTGCCACGAAGCCGGGTGCCCCTTACACATCTCGCACCTCAAAGTTAAGGGAAAACGGAATTGGGGTAAAGCGGGTGAAGTCCTGAGGCTCCTCGAAGAAGCGCGGGGAAAAGGGCTGGATGTTAGCTTCGATCAGTATCCCTACATCGCGGGTAGTACGATGCTCGATGCGGTAATCCCCCCGCGCTTTCACGCCGGAGGTACAGCAAGACTCCTGCAGAGCCTGAAAGATCGCACGGTCCGTGAGGAGATCCGCCAGGTGCAGGAGAATATCAAACTGGAACGGTGGGAGAACTCGGTGGATTCCTGCGGTTGGGACGGGATTATGGTCAATGCGGTAAAATCAGAGGCCAATCGTTTTGCGGAAGGAAAAACGGTCACCCAGATCGCCGCGGAAACTGGCCAGACTCCCTTGGACGCAGTGTGTAATCTTCTCATCGCGGAAGATAACGCAGTGACCATGACCCTATTTTACGGTTGTGAAGACAATGTTCGGGAGATCATGCGCAGCGAATCCATGACCCTCTGCTCGGATGGAATTGTGGGTGGGAAGCCGCACCCACGGGTATATGGCACCTGCGCCCGTTTCTTGGGGAAATACGTCCGGGAAGAGAAGGTCCTCACGCTCCCCCAGGCAATTCGACGCATGACCTCCTTCCCGGCCCAGCGCCTTGGACTCCAGGATCGGGGATTGATTCGGGAAGGGATGGTTGCAGACATCACCATTTTTAACCCGGAAACGATTATCGATAAAGGTACCTTTGCTGAACCCAGCCAGTATCCGAAAGGGATATCCTATGTACTTGTAGCGGGTCAGGTGGCTGTGGAGGATGGCCGCCTCACCTCGATCAGAGCCGGGAAGGCACTTCGGCGGAGGGAGTGAGTTCTGACGGGGAAAAGCATCAAGCTGGGCATTCGTACATGTTTGCTGGGCGAAAAGGTGCGCTTTGACGGCGGCCATAAACTGGACCGTTTTCTCACCGATACCCTGGGGCAATATGTGGAATATATTCCTGTGTGTCCCGAGGTGGGGTGCGGTTTGGGATTCCCCGGGAGCCCTTAAAGAACAAACCTCCCTGCAGCCACATCCGGTGGAACTTCAATTGCGCAACCATGTCTGAGGGGGTCGGTTCTCCGGATTTTCGTTTCCCAGTCTTTTAAGGGAGATTTCAGGCCCAGATCCCCGAGATCGGTTTGCCGCAGAATTTGCACTTTCCCTTGGTCAGGTGGACTTCGCCGACGGAGTAACCCTGGCGGACGATGAGGAGTTTCTTGCATCGGGGACAGAACGTCCGCTCCCCTTCATGGCCGGGGACGTTACCGATGTACACATATTCCAGCCCTAGATCCATGGCAATTTTCCGACTTTTCTCCAAGGTGGAGACGGGAGTAGGGGGAAGGTTGCGCAGTTTGTATAGGGGATAGAATCGGGAGAAATGGACCGGAGTGTCTGCACCCAGCTCGCTCTTGATCCAGGCGCACATTTTCCTCACCGTGTCCACGTCGTCATTCTTGGTTGGGATCATCAGGTTGGTAATTTCCAGGTGGACGCCTTCATTCTTCAAAGTCTTCAACGTCTGCAGGACCGGGGCCAAGTGGCCCTGGGACATGTTGCTGTAATATTCCTCCGTGAAACCCTTGAGGTCGATGTTGGCCGCGTCTAAAACCCTGCAGAGTTCTTTCAAAGGGCCGGGGTTGATGAATCCGTTGGAATGGTAGACGTTGAGGATTCCTTCTTTTCTAGCCAGGCTCGCCGTGTCCGTCATGTACTCGAAGAAGATCGTCGGCTCTACGTAGGTGTAGGCGATGGACCGGGACCCGGCTTTCTTGGCCAAGGCGACGACTTTCTCCGGGGGAAGTTCCAGGTTGTAAGTCTCATCCGGAGTCGTCTGGGAGATCTCCCAATTCTGGCAGAACTTACAACGAAAGTTGCAACCGGCAGTGGCGATGGAAAAAGAAGTGGAGGTTGGAAGAAGATGGTAGAAAGGTTTTTTCTCGATGGGATCCACATGCACAGCGCAGGGGTTGGCGTAGACCAGGCTGTAATATTTCCCATCCCGGTTCTCCCGCACTCCGCAGAATCCCCGCTCCCTGTTGGCCACGAGGCATTCCCGGGGACATAGCTGGCATTGTATTCTCTGGTTGTTCAAGGCAAGAAAATAAGGAGAGAGCTTGGTGCCGATAAGGCCTTTCTTTTCCCGCTGGGCAAGGGCGAAGGAAGGAATGCCCGCGAGACTCCAAAGGAATACAGAACAAGCGCTGGCTTTCAGGAAAAGCCGGCGGGAACAGGTATGGTTCCAAGCCTCATCGATCATAAGTCATATTTATCCAGGATCTTGCCCGTGCGCGCGCTTTCCACGATCTCATCGAATTGCGGCCCCAGGTCTGCACCCAATTCCTTGGCCCGCTTTTTGGCCCACAGTCCGACATTCCTGGAGTCTTTGTAGAATTCCTCGCCCTGCGATTTTCGGGTGTCAAATTCCGCCAGGCGGTCATTCTCAGACCGATGATAGGCTACTCGGGAAATGACCCGGGACATTTTTTTGCTCCCGCATCCTTTGCAGCCCACTCTGGCGGCGTCTTCTTTTCTCAAGATCAAGAACGTACTGATGGCCCGACATTGTTGACATTCATATTCGTAGATCGGCATACAAACCTCTAGAAGATTGGAATATGGGAAGGCTGGAATAATGGAATCATGGGTTTAGGCCCTTTTACCCACTATTCCAACATTCCATCTTTCCTCTCAGAAAATATCCGCCGAGAAGAGATAAATTTCCGTATCCTTCTCCTTCCAAGCATGCCGCGGCAGGCCGGCTTTGCGGCAGGTTTCCTCCAAAAAAGTGAGCCGATCCCAGTTGTACTCCGTCGCTACCTGGGGAAGAAGAAGTCCCGAATAAAACCCCTTTTTGATGTAGAGACCATGTTTGCCCACCTCGATCTCTTTTAGGTCTCTGATCCGCTGCAGGGGAGTCAGGACAGAGATTTCCAGTTCCACATCCTTAAGTTCTTTGGCCGTCAGGGATTCGAACCGGGGATCGTTGAACGCTGCGGCTGCGGACATCTCTTCCACGATTTGATGGAGAGGTTTGGTCGGCTGAATCGAGCCGATGCACCCCCGAAGCTGGCCATGCATATGCAAAGAGACGAAGGCGCCGCGCTTTTCTTTCAAAGTCTCGGTGAGGACTTCGACCTCGGAAGATTTTTGTCCTCTCAGCCGTCCCTCGATGGCGGAATGGGCGATCTGCCGGAGAGTCTTTTTCTCCTCTTCGGTCAATCCCAAGCTGATCCCGGCCTTTTTCCGGCCCATTTCTTTTGCCAGGGTCTGCGGGTTTTTCCAGAACACCGCAGATACATACCCCACTACACCCGAACGATCTCCAGTGACATCGCCGGAGTTGAGGTACTTGAGGACTTGGCCGCGATTCGCCCCCCTTCCTTTGGCCGCAACCATTACCGCGATTACCGGCCCACCCCCGCAAGCTTCTCCCTTTCCGGAATTTAAATCCTGAGCCAGCTTTTGGGGATCGAAAGCCCGCAGGTCTTCCAAGATGACCTTATCCCGCCTCACGGCTTCATCGTAGGGATGGAAATGAGAAAGATCCGTGCTGGCCACGAGCAAAACCTTTTTTCCCTCCGTTACTTTGAAAATGGCTTGGCCGACAGCCTCGCAGGTGCGGTAGCTCTGGTCTCCGATTACAATGGGCACGAGTTTGAATCGGCCGAGGGTTTCTTGCAAGAAGGGAAGCTGAACCTCCAGAGAGTGTTCCTGGGCATGGCCTTGAGCGACGAACTGGATGAGGTCACTTTCTGCTTTGAGCTTCTGGCAAAGCTCCTTTTCCACGGGTAAAAGGCCCAGGGGGGTTTCATATCCGCCACGGTCATACACCGAAGCCCCCTGGAAGTGGGTCCGATGACTGGGGGCCACAACGACCACAGCATCAAACTTCATGCCTTCCACAATCTTGAAAGCATACGCGGCGACCTGCCCTGAATACATATAGCCGGCGTGGGGCGAGACCAGGGCAATGATCTCACCGGTCACTTCTGCCTTGGGCGCGCGGGAAAGGAAGTCCCGCACTTGTCGGGAAAGAGTTTGGGCATCCGCAGGATAAAAGGACCCGGCCACGGCTGGCCTTCTCACCTCTTCTCTCATGACTTTCCCCTCCTCTTTGGCTCTGGCCCGTTCCTGACAGTTTGCGGAGAGTAAAAGGGTTGCGCTTCCAACTGCCGCCAGCAGGAATGCGGAAGGCATCTTCACCCACGAACGAAAGGCCCTGTTCATGGTATGGATTTAAAGTTCTGGCTCTTAATCGATGGAGGGAAAGCAGTGCCCCCGGATAGAATGATTTTCAAGCCTTCCTCGACCGTAAAGCCAGTGAAGATCACTTCTTCGGCCTTGAATAGGGCCACCTGCCCGAGGTATAGATTGTTGGTAGGGAGATAGACCGAATAAAAATGGCCGTTGGGTTGGGCCCCGTTCATGTGGACCTCGTTGGTCAAAAAGCCCAAAGAAAAAATGCCCTTCTGGGGGTATTCCACGAGAACCACTTTTTTGAAAGAAGAATTACCGGATGAGGAGAAAGCCTCTACGAGCTGTTTGACGGCGGGGTAAATATTCTTCACCAAGGGAATGCGCATCAAAAAATTTTGAACGAACCTTAATAAACGAGACCCCAAGACGTTGGTAGCCAACAGGCCCACAAGAAATATGATTACGATTTCGGTCAGAAACCCTAAGCCAGGGATCTCCTTCCCCAAAATCCCGTAAAAGGCGGGGCTTAAGAAGCCGTCGAGGAGGCTGAACAGCCAGAATAAGGCCAGAGCCGTGATCACAATGGGCACCAACACCACCAAGCCGGCCAAAAAGGTATTTTTGATTGCTCCCTTGAGTCGTTCCATGGCCTGCTCGACCTGTTGGAGGCACGGAAGATTAGTGGCAAGTGCTACAATGATGGCTGGAACAGCCGCCGCATCCCCCTGAATTCGAAGCGGCGACAAACTTGGACCCGCTCTTGAAGCTAAAGGCTGAAAGCTTCTTCCTCACTTTACTGCCCTGGCAGCGGGGGCACCTGACCCTGGTGTTGGGATTAAAAACAATCTGTTCAAAATCGTCCTGGCAGCTCTGACACTGGTACTCGAAGATGGGCATCGTTAATCTCCTTATTGATTTATTATAACAAAAAAAGCATAAAAAGCAAGGAGGATTCTTCCTGGCTGGCCGCTCCTTGACTTTTATCCGATTAAACAAAAAAGATTTTCCAGGCGGGCGTTAGGCCAGGACGCAAAAAACTCAAAAGTAATTGACCATCCGCTATCCTTCCGCTGACTCAATGCGCACTTTGGCTCCAGAGAGGACTTTCTTGAATATCTTGGCCTCTCCGGAAACTCGTCCAATCAGGTTGACCGCGCTCGCCGGGCGCACCTCGTTACCCCGGCTCAGGGGCGTGGGACCGAAGAAAATACAGAAAGCATTCCCCGAAGGCCAGTAGCCAAGGTCGCCCACTTCCACCAACTCCTGGGCGGTTTTTTCCAGCGGGGCTTTCACGGGGATGGCAAAGTAGATTTCGTCACCCCAGGTATTTGCCCTTCCTTCTATGGGGAGGGCCTCCCAGATTTTCATCGCCGTCGGCGAATCATTCAGAACGGCTCCCGATTCCAAATTCCCAGCTTTTATCTTGATCTTCTTTCCCATCGTTTCACCCCAGAAAATAAAAGATCATGGACCATTAGGTACCAGGTAGCGTAGCTCACGCATAGCTATGCAGTCCCGAAAGCACATAGTTCACTCCGAAGTAAGTGAAGATTACCGCCGCGAAACCGATGATGGAAAGGGCAGCGGTACGCTTCCCCCGCCACTCCCGGGTGAAGCGGGCATGGAGAAAAATGGCGTAAACAAACCAGGTGATCAGCGACCA
>Ga0315295_10000278_pt1 | contig 43325 bp, 26 predicted proteins | sample YL17G14_0_MG_FD_204453 | JGI IMG/M metagenome (GOLD analysis project Ga0315295, IMG submission 204453) | Sediment microbial communities from Yellowstone Lake, YNP, Wyoming, USA - YL17G14_0 | ecosystem: Environmental > Aquatic > Freshwater > Lake > Sediment | place: USA: Wyoming | collected...
TTCCTCTACACTAACCTGTTGATCTTCCATGACTTAATCTCCTTTCTTATAAGGTTCATAAGTCACTATAAACAAAGCAATTGCATCGCGCCAGAAAAAAACCTTACACACGAATGAAACCGGAACCGTTCCCAAGACCCTAACCAGCGAAAAATCCGGAACGGCCAACACCACTATCATAAGAGAACCGAAGCTCCTCCCACAAGGACGAACTTGAAACGACAACACAGGGGGGCCGTCGTTTCTCACATAAATGCGTGCAAAAAAATCCACCATTTGTTAGAATCGAGCTTAAAGAAGGGGTTTGACTGATGCTTTGCAATCACAGGCAGGAGATCCAAATATACAGGAGTTTATGATGCGGGCGTGTTCAATTGAGAAGGTCTCGATGATAGTCGTGCTAATGCTTTATCAGCTCGGCCCGGCCGGCGTCCCAAAAGCAGACAGAGATAGCAGCGGAAACGAACTTCCGAGAGTCTTCTGTCTGAGTCCCACAAAGCTGGCCGAAAGCAAGGCAAGGCTTGCTCGGGGGGACGAATCACTCCAGCTGGCGATGAAGAGACTGCAAGCCGAAGCGGACGAGGCGTTGAAAGCAGGCCCGTTTTCCGTAATGGATAAGAAGCTGACCCCGCCCAGCGGCGACAAGCACGACTACATGAGCCTCGGGCCGTACTGGTGGCCGGACCCGAACAAGCCCGACGGCCAGCCCTATATCCGCCGGGACGGGCACGTCAATCCGGAAACCAGAACGGTTGACACCGACCGGCTGGCCTTCGGGCAGATGACCGACGCCGCCGAGACGCTCTCACTGGCCTGGTATTTCACGAATCACCGCCCGTATGCGGCGCACGCGGCCGAGTTGCTGCGTGTCTGGTTTCTGGATGAGGCCACGAGGATGAATCCCAACCTGCAGTTCGCTCAGGCCGTTCCCGGTCAGAACCAGGGCCGTGACATAGGCATCATAGACACAGCGAGGCTGACCCGCATCGTCGATACCGTCGCCCTGCTCGAATCCTCGGATGCCTGGACGCCCGAAGACTACAAGGGAATACGAGAATGGTGCGCCGCGTACCTCAACTGGCTGCGAACGAGCAGCCATGGCCTCGGCGAGCAAAAGAAGCTGAATAACCACGGGACATGGTACGACGCCCAGGTTGTCAGTCTGGCGCTTTTTACCGGCCAGGACGAGCTGGCGCGAACTATCCTGGAGCAGGTCAAGACCCGCCGGATAGGCAGGCAGATCGAACCGGACGGCAGGCAGCCCCAAGAGCTGGCGCGGACCAAATCGCTCGGCTACAGCACTATGAACCTCGATGGTTTCTTCCGGCTGGCGGCGATGGGCGAAAAACTCGGCGTGGACCTGTGGCGCTACGAATCCGATGACGGTCGAAGTATCAGAAAGGCTCTGGACTTTCTCGCTCCGTACGCAAATCCCGACAAGAAATGGCCTTACCAACAGATTGCACCATCCCCGCCGGGGAGTCTCTTCCCGCTGCTCCGGCGGGCCTCTCTGGCTTACGGAACCGACCAATACGAGGCCCTGATTAAGAAAATCCCGCCCGAAGAAATAGCCGCCGAGCGAACGGCCCTGCTGTGGCCGCGTGACTGAAGCGCTGATTTTTCAGCCGACAATGTTGGTCGCTTCAGAACCATCTTCACACAACGGGCGTATTGGTTTATAATGGCCTTCTAAGGTGTAGGTATAGAGAAAATCAAAGCGCAAAGTGCAAAATGACGCGGAAGTGTCATATTTGATTTTCGAATCTTCAGAGTATGGCATTTAGGGAGACAAACGTTGACTACCGCCGGCACGGACCATTCACTGATAGCGCCGTTGAAACAAAACCTTCAGAACGTCATCTACGGCAAGAGCGAATGCATCGATTGTATCATTGTCGCGCTCTTGGCCGGCGGCTCGGTGCTGCTCGAAGACGTCCCGGGCGTCGGCAAGACGACTCTGGCGAAGGCCCTGGCCAAGAGCATAGACGCCAAATTCCGCCGAATCCAGTTTACGCCGGACCTCCTGCCGGCCGACATCCTCGGCGGCTCCATCTACAATCCGGTCAGCGGCGAGTTCCGCTTCGATCCAGGGCCTATCTTCTGCAACATCCTGTTAGCCGATGAAATCAACCGCGCCTCGCCCCGGACCCAGTCGGCGCTGCTGGAGGCCATGAACGAGAACCAGGCGACGATTGAAGGCCAGCGCCGTCCGCTGCCTAAGCCGTTCCTGGTAATCGCCACGGAGAATCCCATCGAGTTCCACGGCACGTATCCGCTGCCCGAAGCCCAGATGGACCGTTTCCTGGTTCGCCTTGCCATCGGGTATCCGGCAGTGGACGTGGAGATCGACATTCTCAAGTCGCATGCGATGGCCGAGCCGCTCGAGCGAATCGAGCCGGTCCTGACTCTCGAACAGGTCCAGCAGATTCAGCAGGAAGCGGCCGCGGTTCACGTCGATGAGAGCATCCTGGAGTATATCGTTGAAATCGTTCACGCGACCCGCAGCGACAATCGTTTGCAGCTGGGCATCAGCACCCGCGGAACGTTGATGATGTCGCGGGCGGCCCGGGCCCGCGCGTACTTCCAGAAACGCGATTTCGTCATTCCCGACGACGTGCTGTGGCTCGTCCCATACGTGATGCCGCATCGAATTCTTCCGACGACCCAGACTCGCCACAGCGGCACAACCACCAGGCAAATCGTGGCGGAGATCGTCGGGCGCATCAAAGTACCGGTTTGATGGATTGAGGATTTGCGCGATGAGTAGAGCCGATGCGAGGTTGCATCTTGGCCTGACCGAGGCCGGCAAGGTGATTCTGGAGGGAATCGGCTTTGTCGCGTTGGCCGCTCTGATTTTTCCCGCGTTCGGCGTGCTTTCCGTTCTGATCTGGATCGTGTTAGCGGCACTGGCGGCCGGTTTTATCCTGCGGCCCAGAATCCGGCTGAGTCCGGCACAAAGTGACGGACCCGACCAGGTCATGGCGGGCCAGACGGTCCGGCTCACGTATGAGCTCAAGAACGTCGGGCGCTTCGCCGCCTACAATCTCCGCGTGAATTTCGCCGCCCTGCCGGAGAGAATCGAGCAGATCGAAGGCGAACAGGTAATTTCGCGTCTGGCCTCCGGCGGCAGCGCCCAGGTCACCATCGCCATACGACCCGGGCGGCGAGGCCGCTACACTATCAAACAGCCGGTCTGCCAGTCGAGCTTCCCTTTCAACCTGTTCAGTTTCGGTTGCGCCTGCCGCGGCGAGCAGACTCTTATCGTCCTGCCGGCCTTTTCGATGCTTCGAATATCAACCGGAGGTCCGAGCCGGCAGGTCTTGGCCGGCAGCACGAGACTCGCCGGCAGGATGGGATTTTCCCCTGAATACGCGGGAAACCGACCCTTCATGCCGGGGGATTCCCCTCGCAAGATCGACGCGCGAGCCTGGGCGCGTCTGTCCGTGCCAGCCACGAAAGAATATCACGATGACTTCGACAACTATACGGCCCTCGTGCTGGATACAGCCGTGCCCGAAGCGCTATTGCAGCTAAAACGACATGAAATCATCAAGGAGCTGGAAGCCGCCGTCTCGCTTTGTGCCTCCGTAGCTTACTCAATCAATAACCAGAGCCTGATCGAACTGCTGCTGGCCGGCCCCGATCTGCATCAGTTTGCGGACCGGCCCAGGATGGTGCGATTGCAGATGATACATGAGATTTTAGCGGACGTTGAGCCAGCCCGAAACGGCTCTTTGGAACAGACCGAGGCAATGTTGGCAAACCACTTCTTTGAGATATCGGACGTTATTTTTATTTTGTCAGGCTGGAAGAAGGCTTATGAGCCGCTCATCAAGCTGGCTGCTCAGGCGGGTTGCCGCTGCACGGTGCTGGTTGTCGGCGGGGCCGGGCTCGCCGAACCGGACCATTGGAGCCATGCATGCGATGTGCGGGTTTTGTCCGCCGAGCAGATTTTGGCCGGCAAGATAGAAAGCTTATGAAAACGCAAAAAGTCATTGCCGCTACCATGATCCTGACCAGCTCGGTTCTGACGGCGCTGGTATCCGGGGATATTGCTTACCCGGCCCTGCTGGGCATCCTGGGGCTGTTGGGTTTGCAGCGGCGTTTCACCTGGGACATCAGGCCGGAAAGACGCGTGATCAAATCATTCCTGCTGCTGTTTCTGGCTATCATGTTTGCCCTTCAGTACCGGTATGCCGGTCCTCACCGGATCGCCTTCGACCAGCCGGCCGCCGCCGCCTGGCAGACCATCGCGCGTTACTTTCTGGCTTCCATGATTCTCGTGCTGTTCCTCGGGTCCCCGCGACAACTGCCGCCGTCGCTGGGCTTGTTTCACATCGCGATCACGATTTCAGCCGGCCAGGTCCTCTTACTGGACGATCTGTACGTCGCGTTTCGGCTCTCGGAGCTGTTCAGCGTTCTGCTGGCCGTGCTCTACGCCGCAGCAAACAACGAGGAACGAGAGATCCCCGCTTTCGCGGGGACAGGCTTGCCCCTGCGGAAGCAGGGGGATGAGAGACGATGGACGAGGAACGCATCGTCCCTCATCCATCCTGCCTCGTCCATCGCTTCCGGCCGGCTCACTTTTGTCCTTGTGCTCTTAGTCGCCGTCAACTGCGGCTGGATCACCAGCTCCATACTCTATCGCCACGTGGAGGTCCTCAACTATCTGCCCGTCTGGTTCTGGAGGGCCGGGACCGCTTTGGGCGGCGCATCGGAGAGCGGCTCGCTCGTCGGGTTCAGCAACAGCGGCAAGCTCTCGAGCATTCTGCTCATCAAGGGAGAGCAGGATCCGACTCCCGCGCTGAGCATCAAGTGCGACGGCAGCCCGGGCTACCTGAGGGCCAACGCCTTCGATGTTTACCGCGAGTCCGAATGGCTCGGTTATACGCACAAACAGGAAATCTTTCCGCAGCAGGGCGGGCCGTTCGGCATCTACTTCGCGGGCAGAAGAAATACCTTTCGCCTCGACAGGAGAGACGCGGCCGACTGCCAGTACATGACCATTCAGCACGAATCCCGGTTTGCGGACGCCGTGTTCAGCCCGATGGGAACGCTGTCTCTCGAGGCGCCCTTCCCTGTGGTCTTCCGGGATGAAAACGACATTTTGTACGCATCGGGCATTCGCAGCGGCCTGAACTACCGCATCGGATATCGAGTATCCGATTATCGAAGGCCGCCGGATGATTTGCAGGAGCACCGGATGTTAGGCATCCCGAGGGACCTCGACCCACGTATCCCCGAGCTGGCGGAGAAGATATTCGCCGGATGCAGCACAACAGCCCAGAAGATCGAGGCCGTCGTTCGTTACTTCAGGACCAACTACACGTATGCCCTGGGGCTGGACGTCCCGCCCAACCAGGACAAATTGACCTATTTTCTGCTCGACGCCTCGACCGGCTATTGCGAATACTTCGCCTCGGGCGCCGCGATTCTGCTGCGGTTAGCCGGCGTGCCGAGCCGGTATGTCACCGGCTTCTTAGTCACCAAGCAGGATCCCCAGAGCGGATTGTGGGTGGCCCGGAATATGGACGCCCACGCCTGGGCGGAGGCTTATGACCAGCAGCGCAATCAGTGGACCATCGTCGAGGCTACGGTCGGAGAGGATGCCGCCTCGACCGCTGCGACCGACGCGGACGGCGGCATGGGCGGCGGTACGGGCGCTCTTTTGAATCAGCTCCTGCGTGCCCTCTATGAATACGGTCTCTTTGGCGCGATAAGCTGGCTGTTTGAATCGTACGGCCCGGTCACGGGCGTAGTGCTATCGGCGCCTCTGTTTGGCTTAGCCGTGGCGCTGGTGTTCTTGCGCCGCGGGAAAAATCGTAAATCGAAAATCGTAAATCGAAAATCAGGATCTGCGGCCCTTGTCCGTCTGCACAGGATATTGGCCAGAATGGATCGCAAAGTCGCAGCAGCCGGACTGCGACGGGACTTCAGCGAGACATTGCACGCCTTCTCGCAGCGCGTGGGCGCACAGAACTCCGGCGATGGACTCTGGGAGAGAATATCAGACTGGTACCGCGAATACGCCAGCCTGCGCTATTGCAGGAAGATTGAAACCGAGCACGTCGAGCAATTGCAGCGCCGAGCGAAAGGACTGCTCTGAGTGACTAAAGTTGAAAGTGACTAAAGTGCCTAAAATTGAAGTGCGATAACGTGCTTTAGCACACTTTAGCTCACTTTAGGCACTTTAGCTCACTTTAGGCACTTTAAACGTCCTCATCGCCCCGTGGGAACCTGGGTGAGAATGTAGGCACGCCGGTCGCGGACAAACTGTTTGATCGCGTTTCGCCGGCCGTCGCCGAGACCCTCGGCCGTCAAAGCGTTCGCGGCATCATCCAGAAATCGGTCGAAGGCGGTCGCCGGATTCCCCGTTCCGTATGACGTCTGCCAGGGGCCCGCCACCAGCTCGGCGAATGCCTGCAAATACATCTGGCGATACTTGGGATAATTCAGAAATTGGTTAACCTCCGGGAACTGACTCGTGGTCATGGAGAACAGGTTCGTGGTCGCCGAGTCACCAGATCCCAACGTAAAATCAATATCCCACGGCAGCAGGTACCATTTGCCCTCCGGAAGGGCATAGTAAAAGCCGTTGTTTTTTCCGCGGCGGTAGCCGTAGCTGTCCCAGTCGCCGACGGCGTGGCGAATAGCCAGGACCCTGGCCAAGTGTTCGGGATGAATGACCGACTCGATAGACTGCTCGTACGCCGGGCTGCTTGACGGCGTATTCATCGCCACGGCAAAATCGAACAGATGGTCCCAGTTGTCGTTTTCGCGATGGGAGCGCTTCTCGAATCCCCAGCGGTACGTCTCCTTGAGCAGCGGGTGTTTGGAGTCATACTTAAGCCCCTCGTCGAGGTTCGTGTGCGAGGTACCGTCGGCCGAATATTCGAAGTAATCATCGATCTTGTAAATGTAGCCCTGGTTGTCGGCGGGGAACCATTTGTCGATGTAATCGCCGTCGATTTTCTGAACGTCCTCGTAGATGCCGTTGTTCCTGCCGTTGATGATCGGCCAGACATACTCCTGCATTGAGTATTGCAGGCCCATTTGCCTGTAGAACCAGTAGGAAGCGCGTTCCTGGAGGGGGCCGCGTTCGCTGCCCTCGGTGTTGTCGAGATTGACCTCCTCGCGACCGCGGAATTTCCGGTCGGGATTGAATTCGAGCCGGTAGGCGTAGCGGTCCCGCGGATCGCGGCCTGAGCCGCTCCGAAGAAACGGGCTGCCGCGATACCGGATTCCAACGTTATAGAAGACCTCGGTGTTGTTATAGACAAACGTGCAGTCCATCAGCTCGTTGGAGAGATTGGATCGAGACCGGAACGCATTCAGGACGTCATCGGACAGCCATAAGCGGTATGTTGCGAACCGTGTGTTCAGCGAAGCATCGCCCACACGCACCAGGCAGGTCCGCTCCGGCGCGTCGGCGGACGGCTCCAGACGAGTAGGAAAACGCGTTGAAGCCGAGCCGTCGGAGGCTTCAATGTAAAACGCACGCATCGTACCGGCCGCAGCACCCGGGATCGTCGCCGTAAAGACGCCGTCGCCGGCAATCTGGTCGTTTCCCGAGCCGTCGTCGAGCATGGGCGAGTTCAAGAATGCGCTGGCTCCCTCGGATCGATAGTAGAGCGTGACGGACCTTACGCCGTCGTTATCGGCGGTGCAGGCGGTCACAACGATCGGCTCGCCGGCCGCCGGCAGGACGGGAGCATGCCGGACGTCAAGAATATCGGGACCACGGTTGGGCACAAACGCCGTGTTTTGCAGGCCCGGCGTCCCCAAGTTCAGCGGCATATCGAGCTCGAACGCGTTGGCCGGCCGCGGCGGCTGAACCGGCGATCGCTCGCGTGTCACCCGCAAAAGCAAAAAGCGGCTTCCCCGCAACCAGCGTGCCCAGCCGCTGAATATCACCCGGCCGGCGTTCACGCCGGAAATCGACTGATTGATACGGTTGGCGCCGGGGTCGCCGTGGCCCGTGGCAATCAGGTGCAGCGCCCGCGAGCCCGAGCGGCGGTCCGCGTTGGTCACGAACGACCGGACGTGGTTGCCGAGAATGCGCCAGCTCGATTCGCCGTTTTCGAAGCCGCCGTTGTCCAGATGGTTCGAGCGGACGATGTTCAGCGACAGATCATCCAGGAGCACCTCGCCGCTGTTGAGCAGCATCAGATCAAAGACAGTGACCTGGTCGTGTGTATATCTGGAATCACTGCTTTCGATGGTGAACGAAAACGGCTTCCACACCGTTTTGCCGCTCTCGTTGCTGTCGGCCCAGGCGTCGGGCGCATCGTTGTTGCCGCGCGGGTCGCGCAGCTCGAGGCTGGCCCCCTGCCCGTCGGCCCAGCTCGGCCATCGGCCGCCGTCATAGTAGGTCACCTCGTCGGCGGTAATCATGGCCGTTTCGGCGTCGCCCATATTCGGATTGACTTGCTTGAGCGGATACGACAGCCGGATTCGCTCGCTATGGTCGCCGAGTCCGCCCGTGTACGGCCCAACCAGATTCGAGCCGACTACCAGATTCGGGTACACGCCGGCGAGGAATTCCGGGTCCTGGGCCACGACCAGGTATGAGCGCGGCGCCATCCTGGTCCCGGCGCCGAACGTATAGTCAATGCCGTCGGTGAATGCCCAGCCGCTCAGCGAAACGCTTGTAGTCCCCCGATTATACAGCTCAATGTACTCGTATCGCTCGTCAGCGGTAGCGTGATGGTACATGATTTCGTTAATAACAATATCGCGGACCAGCGGCTGCGCGTTGGGCGCGTTGAACGTCGCCATACCGAGAAAATCAAAGCGGTCGGCGCCGTCGGGGAATCGTCCGAAAGTCATCTCCGGCTCCATGGCATCGTACCGTACCGCGTCCAGAATGCGGACCGGCACCGGATGGGCGTCGTTTGTGGCCGCCGTGACATAAACCGTTTCACCGCTGGAGCTTAGCGCAAAGCGAAACTCACCGGGCCTTGTGCCCTCTCTGACGGTCCGGAATTCGCCCGGCTGCAAGACGACTCCGGCCGGCATCCTGTACTTGAGCAGGTCGAGCCGGTCGTCGCTCAGATAGACATCACTCAAATCGACGGCAGCCGGCCCCGGATTATAAAGCTCGATCCAATCGGTCCCCGCCGCTGCGTCGCTATTGGCCAGCAGCTCGTTGATCACCAAACGCGTGCGCGGGTCGTCGCCGCCTCCGGGCTCTCCGATAATCCCACGCAGGATGGGGCTGCCGAAGCAGTCCGTGCTGCCCGAAAGAGTCGCATTGTGCACCTGGATGGCGAGCATGTTCGTACCGGCAACCAGCAGATTCATCCGGTCCGTAAGATCCACATTGGCCGGCGGCGGCTCGGTGGCCGGCCCGCCGCTGGCGTTATAGGCCGGAGGAGTGCCCTGAATCGCCGCCGAAGCCGCGACGCGCACGCCGTTGAGATAAAGGACGTAGCCGTCGTCGTAATGAACCTCGGCTTCCAGACGCGAGAAGGATGCGATTTGATCCTGAGTCAGGCTGAACGGCAGACGCGCATAGATGGAGATGTAACTGCCACTCATATCGTTGGTCTCGGTTCCGATGTATTGCAGCTCAGCCGGATCGTAGGAATAGCCGTACCCGCTGGGCCCTTCTTTCCAGGGGGTCCTAGTCGCGTTGTCATAGAATTGTATCTGCGTCCAAGCGGTCGTCGCCTGCCCGTTCGGGCCGGGCGAGGGTTCCGCGAACCCCTTGAAATACCGTCCCGGATGGCCCACGCCTACGAGTGTCACCACGCTCGGGTCTTCGCCGGCGGCTTGCTGGAACTGGTCGGGCCCGCCGGGCGTACCGCCGATAAACGTGCTGGGCGACCAGGATGACGCCTCCTGCGGGTCCGAGCCGGGCCGGGCGAGAACCAGCGAATGTCCTGTCCCGTCGGGTGAGGCGGGCCACGGTCTTGCGTCGCCGTATCGCAATGAGATAAGGATTTCCCCGCTGGCGTTGGATAGATCGATTCGCTCACCGTCGTTATTGAGCCGGCCCGTGAAAGGACCGTAAACGCCGCTGATATCGTAGGCCGCCTGTAGAGCCGCCGGATCGCGAGCTACTATAAGGTATTGCCTCGATGCGAGGGTCGTACCGGGTGCAAACGTGTATTCGATACCGTTGGTGAATTTGTACCCGCTGAGGTCCTCAAGCACGGCCTGCTCGTTGTAAAGCTCGACGAATTCGAGCTTCTCATCTGCATCGACGGGATGATACATCACCTCACTGACGATAAGAGCCGCCGCGGGTTGTGCCGCCCACATTAGACAAAATACAAAAAACAACAAGAAGACTCGTAGTATGGGCAACTGGTTTGCCCATGCTGTATAACACGGCGTAATGTCAACCGCTGCCCTCTGTCTCCTGTATCCTGTATTCTGCATTCTGTCTTCTAAAGTTTCCATCAGAGCCTTCCGATATCCTATCTTACCAAATAGGCGATCGGAATGCTACCGCTATTGGATGAAATGATGATTATTGTATACAATCCGCTATAAAGTGCTCTCACGGGGCACGCGAGAGAAATGGGATATTCGTGGTGACGGAATTGTGGAAGGTCTGTTGCAGGCTCCGTCATCCCCCTGGGATGACGGTCTGTAAGCGGGAAAAACGTTATGCTTGCTCTTCCAGGCGGCACTTACTGGCAGAAAGATGACCCGGGCAAACGCGTTAAGCGTACCCCACCAAGCCCCTGCCTCATTCAATTGCCTCCTGCCTGAGGCCGGGGCTTTTTATGCCATTGACGACTGGCGATTGCCGATTGCTGATTTGCAAATCGAATATCGACAATTGAAAATCGGAAATCCGGGCTACGACGCTTTCTTGTTTTTCCCGTTTCCGTGGCCCCTGCCGTTGTTGCCGTCGTCGCCCCTGGCCTGCAATCCCGGCGGCAGCGAGGCCATGGATACGGCCACCCAGCCGGCATCGGGCTTCAGGCTCATTTCCCATGCGCCGCTACGAAGGCGATAGAAATAGCCGTCGTGGTAATAATGGTCGGGAAGACCCACAACGACATAGACGCCCTTGCCCGAATCAAAAACAAGCTCCATGCCCGAGACGTGTTTGCGCCGATAGCCGTAAGCCTTCGCATGCGCCGGCGGCCCGTTCCCTGGACCCGGTTTCACAACAGGCCCCGTGCGGACCGACCATTCCGAACACGACGCCATCAGAAGCAGCATGCAGGCCGACATGGCCGCAAATAAGGCTAATTTTCTGAATGTCATGTTTGAATCCTCCGAAACGTGTTCTCGAAAATGCGATGAATCCGCCCTCCGCAAGGAGTCCACAGGACAACTCGTGGCGGATAAACCCATCTAAAGTCTAAGAAACGTTTGTGCCCCGTCCAAACAGAACGAACACGACCGATAAAAAGAAATCGCGGAGTCCCCGCTGCACCTGGGCACTGCTAAATCCTTGCCAAGAGGCGCGGCCCAGGATAGACTTTGGGTGTGGGTCGAATAACCTCTTTAGCGAATGAAAGGAGCCAACCGATGGTTAAAAAACGCAAGAATCAGATGCCAACAGTCGATTTCGTGACCTCTTTGTCTTCCCCCCGTTTCTGTCTTCGACAGAAGACACGGGGGCACATTCTGCTGTTTTGCAGCTTCCTGGCGATTGGGTGTGGCGGGCTTGCGGCTCTCGCCGCCGATTCGGACACAAAGTTCCCCGATTGGGAGAATCCCGAAGTCGTCGGCATCAACAAAGAGTCCGGCCACTGCACACTTACCCCCTACCTCGATCTTAAGCAGGCCCTGACGGCGGACCGCGCCGCTTCGCCGTTCCGCAAGTCACTGAACGGCAACTGGAAATTCAACTGCGTCCGTAAACCTGCCGACCGGCCCGTCGATTTCTACAAGCCCGAGTATGACGTCAGCGGCTGGGCTGAGATTCCGGTGCCCTCCAACTGGGAGATGCGGGGCTACGACAAGCCGATCTACCTGAACATCCGCTACCCACACCCGACGAATCCGCCGTACATCGCACATGACTACAATCCGGTCGGCTCGTATCGGCGTCAGTTCACCATCCCGGATGCGTGGAACGGCAAGCAGGTCTTCCTCCACTTCGATGGCGTCATGAGCGCGTTCTACGTCTGGGTCAACGGCCGGATGGTCGGCTACAGCGAAGACAGCATGACACCCGCCGAATTCAATATCACCCAATACCTGCAAACCGGCAAGAACACCCTCGCCGCCGAAGTCTATCGCTGGTGCGACGGCAGCTACCTCGAAGATCAGGACATGTTCCGCATGAGCGGAATCTATCGCAACGTGTACCTCTTCGCGACGCCGTCCGTGCACATCCGCGACTTCTTCGTCCGGACCGACCTTGACGAGAACTACACTGACGCGACGCTGATGATCCGCCCCAGGATCGCCAACTACGCCGGCCGGGACGTCAAAGGATGGAACGTCGAGGCCCAGCTCTACGACGGCGACAAGAAGCCCGTTTTGCCTGAGCCCCTGAGCCAACCGGTCTCTTCGATCATCGGCGAGCGCTATCCGCAGCGCGATAACGTGAAGTTCGCCCTGCTCGAAACACAAGTCAGGAATCCTCGCAAATGGTCCGACGAAACGCCGAACCTCTACACGCTTGTGCTCACGCTGAAAGACGCCGCCGGCCAGGCTGTGGAAACCGAAAGCTGCCGCGTCGGGTTCCGCAAGGTCGAGATTAAAGACGGCCAGTTCTTTGTCAACGGCCAATCCGTCCGATTCTTCGGCACGAACCGCCACGAGCACGACCCGGATCACGGCCGGGCGATCCCCTTCAGCCGGATGCTCGAAGACATCAAGCTGATGAAGGCCAACAACATCAACGCCCTGCGCATGTCGCACTATCCCAACGACCCGCAGATGTATGACCTGTGCGACGAGTACGGCATCTACGTAATGGACGAAGCCAACCTCGAAACGCACGGCGTGGGCGGCCTGCTCTCCAACATCCCTGCCTGGCACACGGCCTTCGTGGAGCGTGCCATCCGCATGGTCGAGCGGGACAAGAACCATCCCTCGGTGGTTTTCTGGTCGCTGGGCAACGAGAGCGGCTGCGGCCCGAACCACGCCGCCATGGCCGCCTGGATCCACGACTACGATCCGACGCGGCCCATTCACTACGAAGGCGCCGCCGGCAATCCAGACTATCCTTACGTCGATGTCATCAGCCGGATGTACGCCCGCATTCCCCAAATCATCCGCTTCGCCACCGACCCGTCGGACGACCGGCCCATGGTCCTGTGCGAGTACGCCCACGCTATGGGCAATTCCGTCGGCAACCTCAAGGAATACTGGGACGCCATCCGCTCGCACAAGCGGCTGATCGGCGCGTTCGTATGGGACTGGGTGGACCAGGGCATCCGCAAGAAGGCCCCTGACGGCACGGAATTCTGGGGCTACGGCGGCGATTTCGGCGACAATCCCAACGACGACAACTTCTGCTGCAACGGCCTGGTCCAGCCCGACCGCAAACCCAATCCCTCGCTGCGCGAGGTCAAGAAGATTTACCAGCGAATCCACGTCACCCCCGTCGATCTGAACGCCGGATCATTCAACATCGAGAATGAATACGACTTCCGAAGTCTTGATTTCGTGGAGGGCTTGTGGGAGCTTGTCTGCGACGGCAAGACAGTCCAGCAGGGCAAACTGGAGAAGCTGACGCTGGCGCCGAAGCAGACGCAGAAGATCGAGGTCCCCTTCCGCAAGCTAACCCTGGAGCCCGGCTCCGAGTGCTGGCTCAAGGTGACGTTCGCGCTGGCCGAGGATGCGTCCTGGGCGCCTGCCGGTCACGTCGTCGCGTGGGATCAGTTCCAGATGCCGTTCGAGGTCCCTGCCGCCCAAACGATCGCACTGGACGGTATGCCGCCGGTGAAGCTTCAGGAGCAGGACAAGGCATTCGTCGTCGCGGGCGACAAATTCAAGGTGACCGTGGGCAAGGCCAGCGGGGCGATTGAGTCGCTCACGTTCAAGGGCGCCGAGCTGGTCGCGAGCCCGCTGATTCCGAACTTCTGGCGAGCGCCCACCGACAATGACGATGGCAACAGGATGCTCCAACGCTGCGGGCTGTGGCGCAAGGCCGGCGCAGAGCGTAAAGTGCAATCCGTCAAGGCCGAGCAGCCCAGGCCGCAGGTTGTCCGCATCACCGCGGACGCCACGCTGCCCGTCGGAGACGGCACGAAGTACCGCACGATCTACAGCGTGTACGGCAGCGGCGACGTCGTCGTCGATGTGAGCATGGAGCCGGCCGGCGGCAACGTCGCTGAGCTGCCCCGTTTCGGCATACAAATGGCCATCCCCGGCCGCTATTCGACGATGACTTACCTCGGCCGCGGCCCATACGAGAACTATTGGGACCGCCACACAGGCTCGGCCGTCGGCCTCTACACAGGTACGGTCGAGGAGCAATTGCACGTTTACACCCGCCCGCAGGAGAGCAGCAACCGTACGGATGTCCGCTGGCTCCTGCTGGCCGATAAAGACGGCTCCGGCCTGCTGGCGGTGGGTATGCCTCTGCTGAGCATCAGCGCGTGGCCCTACAGCATGGAAGACCTGGAGAAGGCGATGCACATCAACGAGCTGCCTCGGCGAGACTTCATCACGGTGAACCTCGACTACAGGCAGATGGGCGTCGGCGGCGACGACAGTTGGGGCGCCAGAACGCATCCCGAATATACCCTGCCCGCCGGCCAGCCTTACCGCTACAGCTTCCGCCTGATACCCTATACTCCGGATCTCGGGGAAATCAGCCGGATAGCACGCCGCAGCGTGCCCGAAACACCGTGATCACGTCAAAAACAACGGGGCCTGCACCGAATCAATCAGTGCAGGCCCCGAACGAATCTGAACGGTTCGTGTTCAGTGAACCCTGAACCGTAAACACTCCTTAGGGAGCAGTCCTCGGCCGATACAGGCGGATGTCATCGAAGTACATCTTGCCTGAGCCGCCGGCTGTCGTCATGTTACCCCTGGTACCCAGACCGACCGCAATCCTGTCCACATTGGTCAGGGTGATGCCGGTAAGGCTCTGCAGCGGAATCACCCACTCGGTCCAGGTGGTAATCTGCGCCGCCGCCGGATCAGGATGAACCACCACGGCCGGCTGGCCCGCCGCATTCGAAACCGCTACATACAGCGGCTCAGCGGCGTTGCTGGCAATCCCAATATCCTGGTGCGCCCACTGCGGACTGACGGTCCCGGTCGTTGTAACGTTGGTGAACACCGCCTGACACGTCGCGTTAGCGTTATGAGCCGTCAGCGCCAAACCGACATACACAGTCGAACTCATCGGGATATTCCGCGGCGTAGCGCCCGTAACCGGTGACCATGCCGTCCCGTTGGTCGAGTGCGAAACCGTAAAGTTACCGGCGGCGTCTCGCTCCAGCTTCAGCCAACGCGGGGCTGCAAGGCCCGTCTGGTTCGTGTTGAAACTGGCGCCGCCCGTCGTATCGCGGCCCTGTGAGCCCACGCCGTTGCTGGGCGTTACACATGCAAAGGCATGCTTCGAGCCGGCATCCAGCGTCTCGCGGATCATCACGCCGGCCTTCGCCCAGCCGTTGGTGTTCTGCACGCTTTGGACCCGCGCCACTATCGAGCCGGCGCCAGTCAGCGTCTTATAGGCGTAATGGAACTCGTCGCGATAATTGCCCGCGGTGCCCACGTCCCAGATGTCCGTACCCGAGGCGGTCATCGTAAAGGTCCCGGCCGGAGCCTCGGCGAAGCTGCCGACGGAGCCCGCACGGCCCCGGAACCAGATTGACAGCTCGCCGACGCTTTCCTCGGTCCAGTCGCGAGGAGCCGTCAGCTTGAACTCCGCCTCAGAGTACTTCGCGAAGCCCTGCTTGTTGTTGTCGTAATTGAGCGGCATCGCCTGCTTGCCGCCGTGAACGATGGTCTGCTCGGTAAACGAAGGCGTGGTCTCGTCGCCGACCGCCGCTCCGGTCCCGTTGCCTGCGAAGTACGGCGGACTGCCCGGCGCACCGTAGCCCAGGCCGTCGTGCCACGAATACCAGATCTGATTGTTGCCGGCGTCATAGGACTCAAAGTCATCCACGAGCAGGAAATCACCGGTTGTAAAGCTCCAGACGTTGCCGACCCAGGGACTATTGGCGTTGACGTTATTGACCTCATCGACGCGCCAATAATACGTGGTGTACCATGCCAGCTTGCCGGGACTGTAGCTCTCAGCGCCCCGGGCCTTACTGCCCTTGTACTCGGGCGAGGTCTTGGTCGCGTTCCTCACGGCGTCGGCCGCTGTGCCGAAATAGACGTCGTGCGAGGCAGCGAAATCGCCCGGATTCCAGGTCAGCACCGGCGTCAGCGACGTACCGGTGGCGCCATTGCCCGGCTTCGGGGCGCTGGCCTTCACCGGCGGTGACAACGCGGCCTGTGGAATAAACTGCTTGGGCGTACGCGGACTCGACCAGCGAAGCTCAGCCACCGCCCCGCCGCCGTTCTCGTACATCTCCATCTGGACGCTGTACGTATTGCCGGCCACAAGATCAACTTTCCCACCGTACTCCGTCGGGCCCTGGTCTATCCAGGCATTCACAAGCTGCTTGCCGTCCACCCACAGCCGCACGCCGTCGTCGGCCCTGGCGTAGAAGGTATAGGTCTCCGTAAAGCCCGCCTCCACCTCACCGGTCCATCGAACCGAGAAGCTGTCCGCACCGACCACCGGATCGGGTGCGCCGGCGGCCCAGTTGAAGTTGATCTGAGGATCGACGCGGGTCAGGACCAGCGTGTTGAAGTCCATGCCCTTGTAATACTGTCCCTTGACACCTCCGCCGACCTTGGCAGTCACGAAGCTCCAGACATCGCCCTTGTGGGTGGCTGGGCCCTCAAACTCATCGACGCGCCAGTAGTACGTCTTTTGTGCTTCAAGAACTCCCGGCTTGTACGTCGTGGCTCCCTGGGGCGCACCACCAACGGCACTCGCTACGGTATCGCGATTGTTGCCGAAATACACCGTATGCAGCTTGGACCCGAAACCCGCAGTCCAGCTCAGCGTCAGGTCCGTCGTGGGAATGAACTTGGACCCGTCTGCGGGAGTGGGATTATAGGCCTTCTTGGGCGGGATCGAAAATCTCCAGACCGGTCCTCTCCAGGGGCTGCTGGGATTTGCGGTGTTGACCTCATCGACTCGCCAATAGTAGGTCGTGCCCGGAATCAGGCCATCGGGATAGGCAAATCCGGGGAAGCCGGCCACATAATACGTCAAGGCTTGGTTGCCACGGAACGTAGCGGCGGCGCCGCTGTTCACATCGGCAAAACTCTCGCCCATATACACGTCGTGTGAGGCGGCAAAATCCCCAGCGGTCCACGACAGGGTGACCCAAGTGTCCGCGTGCATAGCGCCGTCTTTGGGATTCGGACGCCGGACGTACGGGTTGCCGGCGGCAACGAATGTGAGATACCAGTTGTTAATCCATTCACTGATAACTTCGCCGCGTGGGTCATTGTCTTGACCGGCCGTCTGGTAGAAAATGCCCAAACGACCACCCGTCACTGTATTAACAACGATGACGGGGTCGGCTCTCGTCCCGGCAGCGTTTTGAGCCATAATCAGCTCAGGCTGCCAATCGCCTGTAAGCTCATTAAGATGGAAGGGGCGATCCGTTGCGAAATTCTGTAACGTTGGAGTGTACTGCTGACCTTCGGCTGTAACCGTAACAGCCGTATCATCATCCCACATTGTAATGCCGGGGATGTCCATCATGGCCCGTATTCCACCTTCACCATTTGTTCCGGCGCCATTTACGACGTAGAACATGTAGTCACCGGTGTTAATAATGACGTTGCCGTCATCCAGGAACAATTCGGCTACCGAGCCATCAGCCTGTGAATTACCAGGCGTATAAATAGTGTCCGGGAACTGTCCGTTAAGAATCAAAAGGTCTGCGGCGCCATCGCCCGTGTGGTCTTTGACCCAGGTGGCAAGGGCGGCGTGTTGAGTGTCTGTGAACAGTTCAATAGAAACACCCTTTACATTGTTAACAATTTCCTGCATTTCGCGGTCAGCCGCAGCTTGTCCGTACCAACCCGCTTGTGTTGAAATCGCTATGTCGGAAGCCATAGCCGTCGCGCAAAGTGCAAAAGCGACCACGAATACCAACACTTTGTTTCTCATTTTTTTTCCTCCTAAATGTTAGAGTGAAAACTGACGTGAACTTCCGCTCCGGCCACGCGCCAAAGTGGACGGCATGAATCCCAAACCTTACGGAACTCTCCGGCCGTTCGGTCAGGACAACATGTTTGAACTCGATTCCACCTCCTTCCTTACCACGGTCCCCGCGACTTCCTGTCGCAAGACAGGAGCGGGGGCAACCCACCAAAGAGCCAGAATCCTCAAATTAACGACAGAAAACTCCTCTGTTCGCAATCCAAAAAACCGCGAATCCTTAATAATTTCATTATTAACAGATTAGCCCCTCTGCCGTCAAGAGAATTTTTTCAGATTCCCCTATCCGCCTATCTATTCCGGCTCAAAATATCTTTCGGTAAACGTGGCAATAAGGGGTTTTTCCGTTGTTTTTATAGTAATCCTGGTGGTACTGCTCGGCGGGCCAGAACTTGCCGGCGGCCGTAACCTCGGTTTTTACGTTAAAACCCTTGTTTTTTAGCGTTTCTACCAGGCCGGCGGCGATTTGCTTCTGCTTTTCATCCAGATAGAAGATGGCGGACCGGTATTGCCTGCCTACATCCGGTCCCTGGCGGTTCAACTGTGTGAAGTCGTGGGTCTCGAAAAACAGCCGGGCCAACTGCTCATAACTGGTCTTCGACGGGTCATAGATCACTTCGACCGCCTCGGCGTGGCCCGTTTTGTCCGTGCAGACCTGCTTATAGGTCGGATTGTCGACGTGCCCGCCTGTGTATCCGACTGTCGTGGACAAGACACCGGGGGCCTTCTGCAAATAATACTCCGTGCCCCAGAAACAACCCGAAGCGAAAATCGCCCGCTCCGTCTGCGGCGTTGCGGTATCGCCCTTCGCTGTGGCAAGCGGCTCTCCGACGGGAACAAAATTCATTGAAATCGAGTTGACGCAATAGCGGGTATCCTTCGGCGTAAGATGCTCGCCCGTGAACACGTGACCGAGATGGGCGCCGCAGTTGCTGCAGATGATTTCCGTTCGGACACCATCGGCATCCGGCTGCATGGTCACGGCCCCCTTGATCTGGTCGTCGAAGCTCGGCCAGCCGCACGTTGTCGGGAATTTACTCGAAGACTCGAAGAGCTTCGCACCGCAGCGTTTGCATGTATAGGCGCCCTTTTCAAAATGATTGTAATACTCGCCCGTGAAAGGCCGCTCGGTTCCCTTGCGAACAATCACCCGTTCTTCTTCGGGGGTGAGCTTCTTGAGCATAGTCGTGGTCCTGTAGAAAGAAATCTCGTCAACAAAGATATCGGCGCTGAATTCTCTTTCGGCAGCGACGAGGGCAACGCTTTTGAGCGTCCTGAGATTAAGAGGTCTGGCCACCGAATTCGGCCTGAACCGCACAAAGGGAATTTCAATCTCCTGCCACGTTCCATCTGTCGCAAATGAAGCCTCGTAAAACTGTTGGGCCAGCCGCGTGTCGTTTGTTCGCAGACGCACAGCATACGGCCGGCCATTGCCCTTGACCGAGAGCTTCACGCCGGAGAGCTGGCGGGAGTCAAAGCTTCCGCGTTGCGAACCAAGCGGCGCCCTGGCTTCGATGAATCCTCCATTATTCGCAAGAGAGACCGAGCCGACCAGGTGCAGACACGAGCGGTCGTCGTGTTTAACGAATTCTATTTTCCCCGCAGAGACCCCGCCCACTACCCGGTCGGAAACAAACTCCCACTGGGCGCCAAGTTTCTTGTTTGAGCCTTGCGGTGAGAAATCATCCACCAACATCGTATCAGGCGGCTTTTCGGCCACGGGCGGGTTCGATTGCGCTCCAGTGTTTCCCTTCATGCTGACGGCCAGAAGAAACGGAACCGACAGCCACACCAGGATACTCGCACGTTTGATGATTCTCATGCTCATACTCCTTGGCCTTCCATATACCATACCTGTCTATAATACTGGAAGATGGGTGAGTTTGTTTGGAGAAATCCGGCACTCGGTACTCAACGAGAATTGAGCCGGCTACTGGGGCGGCCCGCTTGTGTGGAACGGGACGGTCGTGTCGATAGAACGGATGTGAATATCGCGCTGCGGAAATGCGATCTCGATGCCGGCTTTGCGGAACTCCGCATCGATGGCGCAGTTAATGCCGTGCCAGACGGGAATGTAGTTATCTATACCGGCAAGGTACACGCGCAGCTCGAATTCGAGGCTGTTGTCCCCGAAGGCCTTGAAAATGACCACGGGGGCCGGGTCCTTCAAGACCAGCGGATTGGCCCGGGCCACTTCATAGAGTATTCTCTCGGCCTTGGCGATATCCGAGCCGTAGGCGATACCGACGACAAACTCCCGGCGCAGGACGTTGTCCGACAAGGTCCAGTTGATCAGGCGCCCCGTGATGAACTCCTTGTTCGGCACGACCAGCTCGCGCTGGTCCCAGCGGCGAACCGTGGTGGCCCGGATCCTGATCTTCGAGACTTTTCCCGTCACTTCGCCGATGGTCACTACGTCATCGACGCGGATGGGCTGCTCGAAGAGGATGATCAGACCGCTGATGAAATTGGCAAAGATTTCCTGCAGGCCAAAGCCTAATCCGACCGTCATCGCGGCGATGAGCCACTGGACCTTCGACCAGCCGATTCCTATCTCCCCAAACGCCAGTACAATACCGATGACGGCCAGCGCGTAGCGGAAAAGCGTGATGATCGCGAAGCGCACGCCGCGGTCGAGCGGAAGCCGCCTCAGGATGACGATCTCCAGCAAACCGGGAGCGTTCCGCGTCACAATCACGGTCAGCGCCACCACGACAAGAGCCATCGCCAGAGACCCAAGCGTTACGATATCATCGGCGCCCATTTTCCACAGTTCAATTTTAGCCAAGGCGCCCAGGGCCGGCAGGACGTCATTCCAGACATACCAGATTCCGCCCAACGGCACGAGCACAGTGATCGCATCGATGAGCCGCCGGGTCTGCCGCGAGATCTGAAAAATAGTGGTGTCCTCGTCTCTCAACTTACTCGGCTGCGGTTCTGCAGTGGAAGCAGGCTCGCCTTCAGCCTGTATCTGCTGCTCGGCGGCTTCGCGCTTCTGCCGCTCCAGGAGGGCGAGCCGGCGCTGGGCGACCATCAGCCAGCGGACAAACATGGCTCGGACCAGAATCGTCACCAGAATCAAAATGATCGTGACCACCAGCTTCACGGAGAGATGCCGGGCCGCATAGAAGTAGCCCATGCCGGCCAGCAGAGCAAATGTCACCGGCAGAATGCAGCACAGCGGGTACCAGAGGTAGCGCAAACGTTCCAGCCAGCCGCCCCGCTTCTGCCTGAGGTACGGTTCCATCAACGGCCCGGTCGGACGCAGCAGCAGCAGTTGCAGCAGGGCGAGCACCACCAGGTGGATCATGAAGAACAGACGGCCCGCGGAGCTATACCATTGTTCGTCGGTCTGTTGGGCGCGCAAGACCTGGACCACCCAGGTGATCGGAATAGCCAGTGCGAAATACCAGCCAAGCAATCGCCGAAAGAAAAACAGCGGCTCCTGACGCATCCGCAAGTGATCCTGGGCCAGACCGTGGGGCATGGCAAAGTGCCGCAGGAAACCGAGCGTGAAAACGACCGGCGCCAGCCCAAGCAAACCCGAAGCGAGCGCCTGTGAGAAGTCATGATCCGGCGCGGCCGCCGACAGACGCCACTGAAACAGGAACAGTACGGCGGGCCACGTCGCCGCCAGAAAGAACGTTAGAGCGAGCGTCTTGAACGTATGGGCGAAGCTGTCGGTCTGCACCTGACGCACCCTCTCAGACAGAATGGCGATGGCCCCATGTGCTTTCGGGTGAAGCACAACCAGCGAGACGACGACCAGCAAAGCAGCCAGATAAAGAGAGACGTTATTCCTGAAGTCCGCCCACAGAATGGAACCGGCCTGCCGCCAGTTTTCTCCGGAAAGCAGCCAGCCCAAAGCCGAGATACTCGTGCGAAGGTCGGACAAACGTAACGGCGGACTACTCTTGACCCATAGAATGTTCGCATCAATGAAGTCGGCATATTCCTGCACCGTCTGAACGTACCGGCGCTCTCTGGTGTCCAGGTTGGCCAGCTTGGCGGCGCAGTCCCCGTAAAGGTCGGCAATCGCCCGCAGTGTCTTACGCTGGATTTCATAGTAGCTGGTCGCCTGTTGTGTGACGGCCCCGCGTTCGGCCTGACCCACGGAAGGATCGAGCTGGGCGAGGACCGCGGCGAGATCATCCGTCAGGTCGCTCAGCTCGGACCATTCCTTATCACGCTCCATGGCATGGAACTGAGCCAGCGAAATCTCCGAAGCCCGCCCTTTCACCTGTCGCTGGTTTGCACGGATGTCTGGCAGCTTGTCGCGCTGGCCCAGCAGAATCATTCCCATCGCGTCGGTGACTTTGCCGGCCGTCTCGACTCTGGCCCGGACCTCGTCAAAGCTCCTCTTGACCGCCGCGAGCTTCGCGTCAATGTCCTCGGAATACTTCGTGACGGCCTCGATTTGGGCCACCAGGTCGGCCTGGGTACTCGCAAGTTTCGCATTTTGTTCGGCGATGGCCCGGATCGCAGGGTAGTCGTACTTCGTCTGTTCCTGGGCGCGGATGGCTGCTTTCTTGGCGGCCTCAGCTTCCTTCTGTCTCAGGTCGTTCACTTTTTGCTGCCAGAACTCCACCCCCTTCTCCGCCATGGCCTGTTGCCGGGCCGCCAGGTCCCTTCGAGCGGCTAACAGGTCGCCAGCGACGTCGTAGAACAGCAGCTCCTCGGTGTTGGCCGCGATTTGACTTTCCAGCGCCCGCTGCTGAGCAAGCAGCAGAGTCTGGTTGGCCTGTGTCAGCTCCGCAGCCTGTCCTTCGGCCGCGGGGGTGGCGAGCTTCGCCTTGACCTCGTCAAGCTTCTGCTTGGTCGTGTTCGACTCATCCGGTATTTTGGTCCTTCGCTCCGCCCGCCTCTTCGGCTCATTTTCCCAGGTGGCAACGTTTTTCTTGGCCTCATCAAGGGCCAATTTCGCCGCTGTCAGATTCTGCTCGGCCTGTGTCAGCGTAGTCTCGGGCCCGGCCTGCGGAGGTACAACGGTGGCCTGTTGAGTCAGTAGCTCTTTGGTCTTGGCCAGGGTATCCGGCACATCCTTCCGCGCCTGGCTGTACTGCTGCTTTTTGGCATCGAATTCGGCGGCGGATTTCAGTTGAGCAATCGCCTTGTCGTACGCATCGCCGGCCTTCGTCTTGACCTCGTCGCTCAATTGCTGCGATTCGCTGATTGTCTTTTTGGCCGCCTTGAGCCCCTCATCGGTAAGCTGGGCTGCGGCGTCGGCGACCGGGGCGCCCTGGGGAACCGGAGCGGCCGGGCTGACCGCATTGGCGTCCTGGCCCTCTCGGGGGCTTGTTGCAGCCCCCTGCGACGGCTCAGCCCCGATACAGACCGACGAAGTAATAATCAAACACGCGGCGAATATTACAGAGTTCATACGAGAAACCTTTAGTCTGCTCTGTTGGTGCGGAGCAGCTTGCCGCTTTTCTTGTCCCAGATGACGGTGCGCACCTTCATCCGATGCTCGCCGTGGCAGTCCGTACAGACGATTCGCTTCGTATCGGTCTTATCAGGACTCCGCTGGACCCAGCGGGCAATGACCTTCTGAGCCGGGACATCGTGCGCTGCGTGGCATCCCTGACAAAAAGGATCGATCTTGTCCGCCGAGTACATCGTTTGCGGCGGCGTGGTATTGTTTTCGTCGTTTTTGTGCGCCAGAGACTCGCCGTGGCATTGGGAGCAGCCGATGTCCGCCGCCGCATGCCGACTGACGAGAAACTCGCTCCTGTAATTGGCGTGGCATACAAAGCAGGCCGTGTTTTCGGCGGCCGCTCGCGTGGCTGCATTCGCAGAGGCTTCCTGCCCTTCGCCCGGCTCATCAAGCAACAGCGGCGTGCTCGTCTCGACAACCAGCGGCCGAAGCGCTCCGGCAGCCGGGGGCTGGCTTTCGGCAACAGCAGCCGTGCGCACTTCACCCGAGGCAGAATCCGCAGTCGGCTTGCAGCTTAGAAGACCCGAGACGGCAAGCACCAGAAGCGCAACACCCGCCCCGGCGGTGGGGAATTTCAAATTTCGAATTTCAAATTTCGAATTTTTAGGCGGCATCATCCCTGAAAAGCAAATCCTACACGTATTCCCAGTCCTTGAGCCACTGATAGTTTGCCGGCAATGACGCCCAGGCGCGATCCATGGCCTGCTCGAGCTCGGCTTGTTCCTTGACATCAAGCTGGCGGCGTTCCTTGACGGCCAGCGCGATGTTATCGACCTGCTGGACGCTGATCATCCCCGGCATCGGCGCCGTAATGGCCGGGTTGCATAGGATGTAGCGAATAGCCAGGCGAGCGATGTTGTTGTCCTGCTCGGCGAACGGACTATCCGGCGAGCTGTCGCCTTTGAACACCGAGTTGCTCGCGAACGGCTTGATGCCGAACCAGCCGACGTCGTATTTCTTCAGCGTCGCCCACAGGCCCGACTCGTCCTCGACGAGCTTGGTCTTGGCGGTGTACGGCGTCAGGAGGACCTCGACGTGGTCCGAGTATTTTTCGAGGATTTGTTTCAGATGCGGCCGGTCATGCGACGAGAACCCGACGAATCGGGCGCGGCCGGTCTTCTTCGCCCAGTCGAGGGCCTTGACGGCCTCTTCGATTTCGCCTTCGGTGTGCTGGTGGCTGTCGACAAGCAGGCTGTTGCGCCACAGGTCCACATAGTCCAGGCCTGCTTCTTTCATCCCCTCGTCGAGCCCCTGCTGGAGCTTCTTGGCCGAACGCCATTCCTCGAAGCGGCTCTCCTTGATGTGCCACGAATAGCCGAAGTACATCTTATCCCGGCGGCCCTTGAGGGCCGTGGCGTAGGCGAGGATTTCTTCGCGGCAGCAGGCGTCCACGTAGTTGAATCCGCGCTCGATGCAGCGGGTGACCACGTCATAGCGGTTCTGCTGGAATTTGCTATTGTCGATATCCGTGGTCATCCAGCCCTCCGGCTCGCTGCCGCCGATGATCTTGACGAGGCGCTTCCAGTGGCCGCCGAGCGCCACGGCCGAGATCATCAGGCCGGTTCGGCCGCACCGGCGATATTCCATATCCGGGTTGTAGTTCAGGATTTTGCCCGTTTCAACATTGCCGCGCTGCGCCGCATCGGCACTGTGGGGCAACGAAATCCCGGCGCCGATAGCCGCGCCGGCGATGGCGCTATCCCTCATGAATTGGCGGCGTGTAAGTTTGTCTGCCATCTTCGCGAACCTCCAAATGATAATCTCCGATTTTCGATTTGAAATCGGCAATGGTTCGACAGGCTCACCATACTGAGCGAAGTCGAAGTATCAGCAATCGCAAATCTCAATTCGTAAACAGTCTGTTCATACGATCATGGTATTAAAGATCCCGCCTAAGTTCAAGACAAAAAGACGTGATTCCAACAACATGCGGGCCACGAAGGGCCGGGCATCTCCACTCAAAACACACCAACAGTTGCATCTTTTCGCCAAAGCTGCTAACATCCAGCATCGTACCATTAGGACTTTTGCAGAAGGTACTGAATCAGGCGCACACGTATAATGCAATGGGATTTTTTCGGAGGTACTCATATCTGATGGCTGTGAAGAATCGAAAAACCGTTCTTGTTTACTCATGCTGGCTGGCGGCTTTCGCAACCGTTCAGGCTGATGTTTCTTTCGCCGAGAACTGGCCGGGCTTTCGAGGGCCGGGCCGGCAGGGCATGTCACAAGAAAAAGACGTTCCCATGGAATGGAGCCAAACCTCGAATATTGTCTGGAAAACACCGATTCCGGGCGAGGGCTGGTCGTCGCCCATCGTGTTCGAGGACAGCATATTCGTGACGACTGCGACCGACGGCGGCGTCTCGTTCCGCCTGCTGCGCATCGAGCGAAAAAACGGGACCGTCCTCTGGGATAAAGAAATCTTCCAGCAAAAGGCCGGCCACAAACAGCAGTTCAACTCGTATGCCTCCTCCACGCCCGTGACCGACGGTCAAAAGGTCTTTGTTGTGGCCGCGGATGGAAGTATCGCCGCCGTCTCGATGGAAGGAAACGTCGTCTGGACGAATCACGATGTCGATTTCTACAGCGAGCACGGGCTGGCCGTCTCGCCCGTTCTTTACGAAGACCTTATGATTATCGCCTTTGACGGCAGCAGCTCCGGCGCAGACCCAAAACTCGGCTGGCAGACGCCCTGGGACCAGGCGGTCATCAAGGCGCTCGACAAGAACACCGGGAAAGTCCGCTGGGAAGGCAAGCGAGGCCTTTCCTGCGTCTCCCACGTCTGCCCGCAAATCCTTCGCCAGGACGGCAAAGACCAGCTCATCAGCTCGGCGGGCGGCGTCATTCAGGGTTTCGATTTGGAATCCGGCCGGCGGATTTGGACGGTCTCAAGCCCCGGCGAAGGAGTCGTCCCCTCGGTCGTCATCGGCGACGGCCTCGTCTTTACTGCTTCGGGCTTCGGCGAGTCAACCATCCGCGCCGTCCGCACGGGCGGCCAGGGCGACGTCACCGATACGCATATCGCATGGGAATCGACAGAGGACGTGCCGAAGGTCCCATCCATGCTCTACGCCAGACCTTTCCTTTTCCTGATCACCGAAGGAGGCGTCGCCAAGTGCCTTCGAGCGGCAACGGGCGAAGTCCTCTGGCGGGAGCGCCTGGACCCGAAATACTCCGCCTCGCCCGTCTGGGCCGAGGGCAGGATATATTTCCTCTCCGAGAAGGGTAAAACCACAGTCATCGAGGCTGGGCCTGAATACAAAGTGCTCGTCCGGAACGAGCTCAACGAGAAATGCTGCGCCAGCCCGGCCATCTCGCAAAAGCAGATTTTCATCCGCTCGGAGCATAACCTCTTCTGCATCGCTAAGGATTAAGACAAGCCAAACGGAGCCAGTTGCTATGGTCAGGACACTATCGAGAATTCTGTCAGTGATTGTAACAGCGGCCGTAGCTTTTACCGCGACCGGTACGAGCTCTGCTCAGACGTACAATGTATGGGAGAAAGTCGAGATTACCCTGCACGCAAGCAAACCATACGAGAATCCATACACTCAGGTGGAGGTCTGGGCCGACCTCAAAGGCCCCGGCTTCGACAAACGATGCTACGGATTCTGGGACGGTGATGATACATTTCGCATCCGCGTCCTGGCCACAGCTCCCGGATCGTGGACGTGGCGTACAGGCTCGAATCAGGACGACGCCGGCCTGAACGGCAAGACCGGCAGCTTCGCCGCGATAGAATGGGATGAAGCAGCGAAAAAGGAAAATCCATGCCGGCGCGGCATGATCAAAGCATCCGCAAACGGCCACGCCTTCGAATACGCCGATGGCTCGGCCTACTTCCTCGTCGGCGATACGTGGTGGGCGACGCCGACCTTCCGATTCCCCTGGTACGATGACGACAAGCCCCGTCCTATGGGTCCCGGGGTCGGATTCAAGGATTACGTCAAATTCCGCAAGGACCAGGGCTTCAACTGCGTCGCCATGATCGCGGCGTTTCCAAACTGGGCCAACGACGGCAGGCCGGCAACGCTGAAAACCGACGACGGCACGATCCTGCGCGCCGCATGGCAGCAGCCCGGCACGAACAGTGCAAAGGACATGCACGACGAGGACGGCAATCGCGCGTTTCTGTTCCCGGGCAAAGTGGCGGGCTATGAAAATACCTTCCCCGACCTGGACCGCATCAATCCTAAGTATTTCCAAAATCTCGACAGGAAAATCGATTACCTGAACGCGAATGGATTCGTTCCCTTCATCGAGGTCTCCCGCCGTGACATCGGCCAGGGCTGGAAGAAATACTACCAGTGGCCCGAGTCGTACATTCGGTACATCCAATACGTCTGGGCCCGCTATCAGGCGAACATCTGTCTGTTCAGCCCGATCCATTTCGACACCCCCAGCGGCACAATCCCCGCGGCCGACTATAACGAGGCCGCCAACAAGCTCATCGAGCAGTACGGCCCCCCTGCTTTCGGCACGCCGGCCGGGACTAATTCCAACCCCTCCACGCTGCGCAACTTCGGCCACGTCGATAAGGCCAAATGGCTCACGTTCCACCAGATCGGCAACCGGCGAACGCATAACAACTATGCCTATCTGACGGAGATCTTCAACGCCTCCCCTGCCGTGCCGGGCATTAACGGCGAGCCGTATTACGCCGGGATGAACGACGCCCCGGGAGGCACGCCGACCTCGGCGCTGTATTGCCGCTGTGGAATGTACGGCAGCGTCCTGTCGGGCGGATTCGGCGGCCATATCTACGGCGCCGGCGGCTGGGACGGAGGACTCTGGGGCGGCAACATCGAAGAGGCGGCCGAGAACCATATCTGGGACACGATGAAATGGCCCTCCGGCGGCCAGATGCGCTACTTGGCGGCGTTCATTCTGTCCGAGGGACGCCGATACCAGGAGCTCATCCCGAGCAGAGAGCTGCTCCAGCCGAATGAATCGGGCCAGCCGGAAGGTTTTACCGGCTGGGCCTATTGCGCCTGCACCACAAAGAAAGACCTTTTCCTTTTGTATTTCGAAAAAGATTGCCCGAAAGCCGTGCTCTCGGGAGCCGCGGCGGAGGGCAAATATAAGACCATGTGGTTCAACACGCAAACCGGCGATTGGGTCGATGCAGGCATCGTGACAGCTAATTCCTCCGGCAATATCACCTTGCCTGATTTTCCTGATAGCTCCCGCGTGTCCACGACCGACTGGGCTCTGAAACTCATATTACAGTCTGAGAGGAGTAAAAAATGAATTCTCGACGTATTTTGTTGTTAGGTGTATTTCTGTTCATCATAATCCCTGGGAGCTCAAACGGCCTCGCCGCACAGGACAAAGGCGTTCGCCTGGTCATTCGCGGTGACGATATCGGCTCATCCCACGCGGCCAACATCGCATGCATACGAGCCTATAAAGAAGGAATCATGAAAAGCGTCGAGCTGATGGTTCCCTGCGCCTGGTTCCCCGAGGCCGTCAAGATGCTCAACGAGAATCCGGGCTTGGACGTTGGCGTTCATGTCACTCTGACCAGCGAATGGGACAATATCAAATGGCGCCCGCTGACTTCGTCGCCCAGCCTGACGGATGCGGATGGCTACTTCTATGCGACGATCTGGCCGCGCAAAGGCGCCCCGGCCGGGACGGCCCTGCAGGAAGCCAAATGGAAGATCGAAGAAGTCGAGAAGGAAATTCGCGCCCAGATCGAGCTGGCCAGGCGCCACGTGCCGCGCGTCAGTCACCTGAGCTTTCACATGGGCAGCTCCGATTGGGACCCCAAGGTCAAGGAGGTCTGCACAAAATTAGCGAAGGAGTACAACCTCTACGTTCCATCCGGAGGTGACGTGCGAACGGCCGGCGGATTCGGGAATGCAAAGACCACCGAAGAGCGAACCAGTAAATTCATCGAAATGCTCAGAGGGCTAAAACCGGGCACGTATCTTTTCGTCGAGCACCCCGGCCAGGATACGCCGGAGATGCGAGCCATCGGCCATCCCGGATATGAGGACGTGGCCCAGGACCGCCAGGCCGTGACCAACGTCTTCACGAGCGGCCGGGTCAAAACAGCTATCGACGAATTGGGAATCAAACTTCTGAGCTACGCCGACCTGAAAAACGCCGAGAAGAGATAAACCCATTGGCATTCGAAGCGGCGAACTGATTCAGATCAAGCGTCCAGGATGTCAAGGGCCTCGAACTGTTTGCCAAGCACGGATCGGCTCTCGAAGCCGAGCCATCGATCCAACACGGTTGCATAGACGCGGCGAAAGTCCGTATGGAACTTCGGGGCATCGCCATCAAGGTCCGTGAGGCTCGGATGCGCCCCGACAAGCCCGCCTTTGAGCCTGCCGCCGGCCATGAAGATGGGAGCCGCCGCTCCATGCCCGGTGCCGCGCCGGCCATTTTCCTTGACCGTCCGGCCGAATTCCGAGAACGTCATCAATAAGACCCGGTCCAGAAGTTTATCTCGCTTCAAATCATAGACGAACGCGGCCACGGACTCAGACAACTGGTGCAGCAAAGCGCAATGGTTGCCTAACTGATTGGCGTGGTTGTCGAAGCCCCCGATTCCGCCGCCGCCGAGCTCGGTGAAGAATATCCTGATGCCGGTATCGGCCCGGATGAGCTGGGCAACTGTGCGCAGGGTTCCAGCAAGCCGAAATGATGGGTATTCAGCCGTGCCGGCTGCCGCTTTCGTCACGGCTTCGATCCGCCGCGTGTTGGCATGGGCCTTCAACGTGCAACGCTGCAAGAAGCCCAAGAGTGAGTTTTGCTGACCAGGACGCGGAAGCTCGGCCGCGTTCTTCCAGACAGATTGGCCGTCCGTACGGCCGGGCATTTCACGCGCCATCAGGTCATCAGGCGACTGGATGGAAGAAACGATTACACTTTCTGCATTCAGGGCAAAAGGCTGAGCGATGGGTCCGACAAACACAGCGGGCGCCTCGGTCGTATCCGCGCGCCAGACGTTGTCAACCGCCCGGCCCAGCCAACCTGTCTGGCGACTGGGTCGGTCGGGATCGGCGGTATGCCATATCCGCATCGCGCCGTCATGATCGCGATCTGGATTTGGCGAGCCGACGCCCTGCACGATGGTCAAATGTCCATCTTCATATAGACGCATGAACGCTCCCATCCGCGGATGGAAGCCCAGAGATGAGTTGATCTTGTGCAAGTCCTTGGGGGGCAATGCCAGCGTGGGGCGGTTTCGGGCGTATTCGTCGTCCTCGTAGGGGACCACGGTATTGAGCCCATCGTTGCCGCCGGACAGTTGAAGCACCACAAGAACGGTCCGGCCATCATCGCGATGAGGATCGCCGGCTGTCGCCGTTCGAATCAGGAAATTCGGCGCAACCGACGAGAACGATAGCAGCGTTGAGGTCCCCAGGGCGGTCTTTAAGAAATCACGTCGCGTACAGAACATGACATTTTCTCCAAAATCTAAGCCAGGTTAAACTCAGGAAGCGTAACGACCGCATGGGCAAAACGACGCAGGCATTCATTCGAGTCGTCGGCCTCTACCCGCGCTGTTTTCAGCAATGTCTCGCAAACCGCAGGATCGAGATCGCCCTGCAGGAACAGCCCAAGCAAAAGCTGCGCAGCGGATTCAGGCGTCGAGCGCCCGTATTTTTCGGAGACGACCCAGGGATTGAGCTTGTCATCGTAAGGTCCCGAGCCTTGCAGCAACGCCGAAGCAAGGTTGTAACGCCCGGTCATTGTAGCACTATTGACCCAGTGGTACGCGCCTGCCCAGCCCTCGACCGTGGGTGGATAGTACAGATTTTGACCAAGCCCGGCCAGGTCTTGTGCAAGCTGCGTCGTTGAGACCATCCCTTCCAGACCTTTCACGATGCCTATGGCAAATTCTACAGGGCATTTGATCCGCCGGCGATATGCCGCCGAAGAGAAGAACAGATTGGAACGCAGCATGGTCTCGGTGAGCCTCAGCACGTCGTAATCCTTTGCGAAGGACTCCGCCAGAGGGGCAATCAAAATAGCGTCAGGCTCCTGCGTCTCGCAGATCAGCCAGCGGTACAACTTACGGACTAGCCTCTGGGGCGTGGCCGGCTGTTCGAGTAGAATTTGCATCACGTCATCGCTCGTGAAGTTTCCTTCCCGGCCGAGGATGTGCTTGATGCCGTCGTCGTGTTCGCGAGGGATATAGCGAAGCTTGCCCCTCAGTACGAACCAGCCGGAAAAGGCCCTCGACGCCTCCTGGATGTCCTTTTCCGTGCTGCGGCCGGGGCCGATAGTAAAGGTTTCCATGAGCGGCCGGACAAAGTTCTCATTCGGGAGAGCCTTGCGATTGGCATCAGAGTCAAGCCAGATGAGAACAGCGGGATCGCGCGAAATGCCTTTGAGAAGCGCCTTGAACGAGCCCAGGGCCTGGCTGCGCAGCAGTTGGATGTGTTGTCCCATCAACCGGGCATCCTTGACTTCCGCGCCGCTGGTGGCGAAGTAACTGTGCCAGAACAGCGTCATTTTCTCCAGAAGCGGGTGCGGGGTTTGAATCATCCGCCGCAGCCACCATGCTCGCAAGTCGTTCACGGAAGTGGCGGACGTTTCATACTCGTCGTGCGCGGCGTTGAATGCTTCTACATCCGCCTGGGGTCTCAACAACGTGTCAACGGTTTGCTGCGGCCCGTCCGAGAGCGCCCGCTGCAACTGCCCCCAATTGGCGCCGAAAGCGGCGCGCCGGTAAAGGTGCCCGGCTTGAGTGAGCGTCCAGGGCCGCTCGCCGTCCGGCTCGTATGCAGCCCAGGCCCAACCGGGATCGCTCAATTTCTCAAGTTGCACGGCCATGAAGTCATCCTTTCTAAATTGACTACTGAACATTGACTATTGACTAATGAAAGGCATGTTCGAAAGCCCACCCAACGCCGTCCGCCCAAATAGTCGATGGTCATTTGTCATTAGTCAATCTCATTTAGTCCATATTCAGCTTCATTTCCAACCGCGCCTGGGTCAGACCCTCGTGCGTACCGAGGCTCAGCTCGACGCGCTCGATGAGCTTGACCACCGTGATCAGCATGTCAATCCCGGCTTCGGCCTGCTCTTGCGTACTGCCCTTTTTGACCATGTCCCCACGGACCAGCACGCCACGATTGGCTTCCAGAATCGAGGCCAGCCGGCCGCCTTCAATCTCGATGCGACTATGGGTTTCGGCCAGCGGTTTGACCGCCTGCTCTTTCTCGTGGTTCAGAGCGTCAATCAAATCGCGGGCCAGACCGTCCGTCGAGCTAAGAATCAGGTAGTCACCCGGCATGGCTAACGCCGGGCGAAGATTAAACCGCGTATCCAGGTTTGTCTTATCCTCAATCTGCGCCGTCGAGAAATAGGCCATCGTGAACCGTGTATCACTCTGGACCTGACGGTCGATGATCAATCCGGGCAACGCCTGTTGCCCGCGTGTAAAGTTGATCAGACCCAGGGCCTTCTGCCACGCCTCCTCAGCGACTTCTTTGAACTGCTCCGGGTGACGAAGCCGCAGAACGGCGGCAAAGGCGGGCAGCTTGATCTGCGGCGTACCAACCGCGGGATCGAACTGCTGCTCGGCCACTACAAAACGCAAGTCGGGCCTGGTTTCGGCCAGAACTTCATTCGTCAGGTCGCGTCCGCTAAAGAAGATGCCCATCATGTTCTCGAAGAAGATCAATCCGGATGTGCGCTCGGGAAACAGCTCATCCTTCGCGGCGTAGAACTCGTGCAGGTCGCGATAGAGTGTCAGGGCGGCGATGCGACGCGGCACCGAGAGGTTCGGCAGAGCGCCGTCGCCGGCCTCTTTCGGCAAGGCAAATGCCGCGGGACTTGTCTGAGCGATGGTCTTTCCATCTACCAGAGGTCGAAGGATAAGGGTGCTGTCCTGGATGTCCAATCCCAGGGCCAGCCAGTTCGAGTCGCGCACCGATTCGACAATTCCTGTAAAAGCCAGCGATGCCAGAGGATTCTTGCGCTGCTGTTCGAAGAGCTGAGCAACCTGGGGAATTTGCATCAGAGGCTTAAGATCAGCAAAGACTGTCATGACGGCTTCAGACCCTACCTGTTGCTTTGCATTACGATAGGTGAGTTTCGAGGCCAGACTCTCGCCTCCGGCTTCGGCGCGCCGCTCCAGGACGGCCTTGAGCCCTTCCGGACGATTGGCCATGACCAGCCGGTTGCCGATAATCGCATGCGCCTCTTTTCCATCGAATGTCCATGCCGTGACGTCCTGGTATTGCCTGGATGCCACGCGGTCAGGCTGGCCCTGCTTGTCGGCTTCGGCTTTGGCAAAGTTGAGAAAGACCTCGTGGAGCTGGTTGAGCATCTGCTCGTCCTGAGCATCGACGATTAGTATCACCGTATTCTCCGGGCATATCGCGAATGTTATACCCCTGCCGGTCAGCTTGGCCAGGCCGGTTCGCCAGTCCGTGCCTAATGTCGCCTCCAGGTAGCTGACCACGCCGAGAAATTCCTTGAACTTAGGACTCGATGCCTGCTTCTGGTACACCGGCAGCGAAGTAATAAACTTGATGGCTTTTTCCCCTGCAAAAAGGTCGAGCATCGCTCTGGGACGAGACAGCTCAATTGAAATCACGGCATCCTGTGGAATCCACTGGATCGCCGGCGGTAAGGATTGCGCCGCCATCGCAGTCTGAAACATCAATAGAGCCAACATCGGGATCAGTATAGGTTTGAGTTTCTTGGACATAAAGTGCCTCCAGGTCTAAGCGCAGCAATCACTGCTATTCTATGCGCACATGGATAATGATGCCCGCCGGATGTTACCGTTTTGTTACGGTTCTGTTTTTTCCAGTGATTATTTCGTCTTTCTCCGCTCTCTATGTTTCTTCTCCTACAGATCGCGCCAATAGAAACACAGGCTCGCTAAAAAAACCGCTGCCAGGGTCGGCAGCCCGTATCCCAAAGTCACGCGGAGCAACGAAAAGTCCTCGAATTTCCCGCCCTCGAAGAAGTCCGGATTGGCCGCCTTTGGCTTCGGCTGGACGCCGGAGAGGACACTGAAGAAGTGCGACATCTGATCGGTGACCCCATTGATGTCTTCCGCATCTGCTTTGCTCTGGAGATTTGCGCCAGGCTCTCGCCAGGACTGGCGAAGCTGTGTGGAGATCGCGCGGCTCAGACTGATCGGTGAGAACTCCTCCAATGAAAAGACGCTCAAAATAAGGCCGATGGGGTACCAGATAAAAACAAGCACAACCACGGCCAACAGCGGCTTTCGCAGCAACGTGCCCATGAGAAATCCGAGCGAGACGAGGAAGGTGAGCACAAGTCCCACTACGCCCAGGGCCGTGACAATTCCATAAATAGTCACCGTGTCCTCGGGTACCGGGCGTTTCGCAAGCATGACCAGAATAATCGACGGGACAGTCACGATGAGGTATATGCCCAATACAAGCACGACCCGGGCCGACCAGGTGGCCAATAAGTACTCGCAACGGCTCACCGGGCGGCTCAGGATTCCGTCGGCCAATGTTTCGGCTCGGGAGCCCGACACCGGGCTGACACCGAGCACTACAACAACAAAAAACCAGGGAAACACCAGGTACGGAAACAAGAGCGACGCGATGAGCGTCCCATCTCTGAACTGGACCCAGTTCGCGCCCACCAGCATGAACGTCAAAAGCGCAGTGCCTCCGAGCCAGAGACGAACCAGCCAGCTCTGCCACAGAGATCTCAGGTCATGCCGGAGAAGGGCCACATAGGGCATCATCCGCGTGCCGAGTTTTCTCGTCTCGGCGCAGGCCGGCGCCGGAGCGGGGGAAGCCTTAGCGCTGGAATCCATGGGCCTCGTCCTCCTGCAATAATTGGAGATAAGCGTTCTCGGTGGCATTCTGACCGGAATGGACCTCCTGAAGCGAAAGACGGCTCGCATCGATAAGTTTCAGAACATCAGCCAGGGCTCGGGAGCGGCTGTGACCGTCGGCAATCCGCACGAGCAACGCCGGGCCGGCGTTGGCGAGCGCTTCGACTCCCTCCACGTTGTTGACCTGCTGGGCCAGATGGCGGATGTCCTCGGCAGCGCCGTCCAGCTCCAGCGTAAAATCGTTTCGGCGAAGACGCTGCTTCACGTCCTGCATTGAGCCGGTAAAAATCATACGTCCTTCGTGCATCACGCCCAGGTGATCGCAGATCTGATCGATGTCGCTGAGGATATGCGTGGCGACAACAACGGTCTTGGTCTTTCCCAGCTCGCGGATGAGATCCAGCGTAAATCGCCGGGCTGAAGGGTCCAGACCGGCGGTCGGCTCGTCCCAGAGCAGCAGAGGCGGGTCGGCGACCAGCGAGGCGGCGATTCCGAGCCGAGTGCACATCCCGGTGGAGAAAGTCTGGATCCGCTGGCCGGTCGCCCCAAGCAATCCCACGGCGCGAAGCAAAGCGGATATCCGCGGCTTGCGAATCTCGCCAGGCAGTCGAGACAGCTTGCCGAGAAGATCCAGATATTCGATGGGCCGCAGGTTACCGGGTAATTTGGGATTTGTGGGCAGATAGCCAATCATCGAACGGACGGCGACCGCGTTGGGCCCGCACGGTCTGCCGAAAACCTCTGCCCGGCCGGCTGTGGGACGTTGCAATCCCAACAAGAGACGCAGCGTTGTTGTCTTGCCGGCCCCGTTGGGACCCAGCAGCCCGAAGATAGAGCCTCGCGGTACATCCAGGTTCATATCATTGACCGCAATGAGCCGTTGGCCGTATATCTTCGTCAGATGCTCTGTATGAATCGCCGGTTCCATCTATATCATTGTAGAGGTTTATTCGGCGCAAGCAAGCAATTCCCGTGATGGCCCCGATTCGGTATTATGCAAGACGCCGGAGATGCGCGCCATCGGCCATACCAGATACGAGGACGTGGCTCAGGACCGCCAGGCCGTCACGGATGTCTTCACCAGCAAGCAGGTCAAAAAGGCACTCGAAGAATTGGAAATCAAACTTGTCAGCTATGCAGACCTGAAAAACACCCAGACGAGGTAATACTGCCCCGTTTGGCCCGACGTGCCATGTGCGTTATCAAGTCAAGGCGCCAGACGTCTCGGGGTCCACTGAGGGCAGTGGTGTTCGGATTTGGCCTGTTTAGGCGGCTTGATCTATTCCTTCACGCCGTGTTTACGCAGCAGTTCTGCGATTTCGCTGTTGTTCTGGTTCTCAGCTAACTGTAAAGGAGTCAGACCTTGCGCGTCTTTAGCATTGACATCAGCACCTTTGGTGATAAGCAGCTCGGCAATATCCAAGTTACTGCTATGGCCGCCCAGTAAAGATGTCCAAAAAGAGCGCGTGGACTTCCCGGCAACAATATGAAGAGGCGTTAGACCATCCTCATTCTTAGCATTTGCATCAACACCTTCTTCAAGGAACGCCTTCACTTTTCCCAAATCTCCCAAACTGGTAGCCATATGAATTGACAAAGCGGCAAACAATTCAACGATATCTTTGCGGTTCCGGCTTAAGGCAAGATCAAGGGGTGTTTGACCGTTATTATTTTTGGCGTTAACATCGGCACCTTTAGCAAGGAGCAACTCGACTATATCTTTATAGCCAGCTTTTACGGCAGAATGCAGAGGTGTATCACCTGCGGGATAGCTTTTTATTTTTGCATTGAGATCAGCGCCCCTCGCTATAAGCAGTTCAACTACTTCCTTGTGATTGTTCTGGACAGCGTAATGCAAGGCCGTGGCTCCGGGAAACCCACTCCTTCCGTTAATATCAGCGCCCTTGGCTAAGAGAAATTCTACGATCTCTCCGTGGCCATTTATCGACGCATGCTGCAAAGCAGTCATGGGAAGGGTAGACTCTACTCCGTCAACGCTAGCCCCTTCCTCAATGAAAGATTTGACTAAGGCAAAATCGCCCATAGCAGCCGCCTCCTGTAGAGACAGAGGAAGAAAAGCTTCGTTTTGTGTGTACAGCATGCCATCTATCACCTGCTCTTTTTTACGATAGGGAGAGGTGAAAAAGCCAGTGCCGCACCAGGCCTGAGGAATTTGAATTCCTGCCTGTCCACTTGTAACCGCATAAAGATGCAGCAAGGCAAGCGAATCAATAGCATCAAATCTGCAGAAAACAAGCTTAGCGCCACCCACAAAGAAGCCCTTGTGGAATCGCTCAGCCAGCATCGTATCAGCGATATGCTCAGCCATCCTCAAGACCGCGGGGTTCCCGGTTGCCCGGTACAATTCTAAGAAGCCCAGAAGACCATAAGGATCTGGCATGGTCGAATCGTAGTTCAGTTGTGGCTCTTCAGTCGAAGACGCACCGATATCACCATACTTATTCCCAATGGCGATATTACGCGCCATGTCCCACATAAACCCGTCCTTCGTTATGCGATAAGCTGCTGCGTAAGCTAAGAAATCATACGGTCTGGCTGGGAACGCTATCAGCTTCGAACCTTTGGGGCCTAATGGTCCATCGTCCGCGCAAAGATATCCTTCTCTCGAAGTTCCCTCTGCAGAAATAGGAACATAGACGTTTCTCTGCTTGTTATAGGACATTTTGCCTATCGCCGTGAGCTCTTCATGGGCCCACCGCCTGAAGTCTTCTCCCCCCGGGCCTAATGTTTCACTAAGAAGAAGTTGGCAAAGCCACACTCTGGTAATAGGGCTGACGATTACGCCCGGGGTCGGCATGTAGTAATACTGATTGTACTCCCAGATGGCTTGATTCGAGAAATTAGGATGCGGAAAATCATATGTATATGGGGTTAATTTCTTGCTGAATCCAAGAGGGCTTATGCCTGTCTTTGGATTCCTGGCCTCTATGTACCGCTGGGCCAATCGTTTACCCCAAACAAGAGGCACTTCGTCAGCAGATAGTTTTGTGAGTAACGCTGCTGCGTAGAATAAGTCGCTCCCCGCGTGTATCATATCAAATCCATTACCACCGAAGAAAACCGGTCCTCCCTTATACTCATAGTCCCAAGGTCTCGGCAATGGCTTAGTCATGTTATAGCAAAGTCGATCCATATATAAGTTTGACCAATCAAGGATATGACCAGCCCATAATGCCTCGATGTATTGCCTCGTGACTTGTGGATTGACTTCCCACATCAATTCAAAGTAAGGATAGAACCCTTTCACATCATCTGTATTTTGACCACAGGGCTTGTCTGCCATTGCATCATACGATGCTAGCCCATTCCAGTACAACAACCCATTAGGACTACGCAGGTTCTCAAAGGCGTACTTGATTGCGTCCATGGCAGCTTGCTTGTATTTCGGGTTGCCGGTTATCCTGGTCAATCCATCTAAGGTGCGGAAAAGATTTTGTTGGCTTGACAAGTTAGAAAGAATCCATCTATCACCGTTGGGCGCAATCCACTTCACCGGCTCATGGGTATTGACGTTTAAGCCGTCGACAAATAAGGGAGTATGCTTGGGGCCGTAGGTATCTCTTCCGTAGAGCAGCACATTATCGGCAAACTCCCGGACGGCGTTCAGGTACCTGTTGGGATCGGCTGGGTCAGGAGCTTCTTTGCCGAGGCATACGGAGAATCCGATAGTTAGCAAGATGCCAAGCACAGCCTGATGAACATGTTTTCCTCGCATATTGTATCCTCCTGGATTCCGGGCTACTGTTATGGTCACGGCTTGTGCGACAATCAGAATCCGTTCACAGCCATTATAGAGCGAATCGGCGGATAGAACAAGACCCATAACATAGTTCAGCCTCCCCACTGCGAGTCAATCGTCATCAGGCCGGGCCGGTCACAAACAATGTGCAACTACCCCTTCGATTGGGTATAATGGCTGACGCTGTGCCCTTGGAACCAGAGTATAGCAGCCTGTTTTGACGCTCCGAGAAGTTGTATGGCGACGTGAAATGCTGGAAGGAGAATAGCATGAGAAAATCGCTAAGATTCGTCTTGCTCTGTGTTGTTGTCATCTTTGGCGCGACAACAAGCGGCCAAGCCGCAAGGTCTCCGGCAGCTTCTGGCCAAACTTATGACGTGGTCATTTATGGCGGGACTTCGGCGGGCGTGGCGGCGGCGGTGCAGGCCAAGCGCATGGGCAAGACGGTCATTATTGTCTGCCCCGAAAGACACCTGGGCGGACTGACGGCCGGCGGGCTGGGCTGGACCGACTCCGGCAACAAAGAAGCCGTCGGCGGCATCTCACGTGAGTTCTACCGCCGCGTCAAGAAACATTACGATAAACCCGAGGCCTGGATTTATCAAAAACCGCAGGAGTATTCCCACTACCGCCAGAGCGACGATGCTATATGGGTCTTTGAGCCGCACGTCGCCGAACAGACCTTCGAGCAGCTCGTGGCCGAGTACGAGATACCCGTGCACCGGGACCAGTGGCTCAAGCGCGAAGGCGGCGTCGTAAAAGACGGCCCGCGCATCATCTTTATCACCATGCTCAGCGGCAAGACGTACCGAGGCAGGATGTTCATCGACGCGACCTACGAAGGTGACCTGATGGCCGAGGCCGACGTCAGTTTCCACGTCGGCCGCGAAGGCAACGACGTTTATAACGAGACTTTGAATGGCGTCCAGACGCGCAACGCCACCAAGCATCAGTTCGAAAAGCCCGTCGATCCATACATCAAACCGGGCGAGCCGGCCAGCGGGCTGCTGCCTCGAATCCACGGCGGCGGCCCCGGCGAAGAAGGCCGGGGCGACCACCGCATTCAGGCGTACAACTATCGTATGTGCCTGACAACGGTAGCCGCCAACCGCGTGCCCTTCCCTAAGCCGGACAACTACGACCCGATGCAGTACGAGCTGCTGGCCCGGTATCTGGACAAAGGCTGGCGCGCCTTTTTTGCCAAGTTCGACCCGGCGCCGAACGCCAAGACCGACACCAACAACCACGGCGCCTTCTCAACCGACAATATCGGCATGAATTACGATTACCCGGAAGCTTCTTATGAGCACCGGCGAGAGATTCTCAAAGAGCACGAGGACTACCAGAAAGGACTTATGTGGTTTCTCGCTTATGACCCGCGCACCCCGGAGGAGGTGCGCCAGAAAATGAGCCAATGGGGCCTGGCTAAGGACGAATTCACCGACAACGGCTGCTGGCCTCACCAGATTTACGTCCGCGAGTCCCGGCGCATGGTCAGCGACTTTGTCACGACCGAGCTGCACCTGCGACGGACGAAACCGACGCCGAAACCCATCGGCATGGGCTCGTATAATATGGACTCGCACAACGTCCAGCGCTACGTCGATGACACCGGCCAAGCCCGCAATGAGGGCGACATCCAGGTCAACCCCGGCGGCCCCTATCCGATTTCCTACGGCGCGGTTGTGCCGAAGGCCGCCGAATGCACGAATCTGCTCGTGCCCGTCTGCGTCTCTTCGTCGCACATTGCGTACGGCTCGATTCGCATGGAGCCTGTCTTTATGATCCTCGGCCAGTCGGCCGCAACCGCCGCCGTCCAGGCCATAGACGACAACATAACCGTTCAGGCCGTCGATTATGTGAAACTGCGGGCGCGTTTGCTCGCCGATGGCCAGGTGCTGGAGCTGCCCTGAAGTCTGGCGGACAAAACACGCCGCACGTGGGTTTGATTGAAGCGTGCGTCATTGGCTGATGCACGAGAGCAGTTTCCTGAAATCTTCGGCCTTCAGCTCACCGAGGCTCTCGGCGATCATGTCCGCCCGTGAAAGGTCGGCCCGGTCTCGGGTCGTTGTCAGCGCGATGACCGGCATTCCGGCGGCCTTGCCCGCCTCGACGCCCTGGACCGCGTCCTCAACCACGACACAGCAGCGAGGCGCCAGCGACAATTTCTGTGCAGCCGCCAGAAAGGTATCCGGCGCCGGCTTGCCGTTGGTCACGTCTTCCTTCGTCACACAGGCATCGAAATAGCGATGCAGGGCCAATCGCTCCAGGACAAGGTCCAGGTTAGCCCTCGGCGCCGAAGAGCCGATGGCCAATAGAAAACCGGCGTCTTTGAGCTCATCGAGCAGACGTGCTCCTCCCGGCGGCAGCGTGAGCTTCTCGGCGATAAGTCCACGATACCGCTGCTCCTTCCAGTCCGCGAGCCGGTCGATTTCTTCACAAGACAAATCGCATCCGGCGAGCATCGGAAGGATTTGGTAATTCTGCATGCCGAAGGTGTTGGTGAAGAACTCATCCGACATGCGAAAACCTTCCCGCTCAGCCAGGTCACACCACGCCTGCCTGTGCGCCCAGCCGGAATCGACGAGCACCCCGTCCAAATCGAAAATCACACCCATGCGGCCATTCACTTGTGTCATACTTTGTCATCCGACTTGTAGTCTTTGTCTGAGCACATGAAGATTGACAACGTCCTCGCGGTTATATTCCAACAGGGTCGCTAGCGCCCGCCGGTCGTGGTTATTCACATATTCGTACCAGAGCTTGACCGCCATGAATCCATCGACGTCCTTCAAACGCCGGTCTATGCCCAACTGCCGCTCGACGGCCTTGAGTCCCCCTTTGAGCTTGTTCCGCCAGCAATCGTACATCAGGTCGGTGTGCTTGAAGCAGCCTTTCAAATCCACGCCGAGCCTGGCCGCAATAAAGGGCAGGTCAAACCGGCTGCCGTTGTAACTGTAAATCTCATCGACGCCTCGCAATGCCGTCAGAAGCCTATCTTCGGACAGGCCCGCTTCGAGAAGCTGAATGACGTGGCACTGCCGCCCCTTTTCGAGGGCGATTCCCACTACGGTCAGCTCGGCGCTATGCCTGCTCAACCCAGTCGTCTCTATGTCGATGTAGGCGCGATATTTCATCGGTCACGATATCTCAATTCGCTCGCCTGTTAGCAGCTTCAATCTATCGTTTGCGTTCCCGTTTTTGAGGCTTATCTCCAACGTCCCGCACGAACCTTCGATCAGGAACAGCTCGTTGTCCGGCGCTGCATGATAAGTCTTATAATACTTCGCCTTCCAGTGGTGTTCGCCGGCTTTCACCCAATAGGTCGCTTTGCCTTCGCCCGGCAGATTCGTGACGATGTTCCCGAATCGGTCGATTCTGATGGCGATTCCCACTCTGCCATCTCGATAAAGCTCCAGTCGCTCGATGCTTTCTGTCTTTGGCCCCAATGTGTCAAACCGTCCCGAAGTAATATTCGCCGCCGCTCCGGCAAAGACGTCCCTGCCATGAAACGTATGGCTCGCACCCTCGGGGATTGGAATCACCCTCGTTTCGACGACTTTCTGCTCTCGGAGCGTCTCCCAGAGAAGGCCGTTATCCGGGGCGGTGAAGTAATAATCCGCCGTCCTGACCGCCAGCGCTCTTCTTTCGGTCCCGACGCCCGGATCGACGACGCAGCAGAATACCACACCCTCCGGGAAGTATTTGTAATTGTTCTTCAGGACCCACGAGGCTTCTATGACACTCTGGGGTGAAATATCGTGGCATAAATCGACCACCTTCGCTTCGCTGTCGATGCGATAGATCACGGCCTTCATCACGCCCACATATTCACTTTGACCAAAATCCGTCAGCAGGACAATCATAACCGGCTCCGGAGCCTGTTTTCTTCAGTCAGCACTCGATAGACACGCATTGTAAAGGAACGGCCCTCCCGAAGAAAGACGTTTTCTGCATGCACGACTACGCCCGCCGGCATGAAATGCCCCGAACAGGCTGGACCTTGAAAACAAAAAAAGAGTCCGGCAGAAGAAAATACTCAAACTTAGGGGATTTTTGAAAGAGTGTTTTGGGGGGGGATTCACTGAAGGCGCACTCCTTGTGCATAACGATATAAGGGGTAGTTTTCGATTTCTGATAAACCCTTATGACACAAGGA